>JAEEGH010030022.1_pt1 | contig 10590 bp, 9 predicted proteins | sample 9134181 | NCBI WGS metagenome assembly JAEEGH01 (sample SAMN16246544, study PRJNA631951) | gut metagenome | biome: gut microbiome; feature: rumen; material: DP-attached | host: Bos | place: Iran: Karaj | collected 2018-10 | reverse complement strand
GGTTGATTTCGGTCGATGTCTGGTTGGAGAGCTCGATCTTAGCCTTTTCGGCAGCCTCCTTAAGCCTCTGGAGGGCCATGGGATCCTTCTTCAGGTCGATGCCGTTATTCTCCGCGGCAAACTCCTGGGCCAGCCAGTCGATGATCACCTGGTCGAAGTCGTCACCGCCCAGATGGGTATCTCCGTTGGTGGAGAGCACCTCGAACACGCCGTCGCCAAGCTGGAGGATACTGATATCGAAGGTACCGCCGCCGAGGTCATAGACCGCGACTTTCATGTCCTTGTCCTTCTTGTCAAGGCCATAGGCAAGAGCCGCAGCTGTGGGCTCGTTGATGATACGCTTCACATCCAGACCCGCGATGCGGCCGGCTTCCTTGGTGGCCTGCCTCTGGGAGTCCGAGAAGTATGCGGGAACGGTGATAACAGCCTCCGTAACTTCCTGACGGAGATAATCCTCTGCGGTTTTCTTCATCTTCTGGAGAATCATTGCCGATATCTCCTGCGGAGTATAGAGTTTTCCGCTGATGTTAACGCGGGGAGTATTGTTGTCGCCGCGGGTTACGTCGTAAGGCATTCGTGCAACCTCTGCACTCACCTGGTCATAAGTCTCGCCCATGAAACGCTTGATGGAGAACACCGTGTTCTTGGGGTTGGTGATGGCCTGACGCTTTGCAGGATTGCCGATCTTGCGCTCGCCACCGTCCGTGAACGCTACCACGGAAGGAGTAGTGCGCTGTCCCTCATTGTTGATGATGACGGTAGGCTGATTGCCTTCCATCACGGCCACGCATGAGTTCGTGGTTCCAAGGTCAATTCCGATAATTTTTCCCATAATATCTAATGTTTTTTGTTTACATTTCACTGCCGCCCACCTCGGGCAGCCACCGGGATTAATCGAACTTCGTGCCACCTGATTTTCCCTGCCAATTTGGCAGAAATATTGTCACGGAAAAATGTTATCTTTGCGGGAGTTATGACACAGCAGGACGAAAAATGGATGCGGGAGGCGCTTCGTGAGGCGCAAGCCGCAAAGGCCGAGGGAGAGATTCCCATCGGCGCGGTTGTGGTGTGGAACGAGAGAGTGATAGGCCGCGGGCACAATATGACGGAGCGTTTGCACGATGCCACGGCGCATGCGGAAATGATTGCCGTAACGGCCGCAACGCAGTCCATGGGCGGAAAGTACCTGGAAGGCTGCACGCTGTATGTGACGGTGGAGCCCTGCCCCATGTGCGCGGGAGCGCTGAACTGGTCGCAGGTGGGCCGTATCGTCTACGGCGCCCCGGATCCCCGCCGCGGATACTCGCTGTTCACACCCTCGCTGCTTCATCCCAAAACCGTGGTGGAAGGCGGCGTACTCGCCGACGACTGCTCCGCCCTTATGCTCGAATTTTTCAAAAGCAAACGATAGATGAAAGGAGTAAAGATTTTCCTTGCCGATGGCTTCGAAGACATGGAAGCCATATCCACCCGTGATATCCTTGTGCGCGGCGGTGTAGATGTGGAAACCGTAACACTCAGGGACGACGATCCCTTCGTCACCAGTTCACACGGCATAACCGTAGTGGCCGATTTGGACCGCACCTGCTTTGCCAGCCCCGGCGGGGCTTCGCGCGAAGACGTGATGATTTTCCCCGGCGGCATGCCCGGTTCCAAGACGCTCTCCGAGGACAAGGAACTCATGGCCCTGATGGTGGAGCACTACAAAGCCGGCGGCACCGTTGCGGCCATTTGCGCGGCTCCCGGTCTTGTGGCATCGCAGCTCCCCGGCCTCAGCGGCAAGATGTTCACCTGCTTCGAAGGCTTCCAGGGCAGCATGGAGGCTCAGGGTGCGGTCTACTGCCCCGTGAAGGGCACCGTAACAGACGGCCGCCTCATCACCGGACGCGGCGCAGGATATGCCGTGGAGTTCGGCCTGGCCATCCTTGAATACCTCAAAGGACCCGAAGTCGCTGCCAAAGTAAAGGCCGGCGTAATGGTATTATAAAAAAAGTAAGTATCTTTGCAGGATACTTATGATGCAGGCCGATGACTTTTCCCGCCTTGAACTGAACCTTGAAGGTTGCGTGGGAAACTACCGATATTTCCGCTCCCTGTTGGAGCCGGAAACGCGCCTGCTTGTGCTTGTGAAGGCCAATGCCTATGGCCACGGCGCCGTGGAATTCGCCGCCATGATGCAGCGTGCGGGTGCCGATTATCTTGCTGTTGCATACCCTGTAGAAGGCCTTGAACTGCGCCGCAACGGTATCTCCCTGCCTGTAATCGTGCTCACCGCGGGAACGGACTTTTTCCCGGAAATAATCGAAACCCGCCTGGAGCCCAGCATCCCCAACCTGTACACGCTGGAAGCATTCTGCAAGCATCTACGCGCAGCCGGCCTGAAAGACTATCCAATCCACGTCAAACTGGACACCGGCATGCACCGCCTTGGCTTCATGACCAGCGAACTGCCGGGGCTCACCGCATTCCTCGCAGAGCATCCGGAAGTGTGTGTGAAGTCCGTTTTCTCCCACCTTTGTGTTGCGGAGGATCCGCATCAGGACGCCTTCACCATCGGCCAGATAGAGCTTTTCCAGCGTAATTACGAAACCATCGCCGCGGCAGTCGGATATCGGCCTTTAAGGCATATCCTCAACTCCGCCGGAATCGAGCGTTTCCCGCAGTATCAGTTCGACATGGTGCGTCTCGGCATCGGCATATATGGTGTGAGCGCACTTCCCGGAGTGAAGCTCTATCCCGCAGCATCGCTGAAATGCAAAATCCTGCAGATCAAGCAGCTCAAAGAAGGCGACACCGTGGGTTACGGCAGGTGGGGCAAGGCTCACGAAGGCACAGTTATCGCCACAATCCCCGTGGGCTATGCAGATGGCATAGACCGCCACCTCGGCCGCGGCGCCGCCTCGTTCTCCCTGAACGGCCACCGCGTCCCCACAATCGGCAATATCTGCATGGACATGTGCATGCTGGACGTCACCGGCGTCCCCGCCGCAGTGGGCGACACCGTAACCATCTTCGGCGACGACCCCACCGTCACGGAACTAGCCGATATCCTTGGCACCATCCCCTACGAAATTCTCTCCAGCGTCCCCCGCCGCATCGAACGCATAATCGTGCGGTAATCCTTTAGATAAGAATCTCATCCCGGAAAAGGGCTAAAAAACTGGATGAACCCCGGTAAAACCGAAGTTCATCCATAAAAAAGGTCAAAATCCTGGATGAACCAGGGGAATGGCTATTCAGCCTTGCCGTCGCTGCCGAGAACGTTCACGATCTTGTGCTTGTAGAGTTTCTTCATCTCGTCACGGGCGGGGCCGAGGTACTTGCGGGGATCGAACTCACCGGGCTTGTCGTGGAAGACACGACGGATGGCGGCGGTCATGGCAAGACGGCTGTCGGAGTCGATGTTGATCTTGCAAACTGCGCTCTTGGAGGCTTCGCGGAGCTGCTCCTCGGGGATACCTACTGCATCAGGGAGCTTGCCGCCCAGGGCATTGATCTCATCTACGTACTCCTGGGGAACGGAGCTGGAACCGTGGAGGACGATGGGGAAGCCGGGGAGCTTCTTCTCGATCTCGTGCAGGACGTCGAATGCCAGCGGCGGGGGAACCAGACGGCCGGTCTTCGGGTCGCGGGTGCACTGCTCCGGGGTGAACTTGTATGCGCCGTGGCTTGTGCCGATGGAGATAGCCAGAGAGTCGCAGCCTGTGCGGCTTGCAAAGTCGATAACCTCTTCGGGCTTGGTGTAGTGGGATTCCGCTGCGGAAACCTCATCCTCAACACCGGCCAGAACGCCGAGTTCGGCCTCTACGGTTACATCGAACTGATGTGCATAGTCCACAACCTTCTTGGTGAGGGCGATGTTCTCTTCGTAAGGAAGGGCGGATGCGTCGATCATAACTGAGCTGAAGCCCATGTCTACGCATGATTTGCAGGTTTCGAAGCTATCGCCGTGGTCCAGGTGAAGGACAATCTGGGGATGCTCCCAGCCGAGTTCCTTCGCATATTCAACAGCACCCTCTGCCATGTAGCGGAGGAGAGTCTGGTTGGCGTAGTTGCGCGCGCCCTTGGACACCTGGAGGATAACCGGGGATTTGGTTTCCGCTGCGGCCTGGATGATGGCCTGGAGCTGCTCCATGTTGTTGAAATTGAATGCGGGGATTGCGTATCCGCCTGCTACTGCCTTGGCAAACATCTCACGGGTGTGCACAAGTCCGATTTCTTTGTAAGATACCATAGTTAATTAAAGATTATTTTTTTGGAACATTTTCAAGAACTGCTTTCAGGTACTCCCAGGTGCGGGCTACGGAGGCGATGTTCACCCTTTCGTCCGGGCTGTGGGGGTATTTGATGGTGGGGCCTACGGATACCATTTCCCAGTTGGGATACTTGGCGCCGAGCAGGGCACACTCCAGGCCGCCGTGGGTTGCCATGATCTTCATGGGCTTGCCGGAAACCTTTTCGTACTGCTCCATCATAATTTTGTTCATGGGGGTGTCCAGCTTGGGTGTCCAGCCGGAGTAGCCGCCCTTGAACTCGATTTCATCGGCCCCTGCGAGGTCGAAGATGCAGCGGATGCGAACCGCCAGATCTGCCTTTGCGCTGTCCACTGCACTGCGCATGAGGGAGTGGACTGTGATGCGGCCGCGCTCCGTGCGTACGATGGCAAGGTTGATGGAGGTCTCCGTGAGGCCTTCCATGGTGCGGCTCATGCGGATTACGTTCGAAGGGCAGGCGATGATGGCCTTGATGGCGCGCAGCATCACGGATGTCTGGATGTATTTGGGTGCTGCGGGGATGTCATCGACATAAAGGGCTGCGGAAGGATCGCTCTCCTTGAATTCCGCCTTCACCTCGTCGAAGATATTGCCGATGAGTTTCTTCACCGATTCCAGATTCTCGCTGGGCACTGCAACTTCCGCCACCGCTTCGAACGGGATGGCGTTGCGGAGGGAACCGCCGTTGAAGGATACTACCTTCACGCCGAAGATTTCCACCAGAGGGAGGAGGATGCGTGCCATCACCTTGTTGGCATTGGCCCTGTACAGGGAGATGTCCATGCCGGAGTGGCCGCCCTGAAGCCCCTTCACCGTGATGCGGAGGCCTTCGTGACCGGGTTTGAGATTATATTTAAGGTATTTGAATTCTGCCGATGCATCCAGGCCGCCTGCGCAGCCGACGCAAAGTTCGCCCTCTTCCTCCGAGTCAAGGTTGATGAGGATGTCTCCCTTGAGAACACCGGGCTTGAGGCAGTTGGCGCCCGTCATGCCGGTTTCCTCGTCGTAGGTTACGAGAACCTCGATGGGGCCGTGCTTCACGGAAGGATCTTCCAGGGCGGCGAGGCCGAGGGATACGCCGATGCCGTTATCGGCCCCGAGGGTTGTGCGGTCTGCCGTTACCCAATCGCCATCCACATAGGCTTTGATGGGGTCTGTGAGGAAGTTGTGGTCCGAGTCCGATGTTTTCTGGGGAACCATGTCCATGTGGCCCTGCAGGATAACGCCGCGGCGGTTTTCGAAGCCGGGCGTAGCGGGAACGCGGATGATGATGTTTCCGGTTTCGTCCTTGATGGTTTCGAAGCCGTGGGAGACGCCCCAGTTGTAGAGATATTCGATTACCTTTCCTTCATGCTTTGAGGGACGGGGAATCTGGGTGAGCCCGTAGAAATTGTTCCACACAATCTTGGGCTCGAGGTCTTTGATGCTTTTTGACATAGTTATATGAGTGTTATTGATAGACTAAAGCGGGCAGGTTAATTCACGGCCCAGCTGATAGACGGGAAGCTGGGTTGTGAAGAGGATCTGATGGCCCCCGGTGAGTTTGATGTCGCAGATGGCCGGGACCCTGTAGTGTATGAGGGTTTTGCCGTTTGAGGGCGATGCGGGGATGATTCCGGGGCTGGACTGCAGGACAACCGTGAAGTCCAGATAATAGATCGTGTCCGTTTCGGTGCCGGAGGCGATGAGGCCTTCCGTGTCCGATATGGCAAATGCCGGATAGTGTTGTTCCTTGCGGGAGGAACTGGGACAGATGCTGAACGTGCTGTGCTGAACCTCCACCGTCTTGGTGCCTGTGAACAGGGGAAGATACTCTTCCTCCAGCTTTTTGAGTTCTTCCAGAGCGGCGGCCAGGGCTTCTCCGCTGTATGTTGCATCTGTATTGCCGATGGAGATGTTGTAGCGCTCGCGCCTTGCGGAAAGGATTATGTCCGCCGCGTCCTTAGCCAGGAGTTCGATGGGTTTGTCAGGGGCCACTTCCCAGGGAATGGGGGTGGGGAGAAGGTCTGAATCCGGATCCGGTGCGCTGTACATGACATCGCCGCTGAGTTCCTTGCCGGGCACAACCGACCATTTGCTATCCTTGGCTTCTTCCTTGTCTTCGAAGGCTACGAGCCCCTGGGAAGTGAGAGCCAGGAACTTGGAGCGGGAACGCCATGAAGGAATGGAATAAGTGGCATTCATGTCTGCTACCAGAGAACTGTAGGCTTTGATTTCGGTGATTGTGGTAACGCAATAGTCTGCAAGGGTGACGTCTATCCCCAGATACTGATGGGCATAGCGGGCGTACGGGCCTGCAAAATAGCTTTCCTTCACAGCCGTTACTTCCAGATTCATGACCGTGGAAGGGAGGGTGTAGGAAACTTGCGACCACCCTGCCACGGGTATCAGGAGGGCGATGACGAGTGCTCTGAGTTTCATATTATTTCCATCGTTTATGGCTCCAGAGGTAGTTCCACGGCTGTGCGTTGATGTCTTCCTCCAGAAGGGTGTAATACTTTTCCATTATTGCCTCCGGGGTGCTTTCGCCGGCATGTTCCGCAATGGGGATGAAGGTGAGGGCGTAGCCGCCGCCTTCCCGGCGGGCGAAGCGGAGGTATACCACCGCCATGTTCATCTTGCAGGCCAGCACGGCCGCCCCGTTCATGGTTTCCGTATCCTGATGCATGAACTGCCCCAGGTGGTGTTTGGTGGCGAATTTGTACGGGTACTGGTCTGTGATGAACACGTACACGTGAGGGTCTCTCCTGTGCTGAACGGCGTAGCGGAGAATCTCGCGGGATTCGCAGTAGCCGGCGAATTTGGTTTGGGTGAGGGGAGCGCAGCGGTTTTTGGCCATGAAGCGGTCCCACCTGGCGCTGTGGAGGCGGTTGTATGTGACGGCGATGTGCTCCGGGGACATCGCAAGGGGCTCGTCAGAGTAATTGTAGTTGAAAAAGCCGCCGATGAGTTCCCAGTTGCCGGTGTGGCTTTCCATGGCCATAACCTGGAGATTTTCCCTGAACATGCGGTTGAGAACCTCCGGATTGGTCATTTCCACGATATGGCTGCGGTGGAGCCTTTTGCAGCCGCGGTTGCCGCGGCAGTTGCGCCCGAACCAGAGGGCTTCTGCGATTATTTCCCCGAAATGGCGGTAGAACTGCTTGTGTATCTGTTTGAGTTCTTTGTACTTTTTGTCCGGGAAACTGCGGGAAAGATTGATCATCACCTCTTTGTCGCGGTAGTGGAGGACGCTGCCAAGAAGCCAGGCAAAGAATCCTGCTCCGCTATGGTATATGCGATGTTTTCTTTCCATACAGAGCACAAATATACAAAATCTTTCCTATATTTGTACGATTATAACGGTAACACTTTAATCCAAATAATTTATGTTCAAAGGACAACCCAAAGGCCTATTCGCTCTGGCCCTTGCAAATACAGGCGAGCGTTTTGGCTATTACACCATGCTGGCTATCTTCATGCTGTTCCTTCAGGCTAAGTTCGGATGGGAGCAGGCCCTTGCCAGCCAGGTATTTTCAATTTTCCTTGCCCTTGTGTATTTCATGCCCGTAGTGGGCGGATGGCTGGCGGATAGGATCGGCTTCGGAAAGTGCGTCGTCACCGGTATCGCGGTGATGTTTATCGGCTATGTGGCACTCTCCATTCCAACCCCGGCAAACACTTTGGGCGTGTCGCTGATGATTGGCGCCCTGGCCCTGATTTCCGTGGGTACAGGCCTGTTCAAGGGTAACCTGCAGGTTCTGGTGGGCAATCTGTACGACGATCCGAAGTATTCCGCAAAACGGGACAGCGCATTCTCGCTGTTCTACATGGCAATCAATATCGGCGCAATGTTCGCCCCGTCTGCGGCAACAGCAATCACCAACAAGTTCCTGGCTAAGGCCGGTCTCGTGTATAAGGCGGATATCCCCGCGCTGGCTCATCAGCTCATCGGCAATACCATCACTCCGGATAATGCCTCCAAACTGGCGGATCTCCAGGCGATGATGCCGGATGCCGCAGTCCAGGCGATGGATCCCGTGCAGTTCAGCCAGTTCTATATCGACCATCTGTCATCGGCCTATAATATGGGCTTCGCGGTGGCCTGCTTCTCCCTGATTGTGTCGGTGGCCATTTATTTCTCCTGCCGCGCATGGTTCAAGCATGCCGATGTGAACGCGAAACAGGCTGCAAAGGCCGGCAACGCAGCGAATGTGGTGGAACTCACCCCGAAGCAGACTCGCGAGCGCGTTACCGCCCTCGTGATGGTGTTCGCCGTCGTTATCTTCTTCTGGATGGCATTCCACCAGAATGGACAGAGCCTCACCTGGTTCGCGCGTGATTACACCCAGAGCCAGGCAGTTGGCGCAACCCGCTTCGGCTTCAATATCTGGATCCTGGCACTCGTGGCGGCAAGTATCTACACACTGTTCGCCGTATTCCAGAGCGAATCCAAAAAGTCCAAGATTATCTGCGGCGTTATAACTCTGGCGCTGTGGGGCGGTGCAGTGGCCATCTTCATGGGCCTGCCCAATCCCCTGGAAATCCAGCCCCAGCTGTTCCAGCAGTTCAACCCGTTCTACGTGGTGTTCCTCACGCCAATCTCAATGGCCATCTTCGGAGCGCTTGCAAAGAAGGGCAAGGAACCGTCGGCCCCCGTTAAAATCGGCCTGGGTATGTTCGTCGCCGCACTGGGATATCTGATTATGATCTTCGGCTCGCTGGGCCAGCAGTCTCCTGCACAGCTTGGCGGTACGGTATCCCCGGATCCCGTGGTGCCTATGTATCTGATATCGACCTATCTGGTTCTCACCTTCGCGGAGCTGCTGCTCAGTCCCATGGGCATCTCCTTCGTTTCCAAGGTGGCTCCTCCCAAGCTGAAGGGTCTGATGATGGGCCTGTGGTTCGCTTCCACCGCGGTGGGCAACTACCTCAGTTCCATCCCCGGCCTCCTGTGGAAAGCCGTTCCGCTGTGGGCCAACTGGGCAATTCTCATGGCGCTCTGCGTCGTTGCGGGTCTCATTATGTTCGCGATGATGAAGCGCATCAACGCCGCAACCGCGGAATAATTTGCCCAGGCTGTATATCATATCAGGCTGCAACGGCTCCGGGAAGACTACTGCATCGTACAGTCTCCTCCCGGAGCTGCTTGAATGCAGCGAGTTCGTGAACTCGGACGAATTCGCCAAGCATCTTTCGCCCTTCGCCCCGGAAAGCGCATATATCACCGCCAGCCGCTTCATGATGAAGAAAATCGCCTACCTGTTCGACAGGAGGGCAGATTTTTGCCTGGAGAGCACACTGGCCACTCGGTCGCTGATAAAGATGGTGCGAAAGGCCCAGAGCCAGGGCTACTTCGTGACCGTGCTGTACTTCTGGCTGAATTCGCCGGACATGGCAGTGGAAAGGGTGGCAAAGAGAGTTGCCGCCGGGGGGCACGACATTCCGGAGGAGACTATACGGCGGCGCTACCGCGTGGGCCTGAGCTATCTGTTCCACGACTATATGCCGGCCTGCGACAAGTGGATGCTGGCCGATAACAGCACGCCGCCCTATAAACTTGTAGCTGAAGGCACGCGCAAAGGCCTTGTGATCAAGGACCTTGAACGTTACGAGACCATCCGCCAGATGGTGGACGATTCCGAAGAAGGCCCCGGCCGTATAGAGGATACCCTGCGTGAGATAGCAGTTGCTGCGTCCAAGGCACCTGTGGGGCACGACGGCGTTCCGGCAATGTAGATGCGGCGCCCGGGGCTGTAAACTGGAAGCTATTGATTTACAGCGTTTTACGAAAAGCTTCTGTGGCGTTTTGCCACACAAGGTATTTCTAAGTTATTGATTTGTAGGTAATTACATTTTGCGCGCTTGGTCAAAGAGAAAGCATATTATCTGTCGGTTTTCGGCGTGGATGAGGCCCTGCTGGCGATGCTGGTGAGGGAGGCTCTTTCACGAGGGGGGAATTACGGAGACTTGTTCTTCGAGAACACCCTGTACGGCAATCTTGTGCTGCGGGACGGGGCCGTCACAACAGGAGGCTCGCATGTGGACTTCGGCGTGGGTGTCCGTGTGCTGGACGGAGAAAAAACCGGCTACGCGTATTCGGAAAGTACTTCACGGGCCGATATGATGGCCTGCGCAAAGGCGGCATCGGCAATTGCCGGCGGAATGCCGATGGCGGTGGACAGTCCCACTAGAGCCGCATTCCGAGGCGTGCCGAACCCTGAAGCCGACCGTTATCCCGTGAAGGAGCAGTGGACCTCCAGAAGTATGGACTCCTTCCTTCCTTTCCTCAGGGAGGTCGATGCCGAAATCCGTAGCCGTGACTCCCGCGTGGAGA
>JAEEGH010030020.1_pt1 | contig 10590 bp, 10 predicted proteins | sample 9134181 | NCBI WGS metagenome assembly JAEEGH01 (sample SAMN16246544, study PRJNA631951) | gut metagenome | biome: gut microbiome; feature: rumen; material: DP-attached | host: Bos | place: Iran: Karaj | collected 2018-10 | reverse complement strand
ATGCCGTATTTGTAAGAGGCAATCAAAGTGAAGAAATAAATCGGCAGGAAGATGTGACCGCCGTTAGGGATGAGGTGGCAGAGCTGTGGTAATGCGATGTTGCCAGCCACGAACAATGTGGCGAACAAATAAGTCTTAACCTGGTCAAAATCAAGGTTATAGAGCTTTGCTGTTGATGTATTTTCCATAATTTGCAAATTTTTATTTTTTAATGAGATTTCTCCGTTCCGCTTCGCTCCAGTCGAAATGACGGGAAGTGAGTTCGCTCCCGAAAATGACGGGAAGTGAGTTCGCTCCCGAAAATGACGGCTAGCGCTGAAGCCATTCTTTAATCTTGTCCATTTTCATATAGTCGATGTTGTCGACAATCCACTCACGCATTGCCTTGCCTGGCTCGGTCTGCTGCGGATAGCTGATGTAGTCGAGCTCGATGTTGAGCGCCTGCGACACTTTAAGTGCCATCACCGACCAAAGCACGCCGATGTCGCCCACCACCGGGATAGACTTCTCGAGACGTGAGAATGCCGACATCTCCATTCTGAATGGGATTTTCGACATCTTGGTCTTCGGCAGACCTTTGTCGATAGCAGCCTGCACCTCGCCTGATTTCTTGTCGAGATCCCAGGCTTTCTTGAGGTTTTCGTCGAGGTCGAAACGAATCAAGGTCTTGTCTTTGAGGCTGTAGGTGGGATAGCCGTTCCAGCTTGCCCAGATGCCGTGACCGGTGTAGGTCTCAAACGGACCGTCGTGAATCTCCTGTGTCAATGCCACTGCCGACTCGATGATGACGTCGGCACTTCCCAACATCTTTGAGATGCGGAACGTCCTGTCGCTCACCGGGATGCTGTCGGCGATGCTGATGCCGACCTGACCTCCGCCGATAAGCTGAGGCACGCTGACGAGCACCGGGACGTTGTTACGGACGCCCGCTCCGAGCATGGTACGCTCATCGCAGCCCCAACCCACGACTTCTTCAAACGGGACGTGCTTGGTGTGGGCTATCTCCATGATGCTTGCCGCAAAAGTCTCGTTGCGCAAGCCCATCGGGTAAGCCATATTAGCCGCTGCCTTGATGATGACGGTGCCTTCCTTCTCGTTGCAACGCTGCACGAGAGCATCGTCGATGATCATCTCTTTCTTAAGGTCAGCCCATTGAGCGTCAGTGAGTTCGGTGAGCTCGAAGATGTCACCACGAGGCATCTTGTCGAAGTCGAGGAACTCCTCGCCGATGTCGTGGATATTGATACGTTTCACCTTATCGAGAACGCCGCCCATCTCGTGAGAGACGACAGCCGAACTTGTTGTGACACCGTCAATCAGGCCTTTGTTGATGAACTCAGCGATGAGAGTTGTCACGCCTTCGTGGATGTTAGGGCCGGAACCAGTCACAACGACCACTTTTCCGCCTTTTTTCTTTGCCTCGACTATCTTTTCGATAGCGATATCGAGATAATGCCTTGTCTCTTCCGGCAAAGCCTCGTATAAGCCTTCAATAAATCCTTTTTCTATTTTCATAATTTTTTTTTATCTCGTCATTTCGAGCGACCGGAGGGAGTCGAGAAATCTCCTGCAATTGAATGAGATTTCTCCATTCCGCTTCGCTTCAGTCGAAATGACGTGGGATTATTAATTCGTTTTTGCCCAAGTGTCTTTCAAACCGACAGTTCTGTTGAATACCAGATGTTCAGGCGTGCTGTCTTTGTCGACGGTGAAATATCCTATTCTCTGGAACTGGAAGTGGTCGAGCGGCTTCGCATCGGCGAGATATTTCTCTACGTAGCATTCTGTCCTGATTTCCAATGAGTTAGGATTCATCATCTTACGCATTGCCTCGATTGGGGTGTTGCCTTCGTCTTGCAGGCGTGCCAGCTCGTCGCGAGGGTTTTCCACGTTCCAGAGGCGGTCGTAGAGTCTCACTTCAGCCTTGATGCAGTGAGCCTGGCTGACCCAGTGGATGGTGCCTTTAACCTTGCGGTTAGCCTCAGGCATGCCGCTGCGTGTCATCGGGTCGTATTCGGCGTAAACCTCAACAACTTCGCCGTTTTCGTCTTTCTTGCAGCCTGTGCATTTCACGATGTAGGCGTTCTTCAGACGCACATCCTTGCCTGGGGTGAGGCGGAAATATTTGTTCGGAGGGCATTCCATGAAGTCTTCCTTCTCGATCCACAGCTCGCGGCTGAACTCAATCTTATGACTGCCTGCCGACTCATCTTCAGGGTTGTTGATAGCCTCGAGTTCCTCGGTCTGACCTTCAGGATAGTTGGTAATCACCAGCTTAACGGGATTTACGACGGCTGCCACACGTGTAGCGCGGGCGTTGAGGTCTTCACGGATTGAGCTCTCGAGCAACGCGAAGTCGTTCAAGGCGTCGTATGTGGTATATCCAATCTTATCGATAAATTTATGAATCGATTCTGGAGTGTAGCCACGGCGGCGGAAGCCGCAAATCGTAGGCATACGCGGGTCATCCCAGCCGTTGACAACGCCTTCTTTCACCAAAATCAGCAGGTTACGTTTGCTCATCAGGGTGTAGTTGAGATTCAGCTTATTGAACTCGGTCTGACGCGGACGGTTGTCGTCCATGTTGTCGCCCTCACCGCGGATTTCTTTGAGCCAGTCGACAAACAGGTCGTAGAGTGGGCGGTGCACCACGAATTCAAGGGTGCAGAGCGAGTGTGTCACGCCCTCGAAGTAGTCGCTTTGGCCGTGAGCGAAGTCGTACATCGGGTAGGCGTTCCATTTTGTGCCGGTACGATGATGCGGCGTCTTCACCACGCGGTAGATGATAGGGTCGCGGAAGTGCATGTTAGGGTTCGCCATGTCAATCTTTGCGCGTAGCACCATCTTGCCTTCCTCTATCTCGCCCGAGTTCATCTTGTTGAAAAGCTCCAACGACTCCTCAACAGGGCGGTTACGGTACGGGCTCTCGGTGCCTGGCTGCGTAGGAGTGCCTTTCTGGGCTGCAATCTCCTCCGACGACTGCTCGTCGATATATGCCTTGCCACGTTTTATCAGATCGATAGCAAAATCCCAAAGCTGCTGGAAATAATCTGAGGCGTAATACTCGTTACCCCATTGATAACCAAGCCATTGGATGTCTTCCTTGATGGCATCCACATACTCCATGTTCTCCTTGGTGGGGTTGGTGTCGTCGAAACGCAGGTTGCAAACGCCGCCATAGTTCTTGGCGATGCCGAAGTCCAGGCATATAGCCTTGGCGTGACCGATATGCAGGTAGCCGTTAGGCTCCGGAGGGAAACGTGTCTGTATACGCTTGCCGTTCTTGCCGTTTCGTAAATCTTCCTCAACTTTCGCTTCAATGAAATTCAGCGATTTCTTTTCTTCTTTTTCAGCTTCTTCGGAAATCATAGTAATAACTTTTAAATCTCTCCTCGTCATTTCGCTCGAAACCTTTTCTTTCCCGTCATTCCGACCGACCGTAGGGAGCGGAGGAATCTCATTCAATTTCAGGAAATTTCTCCATTCCGCTGCGCTACAGTCGAAATGACGAAGATAATGATACACTCCTATCGAAATGACGCAAAGTGAATATTTTTAAACCGCAAAAATAAAAAATTCTGAAAAAAATTTAAAATTTTTTTAAAAAAATTGTAATTTTACACCCTGAATAAACGTAAAAAAAACTAAAAAATCATGAACTATTTAGACATTATCATCGCTATCATATTGATTCTCTTTGCGATAGGCGGATGGAGAAACGGAATTATCAAAGAGGCGTTCTCGCTCGTGGCGTTCATCCTCGGCATTTACGGCGCACTCAAACTTTCTGATTGGGTGGGAGGCTTGCTCGGCAAACTTATCAATGTGAGTCCGGAGTGGATGTCGGTGATTTCGTTTATTATCGTTTTTATCGCTTTGGCATTGCTAATCAGTTGGTTGGGAACCATGTTGTCAAATTTGTTTGCCTCATTAAACCTCGGTTTTGTTGACAAACTCGGCGGTTTGGTCTTCGGCATCGCACAAGGCTTTTTGCTTATCGGTGTGTTGATTTTACTCCTCGATTTCTTCGGAATTAAAGACGTTTTGAATGAAGAAACTCGCGAAGGCTCAAAGCTTTACAAGACATCGGAGCAGGTGGCGACATGGATTTACGACAACAAAGACGGATGGCTGAAGAAGCTGAATGACGGATACGAAAAAGTGGAAGAAATCATTTAACCCGTCATTTCGACCGAAGTGGAGAAATCTCAAATATTATATAATGAAAAAAGTAGCAGTTATTCTTGCCGGTTGCGGCAAAATGGACGGTTCGGAAATCACCGAGACCGTGACGTTGTTGTTGGCATTGGACCAGCATAATATTGAATATCAGGCATTTGCACCCGACTCATATCAAGCGGAGGTTTGTAACCACGCCACAGGTCAGCGCATGATGGAGCGCAGAAACATGATGGTTGAGGCGGCACGCATTGTCCGTGGCAAGATTCAGCCGATTACAAAATTCAACGCTGATGACTTTGACGCTTTGTTTTTCCCGGGTGGCTTCGGAGCGGCGAAAAACCTGTTCACTTACGCTTACGACGGCATCAATTTCAAGGTCTTGAAAGATGTTGAGAAAGCCATCAAAGACGTTCACGCCCAAGGCAAGCCGATTGGAGCCATGTGCATCGCTCCTCTGATGGTTGCTAAAGTGCTTGGTAATGTGAGCGTTACGATGGGTAGCGGACAATGTCAGCAGGCAAAAGAAATAGAGCAAATGGGCTGCAAACATATCGAGACAACCCACGGCGGAGTGGCTGTTGACAAGGAAAACAAAATCTTCACCACGCCATGTTTCATGCTCGACGCAAGTTTGAAGGACATTTACCAAGGAGCGTGGAATTTGGTGGAGGAGATGGGGAAAATATAAAACATTGTGCAGATGTTCCCTTCCCTAAAAAGGGGAAGTTTACATAGATTTGATTTTACCGTCAAATATGGTTAAAGAATAAGATTCTATTTCCATCTCACCTTTGCAAACATCCCCGCAAACGCGGTAAACACCACGTAAAACGGATAGATAAACTCAAGCGGCAATGTCCAGAACTTGAGTTTTTTCTGTTTCATGAAAGCCGAGATTCGCCTGATGATAGGATAGTCGATGAGGGTCTTCAAGATGATGTAAAGCACGTAGAAACACCAGAAAACCGGCATGAAAAAGCCAGCCACGAAGAAGAAGACAATGCTCAGATTGAACAGAAACACCGTTAATGCCGTGGCGATGATTTTCCAGTTGGTGTAAGCTCTCGTCTTCGACGTCCAGCGGGTGCGCTGACGGAAAAATGCCCTGAGATTCGGCATGGTAGCCGTTTTCACAATAACCTCACGGTTAAGGAAAAAGCCGATGGCGCGACTGCCATAACGCGCGATAAACTGCTCCATCAGAAACATGTCGTCGCCCGAGGCGAGTTTCATGTCGGTGCGGTCTTCCTCCACATCTAATGCCGATTTGCGGTCGTACATCATGTTGGCACCGTTGCACATCACAGGCATCCCGATGGCGGCGGAACCGGCAGTACTCGCAATGAGACTCATGTGCTCAAGCACCTGGAGCTTCTCAAACAAAGTGTCGGCAGGCGACAAAAGCACCGGACCAAGCGCCATTTTCAGGTCTTTCATGATGTAAAAAGCAAGCATCTTCTCAATCCATTTCTCAGGCAGCTCGCAGTCGGCATCAGTGACCATGACAATCTCATTGTCAGCGGCATGCAAGGCTTGGGAGATGGCTTGTTTTTTGCCGGAACCTGTAGCTTTTAACAGTTTCAGGCTCATTTCAGGATGAGAGACTTTGAAATTCTCTGAAATCTCAAAGGTGTCGTCATCTGAATGGTCATCGACTATAATCACCTCGAAATTTTCTTTCGCAAACGTCTGATTATAAAGCGATTGCAACAATTTCCCGATGTTTTTGCCTTCATTGCGGGCAGCTATCAACACCGAGACTTTTTTTACCTGTCTTAATATCGCGTCTCTGTTGTAATTGCGCGACAAAATCGTCAAACCATAAGTGAACGCACCTATGCAAATCAGGTAAAATGCAGCGAATATCATAATGATATTCAATAAGATGTGTATTGTTTCAAGACTCATAACTGCTTCTTATAAACTTTAATTTTCTGATGAAAAACAGTCCGATTATCGCCGGAATTGCGAGGTTATATAGCCAAAGCATAGTGCTTGCTGAAAACACCATCATCGAAAACGCCGCACTGACGCCAAGTCGCGTCAGCCAGGCCTCAAAAACATAAATGCACACCGATCCGCGCACCGCAATCTCTGTTATTGTGATAAACGGAATCACGGTCATCAAAAGGTAAGTCAGCATGATAGGAACCATTGCCTCGAGATAGTTCAAAGGCACGTCAAAAGCCCAAATCAGCAGGACAAACTGGAACGAATAAACGATGTATTTCCCCAAAGCGATAAGTAAAATAACCGCAAGGTCTTTTTTCGAATAACTTCCGAAAATCTCCATATATTTCTCGGCTCGTAGGCGCCATCTCTTCGGTATCAAATGCTGGAGATGTTTCAAAATATGGATGTTGAAATATATCAGATATCCTAAAATAATGATTATCAACGATAAAATGAGGACATACCAATAGTATTTTGAGGATGTGAAGAAAACCCATGCGATACATCCGAGGCTCACCGTGACGAGCATCTGAGCTATGTTTCCCACAAAAGTGAGCATCGCCGCCTTGAGTCTGTTGCCTTTTTCGAGTATGAAAATGCGTCCGAGGAAGTCGCCGGTGCGGTTCGGAAACATCATCCCTGCAGTGATTCCTGTGAAGATGGCGGTATATGCCTTCCAAAACGGCACTCGCTCAACAGGTTGTATCGATTTCTGCCACTTCCGAGTCTCCAAAGCCATATTGAGCGGCATCAGGATGAACGCCAACGCCATCAGAAGCACGTTTCTGGTGGATGAGAATGACGTTTTTACCGACTCCCACATCTCTGTAAGATCTTGATTCTTAATGATTTTTACATAAAGAACCCAGCATCCTGCAAGGACAATAAGAATTTTTATCGCCGTTTCAGCGAATTTTCTTATTTTTGCGTTATGGGAAGTCGTGTTCATTTCGACTGCAAAGATAATAAATTTTGAAAAGTGAACGAATAATATTAGGTATCGACCCTGGAACGATGGTGATGGGTTACGGTCTTATCCTCCAGAAAGGCCGTGAGCTGAGCATGCTCCGAATGGGCGTTTTAAAGCTTGCAAAGCTTGACAATCAAGCACTTAAGCTGAAACGCATCTTCGAACGCGTGCTTGAAATCATCGATGAGTATCATCCTGATGAACTAGCAATTGAGGCTCCATTTTTCGGAAAAAACGTTCAGTCAATGCTGAAGCTCGGTCGCGCCCAAGGTGTCGCTATGGCGGCGGCACTCTATCGTGATATCCCGATTTTTGAGTATTCGCCACGTAAAATCAAGCAGTCGATCACCGGAAACGGCGCCGCATCAAAGGAACAGGTTGCCGCGATGGTGCAGAAACTCTGCAATTTCACCGAGCATCCCGACTATCTCGACGCCACCGACGCCATGGCGGCAGCCGTCTGCCATAGCTTCCAAAACCAACTCAATGTAGTTGGCGGCACTGACGATCCGAAACTGCCAAAAATCCCGAAAGGAAAGAAAAAATTCAACAGCTGGGAGGTGTTTTTGCAACAAAATCCCGATAAAAGAGTTAAGAGTTAACTCTCAATTCTTATCCTCCTCTTCTTGTCTACGCTTCTTCAGCTCATCAAGGTATCCTGCCGTGATAACACCTGTCGGCAATGCTATTATAGCAACACCTAAAATGGATGAAATTATGGTCACAATTTTTCCGGCATCGGAAACGGGGTAGATGTCGCCATATCCGATAGTGGTCAAAGTTGTTGTAGCCCAATACAAAGCGTCTAAAAACGAGTTGAAGACCAAGCTTCCGTCAGGCAGTTGACGATACATCTCGACGTTGAACATTATCAACGCTGTTGCGAAGATGTAAAACAGCGCAATTCCCAGTACCGTCAGCAAAACAACACGTTCTTTCTTTAAAACATAAAGAAGTGTCCAAATGCGTTTTGAATAACGTACCAGACGTATTATCCTGATGAGCATGAACACTCTGGCAGCTCGCAAAGCCTTCAGTGACTTGTGCAAGAGTCCCAAAGCTGGCAAAATCGAAAGCAAATCGATGATGGCCATCGTGGTTAACGGATAGGTGACGAAAGCCACCCATTTCTTCCTTTCCGGAAACTTGATGTCGGCCGTTATCCAACGTAAAAAATAATCCAAGATGAAGGCTGTGACAGAGATTTTCTCAAACAGGTAAAACAGAAGAGAAGCACTTCTGAACATCAGCGGTATGAAGCTGATGACTATCATCAAAAACATGAAAATGTCGTACAGCTTGCCTGAAAAAGAGGTGTTTTTTTCGTAGCTGGGCTCGATGATTTCAAAAAGCTTTTTCCTGTTCATAATTACATTGTTTGAGATATCTCCACTCCGCTTCGCTTCGGTCGAAATGACAGGGTGTGAATTACATCAATTTTTGATAAAACTGCCACCATCTGTCAGGCAATTCATTTCGCATCGCCATGTCGTAATCGATTTTCGCGCACGGGATGAAATGTTCCGCAATCTCCATCCACCATTTTCCAGAGGTTTTATGGCAAAGGAAAATGAGGTCGTCGTAGTTCTCAAGATGCACGATATATCGCGTGAAATCGTCGCGGTTTTCAGTGGTTGGGTAATCGTTCTGACGAAGCGAGAAACCTTCCAGAAAGTACCAAACCATCTCAGCTAAGTTGTTGGCACCCTGATAGTTGATGTCGTATTGCGGGTTGTAGTTGAAGAACCCTATCGACGTCAGCTTCTGGTTCATGCCGGCGTAACGAGTCATCTTACAGCCGTCTTCGCCACTCAGTCCGTTGGGCGAGCCGTGTTTAATCCCTGGCACATCCGAGGCACAGAAAGCCGCCGCATCTATGGTGATGATGTCGGCATTTCTCAACAGAGGCTCAGTGAGTTCTGGCCTGTTTTTAATCGTACCCAGCCGATAAATGTCGAACAAAAGCTGTTTCATCAGGTTAATGTTCTCATTATCAATGTAATACGTCTGATAACCGATGTTCGTGTAGTTGAACAGATAATTTGGCTGGTGCAAGATGATATGGCTCAGATACGACTCTGAATTGAGGCTTTCGCCTTCTTCGCCTATGTCGAAACGCGGGTCTATAGCGGTGATATTCACCAACTTACCAGTGTTTTCGTACACCTTGTAGATAGGATACGTCAAGTCCTGGCTTCCGCCAATGATAATTGGCACGATGTGGTATTTCAGCAGCGTCAGAAACACCTCGCCAAGGGCGTAATAGGTGTCCTCGACCCTCAGTCCCGACTTCACATTGCCGAGGTCGACGATTTTCAGGTCGGGCCAATGGTTAAACAAAGGATATAAGGCATGGCGGATAGCATCTGGAGCGGCCTTACATCCTTCATTATCAATGGCATAGCGTTCTTCTTCCACCCCGAGAAGCGCCACCTGGCATCCTTCCAAATCGGGAAAGTCTTCCTCGTTTTTGAAGATGGTGATGGTGTTGCCAATCTGTTTCTTATGTGTCAGATGGCTGTTTTCGATGACTTCTTCCTTGATGGGATTGAGAAAAGCGCTGATATTCATGCCGAAACTTATTTCTTTGGAGAAATTTTCTTTCTGATTATCTCGTGTAACTGGTCGGCGTTGACGCGGATCTGCTCCATGGTGTCGCGGTCGCGGACGGTCACCGTGTTGTCTTCAAGTGTCTGATTATCAACGGTTACGCAGAGAGGAGTGCCGATAGCATCCTGTCTTCTGTAACGTTTGCCGATGGAGTCTTTCTCCTCGTACTGGCACATGAAGTCGTACTGCAGGCTGTCCATGATTTCGCGAGCCTTCTCCGGTAGTCCGTCTTTCTTCACCAATGGCAGGATAGCCACTTTGTAAGGTGCGAGAATCGGAGGCAGCTTCATCACGACGCGCTCGCTGCCGTCTTCGAGTTTCTCCTCTGTGTAGGCATAGCTGAACATCGCGAGGAACATACGGTCAAGACCGATAGATGTCTCGATGACGTATGGAGTGTAGCTCTCGTTGGTCTCCGGGTCGAAATACTGCAGCTTCTTGCCCGAGAACTCGGCATGACGGCTGAGGTCGTAGTCGGTGCGGCTGTGAACGCCTTCCAGCTCCTTGAAGCCGAATGGAAAGTTGAACTCGATATCTGTTGCGGCATTGGCATAATGAGCCAGCTTCTCGTGGTCGTGGAAACGGTAGTTTTCAGCTGGAATACCCAATGAGAGGTGCCATTTCAGACGTTCTTCCTTCCATTTCTTGAACCATTCAATCTCGGTGCCGGGGCGTACGAAGAACTGCATCTCCATCTGTTCAAACTCTCTCATTCTGAAGATGAACTGACGGGCGACGATTTCGTTGCGGAATGCCTTACCTGTCTGTGCGATGCCGAACGGTATCTTCATGCGGCCTGTCTTCTGTACGTTGAGTTAGTTGACGAAGATACCCTGAGCTGTCTCAGGACGCAGATAAACGGTGTTGGCGCCTTC
>JAEEGH010030019.1_pt1 | contig 10590 bp, 13 predicted proteins | sample 9134181 | NCBI WGS metagenome assembly JAEEGH01 (sample SAMN16246544, study PRJNA631951) | gut metagenome | biome: gut microbiome; feature: rumen; material: DP-attached | host: Bos | place: Iran: Karaj | collected 2018-10 | reverse complement strand
ATCCCATAACACAAGTTAGTAAGGCCCCTTGAAGACGACGAGGTAGATAGGGCAGGTGTGGAAGTACGGTAACGTATGGAGCTGACTGCTACTAATAGGCCGAGGGCTTGACCTGAAGGTTTTCCGGAAGGATGTCCCTTCTTGTTCTTTATGATATCAGTTTTTCATTGACAAAACTGAAGTTTTGTACTAAATTAATAGTGTTGATATAAGAAAGCGAAATTCAATATTTCGTTTTTTTTATATAATCCTCGATAGCTCAATGGCAGAGCATTCGGCTGTTAACCGAAGGGTTGTTGGTTCGAGCCCAACTCGGGGAGTTAAAAAAGCACAGAGCTTTTGCTCTGTGCTTTTTGAGTTTATAACATTTATTGTTTAAACATTATTTAACAGTTACACTCTTCTTATCTGAGTTAGTGATCTTGGTCCATTTCTTATTTACATAAGCCTTAACTGCAAATGTATATTCGGTACCTTTTTCCCTGCCCTTGATCGAAATAGAAGTTTTCTTGGTAGTCTTAACTGTTTTAGCCTTGCCGTCTACATACTCTACAACTCTGTACTTTGTAGCGCCTTCAACCTTATTCCACTTGAGAGTGATCTTGCCTTTCTTGGAAGATGCTGTAACAACGGGCTTTGTTGATGCGGTTTTTCCGGAAGACTTGCTGATGCTGTCGATCACTTTCTGTACTTCTTTTGCATAAGCCTTAGCGCCGTCCTCGTTGGGATGAAGTGAATAAGCACTTACCAGACCGGAATTAAGATCTTCAGCCTGACGGCCTACGATTACTTTGTTGATATATGCATCAGAAGTAAATGCTTCATGACCCTTGAACGCTTCTTCTACTGATACAAAGTAGATATTTAAACCTTCTTTGCTGCATTCATCAACAAGGCCTTTGATAACTTCATTTAACTTGCTTGCATACTCATTTACTTTCTGAGCTGTTTCAGCAGAAACTGTTTTTACCGTGAATGAGAAGCCCTCAGCATTTAAAAGAGTGGGATAACCAGCTACTATTATAGAAGCCTGCTTGCCTGCTTTTTCAGCTATGTCCAGATAATTCTGCTTGATGGCATCCTTTATGGAAGAAACGGTTTTGCCGTTCTTTTCATGCTTTTCGGTAAGAGCTATCCAGGTCTGTTCAAGCTGTTCATCTAACTTTTCGGGTTCCATTATCGCGGTATACATGATATCGGAGAATCCGACATCATTTCCGCCTATGCTTATAGTTACGAAATCAACAGCGCCTGCACCGTACAGCTTCTCAACCTTATCGAATACTTCAAGCTGGGGTGTAAGATTTTTGGAACCTTCGATCCCGTCATAATTATATGACTTTTTCTGTCCTTCATAAAGATCGACTGTTTCGGCTCCGGATGAAGCTACGAAGAACCAGTTGTCATCCTTTACCATTTTCTTGCCGTCGACTTTAAGCTGTCCTGACCAGACTTTTTTCGATCTGTGAGCCAGCCAGTCTTCATCCTCTACCTTTTCTTCAGTAGGATTATCCTGACCGAAGAAGGGTTCTATTCCTTCACCTGATGAATAAGAATCACCGAGTGATACTACGATTTTCTTGCCTGCTGATGTGGCAGCTTTTGCGTCTACCGGCTCGGTAAAACTAAGACCGGTAAGTACGAGTGCCATAACAGTTACAAGTGTTAATACCCGTTTTATTATTATTTTCATAAGCATATTCCTTTCTTATATTTTCTTAATATCAGAATATTCTCTTTTTGATAAAATGTCAAGGAGTATTAACTTAAGCGGCATTGACTTTATCGTTTTATTAGTATAGAATATGAATGTTAAAAAATGAACAGAGGACGAAAAAATGACTCCAACGATACTAATCGTCGAAGACGATGATATGATAAACAACCTGATAAATGAGACCTTGGGGAACAGCGGATATAAGTGTATACAGGCATTTTCGGGTACGGAAGGGTTGTTACTTGTAAAAACCGAAAAGGTCGACTTGGTGATCCTTGACCTGATGCTTCCCGGGAAAACAGGTGAAGAAGTAATAAAAGAGATCAAAGCTCTCCACAATATACCGGTCATCGTTGCATCTGCCAAAGACAGCATAGATTCTAAGGTTGAGCTGCTCAGAAGCGGTGCGGACGATTATCTTACCAAACCGTTTGATATAAGGGAACTTGAAGCCAGAGTAGAGGTATCCTTAAGAAAATACGGAAAGGATCCTGCAAGTTTATCCGGTAATGGGACTGGTACCGTATCGGAAGAAAGTAACACAGATGCGCAGGAAAAGAAGAACGTAAACGCTAAGCCACTTTTCTATAAAGATCTGATATTAAATCCGTCGGATTATTCGGTAAGCGTATGTGGTGAGGCGATAGAGCTTACAAAGCATGAGTTCAGGATACTTGAGCTTTTCTTAAGAAATCCGGACAGAGCATTTTCAAAGCAGGCAATATATGACTATGCCTGGGACGATATATATGTGGGCGAAGACAATACTATCAATGTTCACGTAAGTAATATCAGGAAAAAGATAAAGAAATATACCGATACAGAATACATTGAAACCGTATGGGGTATCGGATTTAAGTTAAAAAAATAGAGTGGATACGAAGTGGTACGACATAATGGACAGCATATCGATATATGATAAGCTGTCTTTTTTATTTAACACATTTCTTTATACTTTCTTTAAACTTTCTTTTAGGTTTTTTAAAAAGTCTTTGCTATTATATATACATAACATGGAAAAAGAAAGGAAACGATCATGGATTACATTCTTGAAACCAACGGTCTTACCAAAACCTACGGGAATAAAAAAGCACTTGATAATGTAAGTATACATGTGGCTAAAGGCGACATATACGGACTCGTCGGAAGAAACGGAGCAGGCAAGACCACACTTATGAAGATCACAGGTGGACTTGCAAATGCGACATCAGGCAGTTACACCGTATTTGGAAAAAAGGGTATGGAGATAGGAAGTTATGCAAATAAGAGAGGACTTCTTATAGAGGATCCCGGACTGCTCTATGATGAGAACGGAATAGAGAACCTGAGGATAAAGTGCATGATAATGGGTGTCAAAGATAAAAACGAACCTAAACGCCTTATGGAGATGGTAGGGCTCGGAGATGCGCTGAAGCTTAAGACCAAGAAGTATTCCTTCGGTATGAAGCAGAGATTAGGACTGGCACTTGCACTGATAGGTGATCCTGAGCTTGTAATACTTGATGAACCTATAAACGGTTTTGATCCCCAGGGTATAAAAGCCGTCAGAGAGCTTATACTTAAGAAAAACGAAGAAGGTACCACATTTGTTGTATCCAGTCATATCTTAGGCGAGCTTTCAAGAATAGCCACAAAATATGCATTCATCAACAATGGTAAGATAATAGAGGAGAGTACCAAAGAAGAACTTCTAGAAAAATGCAGATCAAAGATAGTGCTCATCCCCGATGATGTACCTAAAGCCTGCACTATAATAGAGAACATGGGCATCAGGGATTACAAGATAAAAGAAGACGGTGTGATAAACATATACGAGCAGCTCGAACGTACAGGAGACATAACCAACGCTCTGGCAAGAGAGTCCGTAGCTACTATAGAGATAACCAGAAAATACGAAGAACTCGAGGACTATTACGTAAATCTCGTAAACGGAAAGGAAGGATGAACATGGGAAAAATATTAAAGATGGATTTTAGAAGGCTTCTTAAAAACCCATTCTTCTATGCATATCCTTTTGCGGCAATAGTTATAATGGGCCTCGATATGATCATCTCAGAATCGGGTACAGATCGTTCGATCCATATAGTAAGTGTACTGCAGCAAGCCGAAGGCGTATTTAGTTTTGCTATAGTAGCAGCCGGAATGGTCATAATAGCACATATGGCGGCATTTGACAAACACGGATATTCGAAGAATCTGGTAGGAAATGTAAACGGAAGACATATGCTCACCCTCTCAAAGCTTATACTTGGTGCATTTACGATGGTGACATATGCAATCGCCAATTTTTGCTTAATATTCGGTATCCTGAAACATGAAATGGGAAATATAACTTTTATATCAGAGTATCCATATCCGGAATCAGCAGATCTGTTACCTGAGAGCCTCAGAAAGAACTGGGAATCACGTGAAGATTGGACTGCAAGAATAAAGGAATATATCAATCACGAGGTATTACATTACGTGATTATGATCGTAGCAGGTATCGCAGTGATTGCAATGCTCATCATGCTGTATGAACTGACCAGAAGTTCGGCATTTTCTTATGTAATGGTTATACTTATCGGGTTTGAGATATTGGAACAGTTGATCGTTATGGTTGTCGGACTGGTATTCCCCAAATTTGCGATCTCAAGATATCTGTTTATGACCCAGTTTGCGTATTTTAATGAGCAGACGTTTTTAGACAGTAGTAAGGATCTGGCAGCCGATCCTGTCTGGACATTCTGGGTAAGAAATCTGATATATATCGCGATATTTGCTGGAGCTTCATTGTTTATCTCAAAGAAAAAGGACGCAGCGTAAAAAGACGAAAAATCATCGGTCAGGAGAATTGATATGGATTATATACTTGAAACTGAAAATCTCACCAAGATGTATGGTAAGAAAGCAGCATTAAACAATGTTTCGATACATGTAAATCAGGGGGATATATACGGTCTGGTAGGAAGAAACGGAGCCGGTAAGACCACATTTATGAAGATTGTGTGCGGACTTGCACAGAAAACAAAAGGAAATTATTACATCTTCGGTAGATGTGATGATGCACTTGGCGATGTTGCGCAGCGCAGGGGACTGCTTATAGAATCCCCCGGCTTTTTCCAGGAATACAGTGCTGAAATGAACTTAAAGATAAAACTTAAACTTATGGGTATCAATGATCCCGAAGAACCGAAGAGACTGCTTAAACTCATCGGTTTGGAGGATGCGGGAAAGAAAAAGGCAAAGCATTTTTCACTCGGTATGAAACAGAGACTCGGTATAGGTATAGCTTTGGCCGGAAATCCGGACCTGGTAGTACTTGACGAGCCGATAAACGGTCTTGATCCCCAGGGCATCATAGAGATAAGAGACATGATAGGAAAGCTCAACAGAGAAAACGGTACAACATTTATCATCTCGAGCCACATTCTTGACGAGTTATCAAAAATAGCTACAAAGTACGGTATAATCAACAACGGTGAACTAATAGAAGAAAGCCCCGCAGAGGAGCTCAGAAACAAATGTGAGTCCAGAGTAGAACTTGTAACGGACAATGCGGCAAAGGCCATGGGAGTACTTGAACGATTAGGATTCAGTAAGATGAAGGTACTTGACGACGGAAAGATCAATATATACGAGCAGTTTGACAGGACAGGAGATATCACGCTTTCACTTGCGGCAGAAGGTATAACAACCTATGAGATAGTAAGAAAGCTTGAATCTATCGAAAATTATTATTTAAGGCTTGTAGGAAAGGAAAGTGAGTGATATGATTAGAATATTAAAAACAGATCTTTTCCGTTTGTTCAGGAGCAAGGTGATCCTTGCATTCCCTATAGTACTGACGATATCGCTTATATTCAGCATGCTGTTTGCAAATGTAGTAGATGAGCAGGAAAATCAAGACATTCCAAACTCTCCGAAAGTGCCCGGCGGAATTGTGTGTACTATAGGAGACCCGGATAAACTTGACCGCAATAACCCGGGGCTGCATTACAATGATACCGATAAACCCATGCAGATCATATATACGGAAGAAGACGGAGTTGAGGTAAATATAACAATACAGCCCGGTGAAGCATTTATATCAACGGATGAAGATTTTAAAAGCAGACATGTATTCGTTGGTCTGACCGATCTGTTTGACTGCCTGTACGATGGATTCATCCTCTTGTTCATGGGACTTACGATCATTATATTCAGTACCTGCGAGACAAGATCCGGATTCGTCAAAAATGCAGCGGGCTGCGCAATTGACAGAAGATATATGCCGCTTTCCAAGATGATAGTCGGAGCAGTGGCGCTCGTGATGTATACTATAGAGTTTATCATCTATCGCTTTCTAGGTACTTTTATGGAGTGTTTGTTTACAGGAAGAAGTTTTTACTGGACAAAGCTTCCCGAGGGTGATAACGGTAAGTTCTGGCAGTTCATTATCGTATGTGTGCTGATACATTTAGCAATTGACGCATTATTGGTAATGATGCATGAATTAGCCGGTAACAGGGCACTGGGTATAGTATTTGCAGTAATCTTCAGCTTTGGTATATTTGAGAAATTGGCTCAAGGTGTTGTATATCTGTTAAACCACTTCTTCCATATACTTGAAGGTTTTGATATCAATAAATATCTTTTAATAATGAATATAGGTAATGGCTACAATGACGCTGCTTATCATCAAAATATAGCTATCATACTGGCACTGGTATATCTTGTGGCAGGCACAGTTTTAGCTATGATGATAACAAAGAAACGTGATGTAAGATAAAAGGAGCAGATATGTGGATAGTGATCTCTGCGATACTCGGTATTGCACTCATAATATCATTTACATACCACATTATTTACAGGCGACAGGTCGAAGGACTCTGTCGCCAGACTGCGTTCCTTAACGAAAATAAAACTGAACTGAAGGTAAGTGTTGACTTAAAGGAAAAAGAACTGTTACAGCTTGCGGAAGAGATCCGAAAGCTCAATGATAACTTTAATAAGATCAAGATGGATCTTATGAAACAGGATGCTGCACTCAGAGAGACCATCACAAATCTCTCACATGATATAAGGACACCGCTCACATCTCTGGACGGTTATTTCCAGCTTTTGGCAGAAGAGGACCTTACTCTCGAGAAAAAGCAACAATATATTGCTATCATTAAAAACAGGTTAGTCAGTCTGAATGACATGCTTAACGAACTCTTTACATATGCGAAGCTACAGGATGTAAACTATCAGATAGATCTTAATGAGCTTGATATCGTACCTATTACCGCCGATACTTTGGTGTCGTTCTATGAAGATATAACAGCCAAAGGATCGGAACCTGAGATCAGTCTGCCGGAAGAGCCTGTATATATCATGGGTAACCGTGAGGCTTACAGCAGGACAATACAGAATATCGTGAAAAATGCACTTATGCACGGTAAGAACTTAAGTGTACAGATAAAGAAGAAAGACGGTAAAGTACAGTTCATATGCAGTGATGACCTTTTAAACCCCGATGTAACGGTTGATACATCCAAGATATTTGACCGGTTTTATAAGGCGGATGCCGCGAGAAATACAAAAGGAAGCGGTTTGGGACTGGCTATAACCAAGGAACTTGTTGAGAGAATGGGTGGAAAGGCTGAGGCTGAATGTAAGGAGGGAAGATTTGCAATAATACTTACATTCGAGGAGGTAAAAAAAGCTAAAAAAGTTGTTGACAAGCCTTAAAACTTGTTATATAATTCTCTTGTTGTCGGCACGAAAGCCGATACACCATAAGGCTCCGTGGTCAAGCGGTTAAGACATCGCCCTTTCACGGCGGTAACACGGGTTCGATTCCCGTCGGAGTCACTTTTGGACCTTTAGCTCAGTTGGTTAGAGCAACCGGCTCATAACCGGTCGGTCCTGGGTTCGAGTCCCCGAAGGTCCACTTGTTTGTTTAAGGCCTAGTGGCTCAGTTGGTTAGAGCGCCGCCCTGTCACGGCGGAGGTCGTCGGTTCGAGTCCGATCTGGGTCGTTCGGAATCATTTTGATTCCGTTTTTGTTTATATTATTTGGGATCTTAGCTCAGCTGGGAGAGCATCTGCCTTACAAGCAGAGGGTCACAGGTTCGAGCCCTGTAGGTCCCATTTGTGCCGGCGTGGCGGAATTGGCAGACGCCCGGGACTTAAAATCCCGTGAGACTCACCTCTCGTACCGGTTCGACCCCGGTCGCCGGCATTAGCAAGAGAAATCCGAAAAACTTTGTATATCAAGGGTTTTCGGATTTTTTATTTTTCTGTTTGCTTACTAAATATTGATTTGCTATAATAACTGTAATCGACTAGATAACGTTATTATATTTCAGGATAGGAATTGGAGAAGTACTGTCAAGAACGGATTATAAATTGAGGATATGGCTATGGATGAAGCACCTGATATTGGAAATTCAACAATAGATGAGCGTAGGGCGTATGTTAATAAACTTTTCCCGTGCATAACTGATTGTGATATGTGTGGTCTGTGCAAGGTATTCCGTGGCATGGATCCGGAGATCGCATATGATGATTATATTAAAGGTAAAAGAACGTTTGAAGAAGTTTCGGAAGATTATAGGTAATCAGATATTTTTTTAACCCTAATACCTATTGACACAGTAGGTAACTGATGATAATATTTTCATTTTATACATTAAATAAATGACATAGGATATGGAAGGAGTTATTATGCGGATCGGATTGACTCAAATGTCGATGGAATCTGATATTGAAGCAAATTTCCAAAAAAGTATGGATTTTATACACAAAGCATCAAAGCAAGGTGTAGATTTAATATGTTTTCCGGAGGTTCAGCTTTCTCCGTTTTTTGCCTAATATGAAAAAATGGATGTGTCAAAATATGTTATTGAGGAAAACAGTCTATATATCTGTTGCTGGTAGCGATGAAACTCTTTTGATTGCAGAAGTTGATCTTCCTGGAGCTTTTGAAACAAGGAAAAAGAAGCCATACACAAGCCTTAGACGACCGGAACTTTATAAATAAATATATTTTGGGAAAGTCTGATTAAATAATCTGCTGAAAAGAATTTAGTGGGAACAGAGGTGAAAGACATGGAGATTAAATCTATTCTGATAAAAGATACAACAAAGGAAGAACGTGAAGCTATCATCCGTGAATCCATGGACTGTAGTGGAGGATGTGAAAACTGTTCATCCTGCTGGATCGGTGGTGGATCACCATGGGATATATATCAGGATTATATTGACGGGAAGCGTGAGATAAAAGAGATCAATATGGCATATATGGAACAGTACCGTCAAGATAGGGTCATAAAGTGAGAATATGAGAAAAAATAAGAAGGAAGTGAAGAAAATGATTACAAGAAATGAAGCTTATGATTTACTTAAAAGATATAATAAGGATCCTTTCCATATCCAGCATGCACTTACTGTAGAGGCGGTCATGAAATGGTATGCCAAAGAACTTGGATACGCTGACGAAGAAGAGTACTGGGGAATTGTCGGACTGTTACATGATATAGATTTCGAACTCTATCCTGAGGAACATTGTCTTAAGGCACCTGAACTGCTGAAAGATGGCGGAGTAAGCGACGATATTATCCATGCGGTATGTTCCCATGGATATGGTATTACGGTCGGATGCGGAGTGACCATAGATGTAGAGCCGGTGCATGAGATGGAGAAAGTTCTTTTCGCGGCCGATGAACTTACAGGTCTTATATGGGCTGCGGCTCTTATGAGGCCGTCAAAAAGTACAAAAGATATGGAACTTAAATCTTTGAAGAAAAAATATAAGAGCAAAGGCTTTGCAGCGGGATGTTCAAGAGAAGTTATAGAGCGAGGGGCTGAACAGCTTGGTTGGGAACTTGATAAGCTGTTGGATCTGACACTGCAGGCGATGTCAGCAAGTGAAGATACGATTAACGAAGAGATGGGTGAGTAACCGTATGCTGAATCAATTTTCAAGGACTCAGCTGTTGCTGGGTCAGGATGCTATGGAGTCGCTTTACAAAAAGAAAGTGGCTGTGTTTGGGATAGGCGGTGTAGGAGGTTATGTATGCGAGGCACTTGTCAGGAGCGGTATAGGTGCGTTTGAACTGATAGATGATGACAAAGTTTGTCTTACTAATCTGAACCGTCAGATAATCGCAACAAGAAAAACCGTTGGAAAGTATAAAGCAGAAGTTATGCGTGACAGGATGCTTGAAATAAATCCGGATGTAAAAATAGAGAGTCATAAGTGTTTCTTTTTGCCGGAGAATGCTGACGAATTTGCTTTTAATGAGTATGATTATATAGTCGATGCCGTAGATACTGTAACAGCAAAAATAGAACTGATACTCCGAGCGCAAAAAGAAGGCATCCCTATAATAAGTGCCATGGGAGCCGGAAACAAATTGGATGCAGGAAGGCTGAAAATTGCAGATATCTATGATACAAAGATATGTCCGTTGGCGAGGGTAATGCGCCGTGAGCTAAAAAAACGAAATGTTAAGAGCCTTAAGGTTGTGTATTCCGATGAACAGCCTATACGTCCAATAGAGGATATGTCCATCAGTTGCCGTACTCATTGCATATGCCCTCCCGGAGCCCAGCATAAATGCACCGAACGGAGGGACATCCCGGGAAGTACTGCATTTGTACCTGCAGTTGCCGGACTGCTGATAGCAGGGGAAGTGATAAGGGATTTGGCAGCAAACACTATCTTTTTCTGATTGATTACGATAAAAAATATGCGTCACCTTGCTTCACCTGTTGCTTTATAGGTCGCAAAGCCTTGATCTGTCAAGGTTCTGTACCATTTTTTCCTAAATTCCTGAAGAGCACAGACTTGTTGGTTTTCTTCATGACATCCCTGAGATCGTGAATAGTGGTGGCAACATATTTCAACGACCGCGAAAGCGGATA
>JAEEGH010030018.1_pt1 | contig 10590 bp, 3 predicted proteins | sample 9134181 | NCBI WGS metagenome assembly JAEEGH01 (sample SAMN16246544, study PRJNA631951) | gut metagenome | biome: gut microbiome; feature: rumen; material: DP-attached | host: Bos | place: Iran: Karaj | collected 2018-10 | reverse complement strand
ACGAACGCATCAAGCATTTCCACGAAATTCTACAGAATGAGGAATTGCAGTTCCAGATCATCAAGGACGAACTGCTGGTCATCAAAGAAAAATATGGCGATGCCCGCCGCACCCAAATCGTGCCCGCCGCCGGTGAGTTCCGCATGGAGGACATCATCGCCGACGACGCCGTGGTCATCACCATCTCGCACCTCGGTTACATCAAGCGCACGCCGCTGACCGAGTACCGTGTGCAGAGCCGCGGCGGCAAGGGCTCGAAGGGCTCCGCCACCCGCGACACCGATTTCATCGAACACATCTTCACGGCCACCAACCACAACCACCTGCTCTTCTTCACCGAGCAAGGCAAGTGCTATAAATTGCGTGCCTTTGAGATTCCCGAAGAGGGCAAGAACAGCAAGGGCCGCGCCATCCAGAACCTGTTGCCGCTCGACAAGGACAATAAGGTGATGGCCTACCTCAACGTGAAGAGCATGAGCGATGAGGAATACCTCGAGAACAACTACATCATCCTGTGCACCAAGAAGGGTATCATCAAGAAGACCAACTTGGCTGCCTATAAGAATGTGCGCCAAAATGGCATTATCGCTGTCAACATCCGCGAGGACGACCAGCTGCTGGAGGCTTGCCTCACCAGCGGCAACGACGAGGTGCTGATGGCTGTGCGTTCGGGTAAGGCCGTCCGCTTCAACGAGCAGACCGTCCGCCCGATGGGCCGTACCGCTACGGGCGTGAAAGCCATCACCTTGGGTTCGCCTGAGGACGAAGTCATCGGCATGGTGTGCATCAACGACCCGCAACAGACCGTCCTGGTCGTTTCTGAGAAGGGCTTTGGCAAGCGTTCCGACATCGAGGACTACCGCATCACCAACCGTGGTGCGAAGGGCGTGAAGACCTTGAATATCACCGACAAGACCGGCGACCTCATCGCCATCAAGGCCGTGACCGACGATGAAGACCTGATGATCATCAACAAGTCGGGCATCGTGATCCGCATGGCAGTCAGTAAGTTGCGTGTGATGGGACGCGCCACACAAGGCGTGAAGCTCATCGACCTGCGTGGTTCTGACGAGATTGCCGCCGTCACCAAGGTGGAGCATGAAGACGAGCCTGAAGAGACAGAGGCCGAGGTCGTTGAACCTGTTGAAACGCATATACCAGATGGAACCGAGGCCCCTGAGTCCGTCGAAGAGTCGACCGAAAGTGAAGAAAAGAATAACTAATGAGAAGTGCCTCCCATAGATTCCCCCTTACGCACAAGCCTACGCTGGAATGAAATGGGAGGCAATTCAAACCACTTTGGAACAATAATTGCTATAAAGGAATAAAATTTGAAAATTGTCAAACTTTAAATAATTGAGAAAATGAAAAAAGTAATGATTTTGCTGGCCGTCCTGCTCACCGCCAACGTGATGATGGCCCAAAAGAAAGACAGAACCGACGCTTACATGTACAACAAGAATGGCCAATACGAAAAGGCCATGGTTTCCATTGAAAAGTGCGTCAACCACGAACAGTTTGCTGGCATGAAGCCCAACGACCAGGCCCAGGCTTGGCTGTATCGCGCTGCCATCTATCAGAACATTATCCAATCGGGTGACGAGGCTTTGATAGCCAAGGCTCCCAACGCTTTGGAGGTTGTTTACGAGTCGCTGATGAACTGCATGAAGAATCCTGATTTCCTTGAGGATAACAAGCAGGAGATCTACCAGCGTGTGGGTTCCGTCATGACCACCTATTATTCAAAAGGTGCCGACGACTATAACACTGGTAAGTTTGTCGAAGCTGCTCCCATGTTCAAGAAGGCTTACGACATTGCCAAGTCATTGGGTAGCCCCGATGCCAACGACATGCTGAACTTGGCTGCTACTTCCGCTCTTCGCGCTGGGGATTATAACACCGCTTTGGAGTATTTCACCGAGGTGAAGAACAATGGTACGGAAACTTCCGACATCTATCGTCACCTTGCCGCTTGCTACAACGGATTGGGCAATGCCGAACAAGCCATGGCCATGATCAATGCCGGTTTGGAGAAGAACCCTGGCGACGCCAACCTCATCCTCGAAAAGGTAAACGCTTACCTGAAAGAAGGCAAGGGTGCCGAAGCCGTTGAAGACCTCAACAGACTCCGTGAACTTGACCCTGAAAACGCCCAATTGCTCTTCGTGCTGGGTACCATCTATGGCGACGAGAACAACAAGGACGTCTACGATGTTGAAAAAGCCCGTAAGTACTACGAAGATGCTTTGGCCATCAACCCCGACTACTATGATGCCATCTACAACATCGGTGTGCTCTACACCTCAATGGCTAACCAATACATCGAACAGGCTAATGAAATCACCGGTTTCTCGAAAGCCGAGCAGGAACAATACAATAGCCTGATCGAACAAGGCAACGAATTGCTCCGCACAGGCCTTCCTTTCCTGCAAAGGGCTTATGAAGCTCAGCCTTCCGACGATGTGAGGAACGTGCTGCGTTCCATCTACGTGAAACTCAACATGATGGAAGAAGTGAAAGCCTTGGACGGCAAATAAAAAATTCTATACCTATTTCAATAATTAGAGCCTCGGGGGAAGCCCCCGGGGCTTTTTTTTTGTAATTTTTTTGTCGCAATAAGTAATTTTACTTACAGCTGTTTCAATAATTCCCTTTAAATTTGTGGGCGAAAAACTATAACCATAAGCAGGGGAGGGGGATGAGTTTACCCCCTAGGAGCCTGTTACTGCGACAATTAACCAACAAAAATATCACATTATGAAAAGAACTCTACAACATCAAAAAGGAGTCTTCGTCCTCCTCCTTGCCCTCAGTTTGGGCATGGGAACGGCGTATGCGTACAGTTTTTCAAAGACCTGTTCCACAGGGCAGACGTTGTACTACAACATCATCAATTCCACCCAGCATTATGTGGAAATAACCTATCCGTCAAATAATAATGCTAATCCCTGGGGTGGATATACCAAACCCTCTGGGAACATCACCCTGCCAAGCAGTGTCACCTATAATGGGGTCACCTATTATGTGAAAAGGATAGGCGATCATGCTTTCGATCAATGCTACAACCTATCGGGTTCGCTGACCATCCCGAGTTCCGTAACCTCAATTGGCGATGGGGCTTTCAATTATTGCTACGGCTTCACGGGTAACCTGACCATAGGCAGTTCTGTGGCCACAATAGGCGAACAGGCTTTCTCTCAATGTTCAGGTTTCTCGGGTAACTTGACCATCCCAAGTTCCGTGAACACGATAGGTTGGGCCGCTTTCTCTCAATGCTCAGGTTTCACGGGCAACTTGACCATTGGAAACTCCGTGAGTACGATAGACGATTATGCTTTCGAAGGATGCAGTGGGTTCGAGGGTACGCTGACCATAGGCACTAACGTTTCTACAATAGGTCGCGGTGCTTTCTCTGGTTGCAACAGTCTCACTCAAGTGAACTTCAACGCCACCAATTGCGCAGATGTTGAGGAAGAAGATTATCCTTTTGAAGATTGCACAGGCTCACTCGTCATTGGCAACAATGTGACAAGAATCCCATCATATATGTTCATAGAATCTGACTTCGATGGCACGCTGACCATAGGCAGTTCCGTGACATCAATTGGCAATAGTGCTTTCTATCAGTGCAGTTTCACGGGACCGCTAGTCATTCCGAATTCTGTGATTACGATAGGCGGTTTTGCTTTCTTTGAATGTTTACACTTTTCGAGTTTGACTCTTGGCGATCACGTGACCACGATATACAGTTGTGCTTTCCGTTATTGCGCTATGGCTTATACAGGCTTCAGTGGAAACCTGATCATCCCGAATTCCGTGACTACGATAGGCGCGGCTGCTTTTGAGGAATGTTATAATTTCGCGGGGGGTACGCTGACTATTGGTACTGGTGTGACCTCGATAGGCCAGTGGGCGTTTCGTCGTTGTGGCTTTTCTCAAGTGAACTACAACGCCACCAGTTGCGCAGATTTTGATGAAGGTGACATACCTTTTGAACACTACACCGGCACGATTACCATTGGCAGTAATGTTCAAAGAGTACCCGCCCATTTGACCAAGGGTGCTATCTTTTCTCATGTGAACTTCAACGCCATCAATTGCGTAGATGTTGCCAACGATGCCAAGCCTTTTGAAGGCTGCTCTGGGACACTCACCATCGGCAACAGCGTGCAAAGGATTCCCGCATATATGTTCTACGAATGCACCAACTTCACTGGATCGTTGAACATTCCAAACTCCGTGACTGAGATAGGCGATTATGCATTCTATACGACTGGTTTCAACGGTTCTTTGACCCTTGGTAGCTCCCTGACCACAATAGGCCAATCTGCTTTCTTTGGTTGCGTGAACTTCACTGGCTCACTGACCATTCCCAATTCCGTGACCACCATGGGCGATGCTGCTTTTGCTTTCTGTATGAACTTCACGGGCTTGTCCCTCGGCAGTTCGCTGAACACGATAGGCGATGTTGTTTTTACTCTTTGTACGGGCTTCACTGGCTCGCTGACCATCCCCAATTCCGTGACCACGATAGGCGTTGGGGCTTTCAATAGTTGCACGGGCTTCACTGGCTCGCTGACCATTGGCAATAATGTAACTACGATAGGCGAACAAGCTTTCCAGAATTGCGGCTTCACGGGCGCACTGACCATCGGCAGTGACGTGACTTCGATAGCCCAAGATGCTTTCTCGTATTGCACAGGCTTCACTTCCATTACAGCACTTCCTGAGACGCCACCCACCTTGGGCGAAGACGCTTTCGAAGATGTTCCGACAAGCATCCCCGTGTATGTGCCCTGCCCCTCGTTGGAAGACTACCAGTCGGCCTCGGGCTGGAGCAACTTCACCAATATGCAATGCTTCGAAGCACTGTCCGTGTTTGACGGGACAGCCACGAACGGCTACGTTCCTGTGTACGGTTTCTATGCCGACGCTTACCTGAAGGCAGAGTTCGTGATGCCTTCCACTGAACTTGTCGAGATGGTTGGTTGCGACATCATCAACATGAAGTTCTATGCCACCTCTCCCGCATCGGATCGCTGGACCAGCACGTTCAGGGTGTTCATGAAGGAAGTGAACGACGCTTCCATCAATGCCTTCAGCGGCACTGGCGGGGCTACGGTTGTGTACGAGGGCCTTCTCGACGGCACGGGAAGCGAGATGACCATCCACTTCAACACCCCTTACCACTACAACGGCGGCAACCTATTGGTCGGTGTGTACAACATCACCAAAGGCAACTATAAGTCCGTCACATGGGCTGGCGTGACCGCCACCGACGCTTCCGTGCAAGGCTACGACTACAACAGCCTTGAAGCGATTGAACCCACGCAGCGCAACTTCATCCCCAAGACCACCTTCGGCTACACGCCGATTTGTGAGCCCCGAAGCCTGCCTTACAGCTATGGCTTCGAAGACACCAACGAGTTTGACTGCTGGACAAGGCTGGATTGCCACAGCTCTTCAGGCATCAACCTCTATGCCGCTCACGAAGGCAACTATGGCTTCCAGTTCTGGTACAATACCAACCCGCCCCAATACCTTATCTCACCCAAGTTTGAGGGAACCACAGGCATGAACGTGTCGTTCTACTACAAGAATTATATGAACATCTATCCCGAGACCTTCCAGGTAGGATACTCCACAACCACAAAATCGCCGAGCGCCTTCACTTGGGGCGCAGAGGTGACCGCCAATGACGAAACCACTTGGATGCTCTATGAGGACTACTTCCCAGAAGGCACCAAGTACGTGGCTGTCAAGCTCAACTCATACGACCAATATCGTCTTTACCTCGACGACTTCAGCTTCACCCCTGCCTTCTGCCCGCCCGAAGACCGGTGCGAGCTCACTTTCACGCTCACCGACAGCTACGGCGACACATGGAACGGCAACGCCATCCGTGTAGTGGACGTGGAGACCGGAACCATCTTGGCAACCATGACAAATCATATCAACGACCACCCCAACGCACCCATCACCGAGACTTTCACCCTCGCTGTTTGCGACGGTCGCGAGCTCCGCTTCGAGTGGGTCATGGGTAACTATCCAAGCTTCCCTACCGAATGCTTCTATACGATTGCCGATGCCAATGGAATAACCATCCTTGAGGGCCAGGGTAACGAGGATATGAATACTGGCGACGTGCTGGGCACCTATACGGTGGAATGCTCGCAACAGTATGTCTTCCTCACCAACGGCAACTGGAACAACGATGGCTGCTGGAGCACCGGCACGGTGCCTCCCGCAGGCAGCGACGTCATCATCCAGGCCAATGTCACCGTTCCTGCGGGCTGTCTTGCCGTGGCCAACGAAGTGAGCCTCGATGGCGGCAGCATCACCGTGGCCGACGGCGGACAACTGAAGCACAATACCCCAGGCCTTGAGGTGACGATGAAGAAGAATATCGTGGGCTACGACGATGCGAACGACATACGCAACTATTACCTGTTGTCATTCCCCTTCGTGCATATTGATGTCCCTGCCGCGATGTCCGCCACGGGCAGCGACTTCTACCGCTTCGACCTAAACGAGCCGAATGCCGAATGGCGCAACCTAAAAAGTGAGTCGTTCAACATCCAAATAGTACACGGATACCTCTTTGCCAGCCCCGAGTCCAACGTGCTTTCGTTGTCAGGCCACACGTATGCTACCACTACTGAAACGATGTGGGACCATGTCGTCGAGTACTCAGAGGGCTCGGCTAACCCCTACAACGGTTGGGAGCTGTTGGGCAACCCCCTCACCTATAATGTCTACATCTACCGCCAGACCAGCGACGGCGAGCTGGTGCCGATGCCTATCATGATGTATGACGCGAACGGCGACTTGCAGACGGTTTATGGCGGTCCCGTGGCCCCGATGCAAGGCTTCTTCGTGCATGTGACGGAGACGACCACGGTCTGCTTCCGCGGCACGGCCCTTCATGAGGACGACTACGTCGACCTCGGCCTTCCGAGCGGCCTGCTCTGGGCCACCTGCAACGTAGGTGCCGAAGCTCCCGAGGACTACGGCGACTACTTCGCCTGGGACGAGACCCAACCGAAGGACACCTACAACTGGAGCACCTACCAGTACTGCAATGGTAGCAAAAACACGCTGACCAAGTACTGCAACAACTCCAGCTACGGCTACGAGGGCTTCACCGATGACCTGACCACCCTCTTGCCCGAGGACGATGCGGCCACGGCCAACTGGGGACCAGACTGGCGCATGCCCACCTTTGAGGAATGGCAGGAACTCTACAACAACACGACCGTCACTTGGACGACGCAGAACGGCGTGAACGGAAGACTCTTCACTGCCGCCAACGGCAACAGTCTCTTCATGCCCGCCGCTGGCTACCGCAGCAATAGCGGTCTCTTCTACGCAGGCAGCTACGGCTTCTACTGGTCGAGTTCGCTCTACACGGGCTACCCGTACTACGCGTGGGGCTTCGGCTTCGGTTCGGACAATTACGAAATGGGCAACAGCGGCCGCTACAGCGGTCAAAGTGTGCGTCCCGTGCGTTCCCCGCAGACCGAGCATGCCTACGTTGATCTGGGCCTGCCGAGCGGCACCAAGTGGGCCACCTGCAACGTGGGTGCCGACAGCCCCGAGGACTACGGCGACTACTTCGCCTGGGGCGAGACCACGCCGAAGGACACCTACAACTGGAGCACCTACCAATATGGTGACGGCGACACTTTCACTAAATACACTGGAAGCGATGGCTTGACCACCCTGTTGCCCGAGGACGATGCGGCCACGGCCAACTGGGGACCAGACTGGCGCATGCCCACCTATGAGGAATGGCAGGAGCTCTACAACAACACGACCGTCACTTGGACGACGCAGAACGGCGTGAATGGACGACTCTTCACTGCCGCCAACGGCAACAGTCTCTTCCTGCCCGCCGCGGGCAGACGCTGGGGCGGTGAGTTCGACGGTGTGAGCATCTACGGCTTCTACTGGTCGAGTTCGCTCTTCACGGGCTATTCGGTCTACGCGTGGCTACTCGGCTTCGATTCGGGCGATTACAACATGTTCTGCACCGACCGCAACGTCGGTCAGGGTGTGCGTCCCGTGCGTTCTGCTTCTCAGAACTAGCCTTTGTTCCGTTACGGGCAAGACGGGCCAGGGGCGTGAAAGCCGTTGGGCGGGGCGCGCACGGGAGTGCGCACGGAGGCCCCGCCCGGCGGCTTTCATGCAACCATATCCGCAGCAGCCATGTCATCCCAACGCGGGCCAGTGCGCTGGCGGGTATCTATGGCTGCGTCATCGCGTGTTGCATCGGGTTCCGCAGCATCTAGGATATAGACAAAAACAGCGTTTCCGAAAGGAAATGCTGTTTTTTGGCTTCAAGTCTATTTTTTCTTCGTAACTTTGCACCCAAAGACAACAATTATGCTAGATACAGCTTTTTTGGGAAGACGCTATCCTATTGGGATACAGACATTTTCTGAAATTAGAAAAGAAGGTTATGTATATGTAGACAAAACTGATCTGGTTTGGAAAGTGGCTCATTATACCAAATACATCTTCCTCAGCCGTCCTCGCAGGTTTGGAAAAAGTTTGCTAACCACCACTTTGGATTCCTATTTCCAAGGAAGAAAAGACCTTTTCGAAGGCCTGAAAATCATGGAACTGGAGAAGAAGTGGGAAGCATATCCTGTCATTCATGTGGATTTGAGCGTGGCAAAAGCCGAAACTACTGTTGAAGGTTTGAGGTCTGTGCTAATGCGTCTTTTGGAACCTTATAAAGCGATTTACGGAGAAGGGAGTTACGAAACTTCTCCAGGTGGCCTTTTCGCTGGTATCATTCGTCGCGCTCATGAGAAGACTGGCAAGCAAGTGGCCATCATCATCGATGAGTATGATGCACCATTGTTGGACAAACTTCACAATAAGGAACGACTTGACGAGTTCCGTAATGTGATGCAGGAGTACTATATACAACTGAAAGCCAACGAAGCTATGATTAAGTTCTGTTTCATCACGGGCATCACCAAGTTCAGCCAATTGAGCATTTTCTCGACCATCAACAATCTCACCAATGTGTCCATGAGTCCCGAATTCGCCACCATTTGCGGCATTACAGACGAGGAACTGACTACCGTGTTGGCTGAAGATATTGATCGTTTGGCCAAGGAATATGGATGCTCCTCGGAAGTGATGCATGGGAAATTGAAACAACAATATGACGGCTATCATTTTTCTGGCAATTCGAAAGGAGTATATAATCCTTTCAGCCTGCTGAAAGCTTTCCAGCATAAAGAGCTTGGTAACTATTGGTTTGAGAGTGGTACGCCAACCTTCCTCTTCCGTCAGATGCAAGAATTTCGCACCGACATCACGGCGTTGGACGACATCGAGGTGCCTTCTATGGCTTTCGACCGTCCTACCGAAGCCATGACGACCGCATTGCCGTTGCTGTATCAAAGCGGTTATTTGACCATTAAAGATTATGATCGGGTGTCGATGCTCTATCAATTGTCAATCCCTAATCAGGAGGTACGAATTGGCTTTACCGATGGTTTGTTGCCGACCTATATCGGATTGGAGAGTTCCGATGTCCAAACAGGCTTTGCCTTGAAATTCTGGCGCGCCCTAAAGCAAGACGACATCAATTTGGCTTTGAAGGAGATGCAGGCCTATCTCGCGGGATTGCCTTATATTGAAGGTTTTAAGAAAAAGCTGGCTGAGGTCTCGAATGTGGAAGGATTCTACGAATGGACTTTCTATCTCGTCTTCTCCATGCTGAATGTGTATGTGAAAACACAGGTGAAATGCGCCCGTGGCCGCATCGATATGGTGGTTCACATGCCCGATACAATCTATGTTTTTGAGTTGAAAGTAGATGGCTCGGCGCAGCAAGCTTTGGAACAAATCGACGATAAGGGCTATGCCATCCAGTATCAAACAGAGGGTAGAAAAGTGGTGAAAGCCGGTGTGAGCTTTTCTTCAGAGACCAAGACCATTGATAATTGGGTTATCGGCTAACTTATTCCTTCAAACTCTGCCGAGCATACGGCACCAAATCCTGAGAAGCGAACTCTCCTTTCAAGAACTTGAAATACCCTGCTACGGCCACCATGGCGGCGTTGTCGGTGGAGTAGGAGAGACGCGGGATGAAGACCTTCCAATGGTATTTTTCTCCCAAGGCGAGCATGGCATCGTGCAAGCCGCTGTTGGCGCTCACGCCGCCGGCTATGGCCACCGTCTTGATGCCTGTCTGCTTGCTGGCTTTCACCAATTTGTTCATCAAAATGTCGATGATGGTCTTCTGCACCGAAGCGCAGAGGTCGGCCTTGTTTTCCTCGATGAAGTTCGGATTGAGCTTCAGATTGTCACGAACGGTGTATAAGATGCTGGTTTTCAGTCCGCTGAAGCTGTAGTCCAAGTCGGGGATTTGTGGCTTGGCAAAGGTGAAGGCGTTGGGGTTGCCTATTTTGGCCAACTTGTCGATGACAGGGCCGCCAGGATAGGGCAGACCGAGGATTTTGGCGGTCTTGTCGAAGGCTTCGCCCGCCGCGTCGTCGATGGTCTTGCCGATGACTTCCATGTCGAAATAGTCCTTCACCACCACGATTTGGGTGTGGCCGCCCGAGA
>JAEEGH010030012.1_pt1 | contig 10591 bp, 10 predicted proteins | sample 9134181 | NCBI WGS metagenome assembly JAEEGH01 (sample SAMN16246544, study PRJNA631951) | gut metagenome | biome: gut microbiome; feature: rumen; material: DP-attached | host: Bos | place: Iran: Karaj | collected 2018-10 | reverse complement strand
AACAAGCAGAATGAAGAGTTGCAGAAGAAGCTCAACGAATTCAATGGTAGCCTGAAAAAGATGCAGGAAACCAATGGAGAGCTGAATAAATCCCTCCAAAAGTTAACAGCACAGAACACTCAGGCGAACAAAGATCTCAATGATGCCAAGGATAAGGCCCGTCAACTGGAGAAGCAGCTGGAAGAGGAATTGAAGAAGAATAAGGGATGCTCGTCTGGATGCCTGGGTATGGTTGCAGCAATTATAACTGTTGCCAGTGCTGCGTGTTGGATAGTGTGTTTAATGATATAAAAGATTTCATTTATTTGTTATGGAAGAAAAAGATTATAAAATGCTAACAAACACTACCAGAGAAGAAAATCTCAATAGTGTTGCAGATGAATTTGGTGTACGTTATACTGCTGATGGGAAAAAGCTAATATCTACCCCTGTCAGCTTGACTGGTGAGTATAAAATTAAACCCGGTACTGAGTCCATTTGCGATAGTGCATTTCAATATAAAGTCTGGCTGATAAATGTTGACATCCCTTCTTCTGTTAAATATATAGGAAGGGCAGCTTTCGTACATTGCGAGAGGCTAATCACTGCAAGACTGCCAGAAAACCTAGAATATATGGGTAATATGGCCTTTACAGCTTGCCATCTTATGTATGTAAAAATACCCAAGACGTTAAAACGTATTCCAGACGTAGCTTTTGGTGGCAATAGAGAATTAAAAACCATCATATTGCATGATGATATAGAATACATAGGGTGTAGTGCGTTTGCAGAATGTAAAGCAATAGAAGAATTTGATTTTCCACCAAAGGTGAAGGTCATATCACAAGAGGTCTTATCGGGCTGCTGGAATTTGAAGAAAGTAACAATTCCTGATGGTGTGGTTGAAATAGGAAATCTGGCTTTTTCAATGACAGGAATTGAAACTATCGACATCCCTAATAGCGTCAAGATTATGGATAAATACATCTTTGATGAATGTCGGAATTTTAAAGGGGTTAAAATCCCTGAAGGTGTGCAAATAATCGACTAAATATGAGCAACATTGAAATAATAAAAGGTGCTTTCGACACCCAACTGGAGCTGAAGGATGCTAGTGTCGTTGCTGGCTTTCCCTCTCCTGCCGATGACTATTCGCATGAGACTCTGGACTTCAATAGGGATTACATAAGGCATCCCGAAGCTACATTCTATGGGAAAATAACAGGTCTCTCCATGAGGGATGCCGGGTTGCTTCCTGGCGACCGTGTAATCATTGACCGAGCAGTTGAACCACACGACGGCTCAATAGTAGTAGCATGGTGGGACGGCGGTTTTACGACGAAGTTCCTGGATCTCACCCACAGGAAGGACGGCTACATAGAGCTGCGCCCAGCCAACGATGAATTCCCCGTATTCAAAGTAACGGATCCTGAGAACTTCGAGATATGGGGAACTGTCATACACATGATAAGGACATTTGAGAAGATATAAGATGTACGGAATAGCCGATCTTGACAACTGCTATGTAAGCTGCGAAAGGGTCTTCAGGCCTGACCTGAAGGGAGTGCCGTGCGTGGTGCTCTCGAACAACGACGGCTGCATAGTAGCACGGTCTAATGAGGCTAAAAAGATGGGCATCAAGGAAGGTACACCGTATTTCCAGTTAGCCCAGCAGTTCCCAGGTCAGAAGATAGCGGTGTTCTCCAGCAACTATGAGTTATACGGTGAACTCACTGGCCGCGTGGTGAGTATCATTCGCCAAGAGACGCCAGCCTATTTCAGATACAGCATTGACGAGTGCTTCATGTATCTTGACGGCATAGAGCTGGGGCAACTACAGAAATGGGGCGAGAACCTGCATAAGAGAGTAAAGAAGGAGGTCGGTATGCCTATCAGTATCGGCCTGGCACCAAACAAGACACTGGCCAAGATAGCCTCGAAGCTAGCCAAGAAGTATGAGGTCTATCGTCACTGCTGCATCATCGACTCTGACTATAAGCGAGAGAAAGCATTGGAGTGGTGTCCGATTGAAGATGTCTGGGGCATTGGCCGACGTTATGCAGCAAGATTACAGACCCTTGGCTGCATGACTGCCCTTGACTTCGCTAAACACCACAAGGACTGGGTAAGGCTGACGTTCAATAACATCAATATCGTTAGAACCTGGCAGGAGTTGAATGGTGAGGATGTCGTGCCAAACGAGGAACTGGCGAAGAAGAAATCCATCTGCACCAGCCGCTCGTTCAATGGTATGATAAGTGGTATAGAGACGCTACGCACCCATGTCTCGAACTATGCTGCCAGGTGTGCTGAGAAACTGAGGATGCAGAACACGGTGGCATCGATTGTCGGTGTGTTCCTCAATACCAATTATTTCAGGGAGGATCTGCCGCAATATTGGAACTTTCAGGAGCAGCGACTTATTACCCCGACAAGCTCCACTATTACCATCGTTGAGACTGCCAACGAAGTCCTTCAGAAGATTTACAGGCTGGGTTATCAGTACAAGAAGGCTGGTGTCATCGTCATGGGGATAGGCCCCGATAGTCCAATACAACAAGACCTATTTGACATCAACGCAGAGCAGTTCCAGAAGATGAAACGGCTCGATGAAGTAGTGGATAGGATAAACAGGATGCACGGCTCTGAGACTATCGTGCTAGGTTCCCAGCAGTACACTCAGAAGAACGGCATGGGTAAGGCTGAGGTATTCGCCAATGCCATTAAGCATGATTATCGTAGCAAGAATCCCACTACGAGGTGGTCAGATATCATTGAATTAACATAAAGATTTGCACCCGTTTTCTTCTTGAATCAGATGTACGTCGCACTGCGGGAATCACACAGGAAACCCGTTTTTTACTATTTCACCTATTTTTACTACGTTTGCTCTTCGGGCATGTTCATCATCTCGAACATCATTTTCATCTTTGTGTTGGTTTTGGATTTCAAAAAACTTATTAAATGTTTTGGCAAATATAGCGATTATTCAGTAATTATGACTATATTTGCGGATAAATTTAAGAATATTTGTGAAACAATTTGATTAACTAGACTTATGGAAGGATTAAAGATTCTCATGATTGGGGGCACGGGCACGATCAGCAGTGCCATCACCCGACAGTTAGCAGCGAGCGGCCACGAGCTGTGGCTGTTGAACCGAGGTACGCGCAAGCAGGAGGTACCCGGAAGTGTGAAACAGGTGATTGCCGACATCGACGACACGGACAGCGTGCTCTCCGGTTTGGGCGACGCGCAGTTTGATGCCGTATGCGAGTTTATCGGCTTTGTGCCGGAGCAGGTGGAGCGCGACATCCGTTTGTTCCGTGGACGCACTCGGCAGTATGTTTATATTTCGTCGGCTTCGGCATATGCAAAACCGGTGCGCAGTCCCTATGTCACTGAGGGAACCGCGCTGGCAAATCCCTACTGGCAGTACTCGCGCAATAAGATTGCCTGTGAGGAGCTACTGATGAAGGAGTATCGCGAGAACGGATTCCCCGTGACCATCATCCGCCCCTCGCACACCTACTGCGAGCGTGGCGTCCCCGTGAGCATCCACGGACCTAAAGGCAGCTGGCCGGTGCTGAAACGGATGCTGGAGGGCAAGCCCGTGCTGGTGCATGGCGACGGCTCTTCGCTGTGGACGCTGACGTGGAACGAGGACTTTGCGCGCGGCTTCATCGGTCTGCTGGGCAATCCGAAGGCTATAGGCGAGGCATTCCAGATCATGAGCGACGAATCTCTCACCTGGGACCAGATATACGAGTGCGTCGGCCAGGCATTGAAGGTCACGCCGCAGCTCTATCACGTCGCCTCCGACTTCCTGGCCGCCGTCTGCCCAGCAAGCTATGACCTGGAGGGCAACCTTATCGGCGACAAGGCGGCAACGGTCATCTTCGACTGCACCAAGCTGAAGCGTGCCGTCCCCGGCTTCCAGGCCACGACCCGCTTCGACGATGGCGTTCGTCGTTGTGTCAACTATATCCTTGCGCATCCAGAATTGCAAGTGGAAGACCCCGAGTTCGACCAGTGGTGCGACAAGGTCATTGAGGCGCAAGAACAGGCAAAGAAGATGATATGAACACGATTTCACAATTCTTATTAAAATCATCAGCAAAAGTACGCAAATAAGGCGAGATTTTCCTGAGATTCCTTTGGCGTCTCAGGAATAATTCGTATAAATTTGCCGACGGAAACAATAAGGGTCTTCACACGAATGACGTGAAGGCCCTCTTTTTTCAGGCGATCAGCTATTCGATTCCATTTCCGAATTTCTTCCTGGTTCCTGAAATCTCCAGCATACCTTAAGAATTTGACAGGTTCTGAGATTATGCGCGAAAAAAAAGAGAATCCCGCATTGAGATTCCCTTTGGTGTCCTCCGGAGAGGCATATATAGAGCAAAATGGAATTACTTGCGTCCGAAGTGCCGTGAACCGTTGCCGTGATTGTTCTTGTCGTTCTTTGGCTTCATGGAAGCATAGTGGTTGGCTGGCTTCTTGTTGTTTCCACCCTTGTAGCTCACATATCCCTTCGGATGTGCCTTGTAGAAGTGGCTCTTGTTGCCGTAGTGGGTGTAGACATTGAAAGTCCATGAACCATTATGCCATGTCAGCGGACGATAGAAGTAGGACAGGCCGATGTACTTGTTGTACTCATAGGCGGTCAACACATACTGAAGGTCAGTATTGCGGCGATCCCACCAAACTCCGTACACGTTGTTACGACCGTTCACACTCATCATGTAGTCCAGGTTGATCTCATAGACTGCATCATACTGGGCATCTGTCAAGTTCAGCTCGTAGGCCATCTTGTCGGACAGATACAGGGCTTCGTTCTTAGCCTCTTTATAGCTCATTGCGTTGGCAGCGATGGTTATCATCATCGAGATTGCCATAAACATCATCTTTTTCATAATCAATTCTCCTATTCTTTAGTTAGACAATTTGTTTATTGTTTTCACTCCTATGACGTTATAAAGGGAGCGGAAGGTCTGGGATTATTCCTAAAGATGATGGCAGATTTCCCTATTTCTCAAGCGGGGTTTCCCCTCTGAGAGTCGGTTTTCTGTTTTGGTAACGACATTGATGTCGCTATCAAAATTCTCGCCAAAGTGAAATCCAAAGTGCATTTCATAGTGCAAATTTTGCACTTTGGGAGTGAATTGTTACCTTATTCCAGAAATTTTTCGTATCTTCGCACCAAAAATCAGAGAATAAGGTTATGAGACATAGAATAAAAGCAGGTAAAGTCGGCTCGTTTGCACCAGAGAAGCAGAAGGTGGAGATGGAGCAACAGGAGAACAGAGATGTTGCTGACGAAGCACGACCAGCCGTCACTGCCGATTGTGTGGTCATCACCAAAGAGGCAGAGCCAAAAGTGCTACTCATAGAACGCGGTGCAGATCCATACAAAGGATGCTGGGCATTCCCCGGTGGTTTCCTGAATATGGATGAGACCACTGAACAGTGCGCCGTCCGCGAGTTGGAGGAAGAGACTGGCATGATAATCCAGGGGCTACAGCAGATCGGAGCCTACTCAAAGGTAGACCGCGACCCGCGAGGACGAACTATCACAGTGGCATATCTGGCAGTAATCGATTCTCCTTGTGAGGTCATTGGCCAGGATGATGCAGCCAAAGCAGAATGGTTCCCGCTCGATTCGCTACCTAAGTTGGCTTTTGACCATGACGAGATAATGAGAGACGCTATAAGATTATTCAAGTCGTGAGACTTTAAGGCGTATTCCTTACTCCGAGGTTCGTTTCATTGGTTTGGCCGGACTTTCATGGAGCCTCTAGGAATTAGATACTATAATTATTCCGCGATGTCCCCGCACCCTCTGCGAAGATTGTGCGGTTTAAATAAGAAAAATGAAACTATAAAATAAAAACTGATATGAAAAAGATACTAACACTCCTACTGGCTGCACTTGGGCTTACGACAGCTTGTGGCCAGGACAATTTTGAAAACACCGACGTACAGGGCTTTGCTGAACTCGTTGCAGATACAAACGTCGTTGTGCTTGATGTGCGAACCGTTGCTGAGTTTGCTGAAGGTCATATCGATGGGGCAATCCTCATTGACCAGGGGCAGAGTGATTTCGTGGAGAAAGCGAAGTCTGCATTACCTACCGACAAGAAGATTGCCGTCTATTGTAGAAGTGGCCGTCGGTCAGCCAATGCCGCTAGTAGGTTGGCAGACATTGGGTATAAGTGTGTCAATCTCAAAGGTGGTATTATTGCGTGGAAAGAAGCGGGCAAAGCAGTAGTGACAGATTGACGACGAAACAAATAACAGCTACCAACGCAGACAATCAGATAAAGCAGCTCTATGAGACGGCCAAGAGAATTCACCTTGCAGGATTGAGATGAGATAGTCGGAGAGTTAAGGAAGTTTTGGACGTGGGATTAACAATGATTGAACTATGAGTAGCATCGTCCTCTCAATCTTCTTGCTGAGCATTGGCGCGAGCTTCATCCAGCGCACCACGGGCTTTGGCTTCGGCATCTTCATTATGACGATGCTGCCGTTCCTCATGCCCAGCTATGGTGAGGCTACGACACTCTCAGGACTGTTGGCTATCACAACCTCTGCAGCAATCGTGTTGCGGTTGCGAAGCTACGTCACCTGGAGCAGACTTTGGCCGATTCTGCTGACGTTTATCATTGTCTCGACCGTCGCCATCTTTGCCTTGACACGCATCGAAGACCACATCTTGCGGCAAATCCTTGGCGTAGCACTCATCCTGATCAGCATCTACTTCATGCTGTTCAGCCAAAAGATCAAGTTGCCAACCACGAAGAAAGTGCAGGTTGGTGCAGGAACATTAAGCGGACTGATGGGTGGTTTCTTCGGTATGCAAGGCCCGCCTGCCGTACTTTACTTCATCCAGAGTGAGCCTACAAAAGAGCATTATATGGCTATGGCGCAGACCTATTTCCTGATTGGTAACCTAATGATGACGGGTGTAAGAGCCTACAACAGCTTCTTCACCACGACTGTCGCCGTTGATTATCTTTACGGCCTTGGCGGTGTCATCATCGGCACATTATTGGGTGCATACGTCTTCAAACATATCCCCAACCGCATCTTCCGCTACATCGTTTATGCATATATCTGTATCAGCGGATTCATCATTTTGACAACAAATTAAAGAAACGAATATATGAAAGTTAAGATTCAAACCATGCTGGGCGACATCGTTGTTCGCCTATATGATGAAACGCCAATTCATCGCGACAATTTCATGAAGTTGGCGAAGGAGGGCTATTATGATGGGACGCTGTTTCATCGAGTGATTAGGAATTTTATGATCCAGGGCGGTGATCCTGATTCCAAGGGTGCACCCGCTGGTAAGATGCTTGGTGTCGGTGGTCCAGACTACACACTTGAAGCTGAGATAAAGGACGGCCTGTTCCATAAGCGTGGTGCATTGGCAGCGGCACGTCAGGGAGACGAGGTGAATCCTGAACGACGCAGTAGTGGTTCTCAGTTCTATATCGTCTGGGGAGATGTGTATAACGAAGGACAGCTTCGCCAATTCTCCAAGCAACTGAGGATGCAGAAAGTGCAGGATGCCTTTAATAAGCTTGCTGCCGAACATCGTGCAGAGATTATGCAGATGCGCCGTGACAGGAATCGCGAAGGTCTTCAGGAACTACAAGACAAACTGGCTGCTGAAGCAGAGAGTAAGGCTGGAAAGTCTGGTCTGACCGATGAACAACTGAAGATTTACTCTACTGTCGGTGGCACTCCACATCTTGACGGCCAATACACCGTATTCGGAGAGGTCGAGGATGGTCTTGATGTGGTTGAGATGATCCAAGGCACAGCTACAGGACGCGCTGACAGGCCCGTTGATGACATTGAAATGAGAATGACAGTAATTGAATGATATGGTACAACGATTATTACATTTCTTAGATGCTTCGCCAGTGAATTTCCTGCCAGCAAAGAACATTTCTAGCGAATTAGAGCAGGCAGGCTATCGCCGTATAGACCTATCATGTCAACACCTCCAATGCGAAGGTGGCATCCATCTCTCTGCTTGCTTTTCTCATAGTTGCTATTCGCTTATATTGTATGTATGTACACTCGAACCTTGGGCTGATGGCAGGTAGTTAATTCCCCACCAACACATTTGCAGGAGGACGAAGGAGCCAATGAGCATCCAGAGAGCCAGCCGCTTTCGATGGTGTGGTAGCTGGCGGTAGTGGATGTAGATGAGGTAGGCGAGCCAGGTGATGGCAGCCCACGTTTCCTTAGGATCCCACGACCAGTAGTGGCCCCATGCCTCCTTGGCCCATAGGGCACCAAAAAGCATGCCGATAGTGAGGAAGGCAAGGCTGACATAGACGAGGTCGTCGGCCAGTTTCCACCAAGCGATGACAACAGCCACACCAAGCAGGGTGTATGCGAAGATATAGACAAAGACGTGTGGCGCGAACCAAGGACTCTGAAGGGCTGGCACCAGCGTCTTCGTGTTGTAGCTGTCAAAGAAGAAGTAGGCAAAGAGAGATGCCATGACAAAGAGAGCGAAATACACTCCAAGCGCTTTGCTCGTAGCCTTTTTCAACCTGCGCCATAATACCAACAGCGTCATAACTACCGCTCCTGCCAGCATCATATAGAAACCTGTATAGACCCATGGCAGCCACGGGTCGCTGACGAGTTCGAGTATCGATATCTGGCTTTGGGCACCCATCTGTGTATCGTAACCATACTGGTAGATTTTCCAGCCATCCACCTCGTAGGGCTTGTTCACATCCACGGTGGTCTCGATATTTTTGCCCGATTTGGTCAAGATCTGAATTTCCGAGGCAAAGCGCTTAGGCGAACCGTTGTCATAGGTTTCCATGATGAACTTCTTCAGTTCGATGGCTATCGGCATCTCCTTGACGGCACCGCCCTGTTCCATTGCCCTCCATTCTGGCTCGCCAACGCCACAGATCATCTTCACGCGCTGCATGTCAGCATTGCCAAGCGTGGCCGTAATAAGGGCGATAAAGAGCCCCATGTGATTCAGCATAAAGGGGATGTCGCGTTTCATCGACCCCTGACCTCTGAATATTTTGCGTAATCTTCGGTGGATAGTAAGTCCAAGAATGACGGTGATATAGACGTAGATAAGTACGAAAGGCCAGAACGACAGCATATTGTTCAGCCATGTGCCGTTAACTTGCTGTCGCGTCAGTCCCATGATGATGGTCAGCACCACAGCATACACCATAGCCGGGATGACAGCGTGATACGTCGTCATCCATTGGAAGGCATATACCTTCTTGCGCAAGTACACCATCGCAGTTAACATCACCATAAAGCCAGCCAACACGATGCCGTTGACAGGCCACGCGAAAGACTCCCACACCACAGGGCCGACGCTCAGTTCCAGCATCAGTCCTGCAAAGATAAGGCCTCCTCCAATGAGGAAGCCTTCTTTCATATCTTTCAGCTTCATTTGATATTTGGATATTTATGGTGCAAATATACGAAAAACATTCCAAACTGCCCAATTTTTGGGACATAATAATTGTTAATCCGCCATTCTCTTCTCAAATCTGAACAGCCCATCCTCTTGGTCAAACTGCTCTGGCATGTGCGGGTCTGGATGATGCTCATTGAAGAACTCGACAGCATTGCGCACCTGCAAAGCCCTGCAAAAGCAGGTTAATCAGAAGTAGGTATTCATTTGATGTATTTCACTTTCGAGGCATCACGAGGCTTGGCATCGGGCTGCTCGTCGGGGTAGCCGATGGCGAGGATGTAGTTCAACTTGTAGTCAGCGGGGATGTCAAGACGGTCGAGGAAGAACTTACATTTCTCGTTCGACAGCAGGAAGCGCACTGGACCGCCAAGGCAGCAGGTTCCGAGACCCATAGACTGTGCTGCCAGCATCATATTCTCGCCCAGCAATCCTGCATCCAGTTCACCACCGCCATTAGCAGGCGTACAGACGCAGATAAGGTTCGGTGCATTGCGGAACATATTCTTGAAGTCCTTATCGCGAGCGACCTGCTCAGGGTTCTCCTGCTTGAACACCTCCGTCACGTCAGCTATCAGCTTCTGGTCTTCCACCACACGGACAATCCACGGCTGTCGGTTCATGCCGCTGGGGGCATTGATACCGCATTTTACGATAACCTCCAGCTTCTCGTGCTCCACAGGCTTGTCGAGGTATTTACGGATGGAGCGACGCGCCATGATATTGCTCAGTACGGGATTGACTTCCATCTGGATAGCGGCCTCGACATCGCTCAACTTATCCGTCGGCTCATAGCGTTTCAACACACGGCCATCACGACTGACAAGGAACTTGGTAAAGTTCCATTTGATGTCGGCCTTCTTGTCGTAATCGGCATCGCGCTTGCGCATCATATCATCCATGAACTTGCCGCGCTGGTCGTTGGTGTCAAAGCCGCCGAAGCCCCTCTGTGCCTTCAAGTAAGTGTATAGCGGATGCTCATTAGCTCCGTTCACATCAATCTTGTCGAACTGTGGGAACTGGATGTCGAAGTTGGCCGTGCAGAACTGGTGAATCTCCTGAATCGTACCAGGAGCCTGTTCGCCAAACTGGTTGCAGGGGAAGTCGAGAATCTCGAAGCCATCCTTG
>JAEEGH010030011.1_pt1 | contig 10591 bp, 10 predicted proteins | sample 9134181 | NCBI WGS metagenome assembly JAEEGH01 (sample SAMN16246544, study PRJNA631951) | gut metagenome | biome: gut microbiome; feature: rumen; material: DP-attached | host: Bos | place: Iran: Karaj | collected 2018-10 | reverse complement strand
CTCGTCCCGAACTTGGAATTGTATTCCGCACCGATAACGAGGTAATCCTGGTGGCCCTTGATGATATCCACCTCGTTCACCTGGTCGTAGGCCGTGGTCGTATCCTGGCTGATGGAATATTCATCGGTGCTGTACAGGGCACGGAGCGCCCAGGTGTTGCCCATGGAATCGGAACCGTTGAGCTGCGCATAGAAATCCATCGCGGAAAGATCGAAGGGGTCGGAAGATTTCACGCGGCAGTCGTCGACGCAGTCACCGTCGCGTTTCCTGAATTCGGTAAAGAACTTCTCGCCCAGGTTCTTGAGCATCTCGCCATCGAGCCTGCGGAATGCGAAACGGAAGCTATCCCAGAAGAGGAACGGGGAATCGAACTGGATTTCCTGCACCGTGAGACCCGCGGCACCCTTGAGGCCCCACTCGCCCTTCGTCTGCTCGGGAATGTACTGCACCGATGTCGCAAGGCCCTGGCCGATCGGGCCGCTGCCGTAATGGTCGTGAATCTCGATACCGCTCAGGATATGCGGGTTCACCACCGAAAGGTTGCCGGGGAAACCCACATCGAGGTGGCGCATGTTCGGAATGCGGAGGCGGCCCAGATGATACGCTACGTCGCCCGCACGGGAGCCGTCATAGTAGAGCGCACTGCTGAAATCCTTCTGCCCGGAGATACCCGGCATCTGTCCCAGGTGTTCCGTCAAGTCAAAGCGCATGCCAGCCGCGTCCTCGAGCTTGTCGACCGACACCTTGCGTTCCGGTTCCCACTTCTCGGGTTCGCCGCCGCCCACGATCGTGCTCGAACCGAGGTCACGCAAGTCCGACGAAAGCGTCACCACCATGTCGAGCAGGTCCGCAAAGTCCTGCAGGTCCACATACACGCTGTCGTAGCCTTCCTTCTGGAAAACGAGCGACGCGTTCTTCGAATCCACGGTAAACTCGAAACGTCCATCCGAGGAGGTCTTGCCGAGCTTCTTGCCGGAGCGGTAGGTAATCTGCACCCCGTCAAGCGGCAGGTCGGAGCCGGATTCCAGCACCACGCCCACGACAGGCGTAGGGGTCGCCGCAAAAAGGTTCGCCGCCAGGAACAGGGCTATAAGGAGCAGGGATCGAAATCTCATGGATACTAAATTAGAATTTTATGCCGCGGCAGTCCATCAAATTTTATATTTCTCTACGTATGCTCGATATTTTTCTAGTGCAAATGGAAATCGCGCCGAACGACAAGGCCAGGAATTTCGACAAGGTCGAAACGCTCACCCGCGAAATCCGGAAGGTTCCGGACGATTCCGTCCCCGGACTCATCGTGCTGTCCGAGATGTTCGCCACGGGCTACCTTCCCTTGCACCCCGAAAGGGCCGCCGAGGATTTTTCCACAGAATCCAGCGGCGAAACCGCACGTTTTTTGAATAAACTAGCAAGTCAAACGGGCTGTACAGTCATGGGCGCAGGGATATCCCGCAAGGGTCCTTCTCTCACGAACCATGCAAGCGTCTATCTGCCCGGAAACCCGCAAGAATACGCAAGTTATGACAAGCGCAAGCCCTTCTTCATGGAACAGGGGAAGTTTACTGCCGGGCAAGACGTTAGTTTGTTTAAAATACAGGAGTGGAATATAGCGCCGACCATCTGTTTCGACCTGCGCTTCCCGGAACTCTACCGCGATGCCGTCAAGGCGGGCGCAACCCTCCTCACCGTGCAGGCAGCATGGCCCGCCGAAAGAATCCAGCACTGGGACACGCTGCTGCAGGCACGCGCCATCGAGAACCAGTCCTATGTCGCCGCGGTCAACTGCGTCACCTCCGACGGCAAGTACTCGGGACACTCGCGCATCATCGACCCGCTCGGCAACATTGTCGCAAGAGCGGATTCAGATACGGAATGCATCGTGCATGCACGCATCGAAATCGAGCCGCTCCTCCGCTACCGCGAAAGCTTCCCCGTCCTAAAAAACATCTAACCCGCGTGACGAATATCACAACGCGATTTTAGGCTGGAATAATACACTTTGGAGCACTATTTTCGTAACTCGTTATTTATCAACAGCTTATATTTTTCTTCCAAAAGAGGGGCGTGTGATGGATTTTACACATTGTTTTTTACCAAAAAAAATGACATCCATTTGTCACAGAAATATTCTATTTTCTGTATGTTAACCGAAAAAATCCACCCCTCCAGAGGTTCCTATGACAACACCAGACATGAACAAGCTGAATTACGCTAGGGCCCTCATCAAAGCCGGACTCGCGCGCGACCTGATCCTGAAAATCACCCTGATTTCCAGCTACCAGTACACGCAGATACAGCGCGAAGTCCTCGCCGCATAGCGCCCGCGCCGAATGCAACTCGTTCTTACGATTCCTGCGCAGCCCGCCACCCAAATGAAGGAAAGGCGGGCTGCGCTTTTTGCGTGCTACAAGGACGGATCCCTCCTTCTCGACGCCCGCGATTACGAGAAACCCGCCAGGTTCTACCTCACCCCGAAGGACGTTTTTCCCTGGGAGCTGTTCCTCGCGAAGATGCTTTGCGCCTGGCAACTCGGCGACTACAGCGACGTGCCGCCGCAGTTCAGGCCCGCAAAACGCATTCCCGAGTTCGTACTCGAGGGATTGCCCGCCGAACCGCTAGAAATCAAGCTGAAGATTCTCGCCACGCTCCGCACGCAGGGGTATTTCCCCGCCCTGACAGCCCGAAAATAATTCTATTGCTATTTTTCAGAGCATGAACAAGGTGCAGGACATTACAGGCAAGCGCTGGTTCATGGGCAAGGGCGCGAAGGTGGATTCCATTGCGGAAGAGGCCCGCTTTACCATCGCCGGAGTCGACATTTCGATTGTCCGCGTGACATTCGAGGCTAGCGAAAAGCGCGAACCAGACCTGTATGCCGTCATCGGAAACGAAAGCGATATCGGAACGGCGCTCGCGGAAGCCTTTTCAAATTCTACAAGCAGGTACGAAGCCCACGCATGCCAACCCGGCGGAGCATGTTGCGGCCAGATTGTTTTTGAACGGATGCGCGACTTCCGCATCGACAAACTGCGCGACAGCCTGCAAGCAATCCGCCCGCTCGACGCGGAGCAGAGCAATTCCGCATTTGCAAGCAAGGAACTGTTCTTCAAGCTTTACCGCAGGCTGCAACCGGGCAAACACCCGGAAGTAGAAATCCTCACGCACCTGGAATCGGCAGGTTGCGATGCGGTACCGCACTACTACGGGGCATGCAAGTACATCGATTGTGCCGGAAACGAGTATGCGCTCGGCATTCTGGAAGAACGCGCCTGCGGCATGCAGGATGCTTGGGCCTTCTTTACGCAGAGCGAGCAATCCCCAGAAGCACTCGCACAGGCCGCATTCGGACTGGGAGAAGCAACCGCAAGGATGCACATCGCCCTGAAAGGCATGCCGGGAGCGGATGGCAGCGCTGTCGAGATTCCGTTCGACAGGCTGGAACAGCTTCTGGGCAAGGCGACGGGTTCGGGGAACGAGCTCGCCGCGCAAACCGCAGGCAAAATGGCAGCACTCCGGCAGGTTGCAGACAAACTATTTTCACAAGCAACCACGACAACGCAGACCACGGCCACGCAAAAAAGCATCTTCGTTCCGCAGCGCATCCACGGGGATTACCACCTGGGGCAAGTCCTGGTTTCCGCACATCCGGCTGCCGAAAAAAACGCACCGGACTTCAAGATTCTCGACTTCGAAGGCGAACCTTCGCGCAGCCTCGGGTACCGACGCGCCCTACGTTCGCCCGCCGTCGATATCGCCGGAATGTTGCGCAGTTTCGAATATGCCGGCGCTACCGCCAAATACGACAGTGCCGCCTGCAAGCGCGCTTTCCTCGAAGGTTACGCCCGCACCGCGCACGCAGATATCGAAGCCATCGAAACCGCCTGCGCGCCCTACGTGCTCGCGAAGGCCGTTTACGAGGCCTGCTACGAACTCGAATTCAGGCCCGAATGGTTCCCAATCCCGGCCCGCGCCCTGCTCGATTTCGCCCGCCCATAGATTTTTTCTATATTTGCCTTCGCTATGAACGTCGATGAAATGGAAAAGCGCCTCCGCGACGAGGCCACCACGCTTTCTGAATCCGAGCCGCTCTCGAAGCTCATGCTCAACGAGCAGGTCTTGAACCGCAAGGACTTTGCCGACATGCTCTCCGTGACGCTCGCCTGTCAGCTGGCCGGCGAAGTCATCGACCGCGCGGAACTCGAAAAGATGTTCAGCGGCATCTACGTCAAGTACCCCGAACTGCTCGTTTCCGCCTGCAAGGACCTGAACGCGACCGTATTGCGCGACCCCGCCTGCACCAGCTACCTCGAGCCGCTCCTGCTGTTCAAGGGTTTCCAGGGTCTGCAGGCCTACCGCGTAGCGCACGCCCTCTGGACGGAGAACCGCCCGTTCCCCGCCAAAATGCTCCAGAACATCATCAGCCGCAAGTTCGGTATGGACATCCACCCGGCTGCAAAAATCGGGCACGGGCTCCTGATCGACCATGCGACAAACATCGTCATCGGTGAAACTGCCGTCGTCGGCAACAACGTAAGCTTCTTGCACGGCGTGACGCTCGGCGGTACCGGCAACGAAGTCGGCGACCGACACCCGAAAATCGGCAACGGCGTGATGCTCGGTGCGCATGCCCAGCTGCTCGGCAACATCCACATCGGCGACTGCGCGAAGATTGGCGCGGGCGCGGTTGTACTCTGCGACGTTCCTCCGCACACGACCTACGCGGGAGTCCCCGCCGTCGAAGTGGGGCACCCGACAGACGACACGCCCAGCTTCAACATGCAGCAAGACTTCACGCGAGACTGCGACTAGCCCTTTGCGCGCAACTGAGGCCGCATGAAGCGCTCCGACAAGATTAAGTTTATCAGCGATACTCTCGATGAGTTGTTCCCCGACCCGCCGATTCCACTCGACTACACGAGCCCATTCACACTCCTTGTAGCCGTCGTATTGAGTGCACAATGCACCGACATCCGCGTAAACCAGGTGACAAAGGTCCTGTACAAGAAGGCGAAAACACCCGCCGCCATGGTCAAACTCGGGGTCGAAAAAATCGCCGAAATCATCAAGCCCTGCGGGTTCTTCAACACAAAGAGCAAGAACATCTACAACCTGTCGAAAACGCTCGTCGAGAAATACGGCGGCGAAGTTCCCCGCACCTTCGAGGAACTTGAGGCGCTCCCCGGCGTAGGCCACAAGACAGCTAGCGTCATGATGATTCACGCCTTCAAAACACCCGCCTTCCCCGTCGACACGCACATTCACAGGCTGGCAAAACGCTGGGGGCTATCGGACGGAAGTTCCGTCGAACAGACCGAGGCCGACCTCAAGAAAATATTCCCGAAGGAAGAATGGGAAAAGCGCCACCTGCAGATTATCTACTTCGGGCGCACGTACTGCAAGGCAATGGGCCATAAGCCCGAAAACTGCCCCATCTGTAAAGTAGTGGGCTGTAAGTAAAGGCGTTCTAGCCGTTATCCTTCAACAATTCCTCGAAGTAGACAATTGTCTTCTCGAGGCCCTGGCGCAGCGGAATCGTGGGTTCCCAGCCAAGCGCGGACTTTGCGAGGTCGATATTCGGGCGGCGCATCTTGGGGTCGTCACCCGGAAGCGGCTTGTACACAATCTTGCTCTTGGAACCCGTCAGGTCGAGCACTTCCTTCGCGAGTTCGAGCATCGTGAACTCACCGGGGTTGCCGATGTTCACCGGGCCGATAATCTTGTCCTGGTCCATCATGCGCACGAACCCTTCAATGAGATCGTCTACGTAGCAGAAGCTGCGCGTCTGGCTACCGTCGCCGTAAATCGTAAGGTCTTCGCCCTTGAGCGCCTGCACGATGAAGTTCGACACCACGCGGCCATCGTTGGGCAACATGCGCGGACCATAGGTATTGAAAATACGCACGATGCGGATATCCACGTTGTTCTGCCTGTGGTAATCCATAAAAAGAGTCTCGGCGACACGCTTGCCTTCGTCGTAGCAACTGCGGATTCCGATAGGGTTCACATTTCCCCAGTAGTCTTCGGTCTGCGGGTGCACCGCGGGATCACCATAAACTTCGCTCGTAGATGCCTGCAAAATTCTCGCCTTCACGCGCTTCGCCATGCCGAGCATATTGATGGCTCCCATCACGCTCGTCTTGATGGTCTTGACCGGATTGAACTGGTAATGGATGGGGCTCGCGGGGCATGCGAGGTTAAAGATGCGGTCCACTTCCAAGAGAATCGGTTCCGTCACGTCGTGGCGGATAAGTTCGAAGCGGCGGTTGTCGCGCAGGTGTGCAACATTCGCCATGCGGCCCGTAAAGTAGTTATCAAGGCAAATCACCTCGTGGCCATCGTTCAGCAGACGTTCGCACAAGTGACTTCCCAGGAATCCAGCACCACCGGTAACTAAGCAACGCATAGGGACCTCTCTTTAAAATTACTCGTCGGAGTCGCGCTCCAGTTCGGCAGCAGAATTGCCATGAAGCGCCACCAGGCGCACCCCGTTCAGGGTCAGGTACGGGTCATAGGTATCGATTACCTTGCTGTGGCCCATCACCATGCGGCCCCAACCACCCGTCGCAAACACAGGAACCTTCTTGCGGCCCATCTCGGCCTTAATCTTTTCGACAAGCGTCTCAAGTTCCGCCATAAAGCCGTACAAAAGGCCCGCGCGGATGGCATCGTCGGTATTGTTTGCAATCACGTGTTCCGGCCACTCGATGCTCACCGGCAACAGGCGTGCCGCCTTCTCGGTCAAAACGTCGAGGCTCGCGCTGATACCCGGGATAATGAGGCCGCCGGCAAAACCGCCGTCCTTCATCACGTCGAACGTGGTCGCCGTGCCCATGTCCACCACGATGGCATCCTTGTAGCCACGATCGCGGAGCGCAATAATATTGCAGAGTCGGTCGGAACCGAGCGATGCAGGGTTCGGGTACGAAATCGGACAGCCGAGGCAGTTTCTGGAACTCACCACCTGCACCGGGCGCTTCAGAAGCGTCTGCAAGGCCTTGATCCACGGGCGTTCATGAGCGGGCACCACCGTCGAAAGACCCACGTGCGTAATCGCCGCGGGCTTAATCTCGGAAAAACGGATGAGACCGCCAATGCGGTTCATCACTTCGTCGCTCGTCGTTTCCTTGCGGGTCGTGAGCCTCCAATGGTCCACCACCTTGTCGCCCTTGAAAATACCAAGCACCGTGTGGGAGTTACCCACATCGACAACGAAAGAGTACGTATCCGACTTTTTTACCGTCTTTTTCATCTGCAAATCAAAAACTAAATGCGCATCGAGATATCGAGTGCCTTCACGCTATGCGTGAGTGCACCCACCGAAATGTAGTCAAGGCCGAGCGTTGCGATTTCCTTCGCGCGTTCAAGCGTCATGTTGCCGGAGCCTTCCACCAGGCACTTGTCACCGCTTTCCTTGATAATCTTCAAAGCCTCGGCCATCATCTCGTTGCTCATGTTGTCGAGCATGATGACATCCACGCCCTTGTTCAGGAGTGCGCGCAGCTGATCAAAATTTTCCACTTCCATTTCGACCATCAGGTTCTGCGTATTGTTCTTCTTGACGACAGCAAGAGCCTCAAGCACGCCACCCGCAGCAGCGATGTGGTTGTCCTTCACGAGCACCATGTCAAAGAGGCCCATGCGGTGGTTAGAACCGCCGCCCACGCGAACCGCATACTTCTGCAGCGTACGGAAACCGGGAACCGTCTTGCGGGTATCGAGCACCTTGGTCTTGCCGCCCTTCAGGGCTTCCTGGAAGGTATGCGCGACCGTCGCCACGCCGGAAAGTTGCTGGATAAAATTCAAAAGCGTACGTTCACCCGTCAAAAGTTCGTGCGTCGTGCCATCCATTTCGGCAATCAGGTCACCCTTCTTGACGACGTCGCCGTCCTTCTTGTGGAGCGTCACCTTCACGTTGGCCTTGAGTTCCTGGAACACGAGTTCAATCACCGGGAGGCCGGCAAGCACGCCGTCTTCTTTCGCAATCAGGCGGGCATGCTGCTTCTGGTCAGCAGGGATGGTCCATTCGCTGGTCACATCGCCCGTACGCACGTCCTCGGCAAGCGCCAGGCGGATCATGGTGAGGGCATCTTCGGTCGGGAAAACCGGAGTAGAATTGTCTCCGTACATTACTGTGCTCCTTTACCGGTCAACACAACGTAGACCGTCCGTACGAGAATCTGGAAATCCAAGAGCAGGCTCATGTTCTCGTAGTAATACATGTCGTACTGTAGCTTAATCTGCACGTCCTCGATGCTTGTGTCGTAGTGGTGACGCACCTGCGCCCAGCCAGTAAGGCCCGGCTTCATCTTGAGGCGGCTGATGTAGAACGGAATCTGTTCGCGAAGCTTACTGATAAACACGGCACGTTCAGGGCGCGGGCCCACCATGCTCATGTCACCCTTCAATACACAAAGAATCTGCGGGAGTTCGTCGATACGGGTCTTGCGCAGGAACTTACCCACCTTCGTGATGCGCGGGTCATCCTTGGTGGCCCACTGGGCACCGAACTTTTCGGCATCGGTACGCATGGTACGGAACTTGTAGACCATAAACGGCTTGCCGTACAGGCCAATGCGTTCCTGCGAGTAGAAAATCGGGCCATGGTCTTCGAGCTTGATGGCAATAGCCGCGAGCAGGCAGACCGGCAGGGAGCAAAGGCCGAGGAATGCCCCGAACACAATGTCAATGAAGCGCTTGATTTGCACCTGCCAGGGGGGCATGGTAAATGCGAAAAGTTCCTGCAATTCAAACCCGTAAACCAGGTTCGCCTTGAACTGACCGTTCACCACAGGATAAAGCTCGGGAATGATATAGATGTGCAGTGGCAGTTCGCAAACCCACACCAGGACGCGCATAATCTCTTGCGGGGAAGAACTTTCGTGTGCAATCACGATGCCCGTAACCTTGTACTTCTTTACAAGTGCGGCGAGGTCGGAATACTTGCCCAAGACCGGGAAGCCCGCAAAATCATGCGACATCACCTGGTAGCGCTCGTCCACAAAGCCCACCACACGCTGACCTCGGGCCGGAGTGTTCTTGAGCGCCTCGGCCACCTTACGGCCAGCCTCGGTCGCCCCGAGCACGAGGATGTTGTTTGCCCCATAGCCCAGGCGCAAGAAACTGCGCAAGCAAAGGTAGATGAGCATGCGGAAGCCGGCCACCAGAACCATTGCCATGCCGCCGTAGATAAAAATCCACGGGAAGCGGGAACCATAGATGTAGCCCTGGCTCAACGGCTGGTTCGAAAAGATTTTACCAAGGAATTCCGTACCGAAGAGGCTCACAATGATGAGCACCACACCGACAATCACGGCACGCAGTACACGCAAAATCTGGTGGGTTCTCGAAAGGAGCAACCAGGAACGGTAGAGGCCAGCAAACGTAAAAAGGATAAGCCAGGCAATACTGAGGGTAATGCCCATGCTCCAGTACTGGTCGAACGTCTTGGTGGGGTCGAACTTGTCCACGATCCAACCACTATGGAACTGCACCCAGAACGCGCCGTAGAAACAAATCGAGACGGCGGCGAAGTCCGAAAGGACTAGGAGGATGCGCTCCAATGTAGTTGCGCGGAACATACGTCTATAAACTACAAAAATGCGGTTTCAGAGACCACGCCTTACGCGAGGAAGCGGATAACCTGGCTCTTTTCGACGATTTCGGGCAGAGCGTCGATGGCATCCACCGCCTTCGAGGCCTTGCAGTCGAGCGTCTTTTCGGTAATGACCACGATGGACACCTTACCCGGGTCGTTGACGTTCTTCTGGATAATTGTCTCGATGGAGATGTTGTTCTCGGCAAGGACACTCGTAATCTTAGCCAACACACCGCAGGCATCGCGGGAGGTAAAGCGCAGGTAGTAGCGGGCGCTAGTTTCGGAGATAGGCACCAGCGTAGCGGAATTGTCGACGTTGAACCAGCCCATCGGGAGCGCCTTGCGGCTGCCCGTGTCGGTAGAGCGGGCCAGGGAAACGAGGTCAGCCACCACGGCAGAGGCCGTCGGGAGGCGGCCAGCACCGGCGCCGGTCTGGACCGTTTCGCCCAGGTTATCGCACTTGAGGTAGACGGCGTTGATCACGCCGTTCACGTTCGAAAGCAGGTTCTCGTTAGAAACGAAGCACGGATGCACGCGGGCATCCACGCGGTCGCCGTCGCGGTGGTAAATGCCGAGGAGCTTCACACAGCAGCCGAGTTCCTTGGCAAAAGCGATATCCTGGGCGGTAATCTTGGAAATGCCAGTCACGTGAATCTTTTCGAAGTCCACACGCTTGCCGCTGCAGAGGCTAGCGAGCAGGGCCGTCTTGTGGGCGGAGTCGATACCTTCGATATCGAAGGTCGGGTCGGCTTCGGCAAAGCCGAGCTTCTGGGCGTCCTTCAGCACGACGTCGAAGTCGAGGCCTTCGTCAGCCATGCGGCTGAGAATGTAGTTGCAGGTACCGTTGATGATGCAGCTCAGGTGTTCCACCGTAGAGCCGAGCAGGCCTTCCTGCAGGCTACGGATTATAGGAATGCCACCGCCAACCGCGGCTTCGAACAGCACATGCAGGCCCTTTTCGGCTGCGAGCGGGAAAAGCTCATGGCCATACTT
>JAEEGH010030004.1_pt1 | contig 10593 bp, 3 predicted proteins | sample 9134181 | NCBI WGS metagenome assembly JAEEGH01 (sample SAMN16246544, study PRJNA631951) | gut metagenome | biome: gut microbiome; feature: rumen; material: DP-attached | host: Bos | place: Iran: Karaj | collected 2018-10 | reverse complement strand
TTGCTTCAATACGGTTCTGTCCCCATGAAGGAACCCACTGAACCTTCTTGATTTCATCCAGAGCATTCTGTCTTAATCCCTTTTCCTCCATACTGATAAACCACTGAGGTGTGGCACGGAAGATTATAGGTGACTTATGTCTCCAGCAGCATGGATATGAGTGCACAATCTTGTTAACAGCGGCTAGAGCTCCCTTTTCCTTCAGCAGGGCAACAACGCCTTCGTTTGCCTTGAATACATTCTGACCGGCAAAATATGGCGTTCCTTCAAGGAATCTGCCGTCACCGCCCACAGGACAGGCTACTTCAAGATTATACTTACAGCCTACAACATAGTCGTCCATACCGTGGCCTGGAGCAGTGTGAACGGCACCAGTACCTGAATCGTCGGTAACGTGAGCTCCGAGAATAACCGGTACGGTAAAATCAAGGAATGGATGCCAGAATCTTAAACCCTCGAGAGCGCTTCCCTTTGCAGTTGCAAGAACCTTGTAATCATTAACACCATAGCGCTTCAAGGCATCAGCTGCAAGAACTTCAGCCAGAATATAGCATGTGCCGTTATCAGCCATAATGAGCTGATAGTCAAAATCAGCATTAAGACATACTGCTCTGTTAGCAGGAAGAGTCCATGGAGTGGTTGTCCAGATGACAATGTTAGGTACGGCATCACATACTACTGAACCGAACGCCTTCAGCACTGCATCCTTATCATCAGCCTTGAAGCATACGTCAATTGCGTATGACTCCTTGTCATAGTATTCCACTTCCGCTTCCGCAAGAGCACTGCCGCAGTCGATACACCAGTGAACAGGTTTAAAACCTTTAATCAGATGACCATTGGCGGCCACCTTTCCCAATGCTCTGATAATATTGGCTTCAGTCTCAAAATTCATTGTAAGGTACGGATTATCCCAGTCGCCGAGTACGCCAAGTCTCTTAAAATCGTTACGCTGTGCATCAATCTGTGTTCTGGCGTACTTGCGGCATTCCTCTCTGAATTCTGCAGCGGTAACCTTCTGACCAGGCTTGCCTACAAGACCTTCGACCTTTAATTCGATAGGCAGACCGTGACAGTCCCATCCAGGAATATAAGGAGCATCAAAACCGCTTAGAGTCTTAGATTTTAAAATAATATCCTTTAAAATCTTATTAACTGAATGACCGATGTGAATATTACCGTTGGCATATGGAGGACCATCATGCAGAATGAATGATTTTCTGCCCTTTCTAGCATTTCTAATCTGACTGTAAAGATTATCCTCGTACCAGGAATTCAACATCAACGGTTCACGATTTGCCAAATTACCACGCATCGGAAATGGGGTATCCGGTAAATTAAGAGTGTTCTTATAATCTGTCATTTTATTTAATACCATCAAAAAAACGCCATGTCTGCGCATCTGCTCATTACTGATATGATCAGCCTGAAAATGATATCTTTCAGAAGAATCACAGCCGTCACCTGGAACAGGATAAATGACCTCAGCTGTTGAGTTTATTACGCTTCCATTAAAATTAAATACTGTAACGTTAACTCACGGACTGGAGATAATCCGGCTTTAAGCCGGATTACAGGTTTATTAAAACTGAAAGCATAATAAACCAGTTTTATATTTAACTCCATCTTATCCCTGAAGTATACCGAAAAACCTCCGGGTCTCCATTTCGTCCTGAGCTATCTGTTTTTTAAGAGCCTCTAAGGACGGAAATTTTTTCTCATCTCTTAATTTTTTAATAAATGAAACTTTAATTTCTTTGGTATAGAGGTTTCCCGTAAAATCAAAAATGAATACCTCCAGTAACGGATAGTTTCCATTAACCGTCGGTCTAAGACCGACATTGGCAATTCCATATTTTGTGGAATCGTCCGGCATTAAAATTTTCACCGCATAACTGCCGAATATCGGTACAACCCTTCTGTTCAGGTTGATATTCGCAGTCGGAAAATTTAAAGTACTGCCGATTTTTTTTCCGTGACATACCTTGCCACGGATATAAAAATACTCACCGAGCATCGGAGCAACTCTGTCAAGAAGTCCGTAGCTCAGCAGTTTTCTGATTGATGTTGAACTGACCCGCTCGTTATTGTACTTATAACTTGGCATACTGATTACTTCGTATCCCAATTTGTTGGCATACTGTTTAAGCAGATCGTAATTTCCGGAACCGCCTTTTCCGAAACAGAAATCATCACCGACAATCAGCAGCCGGACATTCAGCTTTTTAAAGAGAACATCAAAAATAAAATCCTCCGGAGACAGGTCGGACAGCATTTCGTTGAATCTTAAACAAAATAACCTGTTGATCCCGAGTTCCCTGAGTCCTATCAGCTTGTCACGAAAACGACTAAGTCTTGCGGGAATTTTATTCTTTCCGAAAAATTCCAGTGGCTGAGGTTCAAAACACATTACTGCCGATGTGAGATTCATGGCTTTGGCTCTGGTGGTCAGTTCCTTAATAATTGCCCTGTGTCCGATATGCAGACCATCAAAATTTCCGATACTAAGCGCCAGTCCTTGAGTATCATCAGTATAAGTATCAAGACTTCGAACCAAACGCATCCGATAAACCAGCCAATAATTCAACAACACTAATAAGCACTAGATTATAGCAAAAAAATGTTATCCTTATAACATTTTTTAACCATTTATCCTCTTAAATGAGCAGGACGGATACCAAGACATAGCAGAACAAGAAAATACACCAGTGCTCCGGCAGCTATAAGAACAGCCAGCCACATAATGGAAAACATCAGACTTATCCCGGCCCAGTCACTCATATCGGAAGCAAGATAATTCTTAAAAAATCCGATAACAACGGACATCACTGCAGTACCGATGATTAGTTTTAAAATAAAAAACCAGGTGGTTCTAGTGGTTCTATATATACCGTGTTTATTAAGCCCCCAGAAAAGAAGAGAGGCATTGACGATTGCTGAAATAGTTGTTGAAACAGCAAGACCTATATAACCATAGCCATTGCTACCGTCAATAATCAGATATTTCTCTAGAGGAAAAACAATAATAAGATTACTAGCAATATTTACACCCATAGATATAATACCGAATTTCACCGGAGTTTTGGTATCCTGACGGGCATTAAATCCAGGTACCAGAACTCTTACCAGCATTATGGCCCAGATGCCCGATACGGAGGCAATCAGACTGAGAGCCGAGTGGTTTGTAGCCTCAATTCCGAATTCACCACGCATAAACAGTACTCTGATAATAGGTTCTCTTAACATTATCATTCCCATCATTGCGGGGAATCCGAGAAGAAGTACCAGTCTTATCCCCCAGTCCATTGTTTTGGCATAGTTTTCCTTATCGTTTGTAGCATGCTGTCTCGAAAGTGCTGGAAGAATAACAGTGCCTATGGCTACGGCAAAAACACCTATCGGAAATTCCAGAAGTCTGTCTGAGTAATACAGGTAACTTATTGCCCCGGTCGTCAGAAAAGAGGCAATGACGGTGTTGATAATCAGATTTATCTGACTAACGGAAACACTGAAAATAGCCGGTAGCATTAATTGTCTTACCTTTTTGACGCCTGGATGATTCCATTTAAATTTTGGCATTACCAGACAGCCAAGCTTATAAAGAAAAGGCAGCTGGTAGATAAACTGGACGACTCCTCCTATAAAAACACCTATGGCAAGTGCCAGATTAGGATCATCTGTAAGAGGTGCGACCCATACACAGCAGGCGATCATGGAAAGATTCATGAGGCATGGAGTGATGGCGGGAATTAAAAATTTTTCATAGGTATTTAAGATCGCTCCGGAAACTGCGGTCAACGTTATAAAAAAGAGGTATGGAAAAGTAATTTTGAGGAGCAGAGACGCTCTGACGAATTTGATTCCTTCAGGTGTACCGTTAAGCCATTCCATGAACCAACCCCAGCCGAAGATGGCGGTTATTACTGAACTGCCGATCATACCGATGATGGTGATAATAAAAACCAAAGCCCCTAGAGTACCGGTTATATTGCTGACCAGTTCCTTGGTCTCTGCGTCAGTTTTATTCGCCTTGAATTCAGACATTACCGGTACAAATGCCTGACTGAATGCGCCTTCGGCAAACAAACGACGTAGAAAATTAGGAATTCGGTTGGCAAAAAAGAATATGTCGGCACTTACTCCGGCGCCGACAAGATGAGCAGTAAAAATATCTCTGACCAGTCCTAATATTCTAGACATAAATGTCGCCACAGCCGTAATCACACTGGAACGAAAAAGCCTGCTCATCGTAAACTCCTGATGTTATTTCTATAATACCGTTTGCCGGTTGAATTTAACAAGTATTTATGAATTCAGCTGAAAGAAAAGAAATATAGGCATAAATATATGAAGAGAATTCAAAACAATATTCAACCGCTCGTAAAAAAACAGTGGCATTTTATACCACAGTGATTCATCTATAAACAAAAAAAATCATAATTGTCCGATTCTTTATTTTTTATCTCAAGAATAAAAAATATCAAAATAGAAAATATTTTATAGAAAAATATTAAATAAATTTATTGATATAAATTTAATGAAAGTTAAGAAATTATTCATAATTCTATTGTTATTAAATATAAAAAGAAAAATGTTTTTTTAGTTGTTTAATTTAAAAAAAATAAAGCACTTTTCTTTTATGTTGTTATGTTGTTTATCGCTTTCAGCTTAAAAAAGAGCAAAAATCGAAGATAAAACGATACAAAACAACATTAACAGCTACATAAATAAATACAGTAAAAACTTAACCGAGAAAATGCAAGTTTGTATTTAAAGAGGCATTATTTTCAAAATTTTTTCAAATAAGAGAGGAAAAAATGGCAAGATTAACAAACCTTTCCAGGGCCATTAATACGCTAGTATTACTAGGCTCCATGGGGATTGCTACCTCAATCGGGATTGTCTACGCTGATTCCAGTGAAAATTTGACTGATGACGATAAAACTATGATCATGCGAGGCGAACCTACAAATATCCCATTTGGCGTCGGCGGTCTGGGCGTTGCTCCGCTGGTTATGATAACCATGGGGCGTGAGCATAACCTGTTTACTGAAGCATATTCAGATTACACTGACCTTGATGGTGATGGTAAACTGGAAATTATGTTTGACCCATCATTTGATTACTACGGGCTGTTTGATCACAAATACTGTTACAAGTATGTTGATGGAACTACTGATTTGACCAATCCACCTCCGCACAATGATGTTCGTGATGGTGCCAACCAGACTACAGCTAACAAGTTCCCGGGATACTGGGTTCCTGTAAGTCATGCAAAGGCTAAAAAAGTTTCTTTGAGCATGTGGGCAGATACCGACAAAACTGAAAGAACAGTTAAATATTGTCCTGCAAGTGATGAATGGAGTGGTAACTTCCTAAGTTATGTTACCTCCAGCCGTATTGATGTAATCAGAAAGGTTTTGTATGGCGGAGCCCGTGCGTACAGCTCTACCAAGGGGAAGGATTTACGTTCAGGAGAGGCTAAAACAACCAAGTACAAGGATAAGTATTCATTGCTTGTTCATTCACGTGTGGTGAGAGATTCTCACGCATGGGGTAAGGTGCTTTCCGATTCTATGTACGACTATAAACTCAGTGTAAGTGATTTCACCAGTTTATCCGGTACAACAGAAAAAGACGGGATAATAAATGCATATTATTTTCTAGTAGCATCTCCTGACAGTAAGACGCATGCAAGTGACAATGACGATACCAATGATTCAATGCGCTGGTCCCCTTCATATTTGCGTTTCGGTCTGGTGCAGAACACTGCGGTACCTGGAAAAGCTCCTAAGGAAGGATCTGATCCGGCATATATCTGGGACTGGGCAAGCCGTCAGACAAATAGTAATCAGAATGACGCCATCGGCTCTGTATCGCAGAAACGTATCGACAGAAGTAAAAAAGCAAGTGGCAGTCAGCCTACAAGTGTTGATCTATTCACCGGTGGAGTTCAGACCAGAGGTATCGCTGTAGTTGCTTGTACCGAGGAGTTTCATGATAATGACAGCTGCTACAATTACGGTACAGAAGCTTATCCTATCTGGCAGCCGTCAGGCCTATTACAGCAGTATGGTCAGGGCGATACTCCCCGTATGAAGTTTGGTCTTCTTTCAGGCAGCTGGGAGAATAATATCAAGGGCGGTGCCTTAAGAGCGAATATCGGTGATTTCAATAAGGAAATTCATACTATAAGTGAAAAAGGCCACATGGCCGGCGATTTCGATTTCAGTATTCTGTCAGATCCTAAGAAGACCGGATGTACCGGCAAAAATACCGTTTGTGGTATTGTAGGTACCCTTGACCGTATGAGTATTGCGGCCAAGGAAGGTGGCTTCAACGGGGCTCCGAACCCCAGCGGTGCATATGACAAGTGTCCGCGTAAGCTGAATGACGAGAACCTTAACAAGATGACGGCGGAATCCGGTGGTGTATGTCATGACTGGGGTAATCCTGTCGGTGAAATGCTTTATCAGACAGCAAGATATTTTGCCCACTCAAGTCTTACCAATCAGGGTACCTCCTATGAAGAAAATCAGTTGAAGATGGGGCATGTTAATGCGGCAGACCCTTATCCTGACAAGAGCCCAGACTACTGCGCCAAGCCTGTATCTTTACTGATAGCAGATGAAAACATCAGCTTTGACAGTGATGTCAATGATAAGAGTGCATATGACGGAGATACTGCATCAGTTGTTGCGGCAACAAAGGCTGTATCAGAAGAATCCAACTTTAAGGCCGGTGACTACTTCATGGGGGCAGTAAGAGACCAAGCTGATAACGGCATGTTTGAATTTATCCCATCAAGAAAGCATGTTACTGATTTAAGTCAGATTGTCGGTCTTGCACCTTCTGTAGCATTCAGTTTCGGTAGCTACAATGTTGCAGGTGTTGCTTCTCTTTACAGTAAGAACCCGGTGAGAATATCAAAAGGTCCTAACGGTGAAGAGGCAACTCTCTATATGTCTACCTACGTTGTAGCGATGAAGCCTAATCTCCCTCAGATAAATATCCCTATTACCTATACAGACTCTTCTGGTAAGCAGGCAACCAAGACTGTAGAAATACTGCCTTTTGCCAAGACTCCATGTGATTCATGTAACACAGAATTTACTCAGATAGGCAGATCAGACCGAATTCTGCAGTCTACCAATCAGGTTGCTGATTTCTATGTGGAAACTCTTGGTGATAATGAAGGTGTGTTCCGTATCAGTTACGAAGACTTTGAATACGGTTCAGACTATGACATGGACTGGGTGGTTGGTTATAAGTATCAGGTACTGCATAGTAATAACGGTTCTACATATGTTCGCATTCTGCTGACTCATGAAGACGGTGACCCTTATGCTCCTCAGCACGCCGGTTATGTAATAACAGGTGTGGAAAATGAAGGTGTATACATTGATTTAGGTAAACTTTCCGCAAAAAATGACAGTGGCTGTAAGACCAATCTGTTTGAACTAGATAGTGTTATCAACGATGCCTCCATTGATTCATGTATGACCGAGAACCTTATTGATGACAGTAAAGGTCTGGATTCTGTAGTTGAATTAGGTGCCGGAAAAGACGTATGTCTGTTCCCTAGCTGGAATTACAGTGAGGCAAGCTATGAAAATCATCCGTTCTGGAGTGCCGATCGTATTGATAACTACTACAATAAGTTTATCAAGCCGAATGCTAAAATCTACTATGGTAACAGAAGATCACTTTATGAACTCGGATATACGCAGTATGCTGAATTTAAAGACTATAATGAAAAAGGTGAAAAATATACTGGAGGTAAAAAGTATAATTATAGACTCCATGGGGATAAATATTCATCAATGGGAAGTGTAGTAGCATCTGCTAAAGATTATGATACTGTTACTACAAGCCGAGTATTCAAGGTAAATACATCTAGCTCTGATACAGGATGGCTGAAGTCTCCTTTATGGTATGCGGCCAAGTACGGTATCAACCCGCAGTCAAGTCCTAAACGCAGTGATCCTAATGCTGAACCTGATAACTATTATCTGGTAACCAATCCGCTTAAGCTTCGCGATGGTATCGCTGAAATGCTTAATAAGATTGACCAGAGTTTCTCATCAGGTTCAAGCTTCGTCATTGCCAATGTACCGGATTCAGTTGAGGTTACAGATGGTTCTCCTACTGTATATACCTATGGTACATCATATGATGCATCAACCTGGTACGGTACTCTCTCCAAGGTGGGATTTGATGGTACCACCTTTGCGTATAACTATTCTGTAGGCTGGAATGCGGCAGATGAATTTGCTAAACTTACTCCGGAAGATCGTCTGATTGTTACCGCGGATATGGACGCTTCAACTCCGAAGGTCGTCCGTCTCTACGCAGAAGACATCGCATATAACCGTAATGGTTACGATGACTATAAGGACAGAGCTAAAGGTAAAGGTGTAATTGCCAATGCAGGTTACAATGTATTCAGAAAACTTATCAATGAAGACGTATCTGATGACATTATTGATGACAACAATGATTATCAGGTGTTTGTCGACAAGCTGGTACGCTGGCTTGCAGGTGAAAGCAAGTATGAAGGTCTGGATCTTTCCGACAACATTCATATGGACTTTGCGTTCCTTAATGAAAAGCCTTTGAGACCGCGTATTGAGGATGGTGAACACTTCGTTCTCGGAGATATCATTAATTCCAATGCTACTATCTTCAAAGTGAACTGCAATAAAGATGGTTTGAAGTGTAATCAGTTTGTTGCAGTAGGTGCCAATGACGGTATGCTGCATATCATCGATGACCTGAACGGTAAACCTGTCGTGTCATACGTACCTACAGTTATGTTACCAAAACTTGTGGAACTGGTAAGAGACACCTATCTTGCCAATGCTCATATTCCATATGTAGACAGTACTCCGAAGGTATACTACAGCAAGAGCTGGTTGGGTGATGAAGACGGACAGGTTATCGGCACTTATCTTTATGGTACCTATGGTCTCGGATTCTCCGGTGGTTATGTATTGGATGTTTCCAATATAGCTGCCATTGCATCAAAGACCAGCGGTGCTGAAAAGATGGAGGTTCTTAAATCTTCAGGAGATTTCCTGGTATGGGAGATTTCAGATCAGGATTCAGCCTATATCGGCAGACAGCGTAAGGCTCCTGCTATCATTACCATGTCAAATGCTGCTTCTGATCTGTATCCTGCGTATCCGTTCCTTGTATACGGCAGTGGCTATAAGCATCCTTCCGATAATGCCGGTTTGGTAATTGTTGATATGCTTAGATCTAAGTACGCAGACAAGTGTTCTACTGTTCAGAAGTTCAGACCTTGTATCATCAAGGAGATTGACATTGCTGCCGAAGATCCTTGGAAAGAGCTGTATGGTGAAGGTTCTACCAGCAGAAAGAATGTTATAGCACCTATTTCTGACTATACCACAACCCAGCAGGATGAATTCGCCAAGAATACTCAGGCATTCTATTATGAAGCCCTGTACTTCGGTGATTTATACGGTAATGTCTGGAAGATGGATCTAGCTTCCCTTGGTGATGATTATGCCGATGTTACCAAATGGGGTACCGACAGTTCAGCCCCTAAGGTAATCTTCAAGGCTAAGGATGCCAGTGGCAAGGCCCAACAGATCACCACTCAGCTTTCTCTCGGATATCACACAGGTGGCGGTATCGGTATCATCTTCGGTACCGGCGGTTTATGGACTGATGCAGACCAGAACCTGCCATCAAAGTACTATAATGATACCCAGTCTGTCTACATGATACGTGATATGAACACTACAAATGTAAATCTGAATGCTTCCAATGTCAGCACTGAGGACAGTATGGTTAAGCGTTGCTCTACATACGTAGATTCACCAACATTAAGATGTCTGTTCCCTCTGAAGGAATCCAGGAAGACTGACGGTGAAGGACATCAGTACATCAATCTGACCAGAGATTTCAGCGTAAATCAGTCTCCAAAGAATATTTACGGCTGGTACTTTGACCTGTACGGGTTTGATGCAACCGATGTTGGTCTGGCACGTGTCTACACAGATATTCTGATTGAAGACTCTAAGTATATGGCTGTGCCTGTAAACGTTCCTAATGTTACAGACAGCTGTGGCGGTGGCGGTCATTCATACATTCTGAGAGGCAACTGGTCAATGAATCCTTACAATATAAATATTAAATCAACTTATAGGAAGGAATCATTGCTCAATGAAGGTACAATGTATCTTGATGAAGAAGGTCAGATGTCGGATATATTCCAGGAATCTCCGGCTACCAAGCAGGGGCCTGAGCAGAATGATCCTAATACAAGACCGACTCGGTTATCAAAGAATGCTTCATGGTTAAGACTTTACTAATATGAAGAGTAGATAAGCAGATGAAAACCTAAACTTTGTTAATTTTTATATGTTTAGGTTTTTGTAGAAGCAGGACTTAGTTCCTGCTTTTATTTTGATTGTTCTTCAATCTTGTTTAGAACGATCTCCAGCTCATCGGGTGATCTGATGTCATCATCCTCGTCCGCTTCTTCTTCCTCTTTAGCGACTTTTCCGTATGGTTCAGGTATTGGCTAAGGAGTATCTAAAGAATTGAAAAGTTCTATCTTAA
>JAEEGH010030003.1_pt1 | contig 10593 bp, 8 predicted proteins | sample 9134181 | NCBI WGS metagenome assembly JAEEGH01 (sample SAMN16246544, study PRJNA631951) | gut metagenome | biome: gut microbiome; feature: rumen; material: DP-attached | host: Bos | place: Iran: Karaj | collected 2018-10 | reverse complement strand
CTACATTTCAAATAATGGAGATGTTCAAACGAGCATCTCCATTTTCATGTTGGGACTGGATGAAGGACTTTCTGCTGCAACGATTGTTTCTGTTGAATAGGCGTCAGTCCCCCCTGCGGCTTGAGTTATTTCATTATTATCTTCACACTCTTCTCACCAATCTTTACGATCGCCACGTTGCCTGATTGCAGGGCGGTGTTGATGGATGCAGAGCCATTCTCACTGACGGCAGAGCCTGCCTTGGACTATTGTTTCGTGCCGAGATGGCACGGCTAAATCGCATGGGCCGACACATCACCATCAGTTCACGCACCCAACAGCTTAGAGTAGCAGCGCCAAACAAACGAAAACAGCATCTGGTGTTAGCCTTACAGTCGGTCAACGGCCAGTGCTACCTCTCGGTGATACATCCATCCTACAGGAAATACGTTGAAAGCCTGTTGTTACGAGCACCTATGATTGCAACACATCACTGGATTATAAGCGAAGACGATTATTTCAATGATTTTCCACAATCGCGGTCGCTTCGTGCACGTCGCGTGACCAAAGAAAGATACACACAGACAAAAGAAGAGATCAATCGTAAAGTCTGAAAATACGTTCCATGGGTTGCCATTTCTCATCACTGCGTGCATTGGCCGAACACCCCTGGAATTTTGCCACAAATGCTTCCCATTCAGCCTGACGGGGCAATGTAGCCAAACGGTCCATTGCCTCCTGCCAGCTGAAGTCGGCTGGTGTATCGACGATCATTGTGAGATGGTTGCCTATGAGATATAGTTCCATCTCAAGAATCCCCACCTCGCGTATACCGTCACGCACCTCTTTCCAATGATGGGCTTCAGAGTGCCATTTACGATATTCGGCTATCAATGCTGGATCATCGCTTATGTCCAGATACTGCACATAGCGCTTGATTTTCCCTTCTGACAGACGTTGCACATATCCTTCCATGAATATTCTTTTATCAGAATTTTACTAAAATCCTAAACACTTTTCCCGGATTCTGACTCCACCAGCGCATCGTATCGAGTGCCTCATCTGGTTTGATAATTTTCGTAATCAGCGTATCAACAGGACAGGTGCCCCGTTCCAGATAATGGATAACAGCACGGAAATCAGAGGGTTGCGCATTACGCGAACCACGGATATCGAGTTCCTTCTGTACGAAGTATTTCGTCTGGAACGACACCTCTGCCTTTGCATAGCCAATACATACCACACGTCCGGTGAAAGCCACCTCGTCGACCGCCATCTGATAGGTAGGCGTACTGCCTACTGCCTCGATAACCACATCCAGCCCAAAGCCGCTGGTCATTTCCAGCAATCGCTGATGAACATCCTCCGTACGAGTGTTGACAGTATAGGAGGCTCCCATCTGCTTGGCCAATGCCAACTTCTCGTCATCGATATCGGCAGCCACAACCGTAGCGCCACGCATGGCTGCGCGCACCACAGCGCCCATACCCACCATGCCGCAGCCAATGACAAGCACCACATCGACATCTGTCACCTGTGCACGACTCACGGCATGGAAGCCTACCGACATCGGCTCTACCAGTGCACACACCTTCGGTGTAAGCAGTCCTGCGGGGATTACTTTCTCCCATGGCAAAGTGATATATTCCTTCATGGCACCATGACGCTGTACACCAAGGGTTTCGTTATGCTGACAGGCATTGACACGCTGGTTTCGACACGAGGCACATTTACCGCAGTTTGTATAGGGATTACAGGTCACCACCATACCGGGTCTCAGTCCTTCGGGCACGTCAGCACCTACGGCCTCGATGACCGCTCCCACCTCATGACCGGGTATGACAGGGTTCAATGCCATGGAATTCCGTCCCATGAAAGTATTCAGGTCGGATCCACAGAATCCCACATACTCCAGTTTCAACAGCACCTCTTCACGACCAGGTGTCACTGGTCTCTCCACTTCAATGATATTCAGTTCCTGATTGTGTGAAATTTCAATTGCTTTCATTATTCTGACATATTTTTAATATAAGGTAATACGGGTAGATTCTTAAAACCATAAAAACAGCAGGCGTTCTCACCCAAGAAGAGGGCTTTCTCCTGTTCGGTAAGATCATTACACTTGCTGACAAAGTCATAGGACATGCGATAGGTTATTGCGGTAATGGTACGCGGATAGTCAGAGCCCCACATCAGTCGGTCGATACCCACCCACGAGGCTGCCTCACAAATGCGACGTATGGCTGTGGGATAGGGATAGAACTCAGGATGATAGAGCCAGGTGATGCCGCCGGACTCAATCATGACATGCTCACCCTCACGAGCCAGCATCACCTGACTGCGGAACGAGGGTGTGGTAGGCATGCCGAAATGACCGATAGCCACACGCAACTGCGGACACTCCTGGATGACCTCACGCATCTGGCCTACCTGCGTCTCATCATCACCCAAGCACATGGAAAGTATTAAGCCCTTCTGCTCCATGAACTTGAACACCGGCATTAGTTCTGTCAGCGGCTGCTGCATGCGATGACCAGGGAAGGCTATACCTTTCAGTCCGGCATCCGCAACAGCCTGTGCCTCTTCCACGTTCCACGCCATACCCATACAGAAGAAACGGTCAGGATATTGACGCTGAACCTGTGTCAGGTATTCATTTTGACATCCGTCTATCACCTCCTGTACAACGACGGCAGCACCCACTTGGGCATAGTTCATATTTGAGAGAAAAACCTCTGCGGTATTCTGGCTGTCAATCATGAACGGAGGCAGCATCTGCACTTCTTCGTCCATGAAGATACTGCGTCCGTTCTTCAATGACTTTATTCGCTTGCCATCGACAGCTGTATCCTGACGGAGCCACAAATGTGAATGTGCATCTATTATGACCATTGCCGTGATTACTTGTTAATTCTGAGTACTGGTGCAATCTGGTTGACACGCTTCGGACCGATATTCATAGAATTCCACTCCTGATACTTTGAATCCCTGCTCTTCGCTGACGGGAATTCTGTACTGCTGTGCTCCAATAGTCAATACTGCGAGCAGCAAGCTTGAAATCAATAATAATCTTTTCATTTTCAGTTTACGGAGTCCGATTTATAAGTTTTATGAGTTTGCCCATGTAACACGTAGCTGGTCACCGATGATATCTTTCACTTCTTTCACCAAGTCCCAATTAGGTTCCTCGTTAGCCCACAGAATATTGCGACGCACATTATCAGGATTAGCAGATGAGAATAATGTAGAGGCAATACGTGGATTGCTTACGGAATACTGTACGGCCAATTTCTCAATAAGATATCCTTTAGCCTTGCAGTATTCTGCTGCCTTCTGACAAGCCTCCACCAAAGCTTTGGGTGCAGGATGCCATGCAGGTACACCACGCTGAGAGAGCAGACCCATGCTGAGTGGCGACGCATTGACAATGCCAATACCACGTTGCTCGAAGAAGTCCAGATAATCGGCCAACGCATCATCGTTGAGCGTGTAATGACAGAAGTTCAGAATACTTTCCACAGTACCTTCCTTACAATGTTCCACTACCCATTTCAGGTTTTCAAGCTGCAGGTCGGTAATGCCCACATGACCAACCACACCTTTTTCACGCAGTTCCACCAGTGCCGGAAGTGTCTCATCTACGACTTTCTGCAGGCCACCAGGCAATCCTGCCTGAAACTCAATATCGTGCACATTGATTAAGTCAATGTACTCAACTCCCAGCCGTTCCATGCTCTTATAGACACTGTCGGTGACACGCCGAGCCGAGTAGTCCCATGTATTCACGCCGTCCTTGCCATATCGGCCAACCTTCGTGCTGAGGAAGTACTTTTCACGCGGAATGTTTCTCAGCGCCTTACCCAATACAGTCTCAGCCTTATAATGACCGTAGTAGGGACTCACGTCAATAAAGTTGATACCACCTTCGATAGCTGCCTCGACAGCCTCAAAGCTTTCTTTCTCGTTTGTTTCGCGGAAAACGCTGCCCAGCGAAGAAGCGCCGAAGCTCAAGTGGGAAATCTTCATTCCCGTCCGTCCAAGTTCTGTGTAACGCATTGTATTCTGATTATCAATTATTATTTTTCAACTCTCAATAGTCTCCTATACCTCATTCCATAGTAAGCACACACCGCAAAGCACACCAGCGGCACGATATAGGCTATCTGATAGACCTGCGCGTTCTGCTGCATGACAAAGGCCGTGAGCTGAGGTACACAGGCATTGCCCACAATCGCCATCACGAGGAAGGCAGAGCCCGACTTTGTCTGGTCGCCCAACCCCTGTAAAGCCAACGAGAACTGCGTAGGATAGATGATTGACATGAAGAACGATACCGCCAGCATGGCATAGAGTCCCACATGTCCGCCAAATCCCATGATTACCACACAGAGTCCCACATTGACCAGCGCATAGACCGTCAGCATGCGCTCGGGTGCGAAACGTGCCATGAGCATTGTGCCAACCCAACGTCCCAACAGGAAGGCCAGCATGTAGAAGCCGAAGAATGTGGTAGCTTCCTGTTCGCTGATGCCTGCATAGGTACAACAATAGACCAAGAACAGGCTGTTGATAGCCGTCTGTCCACCGTTATAAAAGAATTGTGCTATCACACCCCAGCGCAGGTGAGGACGCTTTAAGGTAGAGAAATCTATCAGTTTTTCACTTTTCCCCGTTCCCTTCTCAGCCTCTTCTCCCACCTTCGGCAACTTAACCCACACCAGCAGCAGGGCTACAGCGATAAGTACAAGCGCCAGCAGCAGATAGGGCGCTTTCATGGCATCGGTCTCCATCTGGATGTAAGCCTCCCAACCGCCGGGATAGTCGGCAGGCAGGGTCTCACGCGAAAAGGTCTGACCGCTCAGCACCAACTTACTGAGGAACATGGCTGAGATAAAAGCACCCAGTCCGTTGAACGACTGTGCCAGATTAAGCCGTAGCGGAGCCGAGGCAGCGTCGCCCAATACGGTGACATAAGGATTGGCAGCCGTCTCAAGGAAGCACATGCCCGTAGCGATGACGAAGAAGATGCATAGATAAACGCTGTAACTCTTTACCATAGCAGCAGGGAAAAACAGCAGACCGCCCAAGGCAGCAATGAGCAGACCTGTGATGATGCCCACCCTGTAGCTATACCTACGCATGAACATCGCAATGGGAATAGGACATATAAAATAGGCCAGCCAATAGGCACTTTCCGTAAACGAAGCCTCGAAAGTGCTCAGTTCACAAGTTTTCATCAGTTGGCGAATCATCGTCGGCAACAGGTTACTGCTGATAGCCCACAGGAAAAACAGGCAGAAAATAAGGCCGAGAGCCACTTTGTTACTTTTCATCTTCTATGTTTTAAGTTCTATATTATTGTCATCTGGCATTTGTTCACTTCGAACTCATTCTCTCACGGTAGTCCTGCGGTGTGACACCCGATGTCTTACGGAACATACGAATGAAATAGCTATGGTCGCTAAAGCCCAGGGTGTAGGCGACCTCCTTCACCGTCATATCGCTGGTATAGAGCAACAACTGTGCCCGTTCCACCTTTTTGGCATTGATGTACTGCAAGGGAGAGGTGCCCATCTCCCGTTTGAAAATACGGATGAGGTATGGCTTGGTAATGCATGCTTCATTAGCCAATTCGTCGATATCAATGTTCTCAGCAATGTGGCTGTGTATGTAGTCGAGCACCCGTTTCAGGCGGTCATCGGTAGTCCACACATGGGGAACAGCCTCGCGCATGAAACGCGAAAAGAGCATGAGAATGGCACCGCGCAGTTCCATCTTCTGCCACAGTTGCATGTCACGATAGCGGTACACATAGTCGGTAAACTGAGTGGTATTGTCATAGGACTCCGGATCGCTGTCGGGCAACTTGGCTTGCGGATGCTGCTGACACATACGTTCAAACAAGCGTTCATCATCAGCCGTGGCCTTCACCTCCATGGGGAAGTCGTAGCGTTCCATGATGTTCATCTCACTCTTGAATCCTTCGTACACGTGTAAATAATAATGTACGAAAACGCCCTTACATTCGTATGAGTGCATCGTGTAAGCAGGAAGAATGTAGAGATGGCCCGGAGTCAGCCTTACGCTACGATTGGTCAAATGCACCATTGCCTCTCCCTCTTTCACATAATAGATGCGCGTAAAAGGAGAACTGACACCCTGCCAGTTCCAGTCACCATTCTGATGAGCCAAACCTACGTTCAGCATCTGCAAGTTGAGCGATTCAATGGGTATTTGCATTTTTTAGTTCGCCTTTCGTCGTGAATTGCATTTATCAGTTGCAAAGGTAGGAATATTCCCCCTATTAACATGTAACAGAACATGTTTTTTATAGGACAAAATTACACAAAGCTATTTTTGTCCTATACTAATTTCTTATTTTCACACCCTCTTCCCTGTAAAAACGCTACCTTTGCAGACGAAACAACTATTACTATTTTCACAACTTTCATAAAAACGATGAGAAAAACAATGATTTCATTGCTGCTGACAGTCATCACGCTGTCAATCAGCGCACAAAATGCCGACGTTACTGTAAAGACTGGTACTTTCGGCAACGACTGGGAGTCGCTCAGCCAATGGGAGTGCCCCGAATGGTTCAAGGATGCGAAGTTCGGCATCTGGGCCCACTGGGGACCGCAGTGTCAGGCCGAGGATGGTGACTGGTATGCCCGATTCATGTACTACGAGGGCAGCGGTCAGTACAACTACCATGTATCCCATTTCGGCAATCCTTCAACATTCGGACTGAAAGACCTGTGCAATGCCTGGAAGGCCGACCAGTGGGATCCGCAGGAGCTGGTGAGCCTCTACAAGAGCGTGGGTGCCCGTTACTTCATGGCGCTGGGCAACCACCACGACAACTTCGACCTCTGGAACTCCCCCTACCAGGAGTGGAACTCAGTGAACGTAGGCCCGAAGAAAGACTTGGCAAAGGGCTGGAGCGATGCCTGTAAGGCCGAGGGATTGCCGCTTGGCATCTCTATCCACGCCTCTCACGCATGGACGTGGCTGGAACCCTCGCAGAAATTCGACGGTAACCTTACCAAGGCCGACGGTACCGGCAAGTGGTGGGAAGGTCTCGACCCACAGGAACTCTATGCTCAGAACCACGACCACTCCACAGGTTGGGAGAGCAGCGGCACCATCCATTCGCAATGGGACTGGGGCAACGGTGCTTCGCAGCCTTCAGCTGCCTACAAGCAGAAGTTCCAGAACCGTGTGTTGCAGTTGATTAATGACTACGACCCCGACATGATCTACTTCGACGACACCGCTATGCCTTTCTATGGCTGCGACGACCAGATCGGCAAGAACATCCTGCAGCACTACTACAACCACAGCGCCGCCGAACACGACGGCAAGCAGCAGGTGGTGGTCACGGGCAAGCAGCTCACTGCCCAACAGAAGGGCTACATGATGTGGGACGTGGAGCGCGGCATCCCCGACCGTCCGCAGGATACCTACTGGCAGACCTGTACCTGCATCGGTCAGTGGCACTACGATCAGAACGTCTACAACGGCAATGGATATAAGAGCGGTGCAACGGTCATCCGCATGCTCATCGACGTGGTGTCGAAGAACGGCAACCTGCTGCTCTCTATCCCCGTGCGTGGCAATGGTACTATCGACAACAAGGAGCGCCAGGTGCTGGCCGACATCAAGGCATGGATGGACATCAACAGCGAGAGCATCTATGGCACCCGTATGTGGAAGACCTTCGGCGAAGGTCCTTTGGCCGAGGCCGTGAACCCCATGAACGCCCAGGGCTTCAACGAGGGACAGGCCTACTCGGCACAGGACGTGCGCTATGTAGAGAAGAACGGCACCGTCTACGCCACCATCATGGCATGGCCTGCTGCCGGCGACTTCACCTTCAAGGCATTCTCCATCACAAAAACATCCTATAGCGGCGAGGTCGACAAAGTGGTACTGCTCGGCGGCGGCGAAGTGGAGTTCACGCAGGACATCAACGGTCTGACCGTGAAAGTGCCCAGCACAAAGCCGAATACCATTGCACCCGTGTTCCGCATCACCTTCAAAAACGACAGCCGCACTTCGTATGAAGTGCTGCAGTCGATGGTGAGCGAAATGGAGGCCGCAGCCGACGTGTTTGCCACACAGGCACATCCCTACAACACCGGCAAGGTGAGCATTGCAAAGCTCGAAGCACTGCGCAACGCCATCGCCACGGCTAAAAACGTGTCCGCCGGTTCTTCCGACGAGACCTGCAATGCCGCTCGCGAGGCATTGGCCGAAGCCTACCGTTCCTTCGAGAACGATGGCACGAACAAAGGCGGCGCTTTCAATAGTGCTGTCGAAGAGAACCTCACCACACAATACTTCATCGAAGGTTCCAACTTCAGCCGTTCGGCTGGTGGCACCAGCCGTTTCGGTGCTCCTAAGAACTGGACGGTAGAAAACTTCAACATTCCCAACGGAGGCGACGGCACGAAGCACGGACTCGACAAATACAGCGGCAACGAAGCCCTGATGCTCGGTGTGTGGAACGATGCTGGCAACAACAACAGCGGCGACCTCAGCAATGCACGCATCTACCGCAAGGTGACAATGCCCGCAGGTAAGTACTACTTCGGTGCAGCCTACAACACCACTTATAACATGAGCCAGCAGGCCTACATGTTCGTCAGCACCAAGCTCAGCGCAACGGCCGACATCCCCAGCGAGGCACTGGCCTACTACCCCATCAGTAGCTGCACGGGCGACATGAAGATCCAAGGGCTCTACTTCCAACTCGATGCTGAGACCGAGGTCTACATCGGATTCCAGGCCAACCTGCTCAACGGTTCCAGCACACAGGAGTTCCGCGCCGAGCGCGTAGTGCTCTACACACCGAAGGAGGTGGGCGAGCGCCATGACGAGAACCACGGCTGGCAGAAGATTACCACCCTACCCGATGACGTGAGCCAGTATTTCTTCGCCATCTTCGACCACGACACCGACAACGGCCTTGTGCTTGCTGCCGGCAATCATCAGGGCAGTGCCAACAAGACCATGTGGTATGAGGCCGATGTCTATCCCGAAACCAACAAGGATGCCCTCTGGATGATGGATGCCTTCAACACAAGCAACTATTCAGGTGCCAAGGGCGATGCCACCCAGTGGCTCGTCATCACCGGCGTGGGCGATGCCGACAACTGTCTGCACACCGTCGACAACTCCACCTGGTACTATCGCACCGAGAACAACGGCGAAGGCTGGACTGACCGCTGCTATGTGACAGCCGCCTACCTGCCTGAGTCGGGATGGACGTTCGTCAACAACAAGGGTGGTCTCAACATAGGCCGCTGGGACGGCAGCGACGAGGTGGCCGGCAATGCCACGGGCAGTAACATTGGCTACTACGACCTCTATGCCATTCTGCGCGGACAGTATGCCGCCGTGGTCGAGAACATCGCGAAAGCCTCGGAAGAGAATCCCGTTGACTTCTCCTACCTCATCACCAATGCCGACGGCACGCGCTACAACAACTTCCACGCCAAGCAGCCCGTAGGCTGGACTCTCTCGCAGGACGATGCCTTCGAAGTGGAATATGCCAATTATCTGCCTGCCAAGGTGGGCAACAGCTACTTCAACAAGTGGCAGGGCTCCGGCAACCTCACCAACCGCAGCATCTCGCAGCAGCTCACCGGTCTGCCCAGCGGCAAATACCGCATCGCCGTGCGCACCAGCTCAAGCACCATCCATACTGGGGCATGGCTCTTTGCCAACAACGACAAGGCCGACATGACCCAGCTCACCGACAATACCGTCAGCCTCACCACCGAAATCACTGATGGCACACTGTCTTTCGGTGTAAAGCTCGAAAGCTATACCGGCAACGACTGTAAGTTCGACCATTTCACCCTCGAATACCTGGGCAACGGAACAACCACAGGCATCGACGACGCTTCGCGTCTAATGGATAATGGAAAACGGAGAATGGACAATGTCGTTTACAACCTGAATGGCCAGAAGCTACGTGCTAATCAAGCGCAACTGAAGAAAGGCTTCTATATTATAAACGGTCAGAAGATCATCGTAAAATAAGATCGCAACCGGCCATCTCTGACCAGTGTTGTTACGGTGCATAAACTATACCACAACGGCACACAGGTTGCACACTAACGGCACATAGGTTGTACACTAACGGCTGCAAAACTGCACTTCAATCTCGCATATCTTGCGGTGCAGTTTCGCAGCCGTTGTGGTGCAGTTTCGCAGCCGTTGTGGTGCAGAGCGAATGCAGATGCTCCAATTCTCGTCACACTATTAGGAATAGTGACAGAAGTTAATCCACTACACTCATAGAACGCATTGTCACCAATGCTCGTCACACTATTTGGAATTATTAAGTCAGTTATTTTCGTATTTTCATCGCTATAAAGATTATGGGCATAAAATAACGGATTGGAATAGACATCACCAAAGGATATTCCACACCATGCAGCAATGTCAGAAACAATCACTTTTTTTAGATTTGAGCAGCCATTGAACGCAGAAACTCCAATGCTCGTCACACTATTAGGAATAGTGACAGAAGTTAATCCACTACAGCCTTTGAACGCAACAGTTCCAATGCTCGTCACACTATTTGGAATAGTGACAGAAGTT
>JAEEGH010030002.1_pt1 | contig 10593 bp, 8 predicted proteins | sample 9134181 | NCBI WGS metagenome assembly JAEEGH01 (sample SAMN16246544, study PRJNA631951) | gut metagenome | biome: gut microbiome; feature: rumen; material: DP-attached | host: Bos | place: Iran: Karaj | collected 2018-10 | reverse complement strand
AACACCAGCTTCTTGTCCGTCTCGTCGATTTTCAGTTTCTGGTCCTTGTTCCATTCCTCCCAGTGTCGCATCACGATAAAAGGTGCTGCGATGTTCAGTCCATAATAGGGCACACGCTGGCACAACATGGCCGTCACCTCATCTTCCTCGATCTCGGCCAGGCCCATGGTGTTGGCATACCATTCATGTGCCACCTCCATCAGCGGCCACAGCGGCAGTTCGCCCTTCATATTGTCGAGCATGAAAGCCCATCGCTTCAGTTCGTCTATGATTTCGAGGTTGGTCTTGCTCTGCTTCCTCAATGGCGCCACATAATATCTGTTACCGCATAGCGGCAGCACCGCCAACCTATTGAACAGACCGCTGCCGAAGTTTCTCGGTGTCACCTTCTTGTTGAGCGCAACGGGCGTACCGGTATATACGAAGTTCCAATATACCTTAAACGGTCCGCTGATCGATTCCTTGTTCTTGAACTGCTGGTTGTCCTCCTCGTTGTGGAAGGCCTTCAGCTCAAACACCGACTTATCCATCCAGCTCTGTGAACCCGAACTCAGGCGGTTGGCATTCTCCAACTCCGAGTCGAACGTAAAGAGATGCAGGTGTATCAGCTTGTCGCCCACCACGTCCGTACAGTTCACCATATCCTCGATGAATGTCTGGTTCGAGGTACGCGAACCGTGGATGCGGATTTTCACATCCGGCGCCACCAGACCGTCCTTCTTGTTCTTGTCGCTCGCCGTCTCATTGCGTTTCTCCTCCTTCTTAAACTGGTTGATGCTGTCGTTGCCCACCTGGTCGGCGGCGATGATGGGCGCCATGATCACCTCATACAGATCCTCGGCAAACGACTTTCCCTTACCTGGATCGTCCACGATGAAAATCTCATAGTTCAAGCGGCGTTCCTTCTCAGGCTTGTAGAAATAGTGATACCACGTGCGTGTCATGAGCGTGCCGAACAGGGCACCGGCCACGAAGAGGTAGGCGGGCTTGCTGGGTGTCTGCGTGTCGTTGAAGACGCATTCCATACAGGGAAACTGCGGTGCCAACTCTTCAAGCTCATGCCCGTACTCCTGAAACTTCTGATAGATTTCCGACTCCTTTTTCCCGTCTCCTGACTCCTGTCTCCTGACTCCTTTTTTTCCTGCAACTGCCTGACGATGGCATACAGCCGCTTGGGCATCATGGCATTCATCCGGTAGCGCAGCCCGTCCTCGATGGTCTTGTCCACAGGATCGCCCTCTGCTCTTAGATCCTTCACCCATTGCAGCTGGTTGACGAAATACGCCACCCTGGCATCTTTTCGGTCGCACACGTATTTCAGATCCTTGCACAGCAGCAGAAGCGTGTCGTGACGGTTGTTCTGCAGTGTCCTGCCCTCCATCCACGCCTCAATAATCTCCGGAATCTCCAACCCCTCATATCGGTAATCCTCAAAGGAGGAATCCTCCATCTTACATCTTCCATCATCCATCATCCTTCTTCCATCATCCATCTTAAAGATATCCGGCTCCGAGATACCCTTGGCATAAACCGGTGTGTACTTATCAGCCCACGCCTTATTATAATACGTATGCAGCTCGGGCGAATAATAGAGCACGTCGGCCCTGCAAGGGGCAAACGACAGACGGTTGGAGTTCTTGGTCGACTTGTCATTGGGCAGTCCGAAGGTCTGACAGAACTTGTTCTGACAGGAGGCCAGGTTGCCCTCTTCCACGCTGCACGCCATCACGATCTTCAACCCGTGGTTCGAACAGGTGACGAACGCAAGGAAGGTCCGGACCTTGTATTCCTTTTCCCACACCTCCTGAGCCGTGATGTCCTGCCACAGCCGCCGGGGATTATCCACATGATCCAGATCCACCATAAACAGCCCGTTGAGTATGCCATACTCCTGATGCGCCCATGTGTCTTCGGGATGCTTCACACCCTTCGTGTCGGTATATTCATGGGGAATGAATCCGCTGCACGAGAAGATGAACCCCGGCAGTCCGTTTTTCTCTCGCGTATAGGCCCCTTTGTCCTGAGCATGGAAACTACGTGCTCTCTCCACGCGATGTGCCACCTCAGGATCGTCCAACACTGCCTCAAACGCTTGCGGCGTGACCACTTCCGCCGGTACGCCAAACTTCCTTTGAATACAGATTGCCATCGCTTAATCCTCCTCACAAGTTTTCTTGACCATTCTTTTCGACACCTCTTGGCGCAAGGCCAGGATAAAGGCCTTGATGCTGAGCTCATTATTGGGCAACCCTCCGTTCTCCTCAAGATAGAGCAGATAGGTCTTGACCATCTCGTAGAAAAACGCGCGGTTGTCAAAATCGCAGTTAATAACATTCAGCAGGCGGTCGGAAATGGTATGACAGCCATAATTGAAATTGGTAATGTAATACGCATAGCCTTGAACCGCAGCAGGATGATTGGCTTCCTGCTGGATTCTCGCGTACATGTTTTTATTCAGTCCTTTCATACGTCAAACGTTTTTAAAGTTATAAATAATCTTGTTGATTTGAATCATCAGTTCCTGCAGTTTCAGAGAGACCACCTGAGGGCTCTGCGCCATGTCGAGCGTCATGAGTGCTTTCAGCTTCTTGTCCTTTTTCTTAGCCCAGACCTGCAACTCGTTGGGTCTGTCGATCACGAATACCGGTGCCTGCAGTTTCGGCTCGGTCTTCAGTTCCTTCCTCAGCCGGTCGTGAATCTTCGCGAGGGTGGCGCCGAGGGGATCCACGCAGTCGCCCGGACACTTTGATTTCAGGATATACGAGCTGTCCTTTTCCCCCAACGTCTTCAGCAGCTTCACGTCGCCCTTGTCGTAGACCACCTCCAACTTCTTCTCCGGGCTGGATTTTTGCCCCTCAAAGTAATACTGCTTAGTCTCCGGCCATATCAGCAGTTTGCCCCTGATTTGCTGGGCTGGTTTCGTCCTCGGACGCGAGGAGAATTCTTCGTTGGACTCCATCACCAAGGTGACGTCGTCCTTCAGTTCTTCATACTCCTGTGTCATTATTTCCAGGGTTTTAGATGGCCTTTGAATTGTAGTGACGCGGCATTCAGCAACTCACCGTCTAAACGCACCAGTTGCGGATAGAGTACAGGTATTTCCACCTTCGTTGGCTTCAGGTCCTGATTCAGGATGTTATAGAAATCCCATACCGAGAATGATTCCATATCCGATTCACATTTGCGGATCATCCAGCGCTCCATGGCGGCATTGATCTGCGAATCGTTCAGCGGATAGATCGTCGAGTGGTGCAGCTTCTTGTTCGAGGTGTCGTAGGCAATCCGCAGTTCTTTCAGCCAGGCAAAGAAGTTCCTCACCTCGTCTTCACCGATAGTGTAATCCTTTAAGCTCTTAATGATGTCACGCCATGATACCACGTCGCCCGACAGTTTCTGGATCTTGGCATCGATCTTTTCCAACAGCACCTCAATGCTCTGGTTCTCCTTGGCGGGGTTGCCAACGCCGCCGATGGTACAGTTGCTGATCAGGTCTTGGGTGCCCAGTACCATCATGTTGTCGCACACCCGCACATTCATGCCGAAGCCCACCTGTATGCCCTTCTGGAAATAGCTGATGCCGATCACCGTTTCCATCTCCTCAGTCTCAAAGTCGCGCACCTTCAGACAGGTGTGGATGCGCCGCAGCGTGTGGGCCTGCAGCGATTGGGCACCATACTGCTCGGCTAATGCCTGACTCACCGTCACACCCGGGCGGTACTTCTCGCGGTTGTCGGCAGCCACGATCTCCGGCTCGTCGCATTTCAGTCCATACTTCTCCAGCATTGCCATCACGCTGCGTATCAGCACACAGTGATAGATGCCACCCATGGGCAGACCGTTGGGGTAGTCCTCCTTGTAGGTCAGCTCCAGTTCCTCCAGACTCAGCGTCTGTGTCTTGTTGTCGATGAAATTCAATTGTTCCATAATTACGATGTTTTTAAAAAGTTTCACGTCGCAAAGTTAGGAACAATCAAAACAGCTTCCTACGATTTAACATATAGAAATACTACCAAATAGATGTTAAATTTTGGTGTTAACATGCTCATACACAGAGCTTTTGATGGAGCCAAAATTTTCTGATAGATTGCTGTGCCTTTTGTCTGCAAGCCAATAAAACAGGTCTTCCTGACGGTAGTGTTGGGCTATTACCGTCCGTTTCTTTCCCCTGGCATTCAGCATCGTGCCAAATGCCTGCCAGATGCGTTTCTTGTCGCCGTACTTCAGGTCGCTGCGGAACTCCAGACGTGTAATCTCCATATAGTCGACGTCTCTGTCCACGAGAAACTCCCGCAGTTCATCGATCATCCGCTTATAAGCATCATGATAACTAGCATCAAAAAACGTCACCAATCGCTTGGTGTTTCTTCTATTTACTCATTGTGGTTTTGGTTAAGTTATGGTAAAACGGTCTATGATTATGTTTGCCGCAAAGATATAAAAAATATCCCATAACGCCAAGCGATACGGGATGTTTTTATGTCACCTTCATGGTGACATGCATCTGGCCTGACAACTTTACGCCTTTACATCTTGTTCTGCTTGATCATCCCTAAGATCACGACTTTAGTACCATTATTAATTATCATTTTAACCTGCCAAAGAATATCTGAACTCCTCATCCTCCTGTAATTCAGGTCTTTCCGTCACATCCCTGACATAATCACCTATCAGGTGATGCCACTCCTTACGGCTCATGCTGAAGTATTTCTCTCCGAATTCCTTCTGACATTCAGCCACTATCTTCAAGATGGTCGTTCCCTCATACAACTCCATCATATTATGTATGAGTATGCGAACCTCACTGTCATCCTCAACGTCTTCAAGCATGGATCCTGAGGGAATAAGCTTATGGAAACGGTTCTCGATGGTGGTATGCTGAATGATGGTCTTGCCATCCTCTGCCATATCGAAGTTGTCTTCATCATCTGCCCACTTGTTACACTGGGCCATCACCGTTCTCAGGGCTTGCTCCTGACCCTCGGGGGGATAGTGGTATTTCTTCAGCAGACGCTTCACCAGCACACGCATCTTGGCACGGGCTGATTCCTTCTTGTTCCAGTCGATGGTGCGGTTCTTGCGCAACTGTTCGGTCAATTCCTTCGTCAGCGCAATAAACTCCTCGTTGCTGTATGCCTCCTTGATTCCCTCAGGCGAGGTCAAGGCATCATAGAAAGCTTTCTCCTCAGCATTCAGCCCCAGTTCATTACCCTCTTCCTCAGTCTTCTTAATCTCAGCAGCCATCTTCAGCAACTCTTCAATCACCTCTTCATTGGTGAGCATACCTTTCAGATAGTTCGAGAGGGCATTGTTCATCATCTCGCTGAACTTCAGACTCTGCACAATGTTTGTGCGCTCATATTTCCGGATTTGTTCTTTCACCAGACGTTCCAGCAGCTGAACGGCAAGATTCTTTTCCTTCATCTTCTTCAGCTCCTGAATAAAACCTTCGTCGAAGAGTGAGAATTCCCTTTCAGTGGTCAGTTTGATCACACCCGTGCTCTGTATGCTCTGTTCCAGCAGACTGGCAATCCTTTCGTTGATATCTCTTCTGGAGATAGGACCATGACTCTGTGTAAACCTTATTAGCAACACCCTTACGGCATCCATAAACGCCACCTCCAGTTTCTCTTTCTGAGGGATGAGCGAACGGCAGAGGGTCAGCGCATTGTGCAGCAGCTGGCTCTCCTTGATAAAGTCCTTCCGTTTTTCTTCTCTTTCCGGCGCCAACATAAAGTTCAGACCACCCCTGATCAGCATGGAGCGACCAGAGTCTGTGCCAAGATAGAAGCCTGAATAGTCGAAACCATACAACAGTCCACGACAGATTTCCAGTTTCTCCTGGAACTTCACCTTTGCGGTCTTCGCAATATCAGGATCACCAAACTGCTGACGATCACGACTGGTATAGTCCTGCATGGCCTGTTTCAGTGCCTGTGCAATGCCCACATAGTCCACAATCAGTCCTCCCTCCTTTTCAGGGAACACACGGTTCACACGGGCAATGGCCTGCATCAGGTTATGATCCTTCATGGGCTTATAGACATACATCGTGGCGAGGCTGGGCACATCAAATCCTGTCAGCCACATATCCACCACAATGGCTATCTTCATGGGCGAATTGTCTTCCTTAAACAAGGCTGCATATTCACGGTTCTTCTTAGGCTGGATTACATCGGCCCAATCAGGATTATCCGTATTGGCAGCACTGGCCACCACGTGCATCTTATGTTGCCACTCTGGGCGCATCTCAAGCAGTTTGCGGTATATCTTCACAGCAGCATCCTTGTTGTATGCCACTATCATAGCCTTACCCGTAAGTTCGTGCTCACGGTTCTCCTCGTAGTGCTTCACTATGTCGGCACACAGACTGGCTATGGTGTCTGGGTGACATAGTATCTCGCGCAGGCCGCTATTGTCGTGGCGAGCCTTGCTTATCTGCTCCTCGCTAGCACCTTCGTCAGCCAGATTGTCAAATTCCTCATCCAGCTTGCGCAGAGCTTCCTCGTTCAGATTCAGGTTTATCACACGACTCTCGTAATACACAGGTCTTGTAGCACCATCGGCCACGGCCTGTGTCATATCATACACGTCGATATAATCGCCAAACACCTCCTTGGTGTCGCGATCGCGCTCTGATATCGGTGTACCTGTAAATCCTATAAACGATGCATTTGGCAAGGCTTCGCGCATCAGCAGCGCATAGCCCTTCTTCATCTTCTCGGCCTTGGCGTCCCAGTATTCGTCGCCATACTGCGAGCGATGAGCCTCATCGGTTATCACGATGATATTGCTACGTTCAGACAGCAAGCCCGTACCCTCTTCAAACTTCTGTATGGTAGTAAAGATAATGCCACCCGTCTGCAGGTCTTTCAGTTTCCGCACCAGGTCTTCGCGACCAGCCGTCTTGGTCAGTTTGCCCTTCTCGTTCAGGTCGAAACCTACGCGCTGTGGTTCCTGGCGGAGGAACTTCTGGCAACCTGCAAACTGCTCGTACAACTGCTGGTCAAGATCGTTTCTATCCGTCACCACCACGATGGTACACTCCGGATATTCCTGTATAAGCCTGTGCACATAGAACACCATCGACAGACTCTTACCTGAACCCTGCGTGTGCCAGAACACGCCTATCTTTCCATCGCCACCTATTGCAGTAGCAGTGTGAGTCATCGCCTTGTTTACAGCAAAGTACTGATGGTAGGCAGCCATTATCTTCACCAGTCGGCCATCTTTATGGTCAAAGCATACGTAGTTCTGCAGTATGTCTATCAGTCGGGCTTTCTCAAATATGCCATGGAAGAATGTCTCGTAGTCGGCTATCTCATCCGATTCCACCTTTCCGTCCTTACTCTTCCACTCCATGTAGCGATTGGCTTTGGCTGTTATAGTGCCAGCCTTGGTGGTCAGCATATCGCTGGTCACGCTGAATGCATTGAATACAAACAGGCTTGGGCACTTCTGCTGATACTGCTTTATCTGGGTGTAAGCATCCTCTTCGTCGGTCTCCTCGCGCGATGGCGATTTCAGTTCTATCACCACCAGCGGCAGACCGTTTACGAATGCCACCATATCGCATCGTATAGCCTCGTGCTCCACCACACGCCATTGGTTCGCTATCTTAAAGTCGTTGTGCAGCGGGTCGCTATAGTCTATCAGTCGCACCAAGGCCGTCTTCTGTCGCCCGTCCTCAGCATACTTCACCTCCACCCCACTCTGCAGGTAGTCCATCAGTTGCTCGTTGCGCTGCTCCAGCGTGCCCTCGTTCACGTGGGTCACCTTTCGCATTGCCTCGCTCAGCACCTCGTCGCTAAGCATGGGATTCAGTCTACGAAGACCCTTGCGCAGGTCGTCGGAATAATACGGCTCGCGAAAGTCGCGCTCCACATCATAGCCGCACTCATACTGATAACCCATCCCTTGGAAAAGCTCTATCAGCGTCTGCTCGTAGCTGTCTTCGTCAAACTGATCGATACTCATATTGCTCTATTTTAGCTATTTCCGCATCTATGATAAAAATATCACCATCCTTATCTCTTAGCACATTTCTTGGAACTAAATCCCAGACCTCATATTCTGCATTAGCATATCTACCTTCATCATTCTGCTTGGTAAATCCTATGGCAGCCATATATGTTTCGATTTCAATAGTTGTTGCAGGAACAGCATCTTTCACCAATCTCTGCTGCAGCACAGGCATTATTGTACGACCATCAAAGCCAGTAAAGCCTTGCAATGTGTAAGCTGTATCGTAAAACAAGTTATTGTGCCACATTATTCTATCAAGTAAACGTAGAATACTACCTGTATTAAGCAGATTGTTTACTTTATAGATTATATCATTCGAAACATAGGTATCGTTTTCGTTTCCGCTTGGGCCTGGTACACCTAAGTCAAAAACATCACACATCGGTAGCCATATGCCGTTTTCTTTAGCATATTGCTCAGCCACGCGTTGCTCAATATCCAGATGGTTTACATCGCCTTGGCTATCTCGAAGTTGTGCTTCATATAATTGGCAGCGTCGACGGAGTTCATCGGCGATTTCATTGATTCTGCGATTTTCCGCAGTTTCCTCTCCACTGCCTCTTTGTGAAACTGATTCAGATATGTCATAATTCATATTTTTTGCAAAGATACAACTTATTTTTTAATTGCAAATACTTTTTTCTAAAAAGTTACATTTTCCACCTTCAACTCCCCCGACATCAACTTTGGCAGCAGAGTATCACGCAATTCTGCCAAACGACGGGATTCTTTAGATTTATTTACAACTTCCTTTAACAGATTATCTACTATCCTTGAGAATGACTTTATTATTTCTAATGGAGGAGTTATAAAACGAAATCTATCTATATCAGCTTTACCTAGATGGCTTACTGTCGTTCCCGTTTTATAGCTCTGTACATATTCTAGTAAAGGCTTTATAAGAAATAGAATATAGTAATTACTTATTTCATCATCCTTACCATTAAATTTGCAACAGCGTTGATTTAAGACACCATGCTCTCCTAACCAAACATACGGAATGAACTCTGCATCCATACCAGCTACAATATCACCTGCTTTTACAATTTCTGTGTTAGGTAAAGTCTCTGGGGTATAGAATTGAGGAGCGTTTGTTTTCAAATCTCTTATCCTTATTAAAGGAAGTCCTTCTTTTTTATCATTAAATAATGACGATTTATAAGGCGCTCCATAAATTACATTTATATATTCATAAATGTCACCAACTCTCCACCCTTGTGGAATCATGCCAAGTTCAGACTCTACGAAGGGCTGGTCTTTGAAGGGTTCGAAATCCACAAACCAAGACTTAAACAAAGCCTGCGCCTGCTGCTCCAAATTCTCATTTATCCGCCTATTGCACTCGATTTTGTCATCAAGGGATTTGAGAATTGACACAACATTCTCAATATATTCAGAGCTATACATTGGAATTGGCATCTCTACAAGCGACTTTACATTAAGAGTTGGCTGTACCGTTGTATTCAAATTCTCTGCAATATAGTGTTGCCCCATAGGTGAATCAATATAATACTTTACCCATTGGGTAATTAATGGATCTTTTATATCTATCATCGCTGTTGCTCTGACTAAATTGCATCCTGCAAAATCTGCAGGAACTATTGCAGTCTTGCCAATTGTTCCTACAACACTGATAATCAGTTCCCCACCAACAAGTCTTGTTCGTGTATATTTAGATTCATTCTCAACTGTTGTCGTATCAAGGTCGCTTATGTTTCTTAATCCAGAAATTATATTATTGACTTTAATAACTGGAATTCCATTGGGTACACTTGCTCCAGGCTGAACAATTCCATACCCAATCTTCCTATCAGTTAACGACTCCAACTTTACTACATTCATAGAATATCATTAATGTGATGCAGCCCAGAGGCTTGCTTCTCTAATTTTATTAACTATTGTTTGATTCCAACTTATATCATCAGGACGATGATGCTCGTCGAAATAGCTTCTTATTTTATCCCGTGTCTCCGAGTCAAATAGTCCTTCAAGAATAAATCTATATTCTTCAGAAAAGAAATCCAAAGTATACTCATGAAGTCTCTCTAATAGCCCAAAGCCCTCTGCTAGTACTCCACTTATAACATTCTCATTCAAATTAATGATAAGATTACTCATGCTGAGACCATGTACATACTGAGAGATATAAGAAAGTAAATCAAATTCTTGGCAGCAGTCAATTAACTGATATAACTCACGCCATTCATATTGATTATTCTTTTTCTTTATATCCTTAAACTCCTTGAACTTCCAGTTTCTATCCTCTACGATTCTTTCAAAAGCGTCGCTATTCTTTTCCTTTAAAGGCGAACTATCCAATATTTCTTTAGCCTCCCTTATCAAACGTTCACGATGCTCTCGATTATGTCGGACTACATTCTGGGAATCTTCAAACTCATCATCAGGTAAAGAACCATCATTTTCGTCTCGTAACGGAAGTACATTTAAATTATTCTCACAACCATCTATCACATAGAGGGCATGGCGTAACAGGAGTAAATTCTTATCTTTTTCTCTATAAATCAGCTTGAACACAGCAACGCTATCGCCCAACATTCTGAGCAGGCAATT
>JAEEGH010030001.1_pt1 | contig 10593 bp, 11 predicted proteins | sample 9134181 | NCBI WGS metagenome assembly JAEEGH01 (sample SAMN16246544, study PRJNA631951) | gut metagenome | biome: gut microbiome; feature: rumen; material: DP-attached | host: Bos | place: Iran: Karaj | collected 2018-10 | reverse complement strand
CCTTCTTAGCCTGTTCGCTCTCCACGCCCACCACCACGCGGTCAGGCGACATGAAGTCCTTGATGGGATTTCCCTCCTTGAGGAACTCAGGGTTGGAAGCCACGTCGAACTCAATGTTGACCCCACGCTTCTCAAGCTCCTCCTCGATGGCCTTGCGCACCTTCTTGGCAGTACCTACGGGAACGGTTGATTTCGTGACCACCACGACGTAGTGTTTCAGGTTCTGGCCGATGGTACGGGCCACCTGCAGCACATACTTCAGGTCGGCGCTTCCGTCCTCGTCAGGCGGTGTGCCCACGGCCGAGAAGACAATCTGCACGTCGTCCAGCACACTGGCCAGGTCGGTGGTGAACTTCAGGCGTCCAGCCTTCACGTTCTTTGTCACCAGTTCGTCCAGTCCGGGCTCATAGATGGGAATGTCGCCATTCTTCAGGCGTTCTATCTTCTGTTCATCAACGTCAACGCATGTCACATTGGCACCTGTGTCGGCAAAACACGTTCCCGACACCAGTCCCACATATCCTGTTCCTACAATTGCTATATTCATCTGTATATTAATTAAGTATATAATATATGTGTGTTATTCGAAATAATAGGCATCCTTGAACAGCGGCTGCTTCAGGTCCTTCTCGCTGGTCTGCACCTGCTGGGGGTCAATGGGCCACTGGATGTTCAGCGCAGGGTCGTTCCAACACACACCAGAATCTGCCTGCGGCGCATAGACGTTATCCACCTTATAGGTAAAGATGGCTTCTTCGCTCAGCACCAGGAAGCCGTGGGCAAAGCCCCGCGGAATGAAGAACTGCCGCTTGTTGTCCTCGCTCAGCTCCACCATTACGTGCTGTCCAAAGGTCGGACTGCTCTTGCGCATATCCACCGCCACGTCCAACACACGGCCCTTGATGACGCGCACCAACTTGGCCTGACTGTACTCGCCCTTCTGGAAATGCAGACCACGCAGCACCCCGTAGCTGGACTTCGACTCATTGTCTTGAAGAAAGTCTATTTTGCCGATATTATCCTCAAACTCAGCCTTTTTCCAGGCTTCCATAAAGTAACCCCTCGCGTCTTGAAAGACCTTGGGCTCAATAATAAACACGCCTTTTATGGCTGTTTCCTTGTACTCCATGTTTCTATTATTAAAAAGTTTGTGCAAATATAGCAATATTTCTCGTAACATAAAAATTTTTTTACTTTTTACTGCACTTTTATTTGGAGAAACGGAGAAAATAGCGTAATTTTGCAGTCGTGATTGAACTTGACAGACATATTGAGGTACTTTTGCTGAGCAATGACTGCGTTGTCGTGCCCGGTTTCGGCGGTTTCATGGCCCACCATATCGATGCCCGCTACGACCAGTCCGACGGTTCCTTCATACCCCCCATCAGAACCCTTGGTTTCAACCCTCAGTTAAAGATTAACGACTCTCTGTTAATCCACTCGTATATAGATGCTTACGAACTGAGTTATCCCGACGCCCAACAGCGTGTTGAGCGTGAGGTTTCCGAGCTTTGTGAGCAGTTGGACGAAGAGGGTTTTTACACGTTAAACAACATCGGAACACTCATCAAGAACGATGACGGAAACCTGGAGTTCGCACCCAACGAGGCAGGAATCCTGACGCCCGACTTCTACGGATTGTCAGCATTCTCCATGCGCCCACTCGAAGCTTCGGCTACCATCCCCCAGCCTGCACGTGCCGAACAACCGGCAGCCGAGCAGAAAGAGGACATGCCCCTACTCGCTATCGACGAGTCTGCCGACGACGAGGAGAACACCATTAATATCCGCGTGTCGTGGATTCGCAACACGGTGGCCGTTGCCGCAGCCCTCCTGGCATTCTTCCTGATAACGACGCCCGTTTCCAACAGCGTGACCACGCCGGTGGCCTTCAGCACCATACAACCTGCCATCCATGTGGATTCTGCCAAGGCTGACAGCAGCATGCAGCAGAGTGCCCAGGCCGACAGCAGCCAACAGCATGTCGAGGCAGACACCGTCCAGAACGCCGTCAGTCTTCCCGCTGCCGCCGACATCAAGGGTGCGGCTGACAACATCAAGGCCGCTGCGGACGACATCAAAGCAGCAGCCGACGGCATCAAGGCAGCAGCCGACGCCAAGGTCGAGAAGACACCGGCAGTCAGCCAGCCACAGGCAGAGCCCGCAAGACAGTCCTACTACGTAGTCGTGCTGGCCAGTCAGGTTTCCATGGCCAATGCCAGGAACTTCGTTGAACGCCTTCACAAGACCGGCTATAGCGAGGCACGCATCTATACCCATAACAAGGTAAACCGCGTGGTTTACGGACAATACTCCAACCAGGCAGCCGCCTACAAGGCCGTTGACCGTCTTCGCGACAATATTGAGTTCGAAGAGGCGTGGGTAATGGAGGTGAAGTAGGATTTGGTTAGAGGTTAGTGGTTAGTGGTTAGTGGTTAGTGGTTAGAGGTTAGAGGTTAGAGACATGAAACGAGTACGCTGTCCAAAATGTGACCATTTTATTTCCTTCGACGAGACCCAGTACGAGGCTGGTCAGTCGCTGGTGTTCCAGTGCCCGGAGTGCGGCAAGCAGTTCGGCATCCGCATCGGCGTGTCCAAGTTGCGTGCCACACAGCGTGAGGAGAACGAGGCCAACCGTGCACAGTTCGACTCCGAGCCCACGGGCGAATACGGCAGCATCGTCGTCATAGAGAACGTCTTCCACTACAAGCAGACGCTCCACCTGCGCATGGGCGACAACGTCATTGGCCGCTACCAGAAGGGCAACCCCATCAACACCCCCTTCGAGACCGTCGATCCCAGCGTTGACAACAACCACTGCACGCTCAACGTCAGCCGCGACAAGCACGGGAAGCTCCGCTACGTGCTGCGCGACAACAACAGCAACACGGGCACCTTTGTCGATAACGTGGAGATACCACCCCGTGAGCGCCGCGTCATTGCCGACGGCACGCTCTTCACCATCGGCGCCACCAGCATCATTCTCCGCGGTCCGGAAGAGACGCCGACGACCTGAGATGCGAATAGTCATTGCCATAGATTCTTTCAAGGGCTGCCTCACGTCGAAGGAAGCCAACCTTGCCGCGGCAGATGCCGTCAGACGCTTCATGCCCGATGCCGAGACGCTTCAGGTGGCTGTCAGCGACGGCGGCGAGGGTTTCGTCGATGCATTCCACACAGCCATTGGCGGCGACACCGTTGAGGTCATGACAAGAGACCCGCTGATGCGCCCCATCCCAGCAACCTACCTGCTCCACGACACGACGGCGGTCATAGAGACTGCCCAGGCCAGCGGACTGACGCTCCTTGCCGACGAAGAGCGCAACCCCCTGGTGGCAACCAGCTACGGCACCGGTCTGCTTGTGGCCGATGCTGTGCGCCGAGGCAGCCGCCACGTCATCGTCGGACTGGGTGGAAGCGCCGTCAGCGACTGCGGCATCGGCATGCTGCGTGCCCTCATCGACTCTTTTGCCAAGCATGGCACGTGGGACGACGTCCACGCGCTGCACGACGTCCGCTTCACCATAGCCACCGACGTCACGAACCCGCTCTATGGCGAGCACGGTGCCGCCCGTGTCTTTGCACCGCAGAAGTGTCCCAAGGGACAGCCGACTCCTGAGCTTATCACGCTGTTAGACCAGCGGGCACGGCGCTTTGCCGAGCACTCAGCCCGTCATTTCGGCCACGACCATTCCCGTCACGCCGGTGCCGGAGCCGCCGGTGGTCTGGGCTACGCCTTCCTGCAATACCTGCATGCCGAATGCAAGCCCGGCACCGAGCTGTTGCTGGATGCCGTCCGCTTCACGGACATCGTCGCCGATGCCGACCTCGTCATCACCGGCGAGGGTTCTGCCGACCGCCAGACGCTGATGGGCAAGTTGCCCGCAGGCATTCTCCGGCATGCCGGTCGGGTTCCCGTTTACCTCATTGCCGGCCGCGTAACGGACGAAGCCCTCCTGCTCCGTGCCGGTTTCTCACGCGTGGCATGCATCAATCCCCCCGGCTTGTCCCCCGACGACGCCATGCGCCGCGAAGTTGCCATTCGCAACATCGGCGAAACCGTCTGCCGGCTGCTATAGAGTGCACACCGGCGCTCGGCTCTGCCGCTTTGTACCTTCAGGTCGAAGTACCGACCCTACTGTGTTTTAAGCAAAAAAAAACCGCTACCCGAGAGTGGGAAGCGGCTTTCGTTTCTGGCTGTTTACAGATTATTTGAAGTTCAGAGCTGACAGAACCTCAGCCAACTTTGCAATGACGGTGGCATCGTCGGGGTTGTAGTCTTCTGTCTTGATACTACCGTTCGAGGGTTTGGGGAAGAATACGCGGGCCGTACCATTAGCACCCAGGTCAGCATACAGCACGATGCTCTTGCCGTCGGGCTGCCAGCCACCCTGGAACTCAATGTTACCTACCTTGATGGGGTCGATGGCCTTCAGCTTCTCAATGTCATTCTTTCGGGTGTCGAAGGTGACGGTCTTATCCCAGTTGATGTCAATCTTGTAGGCAGGCTTTCTGTCCTCCTTGCGGAAGCTGACCTTGTTGTTGTTCTTCAGATAATCGCGGTTGCCGTCGATTACCCATCCCTCTGGAGCCGTCATGCTGAATGCGTCCGTGCTCAGCGTGTTGGGGTCTTCGGGCTCATCAGCAGCCACAACAGTCGTAGAGTCCTGAGTATCAGTGCTCTGTGTACTCTTGTTTCCACACGATGCCATTGCAGTAGCTACTGCCATGATGGCAATACTAAATAATACTTTCTTCATTGTTCTTGATTGAATTAATGGTTAAACGTTTTATCAAATTCGCCGCAAAGGTACGAACAATTTTGTTAACGACCATTGCCCTCCCTTTAAAGATTGTTAATACGTAGAAAATTACACACAAAAAGGAACGGACAAAGACACCAAGAACAAATAATTGTTGAACCCAGAAAACGGAAGGAAAAGATAAGGGCAGGTTACAAGTGCGTAGCCTGCCCTTTGTTTTTGTTTTTAACGTTAATGCCCATTAATGAGCCGCGAATGGACGTTAAATTATTTTAGCACGACCTTAATGCTTCGTTCTCCAATCTTGATGATGGTACATCCAGTAAAAAACAATGGAAAAGTTTTGGATATTCTGGGGAAATGCGTATCTTTGTGGCGAGAAAACAAATAATTGTTGAACCCAGAAAACGGAAATGCCTATGGGCTGAGAAAAATTAAATTGACATAAGGATGGACGTCCGCTTTTGATTCTTGTATTCTGAAAATCGGCAAAATTTACAGAAATGTAATCAAGAACTGAAGTAGATAGTTCACGCCGTTCGGCGTGAGCATTTGCTCGTTTAAGATTACAAGGTGTTTGCCGATACCGCAGAATACGTAAGCGAAGTAAATTGCTCACGTTTTTCTTTTTGTCCAAGCCTAAACGATAATTACTAACTTTAAATTTATAACACAATGAAGAAAAGACTATTCTTTATGGCAGTATGTATCATCATGATGAGCATGACTGCGAGTGCATTAACTATTAACAAAGCTATGCTGGTGCATAATGGCGAGGTAACACTGTATGACGGTGACAAAATTCAGGAGGCAGTTAATGCCGCTTCGGATGGTGACGCTATCTATCTGACACTTGGAACATTCAAGCCGTTCAATGTGACAAAGAGTATTACCATTCGTGGTGTAGGTGAAACCAGTATTATTGATGGTGATGTGACTATTTCTATTCCTGGTTCTCCAAAATTGACGAGTCCTGTAATCGAGGATTTGGCCGTTTCTGGTACAGTGAATGTTGGAGCGCAGGTAGATGATATGATTCTGCGAAAATGTAAGATAGCAAATTTCACTATTGGTGCCCAAGTTGATGGTGCTGTGCTCGACAGGTGCTATATAACAAATACACTGACGCTTTCATCATATATTAAAGGTATGACAGTAGTGAATACGAAGTTGTTTAACGTTAAAGCTAATTCTGGAGCAACCCAGAACACAACGTTTGTGAATTGTAACATACGTAGTTTATATGTTTTTAACTTTTCTGGTACATTCATTAATTCAATTATTTATTCGTCAGTGAATAATGGTGGAAGTTCTTCTCAAATATTGTCAACGGTTTTGCTTAATACACTAATGCAAACCAGTTCTAACATAGGCTCAAGTAGTGTCGCTCAAAATTGTTATTATAATTCCTTTGGCTTTAATATTTGTGAATGTTCATTTAACACTTCAGAGCTGCAGTCCAAAGGCTACCTCGGCACTGACGGCACAGTCGTAGGTATTTATGGTGGCGAGACCCCATACACCCTTGTCCCGTCTGTTCCCAAAGTGACCAGTAGCGACCTGCAGTTGGATAATGAGGAGAAAGTGCTGAATGTAAATCTGACTGTTTCTCCGCAGTAAAAACGTGTAGCTTATGAAGAGAGTAATAACAGGTCTGTCGTTACTCCTATTGCTGCTATGCGGGGCTACGGCTCAAAGCATTTCACAATATGAGTATTGGACAGACGATGATTATGCCAACCGAACGGTGAGCAGTACGACAGGGGACGATATTTCGTTGACTATCAGTACTGAAACGCTGGAGGCTGGTGTCCACTTCCTGAACTTCCGTGCTTGCAGGGACGACGGTGAGTGGGGTAACTTCTACCGTTACCTCTATTATATCCCCACGCTGAAGGCTGCTGCGTCGGGAGACGTGAAAGTGGAATATTGGTTAGACGATGAACTGGCTGGCATGAAGAGTGAGACAGCCAACGGAGGAAGTTTGTCGTTGACTATCGACGTCAGCGCCTTGCCCGCAGGTGTTCACTATTTCAATTGCACGCCAGTGGCTACAACAGGCGAACGAGGCATCCCGGAGCGTTACCTGTTCTATGTGCCTCAGACATTCGACTTGGCTGAGACGTCACCTATCAAGGGCTTTGAATATTGGTTAGATGACAACTATGCCAGCAAGGAGGTGAATCAAGGCGGTTCGCTGAATCCAGCTATCACGATTGGCATAGGCGAATTGTCGAGTGGTGTTCATTATTTCAACTGTCGTGCATTCAACGAGCGTGGGGAGTATGGCAATCCTGTCCGCGAGATGTTCTATATTCCCAGCACCCAGACATTCTCTGATGCCAAGTTGGCTTCTTATGAGTATTGGTTTGACGACGACTATGCCCATAGCGTGAAGGGTACTTCTGCTAATGCTGATCAAGCCTTTACAATTGATGTCAGCCAGTTGTCGAGTGGTGTTCATTATTTCAACTACTGGCCCATAGATGACAAGGGAAGAAGAGGTAATGTGACAAGGCAGATGTTCTATCTGGCCAAGATTGTTGACCCTGCAGCCAGCGAAGAGATAGATTATGAATACTGGATCGATTCTGACACAGAGCATAAGGTCACGGGTAAGGGTACTACAGGCGATTTTGTGTTCAACATTGATGTTTCTGCACTCGAAAAGGGTACACATACCTTCAATTTCAGAGCCAAGAGAGTCAATGATGACTGGGGTCCGACGTTCACAGCGGAGTTTGACATGTCTGAAATAACCGTCATCGAGGAGACGATGGTTACCGAAGAAAAGAATGACGTCTATAACCTTGCTGGCTCTAAGATAAAGAGCAATGCCTCCTATGATGACTTGAAGGCTTTGCCAAGAGGAATCTATATCTTTGGTGGAAAGAAGATATTGGTACCATAGTCAGTCGTCCGCTTAGGAATCATTTTATCACGTAATAAGTTGTTTACTATCTGCCAGCCTGTCAGTCAGGTTGGCAGATTTTCTTTTTGGCTTGCTTTTTGCCTGTAGTTTTCTGATTATTTAATTTTTGTCAAGAATAACAGACAGCCTATGGACAAATACGCAATTTATTCTTACAAATTTTCAGATGCCCCTTTTGAAGGAAACTTTTTACAGGGTGATGAAGTTGTGCGTCCTGATACATCAGAGGAACATTGCCGAGAGGTAATCTATGCTTTGTTTGGCGAAAGGAATTCTGAGTTTATCATCAAGAAAGCAAAGAAGAATTGTGCTGACACCTATCCCAGTATTGTCATGTCTCGCGCGGAGAGGATTGTTTTGCTCCGCCTGGAGAATCCCAAAGAAGTGACAGTATGGGAAAAGCATACACCTCCTCCTGGCGAGGCTGCCAATATTGACAAGCGTAAAGTTCCTTCGAATCCCTATTGTTATATCATTATTGACTGCCGTGCTGGCCACAATATGATTGCTATTGAAATAGACAGCAACGTATGGCGTAGCACTGACATTGTAGCAGGCCTGCTTCAGGAGAGTATCAATCGTAAGTTGGAAGCCAATTCCTGCGGTTTTGTGGTTGAAATCACCCCCCAGGTGTTGCCTGTTGATTTCCTTAGCCTATCGCGCCGACTTATCAAGAAAGACCACTTGCCTGTGACGAAGATGACAGTCTATCTAACCCGTGGGCTCATCAATCCAAAGGTGGAGGACATTGTCAAGAACGACCCTTATCTGAAAGACATGCATAGGCGTATGTTTGAAGCCTCCAGTGCAGAGTGTTCATATAACTATCCCAACGGTATGCGCATCATTGATGGACGCTCAAGGATGCTGGAGCACTTTGTTATGCTCATAGGCAGTGAACCCAGTGGGGCTTTTCGGTTAAGGTTAAGCTATGCCGACGGTACATCGTATGTCTGCGGTAAGGATGTGAGAATGGAATTCCAGATGAGCGAAGTTGCTTTTTGGGGAATGCTTGGTATCGGAAACCTGTTCCCCGAACAGGAAATGGGTGCTTGGTTGGATTATGTTGCGAACGAAATAGAAAAGCAGAGAAATGCTACGACCACTCACTAAGACAGAAAGGAAAAGGATACGTCAAAAGTACGAAGCCGAGGATCACCCCTTGTTTCTGGCTTGCGATACTGTGTTCATGCCACGCGCCGCCCATCTTAACGGGGTGGTGGTGGAATCTGAACAGGTGTTTTACGCAGTAGGCGCCCTGCTCGACAAATTGTTCCAAGCAGGAAGTTGTTTGACGCAACAGGATGTTGACAACCTGTGGTTGAAATTGTTCATGGACGTTAGGAAACTGAAACCTGATGCATCAGAGCACGACAAACTAAAGACAGCCCACACCGTCTTTTCCATTGTAAGAAAACTGTTGTGCCACCGCTGGGAACCAGTTTATAGCAATACAATGTTTGACATGCTTACCAAAACCATCGAGAAACAGGCACAGAAAGGCGAGGATGATGAGACAAAGCAGTTCTTGGATCAACTGTTTGAGTTTAGCGACAGCATGGACGAATGGATAAACCACAACTATAATGGACATCTGAGTGAAGAGATTAATGCTGTAATAAAAGGTCAGGCATCTGAAATTAATGTTCCGAAACCTGGTAGAGGCAGAAGGGCAAAAGACCCGAAAAATATCGTTGAAACATTTAACTACGACTATCATAAGAGTGACAGAGGAACACGTCTTCAGCTATTTTATGACGCCTTAAAGTTGAAATATATAAAGAACGATACGGACCAAAAAGGATTCATAGACCTGTTTCAGAATACTACAACCACCTTTAAAGTTGTTTGGATTAAGGAAATAGTCACGCTGAAATACCTGATAAATAAGATTCAACATTTTGTCAAACCTCCAAAAGGTTACACGAAGTGGGATATTACTTGTGCTCATTTCCAGTTAATGATAATACAAAATGAAACTTCTGACAACAAGAAAGATTACAGTTATATAATCGTTGACATTGACCGGACTCAATTTACCAAAGGTAAAAAGCTGCCAGAAAAGATAGATAAACTTGACAAAATCATCAGCATACTTGACCCCCAAACAGATTATAGCAAAGCCTACCGAGAGTACCTTGATGCCCAGGAAGAACACGATGATGTAAAGGACCGGGAAGACGCTTTGGCCAACGGACTCAATACGGACATTAGAGTATGAGTCGGCACAAAAGTCGGCATAAATTCTTTTTTTTAATATTTTTCTTTTATCCGCAAAGACCCATACACAGGGTGTTTGCGGATAATTTGTATATCCCCATCAACAGTCGGTATTAATTGTCGGTCGGTATTAATTCAAATTACTGCCGACTCCAGCTGCCATTTTCGAGCCCCTCTCACATGAGGTGGCGAAGAAAAAAATGGAAGAAAAAATTTTCCGCGTAGTGTCGCAGGGGACTGTGAGCTACATTGCCTCTCAGAAGGCAGAAGGCGGCCAGCTGGCCAAGTGTGAAATCCGACTGAAAATGTTGGGTGGTTCGAAATTCAGCGACGAGTTTGTCGCTACTCTCTTTGGCAACCTTGCCCAGTGCCGTTACAACGAGGGCGACGTTGTGGTTGCTGTGTTGCGCTTCTCAGTTCACGAGGTGAACGGATGCCTCTATCAAGATGTGGTGTGTAATGATCTGGTCAAACTTAACGCTTAGGAGGACGGTTATGGACAAGAGTATTTTTATCAGCGGTTCTGCTGTTATCACCCGTGACGAAAACAACCGAGTGACGAATATTCAGTTCCTGCCGGACGATGAGTTCACGCCAGTCATGGAGAGTGGAAGTAAGACCAGCGGGCAGTTGCAGATGCTTCGTAATGCTGCTTTCGACTTTATTGCCAACAAGCCA
>JAEEGH010030000.1_pt1 | contig 10594 bp, 8 predicted proteins | sample 9134181 | NCBI WGS metagenome assembly JAEEGH01 (sample SAMN16246544, study PRJNA631951) | gut metagenome | biome: gut microbiome; feature: rumen; material: DP-attached | host: Bos | place: Iran: Karaj | collected 2018-10 | reverse complement strand
AAAATGGAGAAGAATATCACGGCTGAAATGTCGGGGCAGACCATCACATTGGAAGTGCCTGAGCCTCTCACAGGTATGCTGGTGCTGAGCTCTACACCTCCGATGGCCGACATCATCATCGACGGAGAAAAGAAGGGCGAGACCCCAATGCGTTTTAACAAGCTCATGGTAGGTAAGCATAGCTTACGTTTGGTGAAACAAGGCTACAAGCCTATCAGCAAATCGTTTAACATTGAGGATGGCAAGACTTTGGAGTTGGAAGAGACCATGGAGGCCGAAGCCCCTGTGGTGATGAAGCCCGAAAAGCCTAAGAAGGAAGAAAAAGCCACTAATCCAACAACTCCAAGCGTATGGTTTGCCACTGCGAATTTCGCTTATTCATTGGCACCGCAGGCTTCGTTTGGATTTAGTGTGGGGCAGGTGAAGAAATTCGGTTGGTTTGTTTCAGCCATGAGTAACTTTGGCTTCAAGGCGATGCAATATGACTATACTGCTGATGCTGATGGATTTGTTGATGGTGAATATCCATATTATACGGATGAGTCGTGCAGCACACGCATTTCGGTGCTTGGTGGTGTCATATATAAGTTGGCAGAGCCGTTGTATCTTCGTGCAGGTGTGGGCTATGGGCAGCGCGTGAAGAGTTGGTATATCTCTGATAGTCGTTTGGTGAAAATGTCTGATGACAGTTGGACAGGCGTGGATGTTTCCCTTGGAGCGCAGTTGCACTTGAAAGGCTTTGTCCTCAGTCTTGATGCGGTGACGACCAGTTTTAAGGATGTGGAAGCGAAAGTAGGGGTGGGGTATAGTTTTTAGTTGATATTAAGGAATTGTTTAGTTTGGAGTTCTCCGCCCATGTCATTCCAGCGGGGAGTGTGTGGTGGCAAGGAATCTATGAGCGGAAGTTAGGAGTTGGATACGTTGCACGTTCGGAATTTTAAATTTTAAATCTTAAATCTTGATTTTTTGAATTTTAAATCTTAAATCCAATATATGAAAAACACAAATATAATAATAGCATTTCTGCTGGGACTATTAGCCTTGACCGCGTGCCACAAGGACAAGGAATTTGATGTGAAAGATGCCGTTGTATCGAACGAGGAAATGACGGTTTCTGGAACCCAAGCCCGATTTTCGTGGAGTGTTGACTTTGCCGGAAAATTCCAAACAGGTGTTGAAGTGAGTCAAAACGAAGACATGGCAGAGGCAAGGCGCGTGGAAGCCACGAAAGAAGAGGATAAGTTTGTGGCAATAGTTGACAGCTTATCGCCGGGTAAAAAATATTATTACCGTATCGTAGTATGGAACAAGTTTGGTGATGTTGGGCAGCCAGTAGGTGACTTTACGACCTCAATGTCTTATACCATCCTTGTTTCGGCTGATGGAGGTGGCAGGGTTATAGGCGGTGGAACCTATATTGCTGGCGACACCTGCACAGTGGTTGCCACAGCCAACCTGAATTACAACTTCGTTAATTGGACAGAGAACGGAAGCCAGGTTTCTACCGAAGCAGAATATAGTTTTGCCGTGGCAAGCGACCGTAATTTGGTGGCGCATTTTACTTCGCAAGAATTTACGATTACTGCAACCGCAGAACCCGAAGAAGGCGGCACAGTAAGCGGTAGCGGCGGTTACAACAACGGCGATGAATGCACTTTGACTGCTACACCCAACGAAGGCTATAGTTTTATAAATTGGACAAAAGACGGAACCGAACTCTCCAACAATCCTGTATATATCTTTACTGTGACAGAAACGGCAACCTACGTGGCGAATTTTCAAGTGCAAAGTTATATCATTACGGTTTCTGCCAACCCAGCAGAAGGCGGCTCCGTTGAGGGTGGCGGCACTTACGAATACGGCCAAAATTGTACTGTTAGAGCAACTGAAGCCAATGGTTACCACTTCGTGAATTGGACGGAAAACGGAGAACAAGTATCCTCTGATGAGGAATATACTTTTACTGTGACGCGCGACCGCGATTTGGTGGCGAACTTCCAAGTTCAACTGCAAGACTATACAATCAGTGTTTCGGCCAACCCGACCAATGGCGGCTCCGTTACTGGCGGCGGGACTTATCAACAAGGACAATCCTGCACGGTTTCGGCCATGGCAAACAGCGGTGGCTACACCTTCACCAATTGGACGGAAAATGGCGATGTGGTTTCGACTGATGTCAATTACACCTTCACCGTAACAGGCAACCGTATCTTGGTGGCCAATTTCACACAACAATTCACTGTCACTGTTACTGCGGACCCAACAAACGGTGGGACTGTCACTGGTGGTGGCACCTATACCTACGGCCAATTGTGCACATTGACAGCCACACCAGCTAATGGATACAACTTCGTCTATTGGACAATGAACGGTGGTGTGGTCGCAAATAATAATCCGTTCAGTTTCACGGTGAATGATAATCGCAATTTGGTGGCGAACTTCACGCCTCAATCCCAAGCCCCCCAAGGTGCCATAAATGGCCAATTCACAATAAATGAAAACGGCGACAAGGTGTACTTCTCGAAGGGTAATCTGCAATACATCGGCAGTGCAACCACGCCGTACTGGAAGTTTGCAGATAACCAGTGGGATTGTTTAGGCAACAATGGGCAAGGAAGCGATAGCCAGACTGTTGACCGAGACCTCTTTGGCTGGGGTACGAGTGGCTATCATGATTCGAGCGACCCTTACAATGTGAATTATCAGCCGTGGGCTATTTCTGCAGACGAAATTAATGCGACATATAACAAATATGGATATGGCCCATCAACAAATAAGCCGTCGCCCAATCTGACAGGCAGTTCAGCGAATTACGACTGGGGCGTTTACAACCAGATTAGCAATGGAAGCAACACCACCAACACATGGCGCACCTTGACAGGTGGGAGCAACGGCGAGTGGAAATACGTGTTCGACATTCGAAGCGCATCGACGGTGAATGGTGTGGCGAATGCCCGTTACGCGAAAGCCAAAGTGGCGAACATGAGCGGAGTTATCTTGTTCCCTGACGTTTATTTGCATCCTACGGAGGTGGCTCTGCCAGTGAGTATCAACCAAACTGACAATACAGGATGGAATGGCAATGATTACAGTGCTGCAGACTTTCTGTTGATGCAGGATGCTGGTGCGGTCTTCTTGCCGGCAGCCGGATACCGCTACGGTACTTCGGTCAGCGAAGTGGGTTCGTACGGCTATTTCTGGTCGGCCTCGTTCCATAGCAGCGGCTATGCATACGACGTGTACTTTAGCAGCGGCTATCTCTTCCCGTCGCACTACAACGACCGCCATGTCGGTCGGAGTGTGCGCCTCGTTGCCCCTGCCGAGTAATTATTCCTGTGGTCAATGGCCAAAGGCAAAAGGCAGAGGCCAACGAAAGAAGCATACCACTAATGCAAATCTTCTTTCTCAATCACTCCGTTGTCTTCAAGAATCTGTATCATTTCAGACGGTGTAACCACAATGGGCTTTTTGGGGAAATGTTTCAGATTACCGGTAACGAGATAGGCACCCAGTTCGGCTGGATTTGCAATCCAGCCTTGTTGGAATATAAGGATTTGCAATCCGATACGACAAAGAACACCATTGATAGATTTATGTGTAGAGACGGTGCTTGCACCGTTTTTACCATCCCATCCGACATGACCAATGTCATTCCTGTCAACGGTGGTGGTTTTTATGGGTATTTTTATTATAATGTGGTGGTGTTGGTAAAATTGTGTATTTTTGCGCATGAAAACAATTCAAACCAACATAAAAATGACAACGAAGAAGGAACAACAGCAGCAAAAACAGGAATTGGAGAAAATGCAGCTTGAGCTTATTGAACTTATGCTGAAGCGTGCTGGCATAACCCGCGACGACATTTACGATACCGCCCTGCGTAGTTGGGTGTCCAAAAACCTCGACTTGTTAACCGCAGCCGAGATGAAACGCTACAAAGGGAAGGTGCTATTATGAACGGAAACCACATCTTTGTCGACACCAACGTGCTCATAGGTTATTGGTCAGGCATTGACGATGATTGTCGCTGCATCAAGTATCTTTTCACGCTTCGTGGCAAACGTCTATATACTTCATCATTGAGCATTGCCCAGTTTGTTTCCGTGTTCCAAAAGACCAAGCCCAACGCCGAAATTCGCAAGGCTGTGAATGAGCTGACCGCCAAGTTCAACATTTTGTCGTTCACAGAGAAGGACATTGCAGACTCGCTTGAAATCACAGGTCTTGATATGGAAGACAACATCCAGTATGTAATTAGCCGCAAAGGGAAATGTTTCCATTTTGTCACTAATAATAAGAAAGACTACACCAACCTCACCAATATCAATGTAGTGAAGCCTTCGCAAATCAGGCAAATCAACCAATAAAACCTGATTTGCCCCAAAACAAGGATTTTTGTGGGTGTGGTTTATGTCTATTTTTGGCAAATAGATTATTCTTTCTAAATTTGCAACCCAAATAAACGAAAATATGAAGAAACTATTACTCCCCATCTTTACATTATTCCTTATCGTGACCGTTTCAGCGCAAGATGTAAAGCAAGCCCGCACCATCATGGAACAGGTGCAGGCAGCCTCCAATCGTTATCTTTTTGCCTCCGCCTCGGCAGATTCGTTGGACCAGGCCAAAGCTAATGCCGTACTGCAATTGGCCAGTCAAATTATGACAGAGGTGAAGGTGTATTCCAACTACGACCTCAGCCACCGCCTCGAAAACGGCAACTTGGACGAGACCGTGCTATACAAGCAAGTATCGGAGACGTTTACCAATGTACGCCTCACTGATTATCAGACGCTTGTGGTAGGCAAACCCGACAAGAGGAACAAAGAGTACACGGTCTTTGTCTACATCGACAAAACCAAGGTCAAGGAGATTTATCAAGAGATTGAGGAACGTGAACGAGAGGCACAGGAGGAAAGGCTAAAAGAATTGACCACTAATGTGCGCCATTACTATTCTGAGGGCTGTAAGGCAGTGAAGGATGTCAGATTGGGTGATGCCTTGAAATACTGGTATTGGAGCTATGCGCTCAGCCTCGGCACGAATGTCACCATTGAGCAAGGGGGGAGGGCAGAACCCGCCGCACGCCTCGTCGAAACCCAAATCGAAAAGCTGTTGAATGCCATCCGCATCACTGCCATCGCCTATCAGCAGGAGCCCATCAATGACTTCCAGAACAAGTATAAGGTGACTCTGAATATTGAATATGTCGATAAGAGCGTGGCTAAAAAGGTGACCAACCTCGACTACAAATACAACGACGGCATCACTTCCGACCAGGGTGGTCCCCGCGTTAGAGATGGTGTGGGTACCTTGGATTTGCAGTACGAGGACATCAACGAGGTCGATTTCTATGTCATTTACAGATACGACGATAGCGAGACACCTGAGGATATTCGGGAAATCATCAAATCGAAAGCCAACAAGACTTTTACTGCGGCCACCAAGCGTGTGACTATCCCCGATGCCCTTCGCCATAGCACCGTCGTGCCTGTGGTGGAGTCGGCTGAGGAGTTGGAACTCGTTGATGCCCTTGCTGCGGAGTCTGTCGACAGCAACAGCAAATTTGAATCCGTGGCTCACGACCATGAGGAGATGCTGAAACGCATCGAAGCCATCGAAGCGGCTATCAGAAACAAGGAATATAGTTCGGTAAAAGACTATTTCACTGACGAGGGTTATGAATGTTTCAACAAACTCGTCAAGTATGGCAAGGCTACCATCATCGGCAAGCCGCAATACCGTTTTTTGGATTTCGGTCCCATCACCTTGTGCCGGAGCATCACCATGCAGTTCAACTTCCTGAACAACAGAAAGCAATTTATAGAGGATGTCACCTTCCGCTTCAATGCGGACAACTTGGTTGAGTCGTTGGCTTTCACCCTGTCGGATGTGGCCGAGAGCGACATTTTGGGCAAGGGTAACTGGGACCGCGACTCGCGTTTGCTGTTGATGACTTTTCTTGAAGACTATCAGACCGCCTACGCCTTAGGAAGAATCGATTATCTGGAACGTATTTTTTCCGAACAAGCCTTGATAATCGTCGGTAACAAGTTGTTTCAGCGCAAAATGGACAACGATCGCATCATCATCACGGAGAGCGTGAAATACGACACCTTGTCGAAAACACAGTATATGAGACGTTTGCGCGAACATTTCGGAAGAAAGAAATACATCAACCTGAACTTCACTGATACCGATTTCGAGCGTTCTTCCAATGGAAAAAACTTCTACGGTATCCGCGTCAGGCAAGAGTATTTCTCTGATACATACGGTGATGTGGGCTATCTATTTCTGTTGGTCGACCTGCGTTTCGATGAGCCCATCATCCATGTGAGGGCATGGCAGAACGACAAATTACCGATGGAGGACTTGTTCGACTTGTCGGATGTGTATTGATGGATAGACATTATTTTTGCCAAAAATTTGTCTTTACCGTTTCTATTTGTATATTTGCACCGTGAAATTTGTGTAATAAATAATGGGTGATAGAATAATGGCACAAAAATTGTTTTTAAGCGGACTAATTATTTGAAGTCAGATACTCTATACGGCAAATCAAACAATAATCAAATCATAATTAATCAAAAAAAGAAAGGAAAAGTAAAATGAAAAAGTTAGGAATGTTTTTACTGTTCGTGGTCACTATGGCCATTGCCATGCCAAGTAACTCTTACGCACAACTTGACAAAAAACAGCTGAAACAAATCGAGAAGGCCGCCAAGAAGGATGCCAAACAGTTGGCGAAAGAGGGCTGGAAAGTGGCTCCAGGTAATCCCTCGATGGAGCTTCAACTCATCGATTCGTACAAGATGCAGTACCAAAGAGACGAATTCGGCTACGATAAGTTCATCCAAGGTGAGGCCATGACCGTGGGTCAGATGTATGATGCCGCCTTGTTCCAAGCACAGAATCTGTCGAAGATGGATTTGGCTGGCAAGATGGAGACACGCGTGATTCAAATCATCGACAACAAATTGGCCAATAAGGAAATCACAAGAGACGAAGCCACTTCTTTGGCTACCAGTGTCAGCGCAGGCAAAAATCTTGTTGCCCAAAAGTTAGGTCAGGTGATTACCCCTGTGAAGTTGTATCGCGACCTTCCCAATGGCAATATCGAAGTTCGTGTCATCGTCTATTATAGCCAGGCATTGGCCATGAGAGCTGCCAAGGAAGCTTTGAGGGGTGAATTGGAAAAGGATGCCAGCGAGCTTGCCGGAAAAGTGGACGATATCATCGGATTCTAAAGCAATACGCTGAGTATGAACAGAGTGGTATTGCTTGTTGTAGCAATTGTATTCCCTCTGATGTCTTTCGCTCAAAAGGAGCGTCAGGTGTCGGGGGAATACACTTATTATGCGCCTTTGAACGTGGCTCCCAATGTGGCAAGGGAAACCGCGATTGAGAAGGCTAAAATCCAGGCTTTGGCCGACGCTTTTGGCACATTGATTGACATGCACAGCACCAGCGTGATACAGAACGACAATGGTAAGTCGAATTCCAACTTCTTGTCGTTGGGCGAAAGCACGGTGAAAGGCGAGTGGCTTGGCGACACGAAAGAGCCTGAAGTGCAATTGAACTTCGCGGAGGAGTTTATGATTGTGAACGCCAAAGTGTGGGGACGCGCCAGAGAAATTGCTTCAGCGCGTATCGACATTAATGCCAAATTGCTGAAAAAAAAAGATAGTAATTACGACGAAGACCGGTTCCGTCATGGCGAAAACATTTACCTTTCGTTCAGGTCGCCTGCCAAGGGCTATCTGGCTGTTTATCTGATGGATGAGGAAGGCGATGCCTATTGTCTTTTGCCTTACGAGGAGGACGAAGATGGACAATTCATGGTGAAGGCCAACAAGTCGTATCTGCTGTTTTCGGAGAATGATGCCGAAAAAGGCGAGGTCTGCGAAGAATATGTGCTGACTTGCGCAAAGGGAGACCTCGTTCAGAACATGGTCTATGTCATTTTCTCTCCCAACAAATTCACCAAAGCCAATGATGACGAATCATTTAAGGTGGTGGATGTGAATGGTAAATTAGAAAGATTGCCACGGCAGCTTCCCTTCGCCGATTTTCAGAAATGGCTGCTGAAATGCCGTCGCGCTGACAAGGATATGCAGGTGATTATCAAGCCTGTTGCTGTCGTAAAAAAGTGATACTCAGACTAAATAATCTAAAATGATGAAAAACTACAAACTAATTATAGCTGTTTTTGCTCTTGTTGCGTTTGCAAGCTGCAAAAAGGATAAAGATGTCAATATCACAACTTTTAAAGTGACAAAGGAAAAGATTGTCGCCGATGCCTTGTCGGTCCGCATGGAAGGCACTTACGAGTATGGCGGCAGAATCAACAGCATCGAAGTGAAAATCGGCCAAAAGGCGGATTTGTCGGATGCTGAAAACTACAGGACGGTTTTGGTCGATGACCAATTCAACGTTACCATCATGGGGCTTCAGCCTGTGGTCGATTACTATTATTGCTATGAAGTTGATTATGGTGCTTCGTCCACATACAAGACCAATGTGAATACGTTTGCAACGGAAGATTTCCAATTGCCTGTTGTGAAGACCGAGGAAGTGGATGACGTTCAGACCAGTATGGCTCATGGTCATGGTGAGGTGACGAGCGATGGCGGTGGCGACCCAGTGACGGTGCGCGGCTTATGCTGGGGCTTGAGGCATGACCCGACCATCGGTGACTTTTATGTCTACGCTGGAACAGGTACGGGTGCTTTCGACTGTGTGATGAGCGAGTTGCAAGCTGACCAAACCTATTATGTGCGTGCCTTTGCCGGTAATAGCAAGGGTATTGCATACGGTAATGAAGTCAGCTTTACGACAAAGCCTATGGGAGCACTTCCCACCGTGTCCATTGAGGAAATCACACCTGTGGGTACTGGCTCGTTTTCCGTCACTGCAACCGTTGCTGAACAAGGTGCCAGTGCAGTGATTGTCAGAGGTATCTGCTGGAATACGACCCCCACTCCTGTCATGAACGACTACCATGAAAGCTGTGGCGACGGCTTAGGCTCATTCGCACGCAACATCACGGGTTTGGCCTCAAATACCAAGTATTACGTACGTGCCTACGCAGTGAACGGTCATGGTGTGGCTTACAGTAATGAGGTCACCGTTACTTTAGAGTCGGAAGTGACACTACCTACCGTGTTGACAAAAGATGTCATGAGCATTATGGATGACATGGCCACCGGTGGCGGCATTGTTGTGGATGACGGTGGGGCTGTGGTCACCGAAAGAGGCATCTGCTGGGGCACAAACCACAATCCGACGGTTGATGATACGCATCTCGCCAGCGGTTCGGGCGTGGGCGTATTCTCATGCCATATAACGGGTTTGGAACAAAATGTCACGTATTATGTGCGTGCATACGCGGTCAATGCCAAGGGCATAGCTTACGGTGGCGAAGTGTCGTTTATCATCGCTGCAAAAAAGTGATATGTATTATTTAACTAATTGATTCCCATTATGAAAAAGTATAGTATTTTATCAGTTTTCCTTTTTGCCCTGTTGGCCGTTACGGTTTCCTGTAAGAAAGACGCTGAGGTTAACAAGGACACGTTCAAAATAGAGAACGAAAAGGTTGAAACCACAACGCAGTCGGTGAATATTACAGGCACTTACGCTTATTCCGGAACGATAGACGGCATCACCTTGGAATTGGGCCGTCAAGCCGATTTGATGGATAGCGATGCCCATCGTGCTCTGATTGAGGGCACCGATTTCAGCGTTGAGGTGAAAAACCTCCGCACGAATACGAAATATTACTACCGCTATGCGGTGGAATACGGCGGAAAGTTACCTTACCGAACGGAGATAAAGACTTTCACTACGGAAGAGTACAAACTGCCGGAGGTGCAGACGAAAGAAGTGGTTTCGGTTGGTGTGAACCGTGCCGAGGTGAGCGGCAACGTGTCAGACAACGGCGGCGGCGATCAGGTGACGCTTCGCGGTATCTGCTGGAGTATGAACCACAATCCGAATGTGGGCGACGAATACGCTAACGCTGGTGAGGGCAACGGTCCTTTCACTTGTGAGTTGACCAACCTACAGCCGGAAAAGACTTATTATGCACGTGCTTTTGCCGGCAACAGCAAGGGCGTTTCATACGGTGAGGAGCTGACATTTGTGACCATGGCAGTAGGAAGTTTGCCCGAAGTGCATACTATAGGCATCACGGACAACGCGATGCTTCAGGCAACGGTGAGCGGTGAAGTGACGAGTGAGGGTGCGAGTGCCGTCTTGGAGCATGGCGTGTGCTACGGCAAGGAGCACTTTCCCACGACGAGCGGTCTTCATGTGACCGCAGGCGCAGGTGCAGGCGTATACACTTGCCAACTGATGAATCTTGAAGGAAACGCCACCTATTATGTTCGTGCGTATGCCATCAACAGCTTGGGAGTTTCATACGGCGCAGAAATGAGTTTCGTTGCCATGTCGGAAACCACGGTACCCATAGTGACCACCGATATGGTGAGCAACATCACCTTGTCGTCGGCGACAGGCCATGGTACGGGGGTGAGCGACGGTGGCGCGGCTGTGATGCGTCGTAGCCTGTGCTGGAGCCTCGAGCATAACC
>JAEEGH010029996.1_pt1 | contig 10595 bp, 13 predicted proteins | sample 9134181 | NCBI WGS metagenome assembly JAEEGH01 (sample SAMN16246544, study PRJNA631951) | gut metagenome | biome: gut microbiome; feature: rumen; material: DP-attached | host: Bos | place: Iran: Karaj | collected 2018-10 | reverse complement strand
TTTTGATATGGCAAAGGCATTACAATAGAAGTAACTTAAAATGAACAAAAGCATGGGATTGGCAGGACAATCATTCGAGAAAGGCTGAAAGAATGGAAAGATGCAGATTATCAATATCGAGTTGAATGGCGTATATATGATAAAGCAAGCCATGCACTTACCGACGGGCTTGATGAAATGTCCGGTTATGCCAAATGGGCTCTGAATCATATGCTTCCGGCTGAGAAAAAATATCCTAAAGAGTGCGAGGAGGCCAGACAGGACAGCATTAAGCTAATATTGAAGTTCCTTGATGAATGGGGCAATAGATTCTGCTGAATAAGAATAGGAGATGAGACAGAAAAAATACTGCAGTACTATTGAAAATGGAGTTAGCGTATGCTAACATTTGAGATAACTGATAATGATTTTCATGATATTAAATATCTATTAAAAACACCCGGTTAGTGCGGGCTTTTCTTTTGAGAATGGGTTAGCTAAAACTAACGAAATAATGTTTGGCTGGAAGTGATGCATGATGAATAATGAGCAGATTGTTGAGGCTTTAAAAGAGAGCGGTATGAGAATAACCAGACAGAGAATGATAGTTGCAGATGTCATTGCGGATAATGACGGAGCCAGCTGCAAGGATATCTGCTGTATTGTACGAGGCAAAGATTCTTCTGTGGGAGTAGCTACGGTATACCGCATGATAAATGTGCTGGAAGATATCGGAGTAATTGAGAGGATAGATATGATCAAACATAGGAGGAATGGCGATGAAGGCTGATTACAAGAATTGGATGCCGAAAGGGATGGTACTTGGGACGATTGGAATTACTGCAGCGATATTCTTTGTTGCAGTAATTGTAGGTATGGCTTCAATAGTGGGAAAGGTATTGCTGATTTTAACTGTGCTGTTTGCCTTGATATCTTTGTGGATGTACCTGATGTACAGGGCATTTTCCTATAACGGAACACGTCAGATGTCTAAGCAGATAATAGAAGGTGTTTCATCCTATGTAAAAATCCCGGATGGCGGTAAATGCCTCGATGTTGGATGTGGAAGCGGGGCTCTAAGTATTGCCTGTGCAAAGAAAAATCCAGGCGCTCAGATAATTGGTATAGACAGATGGGGTAAAGAGTATGCTTCATTCAGCAAGAGTCTCTGCGAAAGTAATTCTGTTGCTGAAGGTGTAAATAACACATCTTTTCAGCAGGGCGATGCCTGTAAGCTTGATTTTGCAGATGAGACTTTTGATGCAGTAACAAGCAACTATGTATATCACAACATACCAAGTAAGGACAGACAGGCGATTCTTCTTGAAACACTAAGGACCCTTAAGAAGGGCGGAACATTTGCTATTCACGATATTATGTCCAAGGCAAAATATGGAGATATGGAAAGCTTTGTAGAAAAGCTTAAAAATATGGGATACGAAGAAGTAAAACTTGTTGATACTACTAACGGTATGTTCATGAGCAAGTGGGAGTCCACCTGGATGGCTCTTACAGGTTCTGCGATTCTTATGGGGAGGAAATGATTTATGGGACTTTTTAAAAACTTTGTAAGTCAGACAAGAAAGCCGGAAGGTTTCCTGGGACAGATGATGGTCAATGGCATGAACAGTGGGCACGCGAAGATGGCCGACTGGGGAATGGCACATTTAAAAACTATTGCACCGGAAGAAATTCTTGAAGTTGGATGCGGTGGTGGAAGAAATGCACATGAGCTGTTACAGAAGTATCCATCTTCTAAGGTTACGGCGATTGATTATTCAGATGTTTCGGTTGCAAAAGCAGCAGCTTACAACACAGACATGATACAGAAGGGACGCTGCAAGGTTCAGCAGGGCGACGTTTCTAATCTGAACATGAATGGGCAGTATGATCTTGCAACAGCTTTTGAGACCATTTATTTCTGGCCGGGACTTGAGAAATGCTTTTCAGAGGTAAACAAGGCACTTAAGCCTGGTGGAGTCTTCATGATTGTAAATGAGTCTGATGGAACTGATAAGGCGAGTCTCCAGTTTGAGAGCATCATTGATGGCATGAAGTGTCATACAGTAGAAGAAATCGAAGGGGCTCTGAAAGAAGCGGGTTTTTCAAAGGTTAAGTCAGATCATCATGAGAGTAAACCGTGGATTACAGTCATTGCAAAGAAATAAGGAGTATATGGCGCGGCTATGATGAAGTATAAAGGAACTTATCTGAAGCTCTTTTCGATAATGCTTAAGAAGTACCTGATAAGATAGCGAATCCTCAGTAAAGTTGGAGGATAAGGGATGGACAGAAAGATAAAAGCCTATAAAAAGATATATCGAAAGGCCATTGAAAAAACTGGACTTAATAATGTCGATGACAGAGTTGAAGCATACGCTGTCCGACTTTCTAAGATGTATGCCTCTGATGATTTCAGGAAACACAATGTTTATCCATCAACAAGTACGCTTCATGTATATGCGGTAATTGCAATGTGTCTGGAACTAAAGCAATTTGGCTTTTCTGACACAGATATCATGGATTATATAAACGCTGGTTTTGAAGCAAGAAGGACATTTTTCAATGTGATAATTGCAATAATCAACGCACTTCCGAACAGTTTTGATATTGCCAGAAAGTGGAATATCGGCGACCATGAAAAACGAATGACTGATGGCAGCATAACCTATGATTATTTCAATGTCACCAGAGACAAGGTAGAATATAGAATTTCAAAGTGTATGTATGTCGAAATGTTTGAAACCTATGGGATAAGACCGCTTTGTAAAATATTCTGCAATACAGATACAAGAGCCTATTCGGGACTTACACGGCATGTAGAGTTTATCAGACATTCGGATTTATCAGATGGGCCTGCATGTCATGATGAGGTGATCAGAAAATGTTAAAGAACTACATGAAGGAAGGGCAGAAACTCCCTCTCTTTGGAGTCGGGCCATATATTGTTTATGGAATTGCTATGGTCAATGTAATAGGAATTATCTTGTTTGGCTATGTGCTTAAGATAGGAATTCTGTATGATTCATGGATACTTATTTTCCGAGTGGTTGGTACATTACTCATAATAATGGGAATCGGTGTATGGTATATAGGAGCTGTCCGGTCAGATATGGATGATTCTATAACAGAGAACAGGCTTCAGACCAATGGCATTTATTCATGGGTACGGAACCCGATGTACAGCGGCTGGTGGTTTGCGCTATCTGGGATTACCCTTATGTGGCATAATGCATGGCTGCTACTTTTTCCGATTGTTGACTGGATTATTATGACAGTTGCACTTATAAAAACGGAAGAGAAGTGGCTTTTGGATTTATATGGTGAGGAGTACGCTGAGTATAAGAAAAACGTAAACAGATGCATCCCGTGGAAACCTGGCATTGGGATATATAGAACGGAGATATCCACAGCTAAGTGGATGATATATGATTTGCCGGGGAATGCAGGCTGGATAATATGGATCGTTTGTACAGTGAAATGTTTGAGGCAAGAGGCGAATATGTATGCCGTACTTTCTGTCATAGTAGCCATTTTCATGATGATTGGCGTGTTGGAACTAATTAGTGAGAGGGCGGCAGGGCTTAACCGCATCCTTACAGCGACAAGGCTGCACAGGGGCTTTGGAGCATTGTCGCTGGGCGGACTAGTTGGAATCCCTATTTCAATATATGGAATCCTTTCAAATACTGATTATGGATTATCCCTATGGATGCTGACAGGAGCAGTATTATGTGCTCTGTTTGCAGGGCTCATCTTTGTGACATTTAAAAGAGAGGAATGATATGAGAATACTTGTTTATGGAGCAGGAGTGTTGGGGGGAAATCTTGCAAGCAACTTGTACAGGCAGGGAAAAGATGTCACACTTCTTGCACGTGGAAAATGGTATGAAGAGATAAAAAGAAATGGGCTTAGTATTCATAATTATTTCGGCAGAAAGACCAATGTGAAGATACCTGTGATTGATGGGTTGAGATCGGATGATAGATACGACGTTATATTTGTGGTGGTCAGATATACCCAGATAGATAGTGTTGTTCAACCTCTTAAAGATAATGCTTCCAGAAACATTGTATTTGTTGGGAACAATCTTAAGACAGACGAACTCACAAAAGCACTATCGAAGAAGTCAGTTCTTTTTGCATTTGCAATGTCTGCCGGGCACAGGGAAAAGAGCTATATCAGATCAGTGTCACTGAATAAGATAACAGTTGGAAATACTAAGGGGACTCCCTCGCAGGAGAATTTTGTAAGAAATGTATTCTCCGGAACAAACTTTAAAGTTGTGTATGAATCTAACATGGCAGACTGGCTTTTATGCCATGCAGCATCAGTAATACCAATAGCTTTTGCCTGTTATTATGCAAATGGTGATATAAAAAAGCTTAAGCGTGACAAAGCCTACATCAATAGGATCATGGATGCAACTATTGCGGCTTATACAGTTTTGGAAGACAACGGGCATGAAATTATGCCTGATTCTGATAAAGACTTTAGAAATCCAAAATTCAAGAAGAAATATACCCCATTTTACCAATTCATTTTCGCAACAAAACTTGGAAAACTCTGCACCTCTGACCACGCAATGAATGCAATTGATGAGATGAGTGCGCTCAACAGAGATTTCAAGGAATACATTAGGAAATACGGCGATATCCCAAAGCCGTGGACAGACCTTGAGAGGGATACCAACGGATATCTGATATAAAACAGGGGGAAGAGTAGGGCATGTCAGTTAAGATTAATTCTTTGAGTGAAAAAGAGATTCGTGATATAGGCGATGCTTTCGCAGATTTTCAATATGCTGAATCAGAATTTGGAATGGGGTATCTTGGAAAAGGCAGACAGGCCGTGAGTGATTACATATGCGCTTATGTGCGCATGGCCATTAATGAGAGAGTTCTTTACTCAACAAGCGAGGAACATGAGGGATTTATTGCCTTTAAGAATCCCGGAGTCAACATGAGTCTGAAATCTGCTGCAGGTCTTTTGAAAACTATTCCCGGATGCGCGGATGTAGGTCATTTGCGAAGTGCCGCGAGGGGCTTTTTTAATTCGGGAAAGAGTTATGGAGCCATACTGTCCAAACTTAAAGTGCCTTTCATTTATGTAGGCATGGTTGCGGTAAGAAAAGAATATCAGGGCAAAGGATTCATGCGAAAGGTCCTGGAGATTGCATTTGAGGAAGGCCGAAGACAGGCAGTTCCTGTGGTATTGGATACGGATGCTGTGCTGAAGAAAAATAAATATGAGCATCTGGGCATGAAATGTGTAGTAACTCAGCACTTTACTGATGGAGTAGAACTGTACGGAATGGTATATGAGCCTGACAATATCCCGAAAGAGTGGAAGAGTGAGATCGTTCTCGAGGACATGCGAATTCTGTCTTCGTCCAATAAAAATGTATGGGATCGCTTTGCACCTGTTTATAGCAACTTTGTCACAGGAACTCCGGGAAATAAGCGATCGTATGAAATCATGTATAAGCGGATAAAAACAGTGATTAAGGATAAAGAGGTGCTTGAACTTGCTACAGGCCCAGGTGTTATTGCAAGGCAGGTTGCGGATGAAGCAAAAAAGATGATTGCTACAGATTATTCCGAGAAGATGCTTGCTATGGCAAGAAGGGGAATTGTGCCTGAAAACCTTGTCTTTGAAAAAGCTGATGCGTCATCCCTGCAATATGCTGATAACAGCTTTGATGTGATCATCATCGCTAATGCACTTCATGTTATTCCGGAACCGGAAAAGGTCTTATCTGAGATAAAACGAGTGTTGCGAAAAGATGGACTTCTTATAGCACCAAACTTCATACATGACAATACTAAAAAAGTCAGTGGAATTATGAGTAAGACTCTTTCATGTGTAGGAGTTGATTTCAAGGCAAAATGGGATGCTGACGGATATCTGAAATTCCTTAGGAATAATGGATTCACAGCAGTTTACTCAAATCAGTTACCATCAACAATACCTTTAATGTACGTGGAATGTAGGAATGATAGGAAAAATGACGATACATGAATTTGGAAAAGATAATGATAAGGTCATAGTGTTGCTACATCCGTCCGTGGTTATGTGGGATTACTTCGAGTATGTGATTCCGCTTTTGGAAAAGAAATACCATCTGATAATTCCTGCACTTCCGGGGTATGACCCTGACAACAAGAGCGATTTTACAAGTGTTGAAGAAATCTCAGGAGAGCTGGAAGAGTGGTTGTTCAAGAACGAGTTATGTGATGTTACCTGCCTCTACGGCTGCTCCATGGGAGGAAGCATCGTTGTCAGGATGCTTGCGAACAACAAAGTGAAAATACATAGTGCCGTAATAGATGGCGGTATTACCCCTTATCAGCTTCCATGGATTGTTACAAGATTGATAGCAATAAAGGATTTTTTGTTGATATACACAGGAAAACTTGGGGGAACAAAGCTATTGGAAAAAGCTTTTTCTACTGATGAACTGTCAGAGGAGGATGTGCAATACGCGGCAAAGGTTCTTAAAATGATCAGTGCCAGAACAATCTGGAGAACATTTGAATCATGTAACAATTATTCCATGCCTGAGAATGTCCATATTGACTGCAGGTATATAGAGTACTGGGTTGCAGAAAAGGAAGTCAAAGACCGAAAGTGGGATGTGTCATATATCAAAAATCACTTTCCACAGACAGTTTTCAGAAAGATAAAGGATGTAGGGCACGGGGGTCTTGCTCCGTTTAATCCGGAAAAGTTTGTGAGGGGGATCAATAGCGTTATATGGAAAAGTACGATATCACAAGACCGGTAATCCTTAAAAAGGGTGTATATAAGCTCAATGATGAAGCAAATTTCAATTATCAGCTGAACCGTGTTATCAACTGGGATGGTGGCAGACTGGAGGATGTCCAAAAAGTTTCCGGCAAGATCCACAACAGTGACGATTGGAAAAGAGAACTTATCTTGCTCGGCGACGAAGCCATGAAAGAGGGCAGGACAGATAATGCCATTGCCTATTATCGAATGAGCGAGTTCTTCATGTATGACGGTGATCCTGATAAGAGAAAGTACTATGAGAAGGCAACCAAGCTCTTTTACGAGTACTATGCAGATTTCTTTGAGGGAGAAAATCCAAGGATTGAAAGATATGATGTCCCCTATGAGAATGTGAAACTCCCTGTGATGCATGTGGTGCCTTATGGTGAGAGCAAGGGGACTATACTTATCCATGGCGGCAATGACAGCTATTTTGAGGAATTTCTTTTCACTGTCCTATATATGCAGGAACAGGGCTTTGAAGTCTACATGTTTGAAGGCCCCGGGCAGGGTGGCGTAATGCGTGTTCAGGGAATGCATTTCACCCATGAATGGGAAAAGCCGGTTAAATCAATCCTTGATTATTTTGGACTTTCCGATGTGACTATCATAGGCATTTCCCTTGGTGGCTACCTTGCACCGAGAGCTGCAGCCTTTGATAAGAGGATCACAAAGGTTGTTGCCTGGTCCATATTCCCATGCTTTCAGGATATTCTTGTGAGTATGCAACCACAGGGTACGCAGAGAGCATTCCATATCCTCATGAAGCTACATGCCCGTCCACTTCTTAATCTGGTATTTGGCAAAAAAGCTAAGAAATCTCCCATAATCGACTGGGGAATCAAGCATGGATGCTATGCCTATGAGGCAAAGGATGCATATAGTTATGCCAAGAAGCTGAAGCTATATGACATTGCACCCGTCGCAGATCAGATTACGCAGGATATGCTGATTCTTGGGGCCAGTGGAGACCATTTCATTGATTACCACCTTATCGGAAAAGAGATCAACATGCTAAGGAATGTCAGAAGCCTTACATTTCGCCTGTTTACTGACAAGGAAGAAGCGGAAAATCATTGTAATGTGGGTAATGGGAAATTGGCTATAGATGAAATACTTAGTTGGATTACACGTATTGGGAGTAAGGAATGATTGTTACAGCTGTCGCAGTGGGAACCAGGGGAGATGTAAATCCTCTGGCAGAGCTTGGCGAGGAAATGACAAAAAGGGGACATGAGTTCCGGATACTGACATCGGAGGCTTTCCGTCCGCTCATAGAAAGTAAAGGCGTGACCTTCTTAAGGCTTGATACGGATGCAGATCATGTCATGAAATATATGGTTACAGACTATAAGACTAGCCTTGATTTTGTTAATGGGCTATTTAAGCTTAAGAAGGAAAATCCGAGATTTATGGAGCAGACCATTGATGCTATAAAAGGCTCTGACCTTGTAATGTATGGTACGTGCTCAGCTTTTGCAAGACATGCGGCTGAGTATCTTGGAATCAAATGTGCAAGATATTTTTACAGTCCGATGGATCCGACCAGACAATACTCGCTTTATACTGATGATTTTAATTCGGACAAAGTGCTTAAAAGCTATGATGGACTATCGGATGGGATGAGCCTCATGACAATTGTCGCCCTAAATAAATGGAGAAAAAGTGTAGGTCTTCCAAAGTGGAAGAAAAGCAGCAGATATACGGAGCTGGGAGGAAGAAAAGTACTTACTTTTTACCCCACAAGTCCTCTCCTTATGCCAATGGATCCTACATGGGGAGACCATATACATGTGACAGGGTATTGGTATCATCCGGGAGAGAGTATAAAAGAATTTGAAGAATCCGAGGAATTGACGGACTTTTTGACAGCGGGTGAGAAACCGATATTTGTAGCTTTTGGAAAGGCAGAGTCACCTGAACTTGCGAGACTACAGCTGCTGACATTAGATGCTTTAAAAAAGACCGGAATTCGTGCTGTCGTGCAGGCATACCAGATACCGAAAAAAGACAAGATAAATACTGACAAGCTGTTTTTTATAGATAACGTCCCATATGCTTATATCTTCGGAAAGGTGAGAGCAGTAGTGCATCATGGCGGAAACACTACAAATGGTCTGGGACTTAGGGCAGGGCTTCCAACACTGGTGATAGCACTGGCGCTTGACCAGTATTTTTATGGGAGAGTTGATCACAAACTCTGTTGTGGACCTAAACCATTGTACATAAGAAAGAGATTATGTACTGCTGAAGAAATCTCAGATGCTCTACAAGACCTGGTCAGCGGGAAATATGATGTTACGACGCAGACTATTTCGGAACTGATAATGAAAGAAAACGGTGTAATGGAGGCTGTTAAAGCAATAGAGGATTATATTTCAGAGGGGTAAACGAGTATGCTGTTAACTGTTTTTCTGGCGTTGGTTTTTTGCGTGGCGATTACACTTATGATGTTCTCAGCTGTGGCATTTATTCAGGATAAGAAGTTCTTTTCTTCAGCACCGAAGGAGGCGCAGGAAGCTCTTTTACCAAGGGAAAAAGAACTGTTCTACGGTGCCAGGGCAATCGGCTGGACTTTAATGATGTTCAGTTTTCTGATGATACTTGGGGTGGGTATTATCTCAATTTGGGATGGCTTCAGGAGTGGGTTCACGTTTTGGCAGTTCTTTTTTAGATTTATTTTTATATTCACAGTTTACAAACTTTATGACATGATCTGCTTTGATTACTTCCTGCTTTTAAAGTTCCATTTCTTCCAGTTTTATTATCCGGAAGTGAAGGAAGTATATGCGAACAGGAAGTATGGATATAACATAAAGAGCCAGTTGCTGAAGCTTCTTGTAATATTCCCAGCAGCATCAGCGCTTGCGGCTTGGATATGTACATTGTTTTAGAAGTATGAAGGAGAGACTGCCATGCAAATGGATTACAGTAAGCCGGATTGGAATAGAATAACGCATTTATATAAATTTGGAATCTTCGCTTCGTTACTAGCTCTCATAGGCGGTGATATGTTGCTGGGCTGGGGCACGGCGGATCTTTCACTTTCAGGAATGGAGCAGTATTTTTCAAGGTATAGTACGGTTTCTGATGCAAGAATATTCTGGGCAGCTACACTTGGAATGATAGGTATAACGGTTGAGACGATGTGTTTTTTTGCAATATATCGTGTCTAGCTGCTATATCTGATAAATATGCCCATGCTTATAGAGCCGGTCTTATTGGGATGTTGGTATTCGGTCCATTCTGCCATGTGATGTGCTGCGCTACTATTTATTATCATAATGCTTTGGAAAGGATACGCCCGGATTTGGCAATAAATGAGACTCTGCAATTTGCAAAGATGTTTCTTCTTCCTGTCTCAGGAATCTTTTTAGTGTTCTTCTTGATTATGAATATCGTTCAGATAATGGCATTTGCAAAAGGTAAAACTCCTTATCCAAGGTGGTGCGTCGTATTTACAATGCTGATTGGAATAATAGATATCGTGATTATGAGAATGGTCGGAAATCAGGCGTGGGCGCTGGCTTTATCTAAGGGATGGCTCAGCGTTGGAAGCTTTATTACATTTACAGGTATTTTACTAAATGTTCCTAAAGCAAAGAATACGGAGGCATGACAGTTGATAAAGACTATATTAGTGGCGCTGTTCTTATGTATCATCGAAATATTTGTAATCGTAGTGGCAAGCCCAATGGCAAAGCCGTCACTTGTTCTGAGATTTCTTCCAGAGGATGTGAGGCTTGCAGGAAAAGATCATCCTGAGCCGCCTAAAGGGAAGCAGACGATAGCACACTTGCTGCTTGCGATATTTCTAGTGGCA
>JAEEGH010029994.1_pt1 | contig 10596 bp, 8 predicted proteins | sample 9134181 | NCBI WGS metagenome assembly JAEEGH01 (sample SAMN16246544, study PRJNA631951) | gut metagenome | biome: gut microbiome; feature: rumen; material: DP-attached | host: Bos | place: Iran: Karaj | collected 2018-10 | reverse complement strand
GGTTATCGGATAGGCTGAACGAGCCTTTCGTGACTGTCAACACGGTAACAGGAGATACTGGCATCAAGCAGGCGCAGGATGAATACGACCAGCTGATGCGTAACAAAACACCTAAATCAAGGAGAAAATAAACTATGGAGATTATTATCAATGGCCAGCAGGCTTGTTTAAAGAAGAATACTTCGTTTGAATACATCAGCGAGAATCCGCTATTTACGGGTTCTGACAGTTATACGCTGACAATTACCTTTCCGCTGAAAGACTGTCCGCAGAACATCAATATCTTCGGACATCTGCATCGTCAGGACGTGGAGAAGAACAAGGTGGTGTTCGACTGTGACATCAGGGACAAGAACTTCTTCAAGTCTGGCTCTATCGTCATCACTCAGATATCGGAGGTAGAGGTAAAGACGCAGTTCTTGGAAGGACGTTCTGAGCAGAACTTCGACGACTCCTTTGATGATGTGTACCTGAATCAGTTGAATCTGGGGTATCCTGATGCGGAGCAGCGCAAAAAGGTAAACAACGACTTCAACAATGCCTGGTGGAAGTCGTATCCAGTAAAGAAATGGGTAGCATTGCCTTGGGTAAACAATACTTCAGGCAACTTGCAGAATGAAGTATCGAAGGATGGTAACGGCAATTTCCAATGGGGAACCAACAGTTATGGCCTGACATTCCAGCCGTTCCTCCTGCATATCCTTGATAAGATCTGTGAGGTGATGGGATATACAGGGCATTTCGAGGCTATTCATAACAGTCGATTCAGAAAACTGTTAATATGCAATACGCTGCCTGCACCTTGGGCGGCATGGAATTTTGCGATTGCGCTGCCGCACTGGTCGCTGACAGAGTTCTTTGAGGAACTGGAGAGGCTGATGGGAGGGGAGTTCTCCATCAATCATAAGGCCAAGACCATCAGCTTTGAGTTCTCGCACGTGATAGCAAATAGGACAGAGCCGGTGCATATCGAGAAGGTCATCAACAAGTATCAGGTGGAGGTATCACGCGAGAACAAGTCTGACTATGTGGGTGCCACAAATCGCGTTTATGCAGAGAATGATGACAGGATGTGGGCCTATAAGAGCTGCCAGTGGTACATAGACGAGCACAAGAACGATGCGATGGAGTTCGCAACCTTGGCCGGACTGCTGAACTATGCCAAGACAAACCTGAAGCAATGCGGGGTAGAGTCATGGGATAGCGGAAGACGTCATCATACGGCATACACTCGTGGCTATCCGAATGGTTCGGACGGACACAAGCTTTTCTATGCCAGGGACGTGGATACATACTTCATCATGTGGTGCTATAAGTCGGAGTTTGTGGAATCGTTTCATGTTTACCATGATGATACGGACTACAACTATTACATGTACACAAACCGATTGATGCCCGTGAATCAGTTTGGTGGAAAGGTAGTGGATAAAGAGGCAGAGGAAGTGGAAATGAATATCGTTCCTGCATGGATTGACTATACAGACGAGTCCCTGGGTCCGTGTCTGTTCCTTGAATGTGGTGAGATGGGTAGTGCCGTATCATGGACTGAAGAGACGGATGATGAAGGCAACACTACTAATAGTGGCACATCAGGTAGTGGACGCACGTTTGGTACTGGAGGAAGCAGAAGAGATTCTGCAGGCTTTGGCTCGTATGAGGTTGACGAGACGGACTATAACAGTGGTGCATTGGCTCAGACAAAAGCAGGAAAAGCCATTGCCAAGGGTGAGCAGGAGAAATCTGATGCTTACTTCGATAAGATATATGTAGGGTTCTGGGATGGTTACAACAGGTTCGCTGGGTTAATGCCGCATCCGCTGACAGACAAGTTGGAGATAAGAGACGACTTCACACAGCTCAGTTATCCGTATTCGCTTCGTATCAATCAGGAACAGGAATACGATGACAACAATATAGCCCTGAAATATACGTATGACATTGATAACAGAAAGAAATACACCTTTTCTTTCTTGTCAGATGTGATACCAGACCCAAGAGCTTTGTTCTACATAGAGGGGAGCAAATACGTGGCAGAGAAAATAACTGCGACCTTCCATGAGGGTACAGGAAAGTCGCAATTATTGAAGATATCGTGTTTTCGGGTTCTGGAGTCTACTTGAGCCTCTTCAGCTTCTTATTGACGGCCTTCTCAACAATCTCATTGGAGATTTTGGCATAGAGCTGAGTAGTTCTGATATCCTTGTGACCGAGCATCTTCTTAACTTCCTCTAGGGTGAAGCCGTAGCAGAGCATCAGCGTAGCAAAGGAATGACGTCCGATGTGGCAGGTAACGGGCTTGTGAATCTGACAGAGGGATTCGATGACGTGGCAGTACTCGTTCAGCTTCTGGTTGGTGATTTTGGGTAGCTGGTAGTCGTACTTTTTCAGCACATCCATAGCAGGAGGAAGAATAGGAGTGAAGAACTTGGAACCAGTCTTCAGACGCTCGCCATCAATGTAGGTGTAGTCGCTGCGCTTCTCGGTCATAGTCTCGAAGTCGAATAGGTCCATGTCACAGAAGGCAAGTCCAGTGTAGGCCATAAATATAAAACGATCACGCGCGCGCTCGAGATGGCCAGTGCACTTCAGTTTACGAATCTTGATAAGTTCCTTCTCTGTGAGAGGATTGCGCTCCTTGTTGCTTCCCTTGGGGAATTTGACGTACTGATAGGGGTCAGACTCAATCATCTCCAGTTGCCACAGAATCTTGGTGTACTTCTTCACCTTCTTGTGATAGCCGTTGATGGTGTAGTCGCTGCGCTTGTTACCCAGACGAAGCCAGGCATCCCAAGCCATGACGTTAGCCTTTGTAAGGTCTGCGAAGGTGTTAAGACAGCCACATGCTTCGAGAGCGTTGAAGACAACGGTGAAGTCCTTGACGGTATTAGGGGCAAGGCCTTCATTCTCGAAACGGTTACGGCAGAAATCAATAAAGCTCTGACGAAGGTCGTTACCTTTGAAGAGGACATTCTCTTCGGGTTTGGTTGGAGCCTGGGCTGTGAATACATGATTGTTGAAGTTCTCGATGGTCATGTCCTCTTTGAGCATTATCATCGCATTGACGATTTGCTCATAGTGCTTGACCTTGGCTACGATAGCTTTGTCCTGAGCAGCCACCTCCCAATTCTCTGGGGTAGAGGAGCCCACAATCTCAAACTTGCGCTGACCTTCCTTAAGGTATACGCAAATGTCAATAAAACCAGTTCCCACTTTCGCTGCCTTCTTACGGCGGTCGAAGATCACTTTTACGTGCTTTGTCATAACTTTAACTTTTTTTTGCGCGGAAAAGGGCCTTTCTGGGATGAAAAAGTGCCGAATCTTGGCATTTTTACATGATTTGTAGCATTTTGTGGGAGATGTCATGTATCAAAAATCAGGGCCTAGTGATACCATGTATCAAAATGTGTATCAAAAATTGGCTCCAACAAGCTCTAAACACTTCCATTCAGTTCCACGAAATTCCACTTAATCCGCATTGTTTAACAATTAGTGAAAATCCCTAAAACTGGTTCAAAATGAGAGGGTTAGAACGCTATCTACCTGATTTATAACGAAAAAGTGACAGACTTTTTGAGTCCATCACTTCTCCTCTAAAGTACACCCGCAGGGGCTCGAACCCTGGACACCCTGATTAAGAGTCAGGTGCTCTACCAACTGAGCTACGGGTGCATCATTTTGTTGCTTAAATCAGCTCTCTTGCTGAATTGCGGGTGCAAAGGTACGGAGTTTTTTCGTAACCACCAAATGTTTTGCGGACTTTTTTCGAAAAAAGATGAAAAAAGGCTCGAATTCCGAAGAATCGAGCCTTTTTGTTTTGGTTTAGATGAACAGAACGGTGAGACCTGCCATGACAATCGAAACCATCGACATCAGCTTGATGAGGATGTTGAGCGACGGACCAGAGGTATCCTTGAAGGGGTCACCAACGGTGTCGCCCACGATGGTAGCCTTGTGAGCGAAGGAGCCCTTGCCACCAAAGTTGCCTTCTTCGACCATCTTCTTGGCATTGTCCCACGCACCTCCGGCATTGGCCATGAAGACGGCGAGGGTGAAGCCACAGGTGAGTCCACCAACGAGCAGACCAAGGACACCAGCAACGCCCAGGACGCAACCCACGACGATGGGGATGGCGATGGCCAGGAGTGATGGGAAGATCATCTCGTGCTGAGCAGCACGTGTAGAGATCTCTACGCAAGAGCCGTAGTCGGGAGTGCCTGTACCCTCAAGGATACCAGCAATCTCGCGGAACTGACGACGAACCTCTTCCACCATCTTCTGGGCAGCACGACCTACAGCCTCCATGGTAAGACCACAGAAGAGGAAGGACGCCATACCTCCGATGAAGGCACCCACAAGCACCTTAGGATTCATGAGGTTGACCTGGAAGTAGTTCATGAAGTCGGGGATGGTGGCAGCAGAGGCGCTGATAACCTCGCCCTTGACATTCTCCATCATGACACCAGCACGCTCCATAGCAATCTTGATTTCCTCGATGTAAGAGGCGAGGAGTGCGAGGGCCGTGAGGGCTGCAGAACCAATGGCAAAGCCCTTACCAGTAGCAGCAGTGGTATTTCCTAATGCATCGAGGGCATCTGTACGATGACGAACCTCTTCACCCAGTTCAGACATCTCGGCATTACCACCAGCATTATCGGCGATAGGTCCATAGGCATCAGTAGCCAGTGTAATACCCAGCGTAGAGAGCATACCCACAGCAGCGATACCAATGCCATAGAGTCCGTTAGCCAAACTCTCGCTGGACATAGAGAGGTCGAAGCCGTTGGCAAAGCCGAAGCTGAGAATGATAGCCACACCGATGGTGATAACGGGAATGCAGGTAGAAATCATACCCGTGCCTATACCTTTAATAATAACGGTAGCAGAACCCGTGAGACCAGCCTCAGAGATTTTCTGGGTGGGCTTGTAGGAATGAGAGGTGTAGTACTCGGTAGCTTGTCCGATGATGACACCAGCGACAAGACCCGTGATGACAGAGCAAGAGAGCATCATCCAGTTCTCGATGCCCAACAGGTAGAGAATACAGAAGGTGGCGACGGCAATGAGTACGGCACTTACGTTGGTACCCAGAGACAGTGACTTCAACAGATCACGCATGGTGGCGCCCTCCTTGGTGCGAACTAGGAAGATGCCGAAGAGCGACAGGAAGACTCCTACAGCAGCGATGAGCATGGGGGCGATGACTGCCTTGAGCTGGATGTCGAGACCAGCAGCGGCAAAGGCAGCAGCACCCAGGGCGGCAGTAGAGAGCACAGAGCCACAGTACGACTCGTAGAGGTCGGCACCCATACCAGCCACGTCACCAACATTGTCACCAACATTATCGGCAATAGTAGCAGGATTGCGTGGGTCGTCCTCAGGAATGTCGGCCTCGACTTTACCTACGATGTCGGCACCCACGTCGGCAGCCTTGGTGTAGATACCACCACCAACACGAGCGAATAGCGCCTGCGTAGAAGCACCCATACCAAAGGTTAGCATGGTAGTGGTGATGGAGATAAGTCCATCCTGATCAAAGTAGTTCAGCACGACAAACCAGATGGCGATGTCGAGCAAGCCAAGGCCCACCACGGTGAGACCCATGACGGCGCCAGAGCGGAAGGCCACCTTCAGACCAGCGTTCAGACTCTTACGGGCTGCGTTGGCAGTACGCGCAGAGGCATAGGTTGCCGTCTTCATGCCGAAGAAGCCTGCCAAGCCAGAGAAGAAACCACCTGTCAGGAAGGCGAACGGTACCCAGGGGTTCTGGACGTTCAGACCGTAAGCCATGAAGGCAAACAGGGCGCAGAGGACTACAAACACGATGCCGACCACCTTGTACTGCTGTTTGAGATAGGCCATAGCACCCTTTCTCACGTAGAGGGCAATCTCACGCATGCGTGGTGTACCCTCATCTTCTCCCATCATCTGACGGAAGAAGAAAAAGGCCATGCCCAAAGCAACGATAGATGCAATGGGCACGAGCCAGAATACGGTTGGAATGATCATAAATATTTAGGTTTTAAAGGTTATTATAGGTTAGGGGGAGATGGGGGAGAGGTTACTCGTCGGCAATAAAGTCAGAGAGAGATTCAGCATCCTCGTCGTCCTCGCCATCGCTCAGATCGAAGGTGGTGCGATAGTTGTTCTCGTTGATTTCATCGTCATCGGGATCCTCGATATCCACATCGTCCTCATCAGGCTTGTTGTAGTCGTCGATGATGTCAACATCTGCATCGTCATCCTCATCGCCATCACCCAAAGAACTGGAGTCTTCGAACTTCATGCGAGGCTTGATGGTCTCAGGCTTCAACTTAGCAAAGATAGCCTCGACCCATGTACCCTTGGCAACCTCCAGCACTTCATAGCCATCGGCCACTTTCTTCTCGTACATGCCGCCCTTCTTGTGCAATCGATCTTTGGGTAGGGTAGTGGTAGAAATATCGAAACCACTCTCGATAATGTCCTGAATAGACTGTGACAGCGAGTCCCAGCCACCTCCGAAGTTACGGTCAATAACCTCCAGCAGTTTGGCAGCAGAGATATGACGGATATTCTCATAGGTCAGGTCTGTGACACGCGTGATAGGACGCTTCTTAATGGCCCACGTCACCTTGACATTCTCATCAACCTTAAAAGTGCCCACCTTATATCCTTGCTTGGTATATTTCTCATGAAGCAACTTGTTGTCATCCTTCACTTCCTCAATCATAAAGGCACTGCGCACGATATCGGCAATGTGGCGCAGATTCTCCTTCAGTTCGCCTTCCTTGTCAGAAGCATCGAGCATACGGAAGATATCATTCTCCTGGACATCCCAAACTGTGCTTTTTGTCAGTGTTTTCAAGCTTAGCGCTTTGTTTGTTGTTGTTTCTTTCATACGTATTTTTGAGATTAATTACATATTTTGCTGCAAATGTACGAAAAAAAGTGATAAATAAAAAAGGAATTATCAATTATTTATTACCTTTGCATCAAAATTATGTCAGAACCGTTAGCTGAGAGACTCAGACCTCGCACGTTGGACGACTATATCGGACAGCAACATTTGGTAGGCGAGGGGGCAGTCCTGCGCAAGATGATTGATGCAGGACGCATCTCGTCGTTTATCCTGTGGGGACCGCCAGGGGTGGGGAAGACCACGCTGGCGCAGATTATTGCCAACAAGCTGGAAACACCTTTCTACACGCTGTCGGCTGTGACCAGTGGTGTGAAGGATGTGAGGGATGTCATTGAGAAAGCCCAGAAGGGCAGATTCTTCAACGAGGCATCGCCGATACTGTTTATTGACGAGATTCACCGTTTCTCGAAGTCGCAGCAAGACTCGCTATTGGGTGCTGTCGAGAAAGGTATCGTGACGCTGATTGGTGCAACGACAGAGAATCCATCGTTTGAGGTTATCCGTCCGTTGTTGTCGCGTTGTCAGTTGTATGTGTTGAAATCGCTGGAAAAAGACGATCTGCTGGAACTGCTCCACAGAGCCATCACGAAAGACGTATTTCTGAAAGAGAAAAATATCGAACTTAACGAAACGTCAGCATTATTAAGATACAGTGGTGGTGATGCGCGTAAACTACTGAATATCTTAGAATTGGTTATTGAGAGTTCTAGTAGTGCTATGGGTTCTGGTGATACTAGTGAGACAAGCATCATTATCACCGATGAAATGGTAGAAAAATGCTTGCAACAGAACCCATTGGCGTACGATAAAGATGGTGAGATGCACTACGATATCATCTCCGCCTTTATCAAGTCCATACGTGGCTCAGATCCTGATGCAGCACTGTACTGGATGGCTCGCATGATAGAGGGTGGGGAAGACCCACAGTTTATTGCCAGACGCATGGTGATATCGGCCTCTGAGGACATAGGCCTGGCTAATCCCAACGCTTTATTGCTGGCCAATGCTGCCTTTGACACCGTCATGAAGATTGGATGGCCTGAGGCACGGATAGCTTTAGCAGAATGTTGTGTATATCTGGCAACGTCGCCCAAGAGCAATTCAGCATATTTGGGCATTGACAAGGCCTTAGAACTGGTAAGACAGACTGGCAATCAGCCTGTTCCGTTGCCTTTAAGGAATGCGCCTACCAAGTTAATGAAAGAGCTTGGCTATCATGATGGATATAAATATCCACACGATTATCCTGGACATTTTACGCCACAGCAGTATATGCCTGATGCACTGCAGAATGAGCGTCTGTGGTTTGCTCAGCATTCGCCATCAGAAGAGAAATTGTACGAAAGAATGGTGAATTATTGGGGCGAAAAATACAAAAAATAACACCACTCACGTGTTATGATAAATAGAATATGGAATACGAGGATATTTTACAGCAGGTAATAGAGTTTCTTGGAACTTTTGCCTTTGCCATATCTGGAATACGTCATGCTGCTGCCAAGCATTTTGACTGGTTTGGCGGCTATGTCTGTGGCATTGCTGTGGCTATTGGTGGCGGTACCATTCGTGACGTCATGCTGGGAACCACGCCATTCTGGATGACCAATCCCTTTTATATGATTTGTACGGCTTTGGCGTTGATATTTGTCGTTATTTTCGCAAAACACATGGAAGGTCTCAGAAATACGTGGTTTGTGTTTGACACGCTGGGCCTGGCACTTTTTACCATTGCAGGAATTCAAAAATCGCTCGTTTTCGGACAACCATATTGGGTAGCGATTATTATGGGCTGTATAACGGGTTCTGCAGGTGGTGTAATTCGCGACGTACTACTAAATAATGAGCCAGTTATATTTCAACGGGAAATCTACGCTATGGCAACTTTACTTGGAGGAATAACATATTGGTTCTTAGATTATTTACGAGTACCTATTGAAGTAACTGTTATTTCTTCTTTTGTAGTTACTTGCTTAATGAGATTTCTGGCTGTTCGTTACCATTTAGCACTTCCAAAACTAAATCCCGAATAGTGAGCGAAGTAGGTTGCTGTTTTATCTTTAAAATACTCTATTTATCATAATGCGTATTCTTGTATTATTGTTAAATAGAAAAGAATACAAAGTTTTTTTGGTGGAATCAGAATTATTTTGTATTTTTGCAGCCTATTATAAATAAGGTGTATAACTACATCAATAATTAACGAATAACAATACAGAAAATATAAAAGAATGAAACCAACAGCGATTCTGCTTTTGCACTGTCCTGACCAACAAGGCATTATTTCAGAGGTAACAAGATTTATCACAGACAACCAAGGAAACATTGTCTACCTTGACCAGTATGTCGACAAACAAGACGGCATGTTTTTCATGCGTATTGAATGGGAATTGGAGAATTTTCTGATTCCACGAGAGAAAATCCAGGAATACATTAATACATTATATGCTCAACGCTATCAGATGACGTGTAAACTGTATTTTAGTGACAAGCGTCCAAGAATGGCCATCTTCGTCAGTAAAATGAGTCATTGCCTCTACGACTTGCTGGCACGTTGGAAAGCTGGCGAATGGGACATCGATATTCCATGCATCGTCTCCAATCACGAGGATTTGCGCTATGTCGCTGAGCAGTTTGGAATTCCTTATTATGTATGGAGCATCAAAAAAGACCATTCTAATAAAGCTGAAGTTGAGGCTGCAGAAATGGAACTTTTGCGCAAGGAGAATATTACCTTTATCGTATTGGCCCGTTATATGCAGATTATCTCTGACGAGATGATTGCGGCCTATCCGAACCACATTATTAATATTCACCACTCATTCTTGCCTGCTTTTATCGGTGCGAAGCCTTATCATCAAGCATGGGAACGCGGTGTAAAGATTATTGGAGCTACCAGCCACTATGTAACTGCTGAGTTGGATGCAGGACCAATCATTGAGCAAGATGTGACACGCATCACACACAAGGACACGCCAGAGAGCCTGGTGCTGAAAGGAAAAGACTTGGAAAAGATTGTGTTGTCGCATGCAGTATCAAAGCATATCCAACGTAAAATACTGACTTTCAAGAACAAAACGATTATTTTCAGCTAATGAACGTAGCAATCGTAAAATATAATGCTGGAAACATCTATTCGGTGGTGAATGCCCTTCGCAGAATGGGTATCGAGCCCCTACTGACGGATGATGCCGAGCAACTGCAGAAGGCTGACCGCGTGTTGTTTCCCGTCAGGGCGAAGCACGTGGTACGATGGAATATCTGAAGGCCCGTCGCTTGGATGAAGTCATTCGTGACTTGAAGCAGCCCGTTTTCGGCATCTGCGTTGGCCAGCAACTGTTGTGCAAGCACTCTGAGGAAGGCGACGTCGACTGTATTGGTATCTTCGACGCAGAAGTCAAGCGTTTCCAGCCTGAGAAACACGAAGACAAGGTGCCATGTATGGGATGGAACGATCTAAAGATTAAAGATAAAAGACTAAAGATGAAAGATGGGATTTGTCCGCTGATTGAAGGACTTGGCGAGAATCCCTACGTCTATTTCGTGCACAGCTACTATGTTCCTGTCTGTGAGGACACTATCGCCATTGCCGACTACATTCTCCCCTACTCTGCATCGATGCATAAGAATAATTTTTACACTTGTCAATTCCATCCTGAAAAGAGTGGAAAGGTGGGTGAACGCATCCTTAAAAACTTTTT
>JAEEGH010029993.1_pt1 | contig 10596 bp, 9 predicted proteins | sample 9134181 | NCBI WGS metagenome assembly JAEEGH01 (sample SAMN16246544, study PRJNA631951) | gut metagenome | biome: gut microbiome; feature: rumen; material: DP-attached | host: Bos | place: Iran: Karaj | collected 2018-10 | reverse complement strand
TGGCGCGCTTAGCAAGCTAATTTTAACATTTAAGTTTTTACTATAAAAAATGAAATGTTAAAAAACCCTGGAATGATAGTTTTAGCTGCTAACTTTACATCACGTTACAAGTATTTGAGGCTATACTTTTACATCACGTTATAAGAATTTTAGTAAATTGTAAACATACTATTTTATACTAATTCAAACAAAAAATTGAAAATTATGAATAAGATACAAATAATAAATCAAGTACTCAAACCGATAATAAACGCAGGATTCAACGCATGGTTTGTTGGAGGCTGCGTGAGAGACGAACTCATGGGTGTTAAGCCTCATGATTTTGATTTGTGTACAACTGCACGTCCGAGCGATTTGCATAAAATATTTGATAAGTTTTCAAACATTTCTGAAAATTCAGAAAAGTTCGGAATAACGATGATTGTTATTGATGACGAAGTTGTTGAAATTTCAACGCTCCGTAAAGATATAACTTCAGGACGTCACCCTGAGATTGCATTTGCTGATTCAATTGATGACGATGCAAAGCGCCGCGATTTTACAGTCAATGCATTATACCGAGAAATAGATGGAACAATAATTGACCCAACGGGTTTGGGTGTTTCTGATGTAAAGAACAAAATATTGCGTTTTGTCGGTGACGCTCAATCAAGAATCAATGAAGACCAATTGAGGATGCTACGTTTTGTTCGTTTCATTGCTTCAAAAGGTTTTCGTTCAGCGTACACAAAAGGCGAATTGTCAAAATTGAAATTTAACTTTGATGATTGTTCTGCTGAAAGACGTCTTGCTGAAATTGAAAAGATATTCGCTGGCAAATATTTTGTTGACGCAATTAAAATCATTCTCGATTTGAGAATCCTTGAATTGCTTGGACTTGATATTGCTGAAAGATTGTCAAAAGTAAAACAATCATTAAAATGGCACGCTGAAGGTTCGCTCTGGCAACTTGCTGATGGTCATATCGCAAAAATCGAAACTGATGCTGATATAAAATACATTGATTCATCATCGAAATTTTTGTTCCACGGTAATGCCTGGGATCATACGTTAAGAGTAATTATTGCAATGTCAAAATTAATTGACGGTATTCAAGATGAACATACAAGATTTATTTTGATGTTTGCTGCATTGCTTCACGACATAGGCAAAGGACAATGTTGTAAAGAGGAAAGAATTTCTGATGTGAATTTTAACGGAGTGAACATTCACGAGGTTATTCAAAAGCAAATTGGTCACGATACTGTTGGCGCAAAAATTGCTAATTGCATTTGTAAAGACGTCTTGAAAATTTCAAACGATGACACTAAGATTGTTACTGATTTGATTCGCTTGCACATGAAAATGCACGAACTTGCTAATATGAAATCAAAGATGAAAATTTGGCAAATTGCTTCAAATCCAAATTTTGACCTACTTGTATTATTAGCAAAGGCTGATTCAAAAGGTTCCGTGTCAATATCTGATGTTCATCAATCAATCGATGAGGTTCTTAAGATGGACAAAATTGCAAAATTGATTGGTTTGCCAATGCCTAAAAGAGTTGTTGATGGTGATTTTCTTATTTCAAAGGGATTAAAACCTTGCAAAGAATTTGCAGCAATTCTTGATAAAGCATACAAAATACAAATCGATGGAAATTGCGTTGATGCTGAAAAAATTTTTGCTCAATTAGGTAAATTGAAATAAAATTTTATTATATTGTAATTGTTCAAAACGAACATTGAAATACTGGAGGTGGTTTGGCAGAGTTGGTCGATTGCGCCTGTCTTGAAAACAGGTGGACGTCTAAAACGCGTTCCGTAGGTTCGAATCCTACAGCCACCGCAAATTCTCGGTTAGCTCAGTTGGTTAGAGCATCTGACTGTTAATCAGAAGGTCGCAGGTTCGAATCCTGCTTCGAGAGCGAGCAATGCCTGTGTAGCAAAGGTAGTCAATGCATCGGACTGAAAATCCGACAATATTAGTGCAACTCTAATCGCAGGCACAAAAATCGATACATTAGCTCAGTAGGTAGAGCCCCGCACTTTTAATGCGGTTGTCCTGAGTTCGAATCTCAGATGTATCACAAATAGTAGAATGCCTGAGCGGCTGAAAGGGCGGTTCGCTAAACCGTTGAACGTTTTTCGTTCCGTAGGTTCGAATCCTACTTCTACTGCATGAAATACATGCCTGTATAGCTTCAATTGGTTAGAGCATCTGATTTGTAATCAGAGGGTTGTTGGTTCGATTCCGACTACAGGCTCAAGAATTGATTTTTTGAAAGTTAGGAACTCGGTTACTTCGATTTTTACTACTACACGAATAACAAGACAATTATTAACAATACCGAATTTCATTTATTCTTCAGAAACATCAATTCTTTTTAATTTTTATAAAAATATGTTATCGTTAATTTTAACTACAGTTTTTATTGTTTATGTATTTGTTGCAATATTGATTTTCGGTTTTCCGAGTTCAATATCAAATACTTATTATTTGTATGAATCAAAGAAAAAGGGATTGGGATATATCTTCACAATCTTCTTATGGATTGAGGCATTCATTGTTGCTGTAATTATGTTAAACACTGAAAGTTCATCTCCTCTTGCGTGGACAGGATTCATTTGTCCTGCAGGCATTGCCTTTTGTGGATGCGCGGTATTAAGTGAAGGAACAGGAATGGAAAAGAACGTTCATGTTATAGGTGCATGGACGGGTGTTGCATTTGGAATTTTGTGGTGTATTTTATTTACAAATTGCTATTTAGGTGGTTTGTTTACAGGCGTTCTGTTTACGCTTTGTGGAATATCAAGCGACACGGATTGGTTGAAACATAAAGTATTTTGGGCAGAAATTTTAGGATTTACCTCAATCATTACTTGCCTTTTGATTAATTCTCAAATCATTCAACAATTTATAGCTAATGTATTATGAGAAAATCTTATAATGTTTGGGATATAACAAAGATACTTATTTTTGCTGCGCTGTATCTTATTGTTGGAACGGTGTCGATGTGTCACGCCGTCGATTTTATGTGCCTTACATCAGTGATGTGGCAAGGTATTCTTCTTGCAGTTGCATTCGAATTGACACAGGCATATACGTTGTTTCATATCTTGACAAGCGTTAAAAACACAGTACGTGCGTATATCTTGATGACGTTAGCAACGATTGTTCAGATGACAGGTAATGTGTTTGCTTGTTATAAATTTATGCGCACCGATTCAGATTCTGCTTTGAATTATTTTACCGAAATTGTTCAATTCTTTGCAGAAATGATTAATGATGAACCGATGGACGAACGCACATGTTATATAACAGTTGCAATGATGATAGGTATTCTTGTTCCTGCCTTTGCGTTGTTTTTAACTGATATGGCAGTTGACACAATAAAACACAAAGATACGCTTGAAACATCTGAGGAAAAAACTGAAGTAAAAATCGAAAAAAATGATGAAAAACTGGTAAATAAACCACAAAATCGTTTTATATTGTAATCGTTAATTAATTTAATAAATATATGAATTATAGTTATTCTTACAAAAACGAAAACGGAACGGAAGCTTTCAGCGGAACCATTAATGGTAAAACGTACAATGATTCAAAACAATTTTTTGATGAATTGCAAACAGTTACAAATGACGCTTCTGATGAAACTCCAGAAAAATCACAGAATCAACGACTAATCGATGTTAGAGATTTGACAATTCCCGAGGCGCCAGAAGATTTGAAAAATCAAGATGCGCTTATTGAATTTTGCCGTGAATTGCTCGAACGTTACAAGAACGCTCAAGATTTTTACAAACAAAATCCTGGTGAAAAGGAATTTGAAACAGTGTACGAAAATGCATCAGAAACGCTTGACCTTGTAAAGCAATCACATAGCGATGTTCTCAAGCTTAAAGATGCAAAACGTGATGAACTTGCGACAATACGAAAGTATAAGCAAGAATCACTTGACCTTGAAAACGTTTTGAGAAATATTCCTGATGCTCAAGCAAAACAAAAGGAGATTACTGAGGTAATCGTTGACCGTGAAAAACGTGCTCAAAGAGAACTTACTGAATTTGGACGTTGGGAATATCTTTACACACGCGTTTTTAATTATTGTCTTTTCATTGTAAACAATAATTTTAGTTATGATGACGCTGAAGTATACCTCGAAATTCGTGAACTTGAGCGTTTTTTGAATTTGTAACTAAAATCCTTAATACGCTGATAATGTTAGGAAGAGAAAATTTTTTCTCTTCCTTTTTGTTGTTTTGATTAAAAGCAAAAACGCACTTTGTTTCAAAGTGTTATTTTTAATATATGACCAACGATATAAAGATAGGAAAAAAGCGAGAGTCGTTTGATTTTAAGAGGCTTGTTAAAAATTCGAAATATCGAAAGATGAATCGAAAACGAGCTGCTGAACAATCAAATCGTGATATTTATGAAGAATATTCATCAAATACACCTAACCGAATCGTTCCAGGCAATCTTTGTTTGTTTCATTATTTGGAACCTAAGACAAAGGAACAACTTGAATATTATGATGCTGAGCCATTAACAATATTTTTCGGTATTGCTCAAACAAAGGATGGTAAGCGCGTTGTTGGGTTGAATCTGCATTATTATCCTCCCATGATGCGTAAGACGATAATGGAAAAAATTCTTCTTGAATACGGGCAATTCTTTAAGCTTAATGAAGAAAATAAATATTCAATATCAGATTTTAACTGGGGGCAATTAAACAAGCGAATAAAACGTATGGGACTGTCATTTGGTATTCGTATGTATATTCCTTCATTGATGAAACGTGTAACATACGTTCCTGTTAAATCGTGGCCTACTGCGTTTTATACAGAAGGTGCCTTTGAGAAAAAGACTCGAACAATGATAATGGCGTATTATTGGAAAAAATTCTTATTAGGATAATGATAGCAACATACACACCTGAAATAGAAGACCAACTCGATTACCAATTTATACTACGAGTTCAAAAAGAGGTATCGGATTCATGCGCGTTGCCTTTTGCTGTGCCACTTGACCGAATACCTGAATTTATTATACAGGCTGCACAATTTTTCTGGGAAAACGCTGATTTTTGCGTTGAAGAACGTCAGTATCTTATTAAATCAGAGGATATTTGTAAAGAAGGAATAAACAAGATAATAAAATTGCCTGACAAGATTGTTGCTGTTCATGGTGTTTATAAGACGCATTCACGTTCAGGAATTGGAGCATTAGGTGATTTTTCTTTGGAAAGAATGATGATATCATCATATTCAATGTTTGGTGGCGGAGGCTCAGGTGGTACTGCAGGCCTCGGTCAGTCTCCTATGGGTTGGGGACTTGTCGATATGACTGCTGCGATGTATGAAATGTCTCAATTCAATCAAATAGCAAACGCGCCATTGTCATATAATTACAATCCTTATTCGCACGCACTTGTTCTGTTGGGTGACCTCGGTTCAAGCGACATCTTTATAAAATGCTTTGTTAGATGCCGTATTCAGGATTTGTACAATAACCTGTATTTCTTTAAGAAAGTCGTTTGTCTTGTCAAAAAGGCATTGAATAGAATATACGGTGTGTATGAATTTCAACTTCCTGGTGGCGTCTCTATTAACGTTTCTTTATATAAAGACGAAGCCACCGAAGAGGAAGAAGAAATAATGAAATGGATTGAAGATAATCGACAAATCGACTTTATTTACACGTCTGATTCTGTTTAAGATTATCAAGAGCATAAAGATGAAAAACCCACATCGCGAAGATATTCATGATGTGGGTTTTGTTTTCCTATATATTCTCCCCATTTGCACCAGCGCCAATCATTACACGTCTCTTTGAACAATGGCGTCATCATTAAAACGCAAGACCCGAAATCAATTTCACGCTCCTTTTCAAGTTGTTTGAAATATTCAATTACTTGAGAAGCATTATCAGCAACACCCCAAGGAACTATATCAAACTTATCAAGAATATAAAATTCGTCTTTTGTCTTTTCGTTTACGATTGAGCCGTCGATTCTCCCAAAACCACAAGTACAACTTAAATACCTGTGAAGTCAATGTTTTCTTCATCAGGAATATCATTTGTAAGAATTTCTGTAATAGCTTTTGCATAAGGATAATATTTATCGTCTAATGAAGAAATAAACATATCCTGAAAAAGCCCAGGATTTTTGTCTGCCAACTCTTTTATTTTAGCATTATAGCCGCCTAAAAGAAAATCGTTTGTTGTTATTTTTGTTAATTTCGTAATACTTCTTTATCAAAAGGTTCATAATCAATACATGCGGTGCCATCGCACTCATCATATCCACAAGTACACCCATCAGCAATATTATGAACGCAAAAATCATTAAATGGACACATAATTCTTAATTTTATTGTTTTAATACATTATTAGTATAAAATTATTGTATCAGAAATTTACTAAACAAATGACAACAGATAAAGTATATGGAAATATAGCTTAAAATGCATCATAGATAGCAGTTTTATGTCCTTAAATTAAGTAGACGTATAAATTATCGATTCGGGTAGAGGATTCATCTAAAGCCTTCTAACGTGCATTTAAGGCTATATCTTTAGAAAGTAATATTTTATATATGTAATGAATGAAACAAACAAAACAATTATTTTTAACAATATTAGCAAATATTATGATTCGTTTTATAGATATAAAGACAGGTAATACATATAACGGCGAATCGCCTTATGTACATTACTTTGATGACCAACAATCAGTTAACATTTTTTATGTACGCCAAATTTGTTTTGTTTCAACAAGTCAGGCATGTACAGTAACAATGGAAGATAATGACGTTTTCAAATTTGCAAACTTGACGTCCAATAAAAATGAAACGTCAGCAATAAAAGCAAATATGGAAACAATTGACGAATTTAACTTTGTTGACAAAGATAAGCAGTTCTTACGTAACAAGGCAAACAAAGTCGATTTACTTGTTAATGAATTGAAGCTTGATGGTTATTTGTCATCATACGGGTCATTATATATGTTATATGTTGTTGGTTGTTCGTCTTCGGCAGGCGAATTTCATCAAACAATAACTATAAAAGAATCAAATAAAGAAGTTCATACAATTGAAGTTGCTGCCGATTTTACTTCAAAGGACGAAACATTGTCTGATTCAATGGTTAATATTGGCGTTGAAATGTCAAATGATATTCAAAGAGCAATTTATGAATCAGATGTAAGAGAAGACGCTTATGATGAGATATTGCTTAATCGTAAATATAAGGAACTGTTATTAAATTCGCTTGATATTATTGGGGGCAAGGGCAATTATAATTCATTGGAACGTTCTTTGTCTTGGTTTGAATATGGAGACAAATTAAAACTTGCTGAGTTTTGGCACAAAAACGAAGCAGGCAGAGAATTTCTTAACAAGCAAGAACTGTCAAAAATTGTTGATGACAAGATAAAAGGTTTAATAATAAACCTTTGGAAAACAACATATATTGGTATTGTTGCTCCTATAAACAAATGGGTCAAAACAAATTATGGTTGGACTGAATACGAATCGCCCGAAGCAAAAGCACAAATAATAACAGACGAAAATGGTAATGTTTTAACAAAATTGCACCCTGCTTATCTAAATGCGAAAATCAAAAATGCAACCGAAAGTTACGACAGACAAACAATGATAGGTGGTGGGGTTGATGATTTTGGTATTTCGGATTGGAAAACACGCGGTTCTGCGCCATCAGATGATTTTACGGTTTATGGCGGTGCAAACTTATGGAGGGACGATTCAACATCACATGAATTACTAACAGAGCCTATTCCTGAATTGTATTCAATAAGCTTTATTTGGTCACGTGATATTCTTATGTTAAAAACTGCGCTTGTCGCAAAATACTTTTCTCGTTATTTCATTCCTATTCATATAGATGTTTTATACGGTGCTGTAGAGGAATTGATATATACAAACACATTAAAATTAACGTATGATTCGTGTATTCAACGTAATGATAATGTGGGCAAATTTAATTCTATTCAGTTATCATACGGCAATAATGATATATTCTTGCAAAACAACAAGTTGTTTATTGACGGAGATACTCCATTCGGTTTGTCATTAACAGGTTCTGATATTATTGGCGTTGAATACATAGATAACGTTGATGCGGCGCGCAGTCGGAAAGGAACATATTTCGATGGTATTTCTGTAGTAATACCTTATGTTTGCAAAATAGAAGGTCTATCAGCAAAAGAATATATAACAAAGGCAGAAATAAATATTGCATATTCTGATGACGGTGTAAAATCAGTTTGGTTGCCTACTGCTGATAATTCATATATTACTTATGACGAAGGTACTGCAACAATAACTTTTAATATTGCATTGCGCAATCCTGGAACACCCAAAATTTCGTTGTTATTTACAACAAATTACGGTAGTTGCTATACAAGAACTCATTCATTAATTGTACACGATACCGTTAATAATGAAATTGATATTTATAAAGTTCATCGTTTTAAGTATTCAACACTGTTAAAAAATATAAATAATGAAAATCCTAAATCAGAAACAGAGATAAATCCTGAAACGGGTGAAGAATATGCAAAAACTACGTATGACAAATATGAATCGTTACTTGATTGTGATGAAATTTTGAAAAGCAACGATTTCGCTGATTATACTCAAGCCGCAGTAAATAATACACTCGGAAAGGAACGATTATATGTTGTTTTGAAAGAAAAAACGCAGATTAATGATATTTATTGCTACGATGACGATTGGATTAATGTTACTGATGGTGATGCGTCAGTTATTCGTTCTTATTCGTTAAATCAAATAGCAAAAAAATTTAATATTCCAACTGCAAATGTTGTTGACAGTAATGCGTCACAAATTACAAGACGAATAATAAACGAATACGCTTCTTCATCAAATGCAAAACGCAATTTTAATCCTGCAACTGATTTGTTTGTTCCATTCAGATTGACTTGTAAACGTCCTACTTATACAAATGGAAAATGGGTTGCGGGTAATAACAATGTTCTTCTTGAAGTAAAATTAGATTCTGCCTGGGAAGAATACGCTTCATGTACATTCCCTATTGTTGATGTACCACAATATCAGCATCTATTAACTTGTTCAATAACTGATGATTTCACTAATAATATTCGTTCTGTTGGTTTTAATCATGTATTTCGAATAAAACCTAAAAATGGTAGTTTTCCTGATAATTTCATATCAAACAATTTAATGCAAGATTTTGAAAAGTATTATTGGTGGTACATAATTGACGCAAGAAATGATGGAACAGACGCAGGTATTACACCGCATTTTGTAGGTATTCGTAAGTTTTACACTAATGATTCAGAAAAACCTAAAAACATTATAACAGAAAAAGCAAACAACAATACATATTTTGTTGTTAAATGGGACTGGGACGTTACAAATCGTCTTATTGTTTCGTTGAAAGGCTATGATGAAAATTCAGCACCCATTTTAGTTCAAGGCGATAAAGAAACAACTGGTCAAAATGTTATAATCAAAAATTCAAAACGTGTAAAAAATGGTGAAGTTGTTGGAGTGAATGTCAAAAAACATTCATATTACTTTGACATTGATGACTTATCACAACCTATAAATATAATTGTTAACGGTTCTGCTCTTTTTGATAATGATTTGACATTGCATGCATTTACTTATAATTTGTTTGATTCACATAAGTTATATGATACAATACTTGAAGAAGTTTATTCATTTAACAATAAGCAGTCAAAAATACGTGTAAATGTTGCTTGGGATCATACACGTGAAAAATATATAAAGATATTTGTTCACAAAACCGATGACCTTGTTGTAGCAAACCACAAGATAACAATTAACGGAACAACAATAAAAGAATGCAATTGTTCTGACAGAAATTATATTTCGGTTTATATTGATGCAGTTGTTCAAGAATTTTATAAAAATGACGTTCTGCCATTAACATACGAATTTGATATTATTAATTCAGTAACAGGAAGAACTTCTCATAAAACAATTGAATACGAACTACAGTATTTTGATTTTCTTAATGTGTATGGTACTGACAATTATAAGGAGCATCTTTCAAGCGTTGACTTGGAATCATATACTATTGAAGAAAACAAAGAAATGTTTATTCCTACATTGAACACATACGATATTCTTGATGAATTAAAAATTTCGCAAAGTGATTTAGTGTTTATAAAACCTCAAATTGAACAAATTACTCTTGCTGCTGATGACGTTCAATGGCAATTTGTCAATAAAAGCACAGGTAATTCGTTTTATCCTGTTTCAACGCATGGTGAAATTGTTAAATCATTAAAGGAACCATTTTTTACAAACAATGCTTCAATAAAACTTGAAAAAGGTCTGTATAAAATCATATTGACTTATTCGCTCAACGGACAACGTATAATTAAGGAATTTGATAATTATATTAAAGTTGTTGCATGATGATGCTTGTAACGTGCACAAAAATTTTACCTCAAATGCTTGTAACGTGATGTAAAGTTAGCAGCTAAAACTATCATTCCAGGGTTTTTTAACATTTCATTTTTTATAGTAAAAACTTAAATGTTAAAATTAGCTTGCTAAGCGCGCCAATCAATAAT
>JAEEGH010029991.1_pt1 | contig 10597 bp, 9 predicted proteins | sample 9134181 | NCBI WGS metagenome assembly JAEEGH01 (sample SAMN16246544, study PRJNA631951) | gut metagenome | biome: gut microbiome; feature: rumen; material: DP-attached | host: Bos | place: Iran: Karaj | collected 2018-10 | reverse complement strand
ACAAACAGCGAAGTTTTTCCATGAGTCATCTCGCTATATTTGACGTATATATCATTTTCGGCAAGGGGATCAAGCGCAGCAGTAGGTTCATCCAAAAGCAACATCGGAGCGTCTCTGTATAGGGCTCTTGCGAGCATAAGCCTTTGGATTTGCCCTCCCGAAAGTTCTACACCGTCATCCCATATTTTCCGGCCTATCTTGGTATCAACACCATTGGGAAGCTCGCGGATCTTTTCCGTCAACCCAGCCAAAGCCAGGCAATCGTCCACCCGCTCCCGGTCAATGCCGTCAATCCTCTGTGCAACATTCTCAGCAACAGAAATGTCAAGAACGGAAAAGTCCTGAAATACCGTTGAGAAAACATCATAATACTCTTGACGGTTAAATCTCCGTATATCAATTCCATTCAGCAGGACACACCCGGTAGTCGGATCAAGCAAGCCGCAAATCAACTTCACAAGCGTTGTTTTTCCTGCCCCATTCAAGCCAACAATAGCAAGCTTTTCACCCGGAGCAATGGTCAAATCGAGATTATGGATCGTATCTTTTTCCGCGTCTGGATAGCAGAACGAGACCTTTTCCAGCTTTATCTCGCAACCGCCTGACAGATCCGGGATCGGCACGCCGCCTTCAAAACGGAAGGGCTCCGGGACATCAAGATATTCCCGGATCGTGTTGAGATCAAGGCTCTCCTTATGCAAAACTGCAAACTCATTCAGAATACCGGTGATCCAAGCAGTAAAGCCGCTGACCGCAGTGAAATACAACAAGAACGTGGAAGCTGGGAGATTCTCATTCAACGCCATGTTGATCAGGTAGAAATAAGCAATGCCGTTTCTAAAAACGCCAAGCAGAACATCGACAATATTTCCGATCAGCTTCTGCTTTTCGCTCTTTTTTACAAATCCCTCATATAGCTTCAGAATGCTGTTATAGATGCTCTGGAGCCACGGCGCAAGGCCAAAAACACGGATATCTTTTGCCAGCTCTACAGATTCCGACTTGTTCCGTATGTATAGAAATCTTTTGTCATATTCCGCTTCTTCCTCACGGTGCCTGTATCTCCATGAATCCGTCTTGCGGGATACAAAAAAGCTGATGACTGTGGTTGCGATTACTAAGAGCATAAGAAGACCGCTCAGGTTGGAAAGCAGGGTCAGATATACTACAAATCCTATCAGATTCGTAAGCAACGTGGTCACGGTTGTCCAGATATGTTCACTGGCCTCGCTGTTTCCAGATGTAGCATCGTATGCCTTGCTCCTGAGCTTTTGAATTTTGGAGTCAAGCATATTGGGATACGATGTCGTATTGGTCTTTTCGTTGATTTTTACAATGATAGCTGTGCGGACTGCAATTCTTCCATAAAGGCTATTGTCCTCAAAATAACGCTTCAATCCCATAAGCAGGAAAAGCGCACCCGAGAAGACGGCGATTGTCAGAAGCAATAAAGATACTTCCGCACCATTCTCAACCCGCTGGAGAATCTGGGGCGCTATAAAAAGCTCTGTAAGATTCAGGGCTACAGAGACAACAGCAATAATAACGCAAATGAGAAGAACGCTTCTACATTCTCTCCATGCATTGGCAATCATCCAGCCCACATTCTCCACTGAGCTGTATTTGGGTTTGGTTTTCTTTTCACTCATATTCCAAGCCTCCCTTCGCTGCACAGTATAGCAGAACGATTCGCCTCCAGACATTCCGGGGGACGAATCGTTCTTTTCGGGGGACGAATTGCTCCGTTCTACTGCTGCGGAAGCAGTATTTCAGTTGTAAAAGCACCGTTTTCGGAATTGCGGCTGAGATAACCGCCAAGGCGGTCTATAATAGCGTCTATTCTAACAAGGCCAAGACCATGCCCTTCGCCCTTGGTGCTGTGAAAGATTCTCCCGCTTTTTTTCATTTTCTTCTCAGCGGTTAAATTCGTAAAGGAGATATAGAGCTGTGTGTTCTTCATGCCCATATAGATACGGATCATACGCTGGTCAGGCGGCAGCTTCAGACTTGCTTCGATTGCATTATCAAACAGATTACCGATGATGACACATAAATCAATGTCCGGCGTGGTAAGGGCGAGCGGAATATGGGCATCCGCATGGACGGTTATATCTTTAGAGTGCGCTAAGGATATTTTGCTGTTCAGGATGGCGTCTGCCATGGCGTTGCCGGTTTTGATAACTGTATCGACTGTTGCCAAATCCGTATCCAATTCATCCAGATAGGTTTTGATGGCGTTCAAGTTTCCCGATGCGGCATAGGCTTTGAGTGTCTGGATGTGATTGCGATAATCATGGCGCCAGCCCCGGATTTGCTTATACATATTCTCCACTTCGGCATAGTGGGTTTCGATCAGTTCTCGCTGATAGGCTGCAATCCGCTGATCCTCTTTTTTCTTAAACAATGGCATGAAACCTGTCCTCCTATGTCCTTGCTATAATGGCACGGTTGAGCGCATCATATTGGCCTCTTGGGAGGGGGATTGCACTGCCGTCAGTAAGAATGACTTCTGTTTTGGAAATACGTCGGACGCAGGTCAAATTAACGATATAAGACCGTCCAAGGCGGAAAAACCGCTCGTCAAGCTCTTTCTCAAATTCTCCAAGCGTCCGTTTTACCGTAACATTGATCTTTCCGTGTACGGTGACATAGTTTTGCTGTACTTCAAGATACCGAATCTCTCTTACAGGCATTACGACTGTCTCATCAGCAGTTTTGAGCAATAGCTCTTTTTCATTCTTCTTCAACCGCTCCGCTGCCCGGTCTAATACGCTCCATAGTTGTTCTTTCTTTACAGGCTTGATCAGATAATGGAGCGCTGCCACATCATAACCGTCTGCAATGTAATCTGAATAGCCAGTGATAAAGACAATTTGAACAGACTCGTTGTCCTTACGAATAGCCTTAGCCATTGTAACACCGTCCATATTGCCCATTTCAATGTCAAGGAGGAGGATATCGAAATCTTTCTCTTCTTCATAGTTGAACATGAATGCTTCCGCAGATGGATAGGTTTTGATTTTTATAATTCTGCCCAAAGACCATTTCTTTACGAGCGATACAATATATTCAGTATCAATCTGACAATCGTCACAAATTGCAATTTTATAAATATCGTTTGACATTTTCTTTATCCTTTACATATTTCCCGCTTTTGATTCTCATATCAGAAGGCTTTAACGCTTCTGCAGGAATCGCCCATGATGCGCCAAATTTTACACATCCTTCAATTCGACCTTCGTTACAAAGTGTATTGATTCTTCTAATACCGATGCCCCATTTTTGAGAAGCTTCTCGTATTGTTATATAATCCATCATTATTAATTACCTCACAAGCGATATAAATATATCATAACAGATTATACTCTAAATTTGGAGTATTGTCAATATTCTGGTGTAAAATATTAAAAACAAATTATGTTTGAAAAAATTCGATTCACCTCTTGACAAACGAACAAATGTTCTGTATAATGATATTTGTGATTTTGTCGCTTTATGCGGGAAAAACACGAAAACTGAATATCGGTGTCAACATATTGAGCGGGCTATTCGTCCGACAACGCGGCGGCAGGCTAACGTAATTGCCGCACACATCCCATTTGCCTTGGATCACGGGCTGGGATGCAAGCCGTAAGTGATCCCGTCTCCTAACAAGAGCCGTTACATAGACACACTTTTTAAAGCGAGGTAGTTGTCTCGCCTTTTGGTGTTTCTATGCAGCGGCTCTTTTTGTTCTTTGACAACTGAATGACCGTCCGAACGGGATATGACTTCGCCACTACGCCGAAAGGTCGAGCGAAGCGACGCTGCGGTGAGATTCCGGGGCAGGCACACAAAAACGACATTCGGAAAAAACGGCGAGTGTAAATGTTTTGTAAAGATTCCGGAATAGTGATACTTTTTGCCTTTTTTCGCTGGCTACCTATTGAGGGCAGTCGAAAAGGAGAAGTTTTTGTAAATATTCCGGAAATATTGCAATTTCGGGCACTTCTCGCTGGCTACATAGTGAGGGGTGTTGTAAAAAAGTGCTTTTCTCGCCGCCTACATAGTGAGGGAAACTTATAAATCCGTTATTAAATAACTGCCCCCAGTTTTGAGATCGCAATTACGAATACTGCGCCCACCTTGCGGAAAGTGACTGTCAAATTTGACCCCAGATCAGTGAAAGGATGATCGGGCTGACTGCCACTTTTGACCCCTATGATGACGGATATGACGGGTGTGACGGATTATTCGCTATGTATATCAAATCTACGAAAGGACGTGAAAGAATGTCAAAATGCAAAACACAGAATACCGTTCTCGTTGAGAACAGAAGAGAGGAGGTGACAACGATATGAACGGACTGAATGTAAACAACCGTGTGCAGGGCTTCGATATCATCGACGCCGATACGCTGATGACTAAGCCCCTGCCGAAGAACCGCTTTCTTGTGGAAAGCCTTGTGCCTCAGGGAGTGAACATCCTCGCGGGCGCGAGCAAGACCGGCAAGAGTTGGCTGATGCTGGATATGGCTCTGAAGATCGCAGCGGGCGAGCCTTTGTGGGGATTGGAGACGACACAGTGCGACGTGCTGTATCTCTGCCTCGAGGACACCTATCAGCGAATCCAAGAACGACTGATGAAGCTGACCGACGAAGCGCCGCAGAACCTGCGATTCTCGGTGGCGGCAAAAACGCTGTCGAACGGACTGGAGCAGGATATTTCGGATTTTCTTCATTCCTACCCGTTGACGAAGCTGATCATCATAGACACCTTGCAGAAAATCCGCGCGCCGAAAGTCGGCAGCGGCGGCGGCGTTTACGCGAGCGACTACGAGGATATGTCGGCGCTCAAGAAGATCTCAGCCGAGCGAGGCGTTACGATCATGCTCGTACACCATCTGAGAAAGCAGAAGGACAGTGACGTCTTCAATCAGATCTCCGGCTCCACCGGGATCATCGGCTCGGCGGATTCGGCGTATGTGATGATGCGCGACGCGCGCGGGAGCAACACGGCGAAGCTGATCGCCACCGGACGCGATATCGACTATCAGCAGTTTCACATCAACTTTGAAAATCTGCATTGGGTGATGGTCGAGCGCAAGGACGGAGAGGAACTGAGAAAGGAACGCATCCCGCAATTCCTCTTTCAGTTGGTAGACTTCATGAAGGACAAGCCGGAATGGTCGGGTACGACGACCGAGCTTCTCGCCGCACTCGGAGACGAGGAGACCTCGCCCGTTTCGGCGGCAAAATCCATCGTGCATTACTACTATGAAATTCTGTACCCGGCGGGGATTGATTTCAAGGCGACAAGAACGAGCAAAGCACGGGTGCTGAATTTCAAAAAGCGTGACGGATGTGACGGGAGTGACGGATGAATGGCTATATACCAAATAACCGTCACAAGCGTCACACCTGTCACCGGTGCGGAAAGTTTTAACGGGGTGCAGGGAGACTTTTACAAAAGTCTGCCCTGCCGGGTGCGTTCCGCAGAACGCAGGGCGGAGCCCTGACCGCAAGAGATATTCTGCGCCCACCGGGCGCGAATATCCGCAGCGGTAAGCCGCCTCGCAGAGCCCACGACCATGACATCTTTGCAGCTCTGCTGAAAGTGTCATAGTGGGTTACGCGCTTTGAAAAAGCTGCGTAACCGCGAAGCGAAACATTGTAAGAAAAATATGAAAGGAGCGATGAACTATCGCAAAGAAGAACTACAGCGTCGCCCGCGTAAAGGCGTACACGACGGACGGCGTAGGAAAAATCGAACGCCATAACGAACGTAAGAACAAGAACTACGGGAACCTGAACATCGTACCGGAGCGCTCTCCAATGAACGTCCACTTCAAAGATCCCGGTGGGATGACCTACAACGAAACGCTGAAAAAGATGATTGAAGAAGGCACGGCATCCCGGCGCGGTCAGAAGGAAAACGCCAAGGTGTTTGACGAAATGGTGGTGGATATCAACACGCAGTATTTCGAGGAACACGGCGGTTACGATTACGCCGTTCGCTTCTATGAGGAGGCATACCGTTTCGCCGCAGCCGAGTTCGGTGAGGAGAATATCATCTCCGCCGTTATGCACTCGGACGAACTGAATAAGGCGATGACCGCGCACTACGGCTATCCGGTGTATCACTATCATATGCACATCGTGGCGATCCCAGTCGTGGAGAAAAAGGTACTGTGGACGAAGCGGTGCAAGGATCCGAAGCTCGTCGGAACGGTAAAGGAGACGATTTGGCAGATCAGCCATTCAAAGAAATGGAAGTCTGCACCAAAGCTCGATGAGCGCGGCGAGCCCGTCAAGAATCCCGACGGTACTCCGGTGCTCGTCACGTCGTACAGTCTTTTGCAGGACAGATTCTTTGAACACATGAGCGGCGCCGGATTTGAGGATTTCGTGCGGGGCGAGCGCGGCAGTACGACGGAGCATCTTTCCTCTCTCGACTATCAAATCAAAAAGGACACCGAACGGTTGAACGAGATCAAGGCGAAGATCGAAAAAGAGCAGGTCGTATATGATACCATTCACCCGGAGAACAAGACCTTTATGGAGATCGACGATATGGGCAAGAAAGGCATCACCGGCAAGTACACCGTGGCTAAGGAGGATTACGACACGCTGACGTCGCTTGCCAAAGAGGGCATTTCAAGCCGTGGCAAGATACGCGAGCTTAAAGACGAAAACAAGCGTCTGTGGACAAAGGTGTTCAGCCTTGAAAAGCAGATCGAACGTCTGCAGGACTATATCAAACGGCTTGAAGATTTCTGCCGTCCGTATCTGGAAGCGATGAAGCGTTTCCCGGAGAAGGTAAAAGAATTCTTTACGAACCTGCTGAATCCAAAGGAAAAGGTAAAAGAACAGGAACCCGAAATACAAATCAAACCGAAAAGAAAGAAAAAGGAGGAAATTGAAAGATGAAAGAAGACAGATTTATCGTCGGGATCGGACAGGGAGAACATGAATATACCGTCAACGGAGTGAAATATATCGTTGATTCGGTATTCAGACCCTTCGATTTCAAAAACTTCAAAAATACGCTTGCGGAAGTGGTCGAAAAGTATATCAAAAACGACCTCGCAGACTGGACAAATGACGAAAAAGGTGGTATAATGATCACGGAATGTGTATCGACTGCCGGAAAGGAGGACTAATGCAGTCGAACAAAAAGAAAAACAATGCAGGGATCACTGCGCTGTACTGCCGTCTGTCGCGTGACGACGGCACGGAATGCGAAAGCAATTCCATCGCCAACCAGAAGAAATACCTCGCTCAAAAGGCAAAGGAATACGGCTTCACCAACACGAAATATTACCTTGACGACGGTTATACGGGAACGAATATCAACCGTCCGGGCTTCCAGTCGATGCTCGACGATATCGATATGGGCTTCGTCAGCGTCGTGATGGTCAAAGACCTGTCCCGGCTCGGTCGTGACTACGTTGCGGTCGGCTCGTTCCTCGACAGCTATTTTCCAGAACACGGCGTCCGCTTTATCGCCGTAAACGATATGGTGGACAGTGCGGAGGGAGAAAACGAGATCGCGCCGTTCAAAAACGTTATGAACGAAATGTACGCAAGGGATATTTCGCAGAAGATCAAGACGTCTCACCGGCTGAGAGGCAATATGGGAGAACCGCTCGCACCGCCGCCTTACGGCTATATGAAAGACCCGCTGAACAAGAAAAAGTGGGTGATCGATCCGGAAGCGGCAGGGATCGTCCGTGACATCTTCCGTATGTGTCTTGAAGGAAAAGGCAACGAGACCATCGCCCGGCTTTTGCAGGAGCGTCAGGTACTTGTCCCGATGGCGTACTGGCAGAGCAAGGGTTTACCGCGCGGAGGCAAGAAAACGCAGGAAAATCCGTACAAGTGGTGCAAATCCTCGGTCGCCAAGATCCTTGCCCAGCAGGAATACTGCGGAGACGTGATCAACTTCAAATCCTATTCCAAGTCTTTCAAGAACAAGACGCGCATCCAGAACGACCCGTCCCAGTGGAAGATATTCAAGGACGTCCACGAGCCGATCATCAGCCGCGACACCTTTGAGCAGGTGCAGGCGCTTGTCGCCAAAACGAAGCGCCGCGCGCCGAACAAAAAACTGGCGGAAAAGAATATGTTTTGCGATATTCTCTATTGCGCGGACTGCGGGCATAAGATGTGGTTCAACGTTTGCCATCCGAACACGAGCATCAAGCATTTCAAATGCTCCAACTACAAAAGCGGTCGCGGCACTTGTGAGGGAACGCATTATATCCGCGCCGATTCGCTTGAGACGGTGGTGCTGATGGAATTGAAAAAGCTCACCAACTTTCTGCGGGACGACGAAGAGGAGTTTGCAGGCATTCTTGAAGCCAAGACGAACAGCAGCATCGCCGCAAAACAGAAAGCCACACAGGAGGCGCTTCAGAAAGCCATCGTCCGCAGCAAAGACGTGGATCGGCTCTACGAAGGACTGTATGAGAATATGGTTAACGGCAAGGTCACGGAGCAGTGGTATATGCACATGTCGCAGAAGTATGAGCTCGAACGCGGAGAATTGCAGGACAAGATCAGGAAATACCGGGTGGAGCTCCTCGGTTTAGAGGACATCCGCCACGAAAAAGAGCATTTCCTTGCCGCGATCCGTACCTTTATGCGTATGCAGACGCTGACGCCCGTGCTTCTGCGGGAGTTGATCGACAAGATCGAAGTCCACAGGATCGAGGGGACAGGTAAGAACCGTACCCAGCAGATCACGATTCACTACAAATTCATCGGTGCGCTGGAGATCCCGGCGGGGCCGAAAAACGAACGTCTTAAACTTGATACCCGTCGAGGCGTCGCGGTAGAGTATCTCCCCAACACCGTGACCGCCTGACAAAAAATGAGCAGACTCACCGAGCCTGCTCCCTTACATACGAAAATCAGATAAGTTGAATATATAGAAAAACTGAGTGTCCATAACTCACTTGCGTTATGAACACTCAGCATGGTCTGAGTGACTGGATTTGAACCAGCGGCCCAACCGGGAACCCCCGAGCTTCAAAAGCTCGGGGAACCCCGTACCACAGGGTAGTATTATATCTGATTCAAATGCAATACGCGTAAGTAAAACAAAGCCGAGCGAGATGAACCCGCCCGGCTTTATTTTATCTGAGTGACTGGATTTGAACCAGCGGCCCAACCGGGAACCCCCGAGCTTCAAAAGCTCGGGGAACCCCGCACCACAGGGTAGTATTATATCTGATTCAAATGCAATACGCGTAAGTAAAACAAAGCCGAGCGAGATAAACCCGCCCGGCTTTATTTTATCTGAGTGACTGGATTTGAACCAGCGGCCTCTACCACCCCAAGGTAGCGCGCTACCATCTGCGCCACACCCAGATTTCGTTTGCGTTTGAGATTATAGCACAAATGTACTTGTTTGTCAAGTCTTTTTTCTTAAATTGTATTTTATTTCGCATACATATTTACTTTTTCCGTTTTATGTGATACAATACACTCGAAAACACGTTTACGGGGGATATTATGGCTTCTTCAAAAGGATATCTTGATTACGTTCTTGAACAGTTATCCGGCCTTGACGGGATAACGTACCGTCAGATGATGGGCGAATACATCATTTACTATCAGGGCAAGATCGCGGGCGGTATATACGACGACAGATTTCTTATTAAAGAAACGCCCGCCGCGAAAAAACTTATGCCAAACGCGCCGTACGAAATACCGTACGAAGGCGCAAAGCCTATGATCTTAGTTGAGGAGATCGACGACAGCGAGTTTCTTTGCGCTCTGCTAAAAGCCGTTTATCCCGAGCTTCCCGAACCTAAAAAGCCTAAGAAAAAATGAGCGGCATTACGGGTTTACTGTTAGCGCTGCCGTTTATCGGCGCGGCCGCTTTGACAGCCGTCATCGTCCTTATAATCGTCTACGTCATACGTGGACGAAAGAAGCCGGACGACGCAGCCGCCAGAGCCGCCGGGCGCGCGGGCGAAAAATACGCGTCCGACGCGATACGCTCCGTTCTGCGCGAGGGCGATCAGCTTTCCACCAACGTATCCGTTTCATACAAAAACAAGGTGACGGAGCTTGACAACGTGGTGGTAAACAGAAACGGCGTTTTTATAATAGAAGTCAAGTATTACAGCGGCAGGCTTGCAGGCGATGAAGACGATTTTGAATGGTCTAAATATCACACGAGCAGAGGCGGCAACACATACGTGAAAACCGTGAAAAATCCGATAAAACAGGTGTCCCGTCAGGTGTATATTCTGGCAGGATATTTGAAAAGGCACGGCGTCGGCGCGTGGGTCGACGGATACGCCATCATCCTCGGCTCAAAAAGTCCGGTCAAAAGCGGATACGTTTTAAAAGACACGGACGAGCTGGATAAAGCCGTACACACGCCGGGCAAAAAACCGCTTGACCGCGCATCGGTCGAATCGGTCAGCAGGCTTTTAAAATACAATATATCTTAAATATTTCATTGACAAATCGCATTTTTTGCGTATAATAAAAGAAGCGATAATGAAAGGTTTTATTTGATGAAGTATCTTATAGGACTTGATATAGGCACTTCCGCCGTCAAAGGCGCGCTTTTGTGTGAGGACGGCAGAGTCGTAAAAGTT
>JAEEGH010029987.1_pt1 | contig 10598 bp, 5 predicted proteins | sample 9134181 | NCBI WGS metagenome assembly JAEEGH01 (sample SAMN16246544, study PRJNA631951) | gut metagenome | biome: gut microbiome; feature: rumen; material: DP-attached | host: Bos | place: Iran: Karaj | collected 2018-10 | reverse complement strand
ACAAGGTCCAGCCGTTCGCAGCGAACGACCTGAACCGCGTTGTGGTGACAACGGTCAACAAGTAGTTTGATGTCTGTTTTATAATTGATAGGAGGACAAGTATCGGATCAGAGAACTATTGAGTATATGACCAAAGCTCCCGTAGGGAGTCCGACTTATAAACAACAACAATTATATCCATTAATTCTAAACATTTATGAACAAGCAATTCAAGTTTTTCCTGACGAGTGCAGCCATCGCGGTCGCACTTGTTGGAGCTGTGTCTTGCCAGAAGGATTTTACTGGAGACATTGATGATTTGAACAAAAAGGTCACCGAACTGACCCAGAAGCTCAATGATCTCCAGACCAAGATCGACAATGGCGAGATTGTGACCAATGTTGAGAAGATCTCCGGTGGTATCAAGGTTACCACCAACAAGAACTCTTACGACATTGTGAATGGTAAGGACGGTGCCGACGGTAAGAACGGTACCGACGGTAAAGACGGTAAGGACGGTAAGGACGGTAAGGACGGTTCTGTCGTCAAGATCGGCGACAACGGCAACTGGTTCATTGACGATGTCGACACCGGCGTTGCTGCTTCCGGTAAGGATGGCAAGGACGGTAAGGACGGTAAGGACGGTTCCGAGGTTACGATCGGTTCGAACGGCAATTGGTTCATCGACGGTAAGGACACCGGTCTCCACGCTGGTGGCATCAGCGCCGTTTGGGCTGACAAGACCCTGACGATCTACGATGAGAAGGGTGAGGTCATTGCCGCTATCGACCTGATTTCCAAGCTTAAGGGCCTCGCCTTTGTCCCTGAGTACATCTATGACGGTCTCGGCCTGATCAAGGTGTTCGAGTTCACTGCTCCTGCGAACAATAAGGAGTTCCCGTTTGTGAACAAGAACGGTGAGGCCAAGTTCCTGACCAACGCTCCGACTGAGGTGACCTATCGTATGGACGCTGAGAACATCGATGCGACTGCGTACGACTGGGCTTTCATCAATCGTAAAGTCTTCACGGAACTTGCTTCCAAGACCAGGGCCGATGCTGACAAGACCGACCTGATCACCACGCTGGAAGGCCCTGTGCAGGAGAAGTCCTTCGTGAACTTCAAGATCCAGCTTAAGAAGGCTGTTGATGAGGTCTCCCTGGATGCTTACAACGACATCGTCGCTCTCCGTGCCCAGGATGGTGAGAAGGAGCCTGTCGTTTCCGACTATGCTTACATCACCAAGGTGAACAATGCTGGTTATGCCCTCATTCATAAGGACAAGTACGAGAAGGGCAAGCCCAAGTACTATCGTGTCCAGCCCGATGATATCGAGATCGGTGACCAGACTGATTACAATGCTGCCGCTAACAAGGCTCTTGGTATCGATGTTGATGAAGAGGGTGTTCTCAAGGGTGATGGTGATGAAGGCAAGACCAAGAATCCTGTTTCCCCGGTCCTCGTTTGGAAGGTGAAGGAGTCCATCGACCTTCTTGACTATGTCGAGACTTATGCCAAGGAACTCCACGACGTGATCACTGCTGTGGATATCAATCCTACCTATAAGTTCTTCTTCGCTGGCTTCGATGATGCCACCGGTAAGCTTGTCATCAACCTGGAGGACAACGATCCTGCTAAGGCCCCTTATCTCTCTGATGATGCTGATAAGACCAACCAGAACCAGTTCGTTACCCTTGATGGTTCCGTCGTGACGATCAACCGTGACTATGTTGAGACCGGTCGTCCGGCTATCGGCCGTACTCCGCTCATCTATGTCCAGTCCATCGTTGAGGGTGTCATCCTTGCTGAGGGCTTCATCAAGCTCGAAATCGTTGAGGAAGAGAAGGAACCCAAGCCGGAACTCGGTTATAAGGTCTTCATCCGTCACAGCGCCGAATTCGACTATGAGGACATCCCTGCTGATGGTACTTATGGTGAGGAAGGTATCGGTAAGGACTTCATCGCTCCGAACGAGAAGTACAACTACGATAAGGATGCGTTCGAGCTGGTCCGTGAGCTGAATGTCAACTGGGACGAGATGAACGTGAAGATGTTCGATAAGCTCAAGGGCGAGAACGCTGGTATGTCCTTCGAGGAGTTCCAGCAGAACTACGATGTCGAGAGCCCTGTCATCATCCTTGTTAAGGATAAGGATGGCAAGCTTGTCCAGCCTGGTGACCTGCCTGATGAGGGTAAGTACGAGTTCTCCGCTGACGTTGCTGACCTGACCAACTACTACAGCGCTGGCCTGACCGTCAAGCATCTCAGCCCGGCTAACTGGAAGCAGAACACCAACATCGTTGACCTCACGCTCGATCCGGAGGTTGAGATCAGTGGTCCTCACTTCGTGTACGTTGTTTACAAGGCCATTGACAACACCGAAAATGTTGACGCTGTCGTCAAGTTTGTCTACAATGTCAAGCACGAGCATGAGTACACCATCTCCAAGTGGCTGCTCAACCCGGATTACATCCTTGGTAACCAGGATGAACTGAATCCGGAAGATCCTGTGGACTTCTACACGAAGACCGCCAAGCCTTGGAACAAGGACGTCTATGGTTGGGGTGCTGTCCGCATCAAGGGTCAGGAGCCTGACCAGGAGCATCCGATGCGTTCCGGTCTCACCGAGCACTTCCTCGAGTACATGGTGAACTTCGACATCAACGAAGAGTCCAACTATAAGTTCGAGATCAAGAATTATGTCGTTGATGATGTTGACTGGGAGCCTAAGGATAATGGCGCTTACACTTATGGCACCACCACTTATGATGATGGTACGGTCCATGCCTTTGTCCAGTTCACTGGTGAGGAGCTGATCAATGTCATTAAGAATCCTGCCCTCGTTCCTTACATCTACCTGAATACCGATGAGCCGCTCATCGCCAAGGGTTATGATGTCCTGGTCGAGGTTGAAGAGACCTGCCAGAAGCTCGGTGAGCCCGTGTATGGCTACTACTTCGTGGTCTTCCAGGCTCTGAATGCCAACCTGAAGATCTACAATGTCAAGCTCGGCACCTTCAAGGATGTCAATGACTATGTCTATGCTTACGAGCTTGTCGAGGGTATCTATGATGAGCACAAGGCCAAGATCTTCGAATGGAAGGATGGTGCTTGGGTGGCTACTGAGGCTGCTGAGGCTTACGGTATCACCGGTACTGAACTCCTCTCTGTCGAGGTGAAGACCCGCCTTGCCTATCCTTGGGATACTGAGGATTCCTTCGGTGGTAACCTCTACACCTTCCCTGCTGGTGAGGATCTGACGGTTCTGCTTTCTCCTACTCCTACGGCTGCGACCAAGGATTCCGGTATCAACTGGTGGAACCTCGGTACTGACCTGCAGGTTGACAAGAAGGCCCAGTTCACCATCCAGGTTCTGTGGGGCGAAAAGCCGGCTGCTGAAGATGAGGAAGATACGCGCGGCATCCTTTGCGAGGCTGACGGCACTGTCCTTGTCCTTGCTACCAAGAACAGCATCCACCCGCTGCACGACGCTGAGGATAATGTCCTTCAGAAGGTCGTCTACAAGGATGGTTGGTACTATGCAGTTCAGTAATCTGTACTGACGTGTTTTCGAAAGGAGAGAGAGTTTGCGCTCTCTCTCCTTTCCTTATTTTATACTCAAGCCCTCAGTTATGAAGAAGATATTTGTTGTTTTGTCCTTACTTTGTCTGGCGGTTGCCTGTGTCCCTGATCTGATGTATCAGCAGGATGAGGTGACACCTGTCATGACATTGAGGGCTACTTTCGTGGACGGATCGGAAACCCGGACTGAATTCGGTGAATCCACCACGTCGGCCAGCTATTCCAAGATTTTGTGGAAGGCTGGCGATCAGATCAATGTATTCGCATCGGATGCTTCTTCTGTTTTTGCAACGGAGGAAGGCGGTGAGACAGCCGTATTTGCATCCGTTTCCGGGGAAACCCTTCAAGGAAATGCTTTCCTGGGACTTTCTCCTTATGATGAGACCGCTTCGGCAGTTGTCTCATCCAAATCTATCTCTGCGACGATCCCTGTTGAACAGCAGGCGATTGTCGACAGTTTCGATCCTTCGGCCCTTCTCGCCGTCGGGTCATCTGACACGGCAGATAAGATGGCATTCTACAATGTGTGCAGCGGTCTTCGTTTTACGCTGACAGGTTCGAATGTCGCTAACTATAAAAGTATTGAATTAACAGGCAATGATGGTGAAAAGATAGCGGGAAAGGTCAGTATTTCTTGTTCTACGAAGACTACTCCCGTGGCTTCGTCTGTGTCTGGTAGTTCCACTTCCGTTACGCTTGTCCTTCCGGATGGGAAGTCTTTTGAAAAGAACAAGACATATTATCTTGTTTTCCGTCCGGGCGTATTCAAGAAAGGATTCTCAATGGTTTTCAAGGATGCTAACGGTAAAGCGTTGACCGATCCCTGTACTTGTACTTCTTACGTGGAATTCAGACGTAGTGTCTTTGCTTCTATCACGGGAGTTGACAATCCCAAGAAATTGGCGGCTATCCGTGATGGGGATCTCCTTTCAACGGCCGGTACGGCTAATTGCTACATTGTTTCCAAGGCGGGTTCTTATAAGTTCCCCCTGTCCCGTGCGACGGAAAAAGAGTTCCTCTCCGGTATCACAAGGGTTAGTGTTCTCTGGGAAACTGACAATACAGACGGGACACAGAAGACGGGAAGTATCATCACCAATGTGGGTACAAACACGAAATACGTTTTCTTTGATACGCCCAGTACCCTGAAGAACGGCAATGCGGTTATTGCCGCCTATAGGAACAATGTCATTGCCTGGAGCTGGCATATCTGGGTATGCAAGGATTATAATCCATCGACCACCAGCCAGACGCTCATGGGCAAGAGTTCCGCGATGATGGATCGCAATCTGGGTGCATTATCGTCAAGCCCTTCCAATAAATTGACGAATGGGCTCTTCTACCAGTGGGGGCGTAAGGACCCGTTCCCGGGTGCCGTGGAATCCTACGTATCCAATCCGAGCGGTGCTCAGTTCATGAAAACCACAAAGGGTGAGAACATTACGGTCGTCTCATCGGAGTCCGTCAGCGCGACGAGTGCTTATGCCGTTGCACATCCGGATTCGTATATTTCGACGACCAAAAACAATGGTGACTGGCTTGCAACGCCCGATCATACCTTATGGGCACAGACGAAGACGGTGAACGATCCTTGTCCGGCGGGTTGGAAGATCCCGGCTGCCTCTGTCCTTAATTCCAATAATGAGCATGTCGTGGCTCAAGAGGCATGGAGCGTCGATGATGATGGTAAACTGAAGCCTCGGCGGGTTGCTGACGGCACTTATGGCGTTTATCTGAACCTGTCCACCGATGGCTCTGAATATGCATGGTATCCCAATAACGGCTACATCAGTACGGCCGGAAAACTCCTCATGGTCGGCCAGTTCTCTTGCTATTGGTCAAGCTCCGTTAATTCCCTGGCGACCTTTGCGATGGAAATGAGCCAGGTGGGTACCAAACTCACCTATAATGGCCGCCAATATGGTAAAGTTCGCGGGGAAGGCCATTCCGTTCGTTGTATCAAAGATAAATAGTTGATGCGTATGAAACTCAAATCTATTCTGACTGCTTTTGCGGCGCTGGCCCTGGTTACATGCGCACCGGAACCTGTGCGGGTTTCGCAAATCACCTTAAATACCAAGGCGCTGACCCTGAAAGTCGGCGCTTCAGAAAAACTCACGGCGACCGTTTCGCCTTATAACGCCGATAATCCGACGATTATCTGGTCCAGTGACAATGCTTCCATTGCCAAGGTGTCAGATGGTATCGTGACGGCCGTCGCTCCTGGAACGGCGAAGATTACGGCCAAGGCCGATGATGGCGGCATCTCCGATGCCTGTGTGGTAACGGTTCTTATGCCTGTTACGGGTGTATCGTTGGACAGAACGACTCTCAGCATGTATGAAGGGGGTACGGACCAGTTGAAGGCAACGGTCGCCCCGGACAATGCTGATAATCCTTCGCTCCTTTGGACCAGCAGTAATCCGGATGTGGTGCTGGTCACCACGGACGGCAAACTGTTCGGTCTGGCTCCGGGGAAGGCGGACATCACGGTCACGACGGTGGATGGTGGTTTCACAACTACCTGTAAAGTGACTGTCCAGGAGGTAAAGATGGAGTTGAAGCCGCCGACCCTCGATATTCTCATCGGGGACGAATCGGATATCACGGTAACGCTGGAGAATCAGCTGGAAGGGGTCCAGGTCAATATCCGGTGGTATAGTACCGAAGAGAGCATCGTATCTGTAGATGACAAGGGGCATGTCAAGGCCCTTGCCCTTGGAGACGCGGTGATCTGCGCTGCCACGGAGAAAGGTAAAACGGCCTTCTGCAAGGTTCACGTGCGGGATCGGATCGCATCGGTTACGGTGACGGCCCCTGCCGGGGCGAAGGATGTCAGTATCGGCTCGACTCTTCAACTGACAGCGGAGGTCACACCTTCGGACCTGCCCGGAATGGAAATCGAATGGGAGTCCAGCGACACCTCCGTCGCCACGGTAAGTGCTGACGGTCTCGTCACCGCGAAGTCCAAAGGTACCGTAACGATCACTGTTACGGTGAAGAACGGGCCGGAGACAAAAACAGCCACCTATGAGATCTCCGTCCTCAAGCCGGTAACCAAGGTTACGGTCACTCCTGAGACGCTGGAGATGTATGTAGGTGATGAGATTGAGATCGAGAAGGCACTTTCGATCACGGTGGAACCGGCTGATGCCGATTACGCCGGTTTCAAATACACGACCTCTACGGCCTACATTTCGGTCTCCCAGGGGAAGATTACGGGCGAGAGAGCCGGTACGGTCACGCTGTACATCACTCCAAACAAGGCGAATCCCAAGAACCTGAAAGCAGAATGTAAGGTTACGGTCAAGGCCAAGGTGGAAGGCGTTACCATTCAAGGAGCATCTACACAGACAGTCCAAGTGAAGAGGACCCTGCAGTTGAAGGCATCTGTTACGCCTTCGAATGCGAGCCAGGAAGTGGTTTGGAGTTCTTCCAAACCCGAATTCGCCACCGTGGATGCTGCTTCTGGCCTGGTGACCGGTGTCAAGGAGGGAACAACCGTGATTACGGCGACATCAAAGGATAACCCTTCCATCAAGGCTACCTGCACAGTCAATGTGGAGAATGTCCCTGTCTCGTCCGTGGAATTGGACAAGACGACCTTATCCCTTCTGGAAGGGGATTCGGCGACATTGAAAGCGACGGTGAAGCCGGATGATGCCTATGAGAAGACTCCGACATGGTCGTCCTCTAACCCGAATGTCGCCACTGTATCAGATAAGGGCGTAGTTACTGCCGTCAAGGCCGGTACAGCCACTATTACTGCGACGTGTGGTGGCAAGAAGGCTACTTGTGAGGTGACAGTCCAGTCAAAGTATATCAGTGTTACCGGCGTCACGTTGGATAAGGAGACATTAGCGATGAATGCAGGTTCCAGTGCACAGTTGATTGCAACGGTATTGCCTGCCAATGCAAACAACAAGTCTGTGAAATGGTCATCCTCCAATTCTTCCATCGTCTCTGTCAGCGGCCAGGGTACCACTGCGACACTGCTGGCAAAGTCGGCGGGAGAGGCAACCATTACCGTTGAAACGCTGGAGGGCAATTTTACCAAAGAGTGCAAGGTAACGGTGAGCGTTCCTGTCACATCCATCACGCTCTCCCAGACTGCCGCTACGATTGCGTTCGGTCATACTTTGACGCTGAGCGCGACCGTCACCCCGACGAATGCTACCGATCCATCTCTTGAATGGTCTTCCTCCAATACGTCCGTCGCCTCCGTTTCTGACGGAGTTGTCACTGCCGGATCGTCGTCCGGAACGGTGACCATCACGGTCAAATCGAAGAGTAATCCTAGTGTGACAGCCACTTGTAAGGTCACTGTAAAGCCGGAAATCATCCTTGTCAACCGGATTGTGATTTCGCCGAGCAGCTTATCTTTGTCTCTCAATCAGACCGCTAAAGTTACAGCCACCGTTTCTCCCTCCAATGCTGACAACAAAGACATCGTCTGGAGTGTTCCTCAGGGAGCTGTGGTTACTGTCGATCAGGAAGGGAATGTCGTTGCTGTCAAGGAAGGCGGTACGAGAATCATAGCCCGGTCTGTTGATGGCAATGCTGAGGCGTGGATTTCTGTGACGGTTACCAAGAAGGCGGTCACGGGCCTTATCCTGGAACCGGACACGGTGACCCTGAAGGTTGGTGAAACGTACGATTTGCAGGCCTCCGTTGTTCCTTCGGATGCATCCAATCCGAGAATCAACTGGAGCAGTAGCAAATCTTCCGTAGCTTCTGTGGATCCTACTACTGGAAGAATCACTGCCAAGAGCGCAGGTGAAGCAACCATTACTGCACAATCGGCGGATGTGACATCCATCAAGAAAACATGCAAAGTAAAAGTCATCGCCTCCGGAACTGGTAACGGTGGTGCCGAAGGCATTGACTTTGAAGACTGGAACTTCTGATTTGAGAATCAAACTTTTGAATAATGAAACGTTTTCTATTCTTTCTTTTGATTGCCTGCGCGTTTGTGGGGTGTTCCTCTCCCGACAAGGCGAAGCCTGTCATCCGGGAGTATCTCAAGGAGCAACTTTCCAAGCCTGAAACATACAATGCGGGGGTGATTGAATTGGTCTCAAAGGGGACGATCGATGTCTCCGAGACCAGATACTGGGAGAACATCCCTGCGAGTGGGCGGATCGACGTGGTCCTTCTGCGGCATGAGTTCAATTATGAGAACCATCTGGGAATGAGCATGGATAACGCCTATTACTTCTATATGAATCCGGAGATGGATGTCATTTACTATGCGCATCCGGGCGCTGGAGGTCCTTTGTTCAAGCTTGATGAGTAAGCGGGGAGTAAATGTTTAGAGTGAGACCGGGTTTCCTTTTCAAGGGACTCGGTCTCAGTATATAGGCGTCGCTATGAAAGACTTCCATGTGTTCTTGATCCTGGCGGGTTTGTTTTGCCTGTTCTCCTGCCGTAAGGATGACAGTCGTAAGGATGACCCATCCTCGAATCTGAAAGAGGGGACAGTGAAGGTAACCCGCGTCAAGGTCGCCGGTGTCAATGCCGGATTCGACGCTGGAACATCCACCTTTACCGCCGTACTTCCGGGAGTGACGGATTTTTCATCGCTTGGCCTTGTGTTTACGACCGAAGCCAACGTCATCCGTGCGGGAAATCAGGAGTTGATGATGTCCAATTCGGGTATCGACCTTTCCTCGCCGCTGACGGTCCGTTTCATCAAGAACGGTGTCTATCAGGATTATACGGTCAAGGTTCAGAATACGGGCCTTCCCGTCGTCCGCATCGAAACTCCCGGAAGAAGGAGCATTACCAGCAAGACAACCTGGATATCGGGAGCCACGCTTCGGATTGAACTTCCGGACGGAACGGTGGATTACGAGGGCAAAATGGAGATCCGGGGCCGGGGCAATTCCACCTGGAACTATCCCAAGAAACCGTATGCACTGCGGCTGGAAGAGAAATCCGAGATCCTTTCCATGCCTTCCCATAAGCGCTGGATACTTTTGGCGCAGTGGAAGGACCGCACGCTGCTGCGCAACGATGCCGCTTTCTGGCTTTCCCGTCATACCGGTCTTCCTTATACGGTCCGCGGACAGTTCGTGGAAGTGGTCCTCAATGGTCTCCATGTGGGGAATTATTACCTGTGTGAGCAGATCAAGTTGAATAAGAAACGTGTCAACGTGGAGAAAATGGATCCGATGGAAACGGATCCGGAGAAGATTACCGGTGGTTATCTGCTCGAATTGGACACGTATTACGACGAGAAGTACCGCTTCAAGTTCGACGGCCTGTTCAACCTGCCTTGGATGGTCAAGGACCCGGACGAGGATGAGCTTTCTTCGGAGGCCTTCCAATATATCAGGAACTGGATCCACGACCTGGAGGTTTTGTTGAAGGACGAGCAGAAGGTCAAGGCGCATGCGTATGAGGAATTCCTGGACGTGGATACTGCAATCGACTACCTGCTTGTGGAGGAACTGACGGGGAACAACGATTTCTACAATCTTTGGCCCTGGGCAGGGCCCCATAGCGCTTATCTGTACAAGGAGCGCGATGGGAAGCTCTATACCGGACCGGTTTGGGATTTCGATTACCATGTTTTCTGTCCGCAATTCACCCGGCAGTGGGTAGGGGCGACCAAGTCCATGTTTTATCCCGCGCTCCTGAAAGATGAGAGATTCAGAAACCGTGTGGTCGAACGCTGGGAACAGTACAAGGACGGTTTGAAACTGTTGCCGGAATTCATTGATTCACAGGCGGAATATATCCGGCTCTCCGAGGCATACAACCATGCCCAGTGGCCCATCGTGAATAATCCGGAGAATGGGGATGAAACCATGACTTTCCAACAGGCTGTGGACCGTGCGAAGCGGGCTTTCCTGGACAAATGGGAATGGATGGACAAGAACATCCGCAATCTCCGATGATACAAAACATTGGCCGGGTCTCCTCCCCAAGAGACCCGGCCGGTATATAAAACGAACTTAACAAATAGACATGAACTGAATTCAATGTCCACTGCAAAGGTATAATCTTTTAATTAGATTAGCAAACTATTTACG
>JAEEGH010029985.1_pt1 | contig 10599 bp, 7 predicted proteins | sample 9134181 | NCBI WGS metagenome assembly JAEEGH01 (sample SAMN16246544, study PRJNA631951) | gut metagenome | biome: gut microbiome; feature: rumen; material: DP-attached | host: Bos | place: Iran: Karaj | collected 2018-10 | reverse complement strand
CGTAGAGCTCAGGATAGTCCTCCCTGTGCTCGTGGATATATCTGTAAAGTATTGCGTTCTTGTCGTATTCAAGGTCGCTCTGGTACGAGAAATACATCAGTACCATCTTGTTTATCTCGCAGGGAAGAAGCCCATTCTCGTCAGTGTAGATGGACATCATGTAGTACTCGTAGAGCCTTGTTATGCGAAGTTCTCTCTCAACGCCTTTTCTGTACCACTCAAAGGCAAAGCTCTCGGTTTTACCGCCCTTGATAAGGAGAGAGACGATGGACTCTAAAACCTCGTCGTTTTCCTTGATCTCGTAGCAGGCCTTAAGTATCCTGAAGAGCCTCTTGTCAAAGTTGCGGACACGGATGGCCAGATAAACGATCTGATCTATCAGGTTTAAGCTGATTATCTGTCTCTTGGCTCCGTACTCAAGAACGTAGAGCTCATATTCATCGAGGTGCGTCAGTATGGAGGGTGAATCATTTAAAAGATTCATGGCCTCAAGGTACAGGATCGGACTTCTGCAGCCCAGAGTAAACTGTTCCTCCAGCATCATCCACTTTCTGGGACTGCTGGTGGTGTACTCATCCGAAATGTATTGTAAGAGCCAGGCGATTCGCCAGTTGTCAGGATTTCTTCTAAAGATTCCCTCAAGTCTCTCGGAAACATCATTGATGAAGGCATCCTCTCTGCTGCAGAGAGTTGTCAGGTAGAGATAGTAGCTGTAGAGTGTATCTCCCGGGGCTTCCAGTGCCTCTTTTGCCGCCTGATCAAGGATCCACTTGCCCTCGTTGGTCCTGCCGGCTGTGATGTAATAATGAGCTGTGTAGAGCCTGACCTCTAAGTCCTTGTCGTCGATGGCATTCATCTTGGCAATTATCTTGCCGGTTTCAGACAGCCATGCCCTTGATGTGATCTTCTTGCAGCTGAAGTTCTCGTAGACCTTGACCAGCTCTACCGTGAGTTTCTTCATCTCCTGATAGTCGGCTGTAAGATGCCTCTGCTCAAGCTCAACAGATACGGTCACGGGAAGCACTACCTTCACAAAGTTATTGTGGAAAGTGATCCTGCCGAAGTTGTTGCCCTCATGGAGCTTGTCTGTGCGCAGCCTTACTTTGAGTCTGCAGGAAGAACCGGTAAAGTCATCCTCTCCGATTTCATATTTATCCAGCGTAATGAAGTCACCGTCTACGTCAGCCAAAAGATGCGTGTATCCCCAGCCGTTTCTGGTGATGAGAATCCCGTGTTCATGGGAAAGACCTGTGAAGTCTATCTGAAGTTCCTCCTGATCCGGCATGAACTGGACCGGCTGTTTCTTGTTGATGGAGATGAGGAACTCCTCAACATTCTGAACGTTATCACCGCCCATGCACAGGCCTCTGTAGAGGCTCTCATACTGGGCATCATTTCCCTTGAAGACCGAAATGAAGTCACGCGAATAAAAGAGGCTTACCGCCTCATCCCAATTTGTCTTGGCTAAATTTGCAAAATGAAACAGATTCTTGATGTCACCGAGGCTGGATGCGATGTGGCTAAGGCGCACGGTGGCTACGAAAGGAAGAACAAATTCTCCCTGATTGGATATGATCTTAAACTGCCCCTTAAGAACATCCCCCTGGGACATTCCCTTGGCACTGAATCTATAAGAAACCTCGTAAGGGGATCCCGAAAAATCCCCTGTGAGGACTTCCATTCTGATCTCTGTTGATGAAACCTTGCCGTAGATCGGCGTATTCTCAGGTCCAAATATGGTAAAAGAGCCCTCGATGATCTCTCCGGGCTCTAAATTCAGCTCAACACGGCCCGTTGAGAAGTCCAGGCTTCTCTGGGCATACATATATTTCCCCTGTAAAAGCTGATCAATAATTTCTCTCACGATTCACCCCAAAAAAACAATTTATAGTGTTAAGTATACCATAAATTTACTCAGTACGGAGTGCTTCTATAGGATCAAGATTTGCTGCTCTTTTGGCGGGATAAATGCCAAAGAACAGACCAATGGCGGTTGAAATGGCAACGACTGCAACAACCAGTATCGGATTTACCATAAATGTGAAATCAATTACCTTACATATGATAAAAGAAACACTGATACCAAAGATAATTCCTATGATACCGCCGGTAAAAGTCAGGATTGACGCCTCTGCAAGAAACTGTGTAAGTATTGAAGATGTCCTTGCACCAAGGGACTTTCTGATTCCGATTTCTCTCGTTCTCTCTGTAACGGAAACCGTCATGATGTTCATAACGCCGATTCCGCCTACCAAAAGAGATATCGCTGCAATTATGGCAACAACCGTAGTGATGATGGTAAGAATACTGTTGGTGGTCTGATCAAAGCCTGAGCCCGATGAAATCTTGACGGCATTCTCTCCCCTGAGGCCGGTGATGTTCTCCACCACTGATCTTGTTTTTGCAAGAACCGCATTCCTGTTTTCACTGTCAAGATAGATGGTAAAAGAGTTAAACATATCATCCACATCGAAATTGAATGCCTCAGCAAGGGACGTGTAGGGACCGCTTGCAGTAAGTATTATGTCCTCGCCGAAACCTGCAAACGCAATGTCAATGGGCGTATCCTCTTTTACTCCTACTATGGTGAACTCCTTGGTGATATCATAAGCGGTAACGTCCAGTGTTTCTCCTACCACCTCTTCATAGCCGAAAATATGCCTTGCAAAAGTCTGACTGATTACAAGAACCTGCTTTCCATCCTCCACATCAGAGGCGTTGTAATATCTTCCGTGGAGCACCTTGACACCGCTTGCAGTCTCTGAGGCTTCACTTTCACCCGAAATAAAGAGTTCAAAGGCCTCTCCTCTGTTGTTGCTTGTGTTGCCCCATACCGTAAAGCTGGGAGATATACCATAAATATTATCGATACTTTCCTCTATATCCTTTAGCTGACTTCTTGTAAATTTTTTATCCGTCTTGGTGTCATCTAAAGAAACAGAAATAGAACTGGCTCCCATGGAGTCAATCTCGCTGTTCACAGTAGCCTTCATGCCATCGCCTATGATGAGCACAATAAGCACTGCTGAAATTCCTATGATGATGCCAAGCATGGTCAAAAAAGACCTTCCCTTATTGTTTTTGATGCTTGACAGAGCACTTTTTATATACTCTCCAAATGTTCCCATTTATAGTTCCTTTTATTGATTCTATAATCTAAGCGCATCAATAGGCTTCATTGTTGCGGCTTTTCTGGCGGGATAGATTCCGAAGAAAAGACCTATCATCACGGAGAAAACCGCTGCTCCAATAACAGACGTGGGCGTTATTATGACATCAAAGCCGATGGCACTACAGATTATATAAGCAGCCAATATGCCGAGGATTATCCCTACAATTCCTCCAAGGAATGTGAGGATTGCTGCCTCCGCCAGAAACTGTGTCATTATGGCTCCGGTAGATGCTCCTATTGATTTTCTGATGCCTATCTCCCTTGTTCTCTCGGTAACCGAAACAAGCATAATGTTCATAACGCCGATTCCACCTACAATAAGTGAGATTACCGATACAAGAATAAGGAATTTGCTGGCATAACCCAGAATCTGATCAAGCTGGTCGGAAAAATCCGCCATGCTCTGGGCTGTAAGAGCGGATGAGCCCCTTAAGTTGTGGGCATTGGCAATCACATCCTTGGCCACCTCCACAGACTGTGAGAGGGTATCCTGTTCATCGAACAAAACAAGCTGATCAAAGTTCTCGGTATTTATATCATAATCGGCTCCAAGTGCAGTGTAAGGAACCTCTATCTGAGCGCTGTAGTCCTGTCCTGCCATAAGGAACTGATACATATCATTCATGTGATCACGAAGGCCTACTATGGTGTAGGTTGAGGTTTTTCCCCAAACCGTTATGTCCACATCAAAGCCTATGGCATCTTCGGTTCCGAACAGTTCCTTGGCATCATCCAGCAGCATGACACAGACTCTTGATCCGGAATCAACCTGCTGCTGTGTAAAATATGATCCCTTGACAATACTGTTACTGAGTGAATACTCAAGAGCCGGTGATCCACCGCTGATGCCGGCGTTTACCGTCTTCTTTCTTCCTTTTACGTTGCCGTAAACCGACAGCTGCGGAGATACACCTTTTGCATCAGGAAGCACTTCCTGTATGTTTTCCATGTCATCTCTCGTGAGTCTCTCAGCAGTCTTGGCAGTGTTTATGCTGATAACACCGTAGTTTCCTGCAAGGTCGTTGAGGGAATTCTTTACATAGGCGCTCATACCGTTTCCAAGAGAAACCACCGCGATGACCGCCGCAATACCGATGACGATACCCAGCATGGTCATAATTGTTCTGTATCCATTGCCTACTATCTGTTTAATTGCACTTTTTAAATATTCTGAAATCTTTCCCATATTTATTACTGCTGTGGCATTACAGCTACAGTCATACCTTCTGTAAGTAATGAAGCATCCGATGTGATTACCTTATCTCCAACTTCCAGGCCCTCTGTTATCTGAGCTTCTGTAGATGTTGAGATACCGATTACTACGTCTTTTCTCTGAACAGTATTGTCTGCAGCAAGGACGTATACATAATCTCCGGTGGAATCTGTCTGAACATACTCATAGGGAAGAACGATGGTGCTGTCAGCCTTCTGAGCATGAATCTTATTGTTTGCTTCTACTCCGAAAATAATATCTGAATCAGGGTTTGTTACCTTGATAACAGTATCAACCACAGCTACACCATTGGCGTTCTTGGTGGCATTTCCGGAAATCTTGGTTACTTCGCCGTTATATGGCTTTCCGTTTATTGTTACATCAACCTTCTGGCCAAGAGATATTTTAGGAAGATCACTCTTTGAAACCTGAATGGTAACCTGCACATCCTCAAGGTTTGCTATAGTAAGGATCTGTGCTCCGGCTGCCAGAGTTGCACCCTCTGCAACATTTGCGGGGATTGCTGTGACAACGCCGTCAAATTCAGCCTTTATACCTTCCTTGGCTGCCTCGATCTTAGAAAGTGTATCTCCCTGATTGAGCTGTGTTGTATCAAGGGCTGCCTTCTGAGCCGTTAAGGTTCCTCCGCTGACCTTAAGGCTCCGTGCGGAATTAAGGCGGCTTGCCTCATCGGTAAGCGCTGTGATCTGATCCTGCCATGCAATGATCTGGGGATCTCTTGTGAGAGCTGCCTGTGCATCAGTGAGTGCTTCCTGCGTCTGAAGATACATTTCATTGCCGTCATCGTCTTTTCTGTCGTAGTGATTGTATGCTTCTGCACCATCACTTACTCTGTTCTGGTTGTAATCCATCTGAACTTTGGTAAGCTCATCTATTGTCTGGCTGATCCTGTTCTTCTTTTCAGTGATCTGCTTCTGGATAGCCTCTTTTTCATCAGTTATCTGATCAATCCTGTTGTTGATCTGATCAAGAGTCATATTCTGAGCATAGTTTTCAGCTGAATCTGCTATTGTGGCACCTGCAGCTGTTGCACTGTATGTACCCTTGGCCTGCTTGATTGCAAGCTCGGCATTCTGCTGTGCAAGATCAAGCGCTTCTGTATCATAGGTTAAGAGCTCATATCCTTCTGAGACCTTATCTCCGACCTTAACATTGATCTTCTCGACAGGTGCTGTAACATCCGAATAGTAATTCTTGGTCTCACCACTCTGCACGGTACCTGAGATTGAAAGAATGTTCTCAATACTGCCAAGAGCCACATCCTGAGTTTCAACCATGACTACCGCATTCTTGGCTGCATTCATGCGATAGATAACAAAGGCTGCGATCAAAAGAGCTGCTATTCCGATCACAGCATATCTCTTCTTAAATCTCTTTTTCTTCTTAACAGAATCCGCAAGATCTGTTACATCGTAATCATCGTAGACCTCCATATCTGCACCGGTGGTCTCTTTGATCTCATTATTTGCTTCAGGCACTGCGGTAACGCTCTCCTGAATCTCCTTATTCTTGTTTTCTTTCTCAGACATCAGAATTCCTCCATAAACTTTCATTAACAAAACTTTTTCTATTTTCAGATTTCATCCTTATAATCGGGATTTGCAATATCACTCTGGATCATTCCGTCGGATATGGTTATGATCCTCTTGGCCTGCTTAGCAATGCCGGGGTCATGAGTGATTATAATAACGGTTCTTCCCTCGTGGTAGAGCCTTTTTATTATCGTGATAATCTCTTTTGTCGAGCCGGTATCAAGGTTACCTGTGGGCTCATCCGCAAGAAGAATCGGGGGAGCCTGAGCTATGGCTCGTGCTATGGCAACTCTCTGCTGCTGTCCACCGGACATCTCGTTTGGCTTGTGCGTCATACGCTTTGCAAGACCTACGCTGTTCAGCGCTGCACTTGCAAGTCTTACTCTCTCCTTCCTACTTACTCCTCTATATATAAGAGGAAGCTCAACATTTTCAAGCGCAGTAAGTGAAGGGATCAGGTTAAAGCCCTGGAATATAAATCCGATCTCTCTGTTTCTTATGTCAGACTGCTCGTCATCTGTCATGTGCGATACATCCTGACCGTGCAAAAAATACTTGCCACTGGTGGGTGTATCAAGGCATCCGAGCATATTCATAAGAGTAGACTTACCGGAACCGGACTGTCCGATTATTGCAACGAACTCGCCCTCACCTATGGTCAGTGACACATGATTTAGAGCCCTGACTTCGTTCTCACCGGGATTGTATATCTTGCATACATCCTTTATCTCTACAAGTTTCTTCATAATTCTCCTCAAAACCAATAACGCAAAATCGCGCAACTAACACATTCCTGTAATGTAGATTGTGTACAACTTATCATTTTACTTCATTACTATAATAAATAAAAGCGTAAACGTTTACAAACTTATGAAATTTTTATGAAATTCACTTTCCGTATTGGAAAGTTTTTTATATACTAATTGTACAAATAGTGTGTTAATATTCCTTATATAGCCCTGTATCATTAAGTCATAACAAAGAACTGCTCACGAGAGCACACAAGAAAAAGGAGAAGGTTATGACAAAGATGGTAAATTTCAAGACTATGATCAGCAACTTAACAAACGGATTTTCAGCTAATAAGAGCTATGACCAGGAAAACTACAGAAATCTCATGAACGGCGGTTTCAACTACTCCATGAGATCAAGAACAATAATGTAAAAGAGGTTGCTATGCAATTAAAGTTATCAGAAAACATCAAAAAGCACAGAAAAGAAATGGGACTGACCCAGGAAGGACTTGCAGAAGCCTTTGGAGTGACCATAGGAGCCGTTTCCAAGTGGGAGAACGGAAACAACGTTCCTGATATCATGACACTTATGGAGCTTGCAAACTTCTTCAATGTCTCAGTCGATGAACTACTGGGCTTTGATCTGTCCTCCAAGAATATTGATGACATGGTTGATTCCATAGAAGACCTATATCATGCCTACAGATTTGAAGAGGCAGTGAGCGAAGCAAACAATGCGCTGGTACGCTATCCACACACCTTCAAGATACTGTACTGCTGCGCAGAGCTCTTTTTCCTTAAATATACAGAAGGCGACGATGATAAAGATCGAGATACAGCCATAAGCCTTTACCAACGCAGCATGGAACACCTTTCGCAGAATACGGATCCGCATATCAGCGAGTACTCCATACGTCGCAGGATTGCCAGGCTCTATACCAAAAAGGACCCTGAGAAAGCTCTGGAGGAGCTAAAGCAGATCAATTACGACGGCTGTAACGACAGTTCCATCGCTTCCGTCCTTATGAACTCCGGCAAATTTGAGGAGTCGCTAAAGTACGGGACTATGGCCATAATCAGGATATGTGCCGATCAATACGGGGTAATCACAAACATGGCCATGACACTTGCAGCAAGCGGCCGTAAAAAAGATCTCGAAAAAGCCATAGAACTGGCTGATATGAACATAGCTCTCACCAAGCTCTATAGTAAGCCGGATCAGATTACATATTTCCATAAGCTGCAGACCATCATGCTGCTCCTTAAGTCCTGGTGGCTCTCCGCTCTTGGCGACGATGCGGCTATGAAAGCCTGTGTAAAAGAGATGTGGGATCTGGCAAATCTTTATGACAGATCAGCATCAAGTAACGAACTCTCCGGAAGTGTCAGATTCTACTTTTCCGAAGATAAAGCTTACTCCTTCGACTCTACCGGCGCCGGAGCTGTGTCAGGTATTGAATCAATGTTTGAAGATGACCAGAGCGTCGTAACCGCTAAGATATACAAATACATGGGAAAAGTCATAGATGAATGGAACAAGTTAAAAGAGGCATCTATATGAAGAAAAATGAGCTCTAAAACTCTTTGTCTGCCGAGTTTTCTATGTTCTGCAATAAGTTTACTTGATATATATAGAAACTAAATTAGTACAAAAACTTTGAATTCCATTATTTCTATAATCCATGCTTACTTTTGAGCATATATATAGAAACCTATTTAGACTCGCCAACATCTTTCCATACCCCAAGACAAGTTCTAGCGCTATATATAGAAATATCAAGAATCGAAATTTTCAGTCACCTATATTTTCCATACCCCAACCACAGTTTGACTCATATACAGAGAAAATTCTCAGATCATAGATTCTGCCACAGTTATTCAACTCCCTATGATACAAATTCCGGCCAGGAGCCGGCTCTTGTGTTTGCTTTTCATGTCCTGGCAGCTATATCCTAGCCATTTGCCACAGACTCTGGCTAGGAACAACCCACTTATGCCAGATTTTTCATGTCCCAAAAGCTATAACATGGCTATATGCCACAAATCCAAGCTAGAAGGAGCATCTTGTGCTTGCTTTTTTCATGTTCCAACAGCTATATCCCGCCATTTGCCACAGATTTTGGCTACGAGCAGCCCCTTATATCTGCTTTTGTCATGTCCCAAAACCAGGAACTGTCAATTTTGCCACAGACCATGGCTGGCTACGCCCCTTCTATCCAGCCCGCCTTAGTGACCAATATGCTTAGAAGAATACCGGAGTCAAGGGACAGTACGCTGGGCGCCGCTCTTTGGCGCCCGGGCAGCCCTTGGCTCCGGTATTCTTCTAAGCTACAATATTAAGGTTGCGGGCTCATGTGTGAGGTGTAAACACATAATCCATAGCATTTTCTCTTTTGGAATCAGCCCTGGGAGATTGCATCAATCTCTTTTAACTCTTCCTCTGAGAATGTGATGTTCTCAATTGCCTTGATGTTATCAAGAATCTGTGAAGGCTTGGATGCTCCAACAAGGACTGATGTTACATAGCCGTCCTTAAGGATCCATGCAAGTGCCATCTCAGCAAGAGTCTGTCCGCGCTTTGCTGCGATATCGTTGAGGGCTCTTACCTTTGTAAGGATTTCCTCGTTGATCCTGTTCTCCTGAAGGAATCTGCCGTCGGTGCGGACTCTGCTGTCCTGCGGAATTCCCTGAAGATATCTGTCGGACAAAAGTCCCTGCTCAAGAGGTGAGAAACAGATGATACCCTTGTTCAGCTCTTTTGCCTTCTCTTTAAGACCGTTCTTCTCGATGGTCCTGTCAAAGATATTGTAACGATTCTGATTGATCACGAAGGGCACATGGAGATCTGTCAGAATTTCTGTTGCCTTCTCAAGCCTTGGGCCATCGTAGTTTGAAAGTCCGGCATAGATTGCCTTTCCGCTTCTTACAATCTGCGCCAGAGCTCCCATAGTCTCCTCGAGAGGCGTTTCCGGATCCGGTCTGTGGTGATAAAAAATATCAACATAATCCAGCCCCATGCGCTTAAGGCTCTGGTCAAGACTTGAAATCAGATACTTTCTGCTTCCCCAGTTTCCGTAAGGCCCCGGCCACATATCATATCCCGCCTTTGTACTGATGATCATTTCATCTCTGTAAGGCATGAAGTCATCTTTCAGGATCTTCCCGAAATTGATCTCAGCACTGCCGGGTTCAGGACCATAATTGTTGGCCAGGTCAAAATGTGTTATGCCGTTATCAAACGCAGTTTCACACATTTTCTTCATATTCCCGTAAGAGGAAGTATCTCCAAAATTATGCCATAATCCAAGTGAGAGTTTTGAGAGTAAAAGTCCGCTGTCTCCACATCTTCTGAATCCATCTTTTTCATATCTTTTCTCATCTGCTAAGTACATAAGATTCCTCCAATCCTGCTTATCTACTGCATAAGCATTGTTTACTTCGTCAATTATCCAAGTACATACTTTTTTCGGTTCACCGTACATTTATTTTATCATCATGCTTGTACTCGTTATACTTCTTTTTATAGTCAATCTATGCAAAATTGACCATCCTTGGCCAATAAAAAACGCAAATGGCAGATATATATCCACCATTTGCGTTTTTATTTGTCATTACAGTATTACCGGAAAAGTCTCTTTAAAATGCTTACGATTCCTACAACAATCTTCTTAACAACCTTAACGATAGGAGCAACTATCTTAATTATCGGAGAAGGATTGATAATGGGCTTCACAGGTTTAACGGGCTTTTCTTCCTCTTTCTCACCTGTTCCCGGTTCTACTGCCGGGTCATCTGTGCCTTCACCTGTTCCTGGCTCAACTGAAGGGCTATCTCCGCTCTCACCTGTTCCGGGCTCAACTGCCGGATCATCACTTCCCTCGCCTGTTCCGGGCTCTACTACTGGGTCGTCGCCGCCTTCTTCTGTAG
>JAEEGH010029981.1_pt1 | contig 10600 bp, 8 predicted proteins | sample 9134181 | NCBI WGS metagenome assembly JAEEGH01 (sample SAMN16246544, study PRJNA631951) | gut metagenome | biome: gut microbiome; feature: rumen; material: DP-attached | host: Bos | place: Iran: Karaj | collected 2018-10 | reverse complement strand
AATTTCGGCAGATTCCAAATATTTAGGCGAAATATTCTCAGAGTTGTTGCGACAGAGTGGGAATGAAACGACAAAAGCGGGTCAAGAGGGCAAAATCTTGTCGCTTAAGTTCTGCCTGTTTCGGATAAAAGTTGTATATTTGCAGCTGAAATCGGTTACAAAACTTGCCGATAGTGTGGAATATGGAGTATATATCTGTGATAGCATTTGCCCAGGTAGCACACCCCGAGTTCAAGGTGGAGCAGAAGCCCCTCGGTGACGGCAATGATCAGCACCGTTTCCTGCTCTATGAGATGCCGGAGGTTGACAAGGACCGTCGTGACTTCCTGAATCAGGCCGTTGACAGCCTCTATGACGAGTGTAAGGCCCGTATCGAGGCTGTGACGAATGAGCAGAAGATGACCTTTGCCGAGTTCCTTTCCGGCAAGCCTGAAGAGTTGAAGGAGGCCAACGACCAACTCAACAAGTCGCATGATGACTATATGGCAAAGATCCAATCGCTGCTCAACCAGAAGCGTCAGGAGATTGAAGAGGGCTACCAGCGCTATCTGATAACACATGAGAACGATGACACCCAGACCAACAGTTTCGATGTTACTAGTTCCATGAGACTCTCTGACGAATGAAAAAGGTAATCAAAAGCATCGCCCCCGTAAGCATTGGCTTAACGGGGGCGAGTGTGGGGTCAATGCTTTGTCAAATGATCATCCTCGTGATTCGGCCTGTGATTGATCTACAGGGTCATTGTTCACATCAACGGTGCCATCAATCACATGTACCTCAATGGTTGCCTTGATATCCGGTTTAGCCACCGATTGCAGTGTCACTGTTGCATTCCCGCTTTTAACAGCAGTCATCAGTCCTGTTCCCGAAACTGTGACTACACTTTCATCGCTCGATGTCCACGTTACCTTTACTTCCGATGCGTCTGCAGGATAAATGATGGACGACAGTTGAATGCTCTCGCCAACAACCATTGTTATTTCGCCATTATCCAAGCCATTAGCCTTAATTTCTAAGCCTGAGATACTGACAATGTCTTTATCACTAACATCGTCGGAAACGGGATTATCGTTCTTATCGCACGAGATCAACAGTGAGGCCATACAGCCCACTATCGACATGAGTATATATTTACTTATCTTCATATTGCAGATTATTTGATGATTACCTTTTTGCCGTTATTGATATAGACACCCTTAAACGAAGGCTTTTCTATGCGTCGTCCGTTCAGGTTGTACCAATAGCCCTCCTCAAGAGCAGAGGGACCAAGCGTAGAGGATATAGATGTTGTGCCATCTCCCACAATTCCCAGGGTTCTGGATGCAAACACACTGGCAGGCTTCTTCAGTACCGCCTTACAAGCAGGCACAGCCGAGTTGATGTCAGCATCTATCGCATGGAACTCATTATCCTTCAGCACGTAATATTCATCAGCAGGATAAGACTTGCTTTTGATGACAGGCTCCAGCCAGTTCTCACCATAGCTCTTGGCGTCACTGTCAGCATTAATGGCCGTCTGACCGCCAGGATGTGCCACGATCTCATAGGCGTTTACAGTATCGTCATCCGGACAAGCTACCAGCACACCATTGTTAGCCTTGATAATACGCTTGTTATCCATCAACAGGTCTTTATCCTCGATCATGGTGATCTGAACCTTGTCATCGGCAATCACGCACTTATAGACCTTGATGTTATCAGGTATCACCACATCGATACCACACGAGAATGTCCAGTAGTGACTCGGAGCATTTACGGTGGCTGTCAATTTACCTGCATCTACGTTCTGCTTCAACTGGTCATCGATAGCGTAATCGTCAAGAAGGGCCAACGGTGAATGGATGGTTGCCACAGTCTCATCATCAATCTTCAGGGCATCCTTACCGATCTTCAGCGGTTCTTCTGTATCCGGCAGATGAATGTCTGTCACATCCGTCTGATCCTTCAGAAGGTTATCGGCAATGATAGTCACCTTATAGGTCTCGCCATACACATCCACCTCAGAAGGTAAGGCCAACGTACTTTTATCGGTTTCGGTTCCCGACACACCAGCCGACGTAATGACAGCCTCCTTGTCGGCATACGAGGTTTCTACCTCGATTTCCATTTCAATAGCATCACCTTCTTCTGTTTCAACTTGTAAGGTCTGTCCCTCACCAAAGGTCAGTTTCCTTAATTGAGTCAGTGGCCACGACTTGCTTCCGCTGGTGCTGGCCAGTGTCACCGTACCTTCGGCATAGGTGATGACAGGATTGTTTGCAAACAGCACATCGGTCTTCGTGCCGTCATTGAGCCACACGGTCACCTTGGTATCAGCCCACGTTCCGTTGCTTGTGAGCATGGTGAGGAGCAGCAGCATGGCCGCCCTCACCCAATTCTTATATCGTTTCATATTGTGCATTGTTTTGATGATTATTATTCCTCTCCCTTAATTGTAATCTTCATTGTAGAACCTATAGAGTGATCACTCTTCAGGCGGAAACGGAGGTTGTACTCGCCCGGAGCGGCATCTGATCGATAGACATACAAGACGGCAGAATATCTTCCATTGTAGTGGACATAGCGGAAATTGCCGTCGGGGTCGGACGCTGGGTCGATCTCTATGGCAGAATCGTCAAACTTTTCGTCTTCGCTGTCCTTCGGTGTCCAGTCCTCCACGTAGTAACTGCAATAGCCAGAACCTACCTCCTGCTCTTCAGGCCCCACCTTGAAGGAGGTGTACTTCCAGCCCTCGCCGGTGGCGATCGTCATGGCAGACTTACAAGATGGCCTGCTCTTGAGCGAGAAGACAACATACACGTTCTTGTTGTCGTTAGACTTCACAGAGGTGAGGGTCTGCGTAGCGGCATCCCAAGTGAAGAAACCCTCATCGGCGCCATCGTACGCGCTGCTATAATCAGCTGACTGACCTGCAATCTGTACGTCGTCCCAGTCCCACTGGGCAGCATCTTCATAGTATCCATCCACGTTCACCTTCGTCGATTCGCCCACCTTCAGATATTGGGACTCAGAACTCAGATTCATGGAGGTGATGACTGGAATGTGCATCTTCATCGTGCCTCTGCCATAGACCTCATAATCGTCGCCCTCTTCCATCTGTTGGGTCTCATGATTGTAAGTTTGGTTTTTGAATACCAAGTAGAACAGAAGTTCATAATCACCAGTATATGCTTCTTCTTCAGGGCCGCGTGTACGAGCATTTGCTGTTGACGCCGTCTTTCTCAGCATAATCTTACTCTCTGGTTTGATATTGCCCATGGTTTCCATGCCTTCCTCACCAGTAAAGCAAGCGAAATCAGCTGATAATTGAGTTCCTTCATAAACGTCGAAACCAAACTTTGCTCCAGGCGTATTAGCAAAAGTCTCACCGGTGAGCGCTAATACGACGTCTGCCATCGTCAGAGGAATATGTCCCCATATCATGCCTTGCGTACCACCATTCTCGTCAGCATCCTCCAATGAGAGACTGAGGAAATCTTTGTCTTTGTTCCATTCCGACCACTTCGTCACATAGCTACGCTCCTGTGTCTCACTGGTCTTTTTATTCTCAATTACATAGACATTCTCCTTCTGCTTGGCAGCCTTCCTCAGACCTTCGTCGGTAATGTCATCATCGCCTCCACCGCTGTTTTCACCCTTGATGGTGGCGGTGCTGGTCTTACTCCAGGCACTTGGATCGCTGCCGCTGACACTGGCTGTTACTGAACCTTCCTTGAAGTCTGCACCAGCAGTGAAGGTAACCGTTACCTTACCATTAGCATCAGTTACGCCGGATGATGGTGACACCGTGCCGTTGGTGGCTGTGAATGCAACAGTGCGTCCCTGTTCGCCAGCCCATGTGGCCGTAGTAGATGAATATTTATCAAGCTGGAAGGTGACATCCACGCTTGTCTCGCCCTCTGGGATCGTATAAGAGCCGCCTGTCAGTCGGTAGTCGATGGCCTCGATACTATAATCATCAGCCTTCATGGCGTCTTCTTCCTTTTCAGGTTCGGCACCCAGAACAACTTCAGCCTTCACGACACCGCCCTTTTCGCCAGCAGTCGGTGTATATTTCACGCTGACATTACCCTGAGCATCAGTATAGTCGTACTCCGAACTGATCTCACCGCCTTCGGCCTCGAAGTGTACCAATACGCCAGGCGCATTATAGGAAGTACCAGTGAGGTAGTTCTTGTTCGTCACGTGATACTTCACCTCCTTCTGTTCGGTGATCAGCATCTGCTCTTTCTTTTCGTTCTGCAGTTCAATCTCGTCAGGCAGACTGACTAATGGCTGGTCGAACACATTGATAGGATCAAACTCTCCCAGGTCTTTCTTCCAGAAGAAGAGGTCGAGACAAAGTCCCAGCCCGAGGTCGATACCCGTGCTGACACCTGCGTTCCAGGCCACCATGCTGTTATCTACCAATCGGCCATCGGCTTCTGCCTTCAGGTATGGCTGCGGACTGATCGTAGGACAAAGCACCTTGTAGATGCCGATCTTGATCTTCGGATAAGCCGTAGCACGTGCCTCTGCATGGGCATTGATATCTAGATCCGGTCCTACGAGCTCCAGACTCTTATTACATTCTGCAATCTTCGAGACGCCCTCTTCAGCATCCCATTCCACGCCGTATGTCACGGTGTTGGATGCCTTAATACCACCTGTGATGCTAGCCTCACCCGACGCACCCAGACTGACCTCGGCCATCAGGTCGGCTCCCACACTGATATATACAGGTACCGTACCTACCATGAACGTATATTTGGCTTTGAACACATCTTCCTTCAGTGTCCATTCCTGCTTCCATTCAACCGAGCTGGAGACAAGGTACTTCATCACCATCTCCATGTCGAATCCGCCCTCAAGGGCTATCTTCAGGTGTTGCAGGTCGCCCATGCGTACCTTCTCCCATTCTACATCGCCAAAGTCGAACGAGAACAGACCCTTCAGGCCGATGTTGAAGTTCAGTTTGTCCCAAGAGAGTGTGCCTTTGGTTCCACCATCCCAGAGCACCTCGCCATCCTTATTGTACTCCCAGCTGATAAACTCGTTTTCGAACTCCTGCGGTGCTCTTGTTCTACCTTTTCGCGCATTCTCTTCATTGTAGATCTCTACATATTCATCGCCGGTGAACACTTCAACCTTAGTAGGCAGATAGGTGCGCACGTCGTCTGTGAAACCACGCGTGTTAGCTGTCTTCTGTGTAGCCAGATTAAACTTGGTTCCTTTGAACAGGTTACCCATCACACCCTGCCGGGTTGCAAGGCTCACTGTCTTGCTGCCATCCTCCTGTTGTACATCGTCAATCACGCGGATCATAAAATCGCCGTCCTTAGGTAACAGCACCACGTCATAATCACCCATCAGAGGCACATCGCTGGTAAAGGTGATACTGGCCTGCCCGGTCTCCTCATTGAAGCTGTTAAGCGTGGCCTTTTCCCAATCGATGGCGATATAGCGCGAGTCAAGCTTACGGGCCTGAACCACCCATACCGTATCACTCCGCTGCTCGTCAGAGCTTACCAGTGCCACGTAGCCTTTGCGCTGATTGGTTGACGGGTTCAACGTTGCCGAGAACTTATACACACCCGTCTCGGCATCCTTACTGCCGAACTCCAGCCAGCCATCACTGACGCTGTAATTGTAATCTACGCTCGAGCGTACTTTGAATTCAAAGTCCTGCCCCTCGCTTTCCACATAAATAGTGTCGAGATCGGCAAAGATGTACTCGCTGTCGCCAGAGACGTTCTGTACATCATCGAAATTGTACTGAGTGGTTTTACCTGTGGCCGTTGTCTGGCCTTCGGCGCTTGTGGCTTCCTGCTCGTGGAGTGTGAAGCCAGGTGTCGCATTCTGGAAGGTCACGCTGTCGATCTTGCTCACATCGTAAGCAACCTTCTTGCCGTTTTTGTCAACAACGACAAGTGTCTGTGCCGTGACCATCATGCTCATCATGGAGAGCAGCAACGCCATTGCCACCCTCGTCAAAAAGGTTCTTTGAGTAGAATTTTGCATAATGAATTGGTTTTAAGTTAGACTATTAAATCATTTTTGATTCTGTTTTTTCTGATTTCCTTCCTCATCAGGAACTCCTTCGGCGAACATTCTCCGAAGCCCCTGCTCATAGGCTCTGAGGGCTTGATGACCCAAACTGGTGATACGGCACACGGTGTGTGAAAGCCGACCAAGTCCTGTCTTGTTCACCTCCAAATAGCCCGCTTCCTGTAGTGTCTTGATCTGTACACTCAAGTTACCACGCGTTGAGTCGGTGATATCGCAAAGATACACGAAGTCGGCACTGTCGAGACTATCGAGTGCCACCATGATTTTCAGTCGCAGCTCGTTATGGAGCAACGGATTGATGACAGCGAATTTAAATGCCATGGTTTTTAATTGATTGGTTATACATATGCCCTGGAATAATAAGAGCGACAACAACCACCAGTGCAGCTATCAGCAGCTGCCAAGGCCACATGTCACCCTGAAAAATGAGAGAAACAAATGATAAGGCGGCCCCCATCATGCCGCACACCATTTTGGGTCTAAAGCGCATAATCATGCCTGTGATGAAGCAACCCAGACTAACGATGATGCCCTGACAGGTACAGTAACACTGTCCGAAAATACCAGCAAAGCCCATAGATAATCCACAAACAAAACTCAAGAATCCTAAGAATACCCACATCCTTAAAATTAGGCTATTTTCTTTCGTCCGGCAGTGTTTACGGTCATAGTCTTTATGCAAATTGTACATCATCAGCGGTGCACCCACCAAAGGAATGCCAACCCAAAGCCACCAACACCAGTTCTTACCTAACAGAATCAGTGCGGCGAACTCCAACAGCAGGAAGAAAGCGGTAGGATAACCCCAGATCAGAAACGGATTCAGTCCGGTCATCTCCTTCGGCACCATCACTTCACTACGTATTTGGGCAATAATATCGAGTTCTCGGTTTACTTTCATGAGCGTTAATAGATGATAATGCAAATATAAGGTTTATTTTTTAAACATTCAAGAATTCTGCTTCTTTTTTTTCATAAATTAACAAACTGTATTCTTTATACGCATTGAAGCACGGACAGTCGCGGTCTTGACAGTGGGACGTATCAAGACCGTTACGTAGCGCTAAGGTAGCGCTAAGGTTCCGCTAAGGTAGCGCTAAGGTTCCGCCTAGCTAGCATCTACCAATGCGTGAACTCTTCAAACTCTACCAGCAACTTACGGAATAAAAAAACAGCGGAAAGATTGGGAAGTTTGCGGGAAAGTTGTATATTTGCAGGCGGTAATTAAGGTTATTCGACGAAAATATGAAGAAAGTAATATGGACTTTGGCTGTCGTTGTGATCGTATTTGTGATCGCGCTCATTGGTGGCAGCTTTTATATGCTGGACTATTCGCTGGCTCCCGATCCGAACCGGCTGGATACCGACTCGTGTTATAGGCAGCAGTTCGAAAAGTATCCTGAGAGTAAGGTGTGGGTTGACAGCTTGCGAAGCATCGACGCTTTGCGCGACACGTTCCTGACGATGCCGACGGGGGAGCGTCATCATGCTTTCTATGTGAATAGGGGCAGTACCCGTACGGCTCTTGTGATTCACGGTTGGCGTGATTGTGCCATCAAGTTCTTTTGGCTGGCACGTATCTATGAGCATGAGCTGGGGTATAACGTGGTGATCCCAGATTTGCACGGCTGTGGTGAGAGCGAGGGTGATGCCATCCAGATGGGTAGGAAGGACCGGCTCGATGCACTGCATTGGCTGAAGACCTTCCAGACCGACACGATGGTGGTGCATGGCGTCTCGATGGGTGCAGCCACCACCATGATGCTGTCTGGCGAGAAGATGCCTGATGGTATTAAGGATCTGCGCTTTGTGGAGGATTGCGGCTATACCAGTGTGTGGGATGAGTTTGCCGGGCAACTGAAGGAACAGTTCGGCTTGCCTCCCTTCCCGTTGATGCATGCCACGAGTCTGCTCTGTCAATTGTGCTATGGCTGGAACTTTAGTGAGGCGTCGGCCTTAGAACAGGTCAGAAAGTGCCAATACCCGATGCTCTTTATTCATGGCAGCACCGACACGTTTGTACCTACGGCGATGGTATATCCCCTCTATGAAGCGAAACCCGGCACCAAGGCGCTTTGGATAGCCGATGGTGCCGAGCATGCTTTGTCATATCATGAGCATAAGGCCGAATACATCTCAAGACTTCGGGCCTTCTGCCTGGATCAGTGATGGCGGAAATTCCACTTGGAATTGTCGCTGTTGAAATCGTATGTAGCGAGGGTAGGTGTGGAGTCGCCTGCACTGTAGAGACACATGCTGGTGTTGACACCCGCCTGTCCGGGGATCGCCTTCGGCATGATGCGGAAGGTACCGTCGGTGAGCTGCTCGATACGCCAGAGCTGTTCGTCAGCGCCTGTATAGACTGGAACGGTAGTCACCTCCTTGTCGGCGGTAGCAGCCAATGCACGCTCAGTCCCTTCGATGGTGATTTTGAAGTAGGGATTGCTGAGATAGCCGCCTGCCTCGTTGACGGGCGTGATGGTCCAACGCTGGTGGGGACGATGCATATAGTCGCCGATACGGGCGGGGATGTTGCCCTCGGGCCATGTGCCGATGACATCATTTAATGTCTGGTTGGCGATGGGCTTGGGCGGCTGCTGCATCTGCTCGCGGTTGAACCAACCCTGACGCTCCTGCGGTATGCGGACGAAATCGACGGCGAGCTCTAAGGCATAGCCGCGACGCTCAGACTCAATCTCGAAGGTGCCACCCTTGAAATTTTCGCCAGCCACGGGCCAGCCGTTCTTCCATACCAACGGACGGATGGCGAGAACGCTACGGCCACTCAGTTCAAAGTCGGCCTCCCAATGGAACGACATAACCTCGACGCCCTCATCGATGATGTAGCGTCCGAAGTGACCTGCTCCGCAGGCACGATCTTCAGCGGCAATCACCATCTTACCGCCACCATGGAACATGTCACGGCCAACGTTGTCGAGGTAAGGACCTTCCACGCTCTTAGAGCGGCCTACCACGATGTTATAGGTGGAGTTGACACCGTCGCAGCAGGTGCCGTGGGTGCCAAGCAGGTAATACCAACCGTCGCGGTACATCAGATCAGAGGCCTCGCAGTCGATGGCGATGTCCTTCTCCTGGTTGCCTTTCACACGGAAGCCCGTCTTGGGATCGAGCTCGATGAGGCGGATGGTGCCGAAATAGGTGCCGTAGCTCACCCACAGACGACCCGTCGTGGGATCGAGGAGCAGACCCGGGTCGATGGCATCCTGATCTTCCATGCCGTCGGAGTAGCACACTTCGACCGCCTCGCTCCATTTGAAGTCGGGCGACTGCGGATCGAGGGTCTTGTTCCACATGGTGAGGATGCGGCCTGCATGACCGCCACCGAGACCACCACCCGTAGCACCGTAGATACAGAGATATCGGTCGCCGATCTTCAGGACGTCGGGGGCAGCACCGCCACCGGGACGGTCGGCGCCACTGTACCAGCTCCAGCCGTCGGCAGAGATGAGACCGCCGCCACCAGTGCCGAAGGTGTAATACTTGCCATCACACTCGGCCAGGGTCGATGGGTCGTGGATATAGGGTTCGCCTATCTGGGCTTGAGCAGCTACTGCAAGGCTGAGAGCCGCCAGGATTGTATGTAGTCTTTTCATCTTATTGTGCTTTGATTGAATAGTTAGTGACAGGGTTACCTTTCTCGTCGAGGAAACGGACACAGAAGTCGCTCATGCCCGGACCGTTGATGATGGCACCACGCAGGATGTTACGGCCTTTCTTCAGGGTGAGGCGCGGTGACATGGCATCGTCCTCCACCATACGGCGGTCGCCGGAGAGCAACAGGGCCTCCTGACCGTTCAGCCACCACATGGAGGCAGAGTTGGAACCGACGGCAAGACGCACGTTCTCGATGTCCTCAGGGCAGTCGATGATGGTGACGGCCCAGAAGAGCACACCATAGACCTGCTGTCCCCACTTCTCGGCGAAGCGGAAGAGCTTGACGTTAAAGTTCTCGCTGTCGAGGGCGTGCCAGGTGAGATTTTGGGTGACTGTCTTCACCTCGGGCTTCTCCGGTGTCTGGGCACCACGGCCGAAACCGGCAGGGGCCTGCTCCTGTTTGAAGGTGGCCTTCACCTTCTGACCATCCTTAGGTACGATGGTCTGCTGACCCTTGAAGTACTCCCTGTTGAAATGCTCACGCAGATAGGTATCGGTGAAGACGGTGTTGCCGGGATTGGGTTTGTCGATGGGCTCCAAGAGCAGCCAACGACGGATGAAGCCGTTGTCATCAGGCTGGGCAGCGGCAGAAGTCGCTGGTGAGAAATACTTGGGGCGGTTCTTGAACTGAATCCAATCGATGCTGACACCGGCATCACCCTCACCGGTGATCACCAGGTCGCTGACACCCTTCAGGGGGTATGCCAACGGTGCCGTCATCGTGAGCCACTGGTTGCTGTAGTCACGACGGAACATAGCAGGCATGCCTGCGGGTGTCTCGGGTTTCACGGTCATGTCGATCTTCGCAATGATCTTACCGTCGGCACTCTTCTCACGGATGTAGAAGGCGGTGTTGTCGGCTGCCTTGGCAGAG
>JAEEGH010029980.1_pt1 | contig 10601 bp, 5 predicted proteins | sample 9134181 | NCBI WGS metagenome assembly JAEEGH01 (sample SAMN16246544, study PRJNA631951) | gut metagenome | biome: gut microbiome; feature: rumen; material: DP-attached | host: Bos | place: Iran: Karaj | collected 2018-10 | reverse complement strand
GCATTATGTGAGCACGAAAGATGATGGCACCTTCTTCATTGGTGCGGATTCTTCTTATGTGGACGGCATGATCACTTTATACTTTAGCGCCAATATTAAAAATATTGAAATAACCGCGAAACCATATTATTCAATTTCTACAGCCTTCAATGAAGAAACTTTAACTATAGACCATGAAGTCTGTATTGCCATTAATAATACTGGTTACATTAAATTAAACGAACAAGTTAACGAAGAGAATAAAGAAGTTTCTTCAAGTAAACTTAGCTACCACTTAGAACAAGCCGCTGGAGCGGTCACTATTAAAGTTGGTAAGCGTCGTGCAATTTTCGAGAAAATTGATCTATATTATTAAAAAATAAATTTATAAAGCGTTTGGTATTGTTTTAACATTTTGATATGTTAAGATTTTTCCAATAGAGATTTTATTATGTTATTCGGAAGGTACATTAATCGTTATTATCTCAAATATGGCTGGCTGTTTCTTATTGGCATCCTGGCTTTAATCGCGGTCGATTATATCCAACTTAAGATTCCTGAATATCTTGGTGAAGTTGTCTATATTTTAGAACATAACGGTGACACTAACCGTATTTTTACTTTAGGTATATATGTCTTAATCGTGGCCGCAGGGATGTTTGTGGGCCGCTTTATTTGGCGTATCGCTTTATTTAATGCTTCTTTCCGTATTGAAGCAGATTTACGTCATAAGATGTTTTTAAAGGCCGAGGCTTTACCAAGACAGTTTTATCATGACACGAAAGTCGGTAGTGTGATGAGCTGGTTCACTAATGACTTAGAAACAATTAGTGATCACCTTGGTTGGGGCACAGTCATGATTGTGGATTCATTATTCTTGTCAGTCCTTACTATTGTAAAGATGATAATGCTTGATGGCATCATGTCTTTTATTTGTTTTATTCCAATTGTTTTAATCATCATTTGGGGTGTTATTAATGAAAAATTCATGGCCATGAAATGGGATGAAAGACAAAAGGCTTATGATGAACTCTACGATTTCTCACAAGAAAATTTCACTGGTATTCGTGTTATCAAAGCCTTTGTTAAAGAAACAAAAGAAATCCATGCTTTCGCTAAAGTCGCTAGAAAGAATGCGAATGTAAATATCTCGTTTGCCAGATTATCCGTCATCTTCGATGTCATTATTGAAATCATTATTGCCCTTATGATGGCTATTGCCCTCATCTTTGGTGGCTGGTTTGTTTACGCTTTTAACCATGAAAGCGCGATTACTTTATTTGGCGTCACCGAAGAAATCACTCCTGATAAATTAATCGTCTTTATTGGCTATATGGATATTCTTATTTGGCCAATGATTGCTTTGGGCCAACTTGTTCCTAGCTTCTCTAGAGCAAGGGCCTCTCTAAAGAGAGTCAATGCCTTTTTAGATAGTGAAATCAACGTCCATTCACCAGAAAACGCGATTAAGTTAGATCAAGTTGAGGGCAACATTTCTTATCGTAATTTCAGCTTTGCATATCCAACATATGAATACGCTAACTTAAAGAATATTAACTTAGATATCAAAGCCGGTGAATCAATTGGTATTGTTGGTAAAATCGGTAGTGGCAAGACCACGTTGGTTAACGTTCTTTTAATGATGTATAACGTTGAACCAGGAACATTGTTTATCGATGGTCAAGACATCATGACTTTGGACATTGATTCCCTTAGAGATCACATCGCTTATGTCCCTCAAGACAACTTCCTTTTCTCTGATTCTATCGAACATAATATTAACTTCGGTTTAAGCGATGGCACCGAAGAAACAGCGAGAATGGGCGCTATTTTTGCGGGTGTTGATGATGACGTTAGAGGCTTTAATAAAGGCTATCAAACAGTGTCTGGTGAAAGAGGCGTGACTCTTTCTGGTGGGCAAAAGCAAAGAATCTCCATTGCCCGTGCCTATGTTAAAAATGCACCTATCTTAATTCTCGATGACTCTGTTAGTGCGGTTGACACTAAAACAGAAGAAACAATTTTGCATAATATCACTAGCGAAAGACAAGGAAAGACCACTTTAGTGGTGGCCTCTCGTATTTCAACAGTTTCACACTTAGATAAAATTATTGTTTTAAACGATGGTGAAGTCGAAGCTTTTGACACACCTCATAACTTATTAAAGATTTCTCCAACTTATCAAAAGATGGTGAAACTTCAAGAACTCGAAAGTGAAGTGGAAGGAGGTAATAGCTAATGAATGATGATAATGAGAAGCTTTTTGGCGATAAAAAGATTCCTTTTAAAGTGATGATGAAACGCATTGGCCATTACGTCATTCCTGAATGGAAAGCTTTTGCTTTTGCCTTCTTTTTAATCTTGTTAAATGTCGGTGGTGATATCTTGTTACCACTTATCATCAAACAGTTCGTTGATAGTATTGCCGTGACTAAAGAAGCGCCGATAATTATGACTTCGCTTAGTACAATTCTAGGCATATCTTTCGGTTGGCTTGCGTTAAGTATCTTGTCACAAACCTTCATTTACTTTGAGAGTATGATCCTTCAGAAGGCTGGTCAAAGAATTGTTTATAAACTAAGAATGGAAGTCTTCACGCATATTGAAAACATGTCCCAAAATCAGTTCAATATGATGCCTGTAGGCTCTTTAGTCACGAGAGTCGCTAACTATACGACATCAATGAGTGATTTATTCACTAATGTTTTGGTTATGTTACTACGTAACATTTTGACCATTATTGGTGTCTATATCATCATGTTCATCTTGTCTTGGCAGCTTTCTTTAATTCTCCTTGCCTTTGTTGCCGTTGTCTTTGTGGCCTCATTCATCTTTAGAAATATTGTCACCAAGTTATTCCGTAAAGAAAGACAATACACCAGTGACATGAACACATTCCTTAACGAGAATCTTTCTGGTATGAAGATTATTCAAATCTTTAACCAACAAAAGCGTAAAGAAAATGAATTCAATGTGAAGAATAAACAACTTAGAAACACTAAGTTCAAAGTCTTAATGGCCTTTGCTATTTATCGTCCGTTTATCACATTTGTCTATTTCTCCGCTTTAGCGGTGACTTTCTTCGTGGGTATTAAGCTTAACTTTACTCCAGGTATTATCGTGGCTTTCTACAACTATTTGAACAGATTCTTTAACCCAGTACAAAATATTGCGGACCAAATCAATCAAATTCAAAAAGCCGCATCATCTAGTGAGAGATTATTTAACCTTCTTGATGTACCTCCAGAAGTTGTTGATAAACCAAACCCAATTCATATCGATACCTTTAAAGGTAAGATTGAATTTAAGAATGTCTGGTTTGCTTATCACGATGAAGATTGGATTTTAAAAGATGTTTCCTTTACCATCGAGCCAAAACAAACATGCGCATTTGTCGGTGCAACTGGAGCAGGTAAAACCACAATCCTCGGATTGATCGTGAGAAATTATGAGATTCAAAAAGGACAAATTCTAATCGATGGAATTGATATCAAACATATCCAAATCAAATCATTAAGAAAAGCAATAGGGCAGATGCTACAAGATGTCTTCTTATTCTCTGGAACGATTAGACAGAATATCACTCTCTATGATGATTCCTTCACCGATGAACAACTCGATGAAACTTGCGAATATGTAAACGCGGATAAATTCATCAACAAACTCGATAAGAAATACGATGAAGAAGTGATTGAAAGAGGAGAGAACTTCTCCCAAGGTCAAAGACAACTATTGTCTTTTGCGAGAACTATTCTCCACAAACCACAAATCCTCATCCTTGATGAAGCAACCGCGAATATCGATACGGAAACTGAAGTGTTGATTCAAGAATCTTTAGAGAAGATGAAAAATATCGGTACGATGCTTGTCGTGGCGCATAGACTATCCACAATTCAAAAGGCCGATCAAATCATCGTCTTGCAACATGGCGAGATTATTGAAAGAGGCACCCATCAAGAGTTACTTAAGAATCACGGATATTACTTCAAACTCTATAAACTTCAATTCGAAGAAAGATAAAGCCAATTTGATGGCTTTTTCTTTTATATATTAGAGCATATTGCCTTTTATTTTATTTCAAAAATAAAGAAAAGAAGGTAATATGTATATGTTATGGAAAAAACGAAAGTATTAAAAGTTAATGGTGGATATCCTCTTCATACCTTTGAAGAAGTTGAAGATGTTTATTCCGTTTATATCACTTCTCCTGAAGATAAAGCCAAGATTCGTGAGGCCTATGATTTTATCATGGAGAAGCACGATGGCCAGTTAAGAAGAAGTGGTGAACCATATTACCATCATTTAATTGAAGTCGCTTATATTCTCGCCCAACTTCACTGTGGTCCTAAAACAATTGCTGCAGGTTTATTACACGATGTCGTCGAAGATACAGACACATCCATTGATGACATCAAAAAGAGATGGGGCGAAGAAGTCGCGAGCATCGTTGACTCATTAACCAAGATTCAAAGATTAAAGTTATCGAAGATAACAAGTGAAGAATTCGAAGCCGAAGACCATAGAAAGATTTTCTTAGGCATGGCTAAAGATATCCGCGTTATCTTAATTAAACTCGCTGACCGTTTACATAACATGCGTACATTAGATGCGCTTAATCCAGACCGCCAATTAGCTTTGTCCAACGAAACAATGGATGTCTTCGTGCCAATTGCGCACCGCTTAGGTCTTGATGTTATTAAATCTGAACTTGAAGACTTATGTCTTAAATATTTACAACCAGCCAGATATCAAGAAATCACCAAACTTCTTTCTAAGAAAGCTAAAACCATGGGTAAATCCCTTGACAACTTAAAGAAGAAGATTGCGGATATCTTGTTTGAACACAATATTCCATTTGATATCTCTTCTCGTGTTAAATCCATTTATTCGATTTATCGAAAGATGTATATCAAAGGCCATCCATTTGATGAAATTTATGATATCTTAGCGCTTCGTATCATTACTCAAACGGAAATCCAATGTTACGAAATCTTAGGTTTAATTCATAAATCATATAAACCAGTTCCTGGACGTTTTAAGGATTATATCGCTATGCCTAAGGCAAACATGTATCAATCCTTACATACCACAGTCGTCGGTGGTGATGGCAACTTCTATGAAGTACAAATCAGAACCGAAGAGATGGATAAAATCGCGGAGACAGGCGTTGCTGCGCACTGGGCGTATAAAGAAGGCAATGGCTATAACTCCCGTAAAGAACAACAGGAAATTGAAAACAAACTTCACTGGTTCAGAGACTTTGTCTCTATGTCCAATTCTGATGAACATAGCGATGCGAAAGAATACATGGATAACCTTACCCATGACATCTTTGAAGCTAATGTCTATGTCTTCACACCAAAAGGAAAAGTCGTGGAACTCCCACAGGGAAGCACTCCAGTTGACTTCGCCTATCACATCCATACCCGTGTTGGTGATACATGTGTCGGTGCACTCGTTAATGGCGTGATGGTCCCACTTAACACCATTCTTAAAACTGGTGACTTAGTGGAAATTAAGACCGGTAAGAACTCCACACCAAGTGAAGGTTGGCTCGACTTTGTTAAATCTAACGCTGCGAAATCCGCAGTGAAGAAATATATCGCCAAAAAGAACGCTGAACTCATTAGAGAAGATAAGATTTCCAAAGGAAAACAATCTTGTTTAGATGCCTTCCATGACCGCGCAGTCGAAGAAGAAGAGATGATGAAATATCTCGAAGATCCAAAACTTCTCGACCACTTTGGATTCGATAATGTTGAAGACTTATTCGTCGGCATTGCTGGCAGAAAACCAGTTCCAAGTGCGATTATCGATTACTTACATATTAAACGTCCTGTACAACTTCCTACAGGCGGTAGAGTGAAAACTAAATCCGGTGATAACTGCCCAGTGTATTGCCGTGGTGTTGGTAAGATTGCAATTAGCTTATCTAACTGCTGCACACCAATCCCAGGAGACGATATTGTTGGATATGTTACCAAAGGTAAAGGTATTGCGGTCCACCGTAAATCCTGTCCAAATGTCGTCAATGAAACACAACGACTCGTGGAAGTTTTATGGAGAGATGATATTGAGTTTGCGACTTACCCAGTGGATGTTCTCATCCAAGCGGGTGATAGAAACAACTTAATCGTCGATATTATGTCTACGCTTACATCCGCTAAGGTGAGTATTAATAACTTGCATGCTCGCTTAAATAACGTGGGTGGCGTGGATATCAGCGCAACGCTCATGGTGAGCGATGCCAAAAGACTTAACGATGTGTTCAATATCCTTAGGTCTGTAAATGGTGTTTACTCGATCACAAGAGTAACCCACTAATTAATAAATTAATTACGAAAGGAAATATATTATGGGAATTATCAATGTTAAAGGTACACACGATATCATTGGTGGCGAAGCAGAAAACTACTCATATGTTGAAAACGTCATGAGCCAAATTGCTTCTTTCTTCGCTTTTAAACAAGTGAGACCTCCAGTGCTTGAACATAGTGAATTATTCGTTCGCGGTGTTGGTGAAAGCAGCGATGTCGTGAGAAAAGAAATGTACACTTTTGACGATAAAGGAGGAAGAAGTTTAACCCTTCGTCCTGAATTTACCGCAGGTATTATGCGTTTAATCGTTCAAAATAAACTTTTACCGATTAGCGAATTACCACTTAAGTTTTATTATTGTGGACCAGTCTTCCGTTATGAAAGACCACAATTAGGTAGATACCGCCAATTCAATCAATTTGGCGTGGAGTCCGTAGGACATGCTTCTCCATACGCTGATGTGGAAGTCATTTCCTTAGCCTATACAATTCTTCAAAGCTTAGGATTACAAAATGTCACCATTAAGATTAACACCTTAGGTGATGAAGCTTCTCGTGATGCTTATCGTGCCGCTCTTAAAGATTTCTTTAAGGATAAGATTGAAAACATGTGTGAAGACTGCAGAATGAGATATCAAATCAATCCTTTGAGAATCTTAGACTGCAAAGTTCCAAGCGATCAAGAAATTGTCAAAGATGCTCCAAAGATGAGCGCTTATATTTCTGAAGCTAGCCAAAAGAGATTCTCCCAAGTATTAGAATCCTTAGAAGCGATGGGAATTCCTTACGAAGTCGATGACACTTTAGTGCGTGGCTTAGACTACTACAGTGAAACTGTATTCGAATTCCATTACGTTAGTAATAAAGGTAATAACTATGGCGCTATCGGTGCTGGTGGACACTATGACAAATTAGTCCATGAAATCGGTGGACCAGATGCCCCAGGCGTGGGATTCAGCTTTGGCGTTGAAAGATTAGTCAGCGTCTTAACTGATGATGGCTTATTAGAACAAGGCGAAGTCAAACTCGATGCTTATGTTATGCCTTTAGGCATTGAAAGCCAAAAAACCGCTTTAATGGTGGCAAATGACTTACGCGTGCTCGGATATACCGTGGACATGTGCTATGACGATGTTAAAATCGGAAACATGTTCAAACGCGCTGAAAAGAAACAAGCAAAGCTTGCTATCATTATCGGCGAAGAAGAAATTAAAAATAATTCCGTCATTATTAAGAACATGGAAACTAAGGAACAAATCACCGTTTCATTAGATGAACTATGTGCAAAAGTTGATGAAATTTTTAACACCGTAGAATGCTGCTGCGGTGACAGCTGCAAGAAGGGAGAATAGTTCTGATATGGAAAGAACTTGCCGTAATACCGAATTATCTATTAAAGATGTCGGTAAAAAAGTCACCCTTATAGGGTGGATAGCCAAAAGAAGAAACCTTGGCTCAATTTTATTCATTGATTTAAGAGACCGTTCTGGAATCATCCAAATCATGGTCAAAGATGCCGATAAGGTTCCTGATATTAGAAATGAATACGTTATCCAAGTCAAAGGCACTGTTAGCAAGAAAGAAGTCGCTAACAAAAACTTAAAGACTGGTGAAATTGAAATCATCGCTGATGAGATAGTCGTGGTCAACACTGCGAAATTAACTCCGTTAATCATCGCTGATGAAACCGATGCTCTTGAAGAAACAAGATTAAAATACCGTTATCTCGATTTACGTAGACCATGTATGCAAAAGTATTTTGACATCCGTGATCAAATCAAGATTTCTGTTCATAGTTATTTACACAAACTTCAATTTATTGAAGTTGAAACACCTATGTTATGCGCATCCTCACCTGAAGGCGCAAAAGAATACTTGGTCCCATCAAGATTACATCATGGTTCATTCTATGCCTTGCCACAAAGCCCACAAATGTTTAAACAACTTTTGATGGTGGCGGGTTTTGAAAGATATTATCAAATTGCTCGTTGCTTTAGAGACGAAGACTTAAGAGCGGATCGTCAACCAGATTTCACGCAAATCGACGTTGAAACATCTTTCTTAGATCAAAATCAATTCTTAACTTTAATGGAAGAACTCATCAAAGATATCTTTAAAAATACCGTTGATTATGATGTGAAATTGCCACTTAGACAAATGACTTATAAAGAAGCCATGGAAAGATTTGGTAGTGATAAACCAGATACAAGATTCGGTATTGAACTCCGTAATATCAAAGATATCTTCGCTAATTCTAGCTTTGAAGCTTATCAAAAAGCCGAAGCTATTAGATGTATTGTTGTCCCAGGTGTGGCCAGTGTTACATCACGTAAAGTTATCGATGGTTTGGCTTTGGAAGCCAAAAAGTTCGGTTTAGGCGGAATCACAGTCATTAAGAAAGAAAACGATGAACTTACCGGATCATTTGTAAAATTCCTTTCTGAAGGCGAAAATAAGGCTTTAAACGATAAATTAGGTCTTAACAATGATGACTTACTAATCATTGCCGCTGGTAATGATAATAGAGTGACACCTTTATTAGGTGCTTTACGTCTTAAATATGGTCGTGAACTCGGCTTAATTAAAGAAGGAACTTATGACTTATTATGGGTCATTGACTTCCCAATGTTTGAAAGAGATGTTGAAAGTGGCGCGATAGTGGCCACTCACCATCCATTCACTCGTCCAAGAGATGAAGATGTGAAGTATTTAGACACTGATCCTACTAAGGTCTTAAGCTATGCTTATGATATCGTTATTAACGGTTATGAAGCTGGTGGTGGCACACTCCGTATTTATAACCAAGATATGCAAAGGAAGATCTTTGAAATCTTAGGCTTATCTGATGAAGATATCCAAAAGAAATTTGGTTACTTTGTGGATGCCCTTCAATATGGCACTCCTCCACACGCTGGTATGGCCTTTGGCTTAGATAGATTAGCGATGATTTTAGGTGGCACAGACAACATTCGTGATGTCATTGCCTTCCCTAAGAACTTAGCGGCAGTCGACCCAATGACAAATGCGCCTACAACCGTTACACAAGCGCAACTTGATGAATTAGGCATCAAATTCGACAAATAGGTTATAACATAGTTATACAAAAACTATTTAAATACTAGATAATTACTAATGCAGAAAGGTTAAACAACATGAACAAAAATGATCAATTAGCGATTGCGACAATCAGATCACTCTGTATCGACACCATTAACAAAGCGAATTCTGATCACCCAGGTATGGCGTTAGGTAGCGCACCTGCTCTCTACACCTTATTTACCAAGCACTTAGTGGCTACACCAAAAGACAGCAAATGGTTCAATAGAGACAGATTCGTCCTCTCCAGCGGACACGCTTCCGCTTTACTTTATTCCATGCTTCACTTAAGTGGTTATAAGATTAGCATGGATGACATGAAACAATTCCGTCAAATCGATTCCTTAACACCAGGTCACCCAGAATATGGTTGGACTGATGGTGTGGATGCGACATCTGGTCCTTTAGGACAAGGCATCTCTCAAGCTGTTGGTATGGCGATGGCCGAACAAATGGTCAATAAGCTTTACAGCTTTGGTGATGATGTGTGCAATCACTACACATACGCTTTATGTGGTGATGGCTGCTTACAAGAAGGTATCTCTCAAGAAGCTATCTCCTTAGCCGGTCACTTAAAACTCAATAAGATGATTCTTCTTTATGACGCTAACCAAGTTACACTTGATGGTGCCTTAGACTTATCATTCTCTGAACAAGTTAAAGCTAGATTCTTAGCGAGTGAATGGGATGTCTTAGAAGTTGCTGATGGTAATGATGTCGACGCTATCGACGCTGCTATCAGCAAAGCTAAAAAGAGCAAAGACAAACCAACAATGATTATGATCCATACCGTAATCGGTTATGGTAGTGCAAAACAAGGCACAAATAAAGTCCATGGTAACCCATTAGGCGCAGAAGACGGCAAAGCCGCTAAGTTATCCTATGGTTTCGATCATGAAGACTTCTATGTCCCACAAGAAGTTTATGATTTATTCGCTAACACCTTTGGTGCTCGTGGTGAAAAAGCTCTTAAGGCCTATAACGATGCCTTAGCAAAATTAGCCGCTGATAAGAAGACCAAAGATGAATATGATCGTTTCATTTCCTTAAACGGTGTTGATGTTGATAAATACTTACCAGGTGTTTATCCAGACTTCGTTGAAGGTTCTTCTACATCCACCCGTGTTGCCTCTGGCAAAGCCTTAAATTACTTAATGCTTTCCATACCAAACTTATATGGTGGTTCCGCTGACGTTGCTGGTTCAGTTA
>JAEEGH010029976.1_pt1 | contig 10602 bp, 7 predicted proteins | sample 9134181 | NCBI WGS metagenome assembly JAEEGH01 (sample SAMN16246544, study PRJNA631951) | gut metagenome | biome: gut microbiome; feature: rumen; material: DP-attached | host: Bos | place: Iran: Karaj | collected 2018-10 | reverse complement strand
TGTTTTCCTTAAACACGGTTCTGATAAAAGGAGTCTTGTCAACGTAATAGCAGTCATTTTCAATGAGCTTATGAAATAATTCCGCTCCGATACCTATAGACTTCAAGATTATGTTCCTCCTCTGAATATGACTGTTCATCACAGCTGAAAAATTCTTTCTCCGGTCCGCTACTCACAAAGTGACTGAAGCGAAGAAAGGCACTGTCATTGTTATTATCCCATAAGCGGTTTAATCGTCAACTGCCATCATCTCACTTTTAGTAACAATTATATGATCAATTCATAATTACAACAGAGCCCTCAAAATAAATATGATTTCTGTTATACCGTGATCGTTTTACAAGCATGAAAATTCAATGTAGTATGTCGGTATGCACCTGCGACGGACAGAAAGAGTCCCCGCCCTGCGCAGGAAGGTTTTACAATATTGAAAGTCAGCTCAAACTTTTATAAAGGAAAACGAATATGCCGAAAAAAGTTAAAATCAGCAGAGGTTCAGCGGGAAACGGAGAGGAACATCTTGAATTTCCGAAGCAGCCGGTTGGAAAGCCTGCTACGACAGCAGGCGCGAGCTCTACACGGTAGAATCATTCCTGGCCGGATATTACGATTTATATGAGATTAACAAAGAGATTTACAAGCGTCTCACCACTGAACATCTGAGCAGATATGACGCCCAGTCCTGATTAATACAGGCAGGCACCTGTACAAAAGTGTCAGCGACCGCAACAGTTCATATGATGTTGCAATTGATGAAAACTATGCAGAACTTTGTCCGTGGGCACAAGTCCAGAGCGCCGGTGAACTATGGGACAGAACGCTTACTGATCTGGCTGTGGCAGTATTCGACAGTGAAAAGCAGAACCGCAAACAGCGCAGAAAACAAACAGATTAAAGTGGCGGCATGGATTTATCCCCCGGTACAGGTCCGGCAAATATCAGACCGGACTGCGGCGCAGCTGTACGATAACAGGTGAACGAGTAGAAAATGCAACAAATAAGGAAGGTTCCAGATGATAACCAGAGAAGCATTAAATGTACTGTACGAGGACGATAAGCTGGTATTCGGTGAAGCAGACGGCAGATTCTGGCTGCTGTCTGGAGATATTTCATACCGCCTTACCGACTACCCGGAGAAACGTTGTCTGTACCTGAAAGGATCCGACCGCTCAATGACAACTATCCGTCACTGCTTCACTCTGACGGAACTGTGCTGGCTTATCCGGACCGGTGAAACCCTCACCATGGTCTCAGGAAGCGTTCGTGATGTCCGCGGAATTTTCAAACTGATCCATAAGGCCGTTGAACTTTCCATGCCCTCTGTCGATACCGGTTTTCTTGAAGTACACTGCTACATTGATTACATGAGGGAGCACGGGGCCGTATCAGCGCAGACTGCAGTAGATCGCCGTGACGGCGGCATCGAGGATCCGGCTCTGCTTACACCGTTTATTGATGCCAGGATCATCGGAAATACACTCAAAGGACGGTACTATCTGCGAAATCCCGGGGAGGAGGAGACGGCAAGAACGCAGGATCAGGACTTTTACAACCGGGTACTGTCGAACCAGGTAAGATTCGGTGCCGGTTACAGAAGGGTCCGGGATGAACTGCAGTATTTTGCCTGGCACGGTTATCCGAACCGCAACGATGACTTTATCACCTATGCACAGATCAGCGAAGAAGAATATGAACAGATCAACCGGGAATATCCGCAGAAAATTGATGCAGACAGAGATACGGCGGAAAGATCCGGGAGAAATATGTGAACGGACACGAAGTACGGCTTGAAGGATGGAATGTGACGCTCAAATCCGGCTGAGCTCAGACCGTCTCAACGTAAAACACACCGGCAGAGCTCATCGATATATTCAAAAATAACTGCCGGTCAGCGCAGATTGCGGTGATACTGGCGGTCAATAAAGGTTTTGCGATCGCGGTAGGACTGATAGAGATTTCCGGAATTAATACCGCCCCTGCTGCGATCATAGATGTCAAAATCACGCCTGAAGGTATTCATATTCATCTCAAGATAATCAAGCGCCGCCTGCCGGTTTGTGTTGTGACTGTGGGAAAGCGCCGCTCTGGTACTGCGGTAGACCGCATCCACCAGATTATATGCCGCCATGGCACCGATGGCATCGGCATTCTGGATCACATGTTCCCTCACCAGTTCAAAGTCACCGCTCTGTGCAAGATTGCGGATCTGCACCATCACCTCGGGAATAAGTTCAATCACCGACTGCTCCGCCCCGCTAAGGGCAAGAGAGGTGTTGGCACCGTCGGTAAATTTACGGACAATACCGCTGCTGCGATCCGAACCCAGCAGCAGTTCCTGAATTTTTCCGGACAGTCCGGTAAAATCGGTTACTGTTGACACGGAAAGTGAGGTACACGGGATCCCCGGGGCATAATCAGCGGCGCAGCGGTACATAATCACCGGCTCATCCCTGCTGCCCTCCACCAGATCTCTGAAACTCATGGTCGGAGCGTGCGGCTCGAGTTTCTGCTCATAGTTGCCGTCCGGCAGCTGCTCCGGAACCACAATAACGGTTCCCATCACCGACATGAATTCCCCGGCGAAAACCTTGAAATCAACCCCGGTGCGGAACCAGCTGATCACATCAGCATCCAGCAACGCATTATAGACAATATTTCCGCCGAGCCTGCGGCTGTAGAGCTGCGGGTTGTCGCGGGCAATGCGTTCAACCGATCCCGATTTGCCGTCACCGCCGCTGCCGTTTCTGGCGGTAAAATAATCATCAAAATAACCGAGGGTGGCGCTGTAGATACTTGCATCAGTCTTGGCCCGGTTGTCAACCACCTGACCCAGGGTATCATTAACAATTCCCTGCGCCAGCTGACAGGAGTTGAGCTGGTAGCCGTTCATCAGATTTGCTGCGTTCTGCAGTTTGCTGACGATGGAATGGATGGCGGGGGACATTTCCTCCAGCGCCAGTTCAAAGGCATAGCTGACCGCATTGGAGGCCACCGCCCTGGCAAACTGGATCCACTGCTCACTGTTGATAAAGGAGAAGGAGCCGGTAAACAGATTGATCCCGCCGCAGCCGGCACTGATGGATGGCGGTTCCACCGTGACCGGATGAAGATCCATGAGTCTGGTTCTGATCCTGGTACCGCCGCCGGAAAGAACTCCGCGCCTTGCTGTTCTGTATGCGCCGGGTTCGGTATGGTTGCTGATAATCTCGTCATACATACGGTTCATCTGCTCACCGATAAATGAAGCACCGGCACTCTGCGGTACCCCGATCCAGATCCCGGCGGTAAGAAATCCCGTAACCGCCCGTCGACAGTAAAAATTAATTTTTTTCATACTCATTCCTGTTTCAGCATTTTAAGGATCTTTTCCGGTGACGGCAGCCTGCCGCTGTCTGCGTTTCCGGTGCTGTCGATCCCCTTCTCCTCCAGTGAAATTTCATTCTGCACCGCCCCGGTCTGTACGTACTCATCTTCGCCTACCACCCCGAGACGAACCGCCGCACTGAGTACCCTCCTTGCAAGATCATCCTGTGAAACCAGTCCCTGCACCAGCGGTGCCGTTTTCCCCCCGGCTGTCATTAGAAACAGAGCCGGGGTTACCCTGACGGCAAAGGCGGCGCGTGCCCTGGGATCGTACTGCACCCTGTCAAGGATCCCCGCCGGATCTGAACTGCTGTCAAGGGATACCTCTTTTACTTCAAAGCCGTAGCGGCGGACAAATCCGGCAAACACCGGGGTAAAGCTGGTGCTGTAGAAATCATCGCTGCTGAAGATATACAGAATTCCTGCATTTTTCGCGATTTTCTCCAGCACCGACTGACGCATTTTCTGCGCCCTGGAATCAACCAGATTTGATCCCCAGGTGGCTATCGGTCTGGTTGATACCGCATCTAGATAGGGATCACCGGTAATCACCTGCTGAAACATTCTGGCAAACCGCGAGGATTTTTCCAGCACCAGGCGCTGCAGATAAAGATAGGCCCTGATGTTCTCCTCGGTCGGATCATCAATGGCAATATTCCGGTAGTGTTCAAGATTCTTTTTGAGCCAGGAGACCGAAAAAATTTTTTCAGGCCCGTCATCGTTTAATTGATCCGCAGCTGCCACCTGGCTCTGTGATTCATCGTCCGCTGTCTTGGGTTCAGGATCAGGAGGCGATTTATAGAAGAACCAGCCCTCATCCCCGCGGTCGTAAAAGGTTTCCGCCGCCGGACCTGCCGGCAGTACAGCAAGCAGCAGACATTCGATTATTACTTTTCTGATCATGCTCTTTTAGAATTTGAATTTCGCTGTGGAAATTATAAAAAACCGCAGGGCGGGAGGATGTAATCGCATGACCTTTGGGGCGGGATGAAAATAAAGCCCGGAGGCAAAACCCGTTTTTACAGGAAGCGGATGAATTTAGCGTGAATTGCAGGAATAACCGCCGGCTCATCGACGGTTACCCGGAGGAACTGAAGAAAATTGCAGTAATTCCGGCTCTCTGGGAATAACTGTTACTGCGGTCCGAAATTTTTCATCTTCAGCTGCTCATTTAAATCTTCAAGATTAAAAATAACCTTTTTCACATTATCAGTGCAGTTTATCAGTCTGCCGCTGTCGGACTGAACCTGTACGGCGAGGTCCCTGAAGGGTTCAGCCACCCTCTTTGAGGCCTCTGACACACATTCACTGGCGGCTGATTTTATTTGATCGCCCAGGTTCATGCACAGATAGCGGCATTTATACTCAAGATCTCTGCGAGCCTGAATCTCTGCCTTAAGTCTTGCCTGCTCTCTGCGGTTTTCCTCTCTTGCAACCTCCTCTGCAGTCGGTCCCAGTTCGAGACTTCGTCCTGAAATCGCGGCGATTACATCGATTGCTGCCGCGGCCGCTCTGATATAGCGTTTGGGCATACCGATTTCCGGAAGGATCCTGGAAATTAACAGTCCGGAGCGGAAGGTGGATCGCGCTCCTCCTTCTGAGCCGGATGCAAACCGTTCGTCAACCTCCGTTCTGTCGATAAGACGTACCAGTTCATTCCAGTCTTCTTCATAATAGACATTGTCCAGCCGGCTGTATTCCTCACTGATTTCCTGCAGACGAACCTTGAGTTCAGTCGAATTTTCATCAAGAATATCTTTCATCTGACGCATCAGTTCCAGCAGTCTGTCCTGGATCTGCCCGATTTTTTCACTGACCAGCCGTTTAATAGTATCCTACACTGCCGGCTGATCCTTGCGCATGGACCATACGGTGGCAGGAAGAGTACCGGCCAGCATATTCATCCTGCGTTCGATAAAGGTGTTAAGATCGTTGCGAAGGCATCCCTCCTGCCTTCGGACCAGCTCAAGGAAATTTTTTATTTTTCTGTCACTGAGAGAAGACTGTTCAATTTTATCAAGTTCCTCCAGCACTGTGCTGCACTCTTCAATCAGCTGGGCTGCCACCGCCCGCCACTTCTGAACCCGATCTGAAGCGGTAAGTTCGGCGCTGATCACATCTGCAAGTTCCTGCATATTGCTCAGAGCATAAAGAGCTGGATTGTTTTTAAGGCGGGCCGTTCTGGCTGTATGGGCATTGACAGCAATAATTCTGAAATTATTCTCCAGTCCCAGCCGGTTAAGATTTTCTCCGATTTTAAATCTGATCTTCTCAATGACATGTTCAGGATCCTCAGGATCAAGCCGTCCCTCCTTGTCATTGAGAACAATAATGATTTTTTTGCCGCACCGGTGGATCTCGCGGATCCTTTCATAATTACCGGCAAGTTCATGTGAACCGCTGTCATCCAATACAAAAAGCACCACGTCTGCTTTTTTCAGATGTTCCATGGTCACCTGCTCATGCTCCACCGGGGCTCCAACCCCGGGAGTATCAGCGATACGGTACCCGTGAAAATCATAATAGGTAACCTGCCGCGTTACCGGAATGTCCCCTACCGCAGCCACATCACGCCCCACCAGTTCGTTGATAATGCTGCTCTTACCGGCATTATACAGTCCGAAAATCATCAGCTCTGGCTGATTATAGGAGAGTTTATCCTGAACATACCCGCTGATAAAATCCAGTTCGGAGGAAAGTTCCCGTGAACGGGCACGATATGGCTCCGCCAGGGTTACTACAATAGATGCGAGATCTCTGATCCGTTCCGCATAATCTGTAAAAGTTTCTTTCATTTCCTTCTCCAAAAAAAAAAATTTCTGCAGGAGCAGCAACAATACACAGCTCAGATTCACTGCAGTGAATGCACCGCCGTTTTACAATCTTCAAGAAACGCCGAAAACCTGTCCAGTTCCTGTTCAAGCCGGTTTATCAGTTCCACCTGTGCAAAGTACAATTCGTGATCATCTTAGATAATTTGTATTTCGGATCAGATAGGAATTATTTATCAAAAGGTGGTGCTGGAATACCAGGTTCAACCAGGCAGACTTTTGGCATTTTGGAGATACCAGGCAAACAGTTGGCATTCTCAGCAATCTACTTGGCATTCTCAGCAGTTTACTTGGCATTCTCAGCAGTTTACTTGGCATTCTCAGCAATCTACTTGGTATTCTCAATATTTAGTTGGTATTTTTACAAATAAAACTGGGATTTTTTTGAAATTTTGGATATTTACCTGGTAAATACTGATTATTTTCAAGAATTTACTTGGCGAAATATTAAAATAATCAAAAAAAATGTTATTTTTTGCAAATTATTTGGCAAATTAACAAAATAAATTGGCAAATAAATTGTAATTTATTGAAAAAGTTGCTATTTTGTACTAATCATATTGTAGAATGACATAAGAGATGCAAAACTATGTTAGAAGATGAACTACAAAATCTTGTCCGTAAAATACAAAAGCGTCAGACTGAATTTCAAAATATTGAACTTAAGGCTGCCAGTGTAGATTTTCCTAAAAAAATATACGACACGCTGTCTTCATTTTCTAACCAGGACGAAGGAGGAACGGTTATTTTCGGGATTTCAGAAAATGACAATTATGATGTCGTTGGAGTCTACAATGTAGAAAATGCTCAAAAGAAAGCTATGGAAGCATGTGATCAAATGGAACCAGTCGTACGGGCAACTTTTACAAACACTGAAATTGATGGAAAGATCGTGCTGGCTGCTGAAATACCCCCGGTGGAATATTGGAGAAGACCTGTATTCTATAAAGGCGCAGGAAGGCTGAAGGGCTCATATATACGTGTAGGAGATGCAGATGAACCGATGAGTGAGTATGAGGTATACAGTTTTGAAGCATTCCGGAGACGGATCCGCGATGAATTGAGAACCATACCTGAATGCGGAATAAATCTCCTGGATCAGGAGAAATTGCACCAATACCTAAAGGCTGTCAAACAGGAAAGAAAAAAAATTTCAACACTCACTGATCCGCAAATCATGGAACTTATGGGAATTACCAGTCAGGGTGCAATTACACTGGCTGGAATTCTGGTTTTCTGTCTCTATCCGCAAACCTGGTTTCCACAACTTTGTATTACTGCAGTAGCACTTCCTGGAACCGAAATGGGTGATACCGACAACGACGGAGGAAGATTTCTCGACAATAAACGTATTACCGGCTCTATTCCCGACATGATTGAAGAAGCCGTTGACTTTGTCAGCAGGAACTTAAGAACCAAAACCATCATTGACTCAAACGGACATCGTGAAGATCGCACAGAATATCCACTCGAGGCAGTCCGTGAGGCTATACTGAATGCGTTGATTCACAGGGATTACAGTGTGCTTACAGAAAACACCCCTATCAGCATCGAAATATACCGCGACCGGATGGAAATATCCAGCAAAGGAGGTCTGTACGGAGGAGGTTCCTTAAATCAACTGGGGAAAGGACGATTTGAAACTAGGAATCCTGCTCTTGCGAATATATTGGAATTATTGAAAGTCACAGAGAATCGCTATTCAGGTATACCGAAAATATTAAAATCTTTCGATAAAGCGCATCTTCCTGAACCGCAATTCATTGTGCAGCATGGGTTGTTCAAAGTTATTTTCAGAAATGGGATTCAATTGCATGAAGACCCGATCAAAGTTAACAAAGCAGATCTTCTCCAGGCAGTTGTGCAATTCTGCCAGACGCCAAAATCACGGGATGAAATTACAGCTTTCGTTGGAAAATCCAAATATTATACGATGTCATCCATTGTTTCCCCTCTCATTATGCAGGGCAGATTAAGGATGACCATGCCGGAAAAGCCGAAGAGCGCCAATCAGCGCTATGTTGCCCAGAAATAAAACCAATCTTAAAATTTGGATGCATAGATATTACTCCAACCTACATTCCCCTATACGGAGGATTAACTGCAATAATTTAATCTAGTTAAGAAAAAATTAATGACCGAAGAGGAAAGTTTTTTTGGCCACAAAAGCTAAACAAAGCAAATGAACCTGCGTAATAATCGTAATAATAAAAGAAAGTGTGCAAATATCAAAAATTAAGCCCCTTGATGCATCAGGATCATTCCTATTTGAAATATTAATCCAGGACTGTTGGATTCAATCACAAAGTGCAAACATATAGGCAGGGATCCTGAGAATACCGTCAACTACAGACAGATTCTTCGGATGAACAATCAGCGGACGATCAATTTTGCGTTTAAAGATTTCTGCAAATTTTCCTATTGAGACAGTGCTGTAATTTTTTGAAGATTTTACCTCCACCGGAGTTATCCTGTAATTTGTCCTGCTTTCATTGGAAAGCAGAAAATCAATTTCGATATCATTCCTATGTTTTTCATCGCTGTATCTTGTATAGAAAAATAATTTTTTTCCTTTTGCAGCGATTATCTGCGCAATAACATTTTCATAAAGCATTCCTTCATTCAGCGAAAGTTTTCCATCCATAATATCGGCAAATAATTTATTCTCGGTTAATTCATTCTCTGAAAATGCTAAACTTACCAGAAGACCGGTATCACCCATATAACACTTAACAGCGGAATCTTTTTTATTTAAACCGAATCCAACACACGGATCATTACATTTATAACACAGATTGCAAATCATCGAATCATCAAGCCAGAACAGAGGATCATCGTATTTTGCAAAATTTGCCCCCTTCTCTATTTCACTCAGGACAATTTTCTTTTCATGGGTCGACAGATAACCGGGGATATTCTCAAATATAGCGGATACCCGCAAGCTATATTTGCGGGCCGCCTTCCGGATATCATCTCTATATAGATTTAAGATATCACGTTTTTCAACATCCGCCGCAAAAAAATCTCTGGCGTTATTCTTGTAGGCAGCAACAGCTTGCGGCATTCCGCCAACCAGAACATATTCTTTAAACAGACGCATTGCCTTCTTATGGAATGACTGATCAAGCGGCACCTGTTTATGATAGCAGTCACGGATGTATTCAATAAGAAGCTCCTCTCCCATATAAACCAGAAACTCCTCAAAATCAACCGGATACATCTTAAGTTTGCGTTCTTCAGAAGGGATGGTAATACTTTCAACATTTTCCTTGATGGAAATCAACGATCCTGTTTCAATAAAATCATAACGTCCGTCCGCCACTAGATATTTGATTGCCTCTCTGGCTCTGGGGAATTTCTGAATTTCATCAAAAATAATCAACGATTCACGTTTATACAGGCGCGTATTATATTCAAGAGAAAGAGTCTGAAACAGGACATCCAGTTCATTCAGATTATCGAAAAGATCTAAAATTTTCTTTCTGACATTACTGAAATCTACAAGAATAAAAGATCTGTATTCATTTTTACCTATTTCTGTTACAACGGTTGATTTACCGATTCGTCTGGCGCCTTCAATCAGAAGAGCCCTGGAGCCGTTAGTTGTCTCTTTCCATTCCTGTATTTTTTTGTAGATCTTACGTTTGATCATATAAACCTCTTTACGCTCATTAAGAAATTATTGTCTCAGCCTTACAGTACGCAGGATACCATTTATAAGATATACATATAACACGCATTATACATTCTATCATTTTTGTGTATAACACGCAAGATAAACTTTTTAAAATTTACACATAATGCGCAAGATATAAATTTTTAATTTATAACATAATACGCAAGGTAATATTCAAGAAACGATGAATGGTTAAGAATTGAGTATGCATGAGAACGCTTCGTATAGTAGTAGAAGCTTGCCGAAAGGAGAAAGTATTGACTATAAACACATAGTTCGTTGATAATTATGCTTAATATGATAATCTTTGTAATATATCGATATTAAATACGTATTACGTGTTTTTTATAACAAGGAAATAAACTAATGAAACTCCTAAAAATAGAGGTTGCAGGCTTACCTCTTTTTAAAGAAAAAACTGATATATGCTTTTTTGCACAGCAAAGGATATCGGAAGAGCAGAGAGATTATCTATATCCACTTTTTTCAACGGTTTTCCTTAATACAACAAATGTATTTGCAGGCATTAATGCGTCTGGTAAAACAACTTCATTAAAGGTTATTCTCCTGGCTTTACAGTTACTTTTAAACAGACTGCAAATTATCATCTTCCGAGATCAGTTTTTCTTTTTTCGACAGATCAGTTTTCTACTTTGAGCAGATCATCTGAACTGTTTATTCGAATCTCTTTTCTTCTCCTTCAGACAGTGACTGGTTAATATTTTTCCAAGT
>JAEEGH010029974.1_pt1 | contig 10603 bp, 8 predicted proteins | sample 9134181 | NCBI WGS metagenome assembly JAEEGH01 (sample SAMN16246544, study PRJNA631951) | gut metagenome | biome: gut microbiome; feature: rumen; material: DP-attached | host: Bos | place: Iran: Karaj | collected 2018-10 | reverse complement strand
CCGCCACCGCCAAGCCCGCCGCCAAGGCCAAACCCGCGGCCCCCGCCGAGCCCCTCCCCGAAGGCATCATCTCCTACGACGACTTCGCCAAGGTCCACCTCCGCACCGCCAAGATCATGACCGCCGAACCCATCGACGGCGCCGTCAAGCTCCTCAAACTCGGCGTCTGGATGGGCACCGAGCGCCGCCAGATCGTCGCCGGCATCGCCCTCCACTACAAACCCGCCGACCTCATCGGCAAGACCGTCGTCGTCGTCGAAAACCTCGCCCCCGCCAAACTCCGCGGCGTCGAAAGCCAGGGCATGCTCCTCGCCGCCAGCCGCGGCGAAACCCTCCGCCTCGTCACCATCGACGGCGACCTCTCCAGCGGCGCCGTCGTCAAGTGAGCCGACCCACCGCAACTTTTCACTTTTCTCTTTTCACTTTTCACTTCCCATGAAAACCCACCTCACCCCCCTGACCGTCCGCCCCTACGAGTGCGACCCCTACGGCCACGTCAACCACGCCAACTACCTCCACTACCTCGAAGTCGCCCGCCTCGACTACATGCGCGCCGTCGGCTTCGACTACCACGGCCTACTCGCGGCGGGCTACATCATGCCCATCACCCACATCGACATCGCCTACCGCGCCGCGGCCCTCTCCGAAGACGAACTCACCATCGAATCCACCCCCGTCGCCGTCCGCCGCGTCACCGGCTCCATGAAGCAGACCATCCGCCGCGGCGACACCGTCGTCGTCGAAGCCCTCGTCGAGTGGTGCATCGTCGACCGCGCCGGCCGCCCCGCCCGCCCCCCCGAAGCCTACGACCTCCGGAGCGCCGTCGAATGACCCCCCGCCCGCCCAAGCCCCCCAAGTCCCCTCCGCCCTCGTCGTCTCGTTGCCTCGTCGCTTCGTCGCTTTCCTCCTCCAAATCCGCCCTCCGCGCCCGCGTCCGCGCCCTTCCCGGCGCCACCGACGCCGAATCCCTGGCCAACCAGCGCGCCCTCCTCGCGAGCGACCTCTGGGCGGCGGCCTTCAACATCGCCCTCTACCGCTCCCTGCCCGGCGAACCCGCCACCGACCTCCTCTTCGCCGACGCCGCCCGCCTCGGCATGGACATCCAATACCCCGCCGCGCGCCCCGGCGGCAAAACCTACGCCTGGCGCCGCCTCACCGACAAAACCACCTGGCGCCCCGGCCCCCACGGCATCGACGACCCCGACCCCGCCACCACCCGGCCCGGACGCCCCGGCGACCTGCGCCTCGTCATCGTCCCCGGACTCGCCTTCGACGCCACCGGCCGCCGCCTCGGCCACGGCACCGGCGCCTACGACCGCCTCCTCGCCCAGTGTCCCGACGCCCTTCTCCTGGCCCTCTGCCCCGCCTCCCGCCTCCTCCCCCCCGACACCATCCCCTCCGCCCCCCACGACATCCCCGTCGACGCCATCCTCACCAACGGCCGTTTCCACTTCCTCCCCACATCCGAGGCCAAACTCTCCCGCCTCTTCGGCTTCCCCCCCGATCAATCCGAAAACGACCCACCGCCCACTCGTCACTCGTCACTCGTCACTCGTCACTCACGCCCGGAGGGCGTGCCATGAACATCCTCCTCATCGGCGACATCGTCGGCCACCCCGGCCGCACCATCACCGCCCGCACCGCCACGCGCTGGAAGGCCGACCACCGCGCCGACCTCGTCATCGCCAACGCCGAGAACTCCGCCGCCGGACGCGGCCTCACCGCCCCCCTCGCCGACGAACTCTTTTCCGGCGGCTGCGACCTCCTCACCATGGGCGACCACGTCTGGGACCAGAAAGAAGCCCCGGCCCTCCTCGACCGCGACCCCCGCATCGTCCGCGCCCTGAACCTCCCCCCCGGCTGCCCCGGACGCGGCGCCACCGTCCTCGAGACCCCCGACGGCCCCCTTGCCCTCGTCCAGCTCCTCGGACGCACCTTCATGGCCATGAACTCCGACTGCCCCTTCCGGGCCATCGACGACTGGCTCAAACGCAACGCCGCCCGCTGCAAAACCATCATCGTCGACTTCCACGCCGAAGCCACCTCCGAAAAAGTCGCCATGCGCCACCATCTCGACGGCCGCGTCACCTGCCTTTTCGGCACCCACACCCACATCCAGACCGCCGACGAAACCGTAACCGCCAAAGGCACCGCCTACATCACCGACCTGGGCATGACGGGTCCCTGCGACTCCGTCATCGGCCGCACCACCGACATCATCCTCCGCCGCTTCACCACCGGCATGCCCGGCAAATTCGAAATCGCCACCAACGACGTCCGCCTCCACGGCGCCCTCCTCACCCTCGACCCCTCCACCGGCCGCGCCCGCAAACTCAAGCGCGTCGAAGAAATTTCGTGATGCGCATCCTGATCGTCAAACTCTCCTCCCTCGGCGACATCGCCCACGCCCTCCCCGCCGTCCGCCTCCTCAAGGCCCGTACCGGCGCCGCCATCGACTGGGTCGTCCAGCCCGAGTACGCCCCCCTCCTCGACGCCTGCACCCTCGTCGACCGCACCATCCACTTTCCGCGCAAACACTTCTTCCGCGACTTCCTCCCCTTCCGCCGCGCCCTGCGCGAAAACAAATACGACCTCGTCCTCGACCTCCAGGGCCTCATGAAGAGCGCCATCGCCGCCCGCCTTTCCCGCGCCGCCTGGCGCGTCGGCCCCGCCTGGTCGCGCGAAGGCTCCCACCTTCTCTACGACGCCCGCCCCGACCGCCGCGACGGCCCCCGCCGCCACGCCACCGACGAACTCATCGACCTCATCGACACCGTCGCCCCGCCCCCCGAAGACGGCGCCCCCGAGCCCCCCCTTCCGCCCCTCGACTTCACCTTCCCCGAGAGCGCGGCCCCCGACGACCCCGGCCCGCGCATCGCCTTCACCCCCTTCTCCCGCTGGACCACCAAAGACTGGCCGTCCGACCACTTCATCGCCCTCGGACGCCGCCTCCTGGCCGAAATCGGCGGCACCATCCGCATCCTGGGCGGTCCCGCCGACACCGCCGCCGGCCAAGCCATGGCCGCCGCCATCGGCGACCGCGCCACGAACCTCTGCGGCCACACCACCCTGCCCACCCTCTGCTCCGAACTCCAATCCGCCGACCTGGTGATCGGCGTCGATTCCGGCCCCCTCCACTGGGCGAACCTCCTCGGCACCCCGCTGGTGGCCATTTATGGCTCCACCGACCCCGCCCGCACCGGCCCCTGGAACAACCCCTCCTCCGTCCTCACCGCCTCCCTCCCCTGCCGCCCCTGCCACTCCCGCACCTGCGCCACCTCCCCCTCCACCCCCGTCCCCCCCTGCCTCTCCTCCCTCTCCCCCGACACCGCCTTCCACGCCGCCCTTGAGCGCCTCTGAGCGCACGGTCGGCCGGGAAGAGCTTGAGCTGGCGGGCGCGCCCCTTCTCGTCGAACGCCTCGATGGCCCGCTGCCATTCCGCCCCCTGCGAATCGTTCAGCTCGCCGAGGTACAGCGCTTGCCGCTGGAACACGCGCCGGCCGGCGCGCATGCTTTCGACCAGCGTCCAGTAGTAGTGGCCCCAGCCGTCCTTGATCCGCTTGTTGGCTTTCAGGAACATGCGGGCATTGTCGCACGTCCCCGCGGTGACGCAAGAGTGTAGGTCTAGACTACACGCCGTTTTGGCGGTTTTCGGGAGGCCGGATGTGCGAATTTTCCAGAAAACTCCACTGCCTGCCTCCTGAAAAAGTTGAAAACAGGGTTGAAGATGGAAACTCGGGCTAGAGCAGACTCAGAAAAAGTTTAGCTGCATCAGGGGCGGGCCCGGCTCCGTCCGTGCCGTCTCCCAGGACGCTTCAGGGACATGGCAGGGACACACCGTTCGCGCGGCCGCGACAGAGCGCGGCCCTTCCAAAACGGATACATCATTTCATAAACCGTTCCAATCAGTATTCGGGGAAAACCGTGCAGAAAATGGGAAAGATTGCAAAAACCGGAGATGCGCCAAAAATCGTCATCGCCGGGTAGGTGCCTCGGCGGCGGGTGCGGCGGGTGGTTGCGCGGAGCCGTCGCGCGGTTTGAGGAAGGCGAGCCAGACGGCGCCGAGGACGAGGACGAAGGAGAGGATGTGGTTCCAGCGGAGGCGCTCGCCGAGGACGACCGCCGCGAAGAGGCAGAAGACGCCCAGCGAGATGGCTTCCTGGATGATTTTCAGCTGCGTCGCGCTGAAGGTCTGGTAGCCGATCCGGTTCGCCGGCACCTGGAAGCAGTACTCGAAGAACGCCACGCCCCAGCTCGCCAGGATCACCGCGAACATCGGCCAGCGCGCGCCCGGCATGAACTTCAGGTGCCCGTACCAGGCGAGCGTCATGAACAGGTTGGAGACGACCAGCAGCAGGACGGTTTTCACCGGTCACTCCCCGTCGTTGAGTTCCTGGAAGTAGCGCGCGTAGTCGGTGCGGCCCTCGCGCAGGAAGCGGATCGCCGAGCGCGGATGGGAGTTGAGCAGCCCCGTCAGCATGTACGGCGCGTCGTAGCCCCACAGGGTCCCGCCCGCCCGCAGCGGCAGGATGCGGTTCTGGACGAAGTGCAGCAGCGGCAGGAAGTCGTATTTCGGGTTCTTCAGGAACCCCAGCAGCAGCTCGGAGAAGCAGTTGCCCGCGCCGCGGCCGAGGCCGTTGACCGTCGCGTCGAGGTAGTTGACGCCCCAGCGGCAGCATTCGATGGTGTTCGCGAACGCCAGCTGCTGGTTGTTGTGGGCGTGGATGCCGACTTCCTTGCCCGCCGCGCAGATCACTTCGACGTACTTGCACGCCAGCGCCGCCATCTGCTCGGGGTAGTAGTTGCCGTAGGAATCGACGATGTAGACGATGTCCGCCGCCGACTGCGCCATCATCTTCAGCGCCGCGTCGAGATCCTCGGTGCGCACCTGCGAGACGGCCATGAGGTTGCAGGAGACCTGGTAGCCCTTGGCCTTCGCGTCGTCGATCATCTTCAGCGCCGTCGGGATCTGGTGGATGTAGCAGGCGACGCGGACGAGGTCGATTACGCTCTCGGACTTCGGCAGGATGTCCTCGGGCTCGGTGCGGCCGGCGTCGGCCATCACCGCGATCTTCATGGGGGAGGGGTTGTCGCCGACGATGGCGCGCAGGGCGTCTTCGTCGCAGAATTTCCATTTGCCGAACTCGTCGGGGTTGAACATTTTCTTGCTGGCCTTGTAGCCGAACTCCATGCAGTCGATGCCGGCGGCGATGTTGGTTTCGTACAGGGCCTTCACAAATTCGTCGGTGAACCGGAAGTTGTTGCACAGGCCGCCGTCGCGGAGGCTGGCGTCCACGACCTTGATTTCCGGGCAGTACGCCATCATGTTGCGGTTCGCCTCCTGCTGGCGGGGGACGCCCGCAAACGGCCGCCGCGCCGCGCCGTCGGACGGCGCGCGGGCCTTGCGAACCTTCCGCCCGTCTTCGGGACGTGCCGCATCGGCTGGAATCAACCACGTTGAATCCTGCCGCACGGCGCCGGGAATCCGTCCTTCCGCACAGAAATCACGGACGCGGCGCGCCGTAATCCCGTTTTCTTCCGCGAACTCTTGAACCGTCTTAAATCCTTCTGCATTCATGCCGCGCAAGATACCATCTCCTTCCATCCCGTCAACACCATTCTTTTCCCTTCCGAAACTGCTTGCGAGATCAAGGAAAACATTTGACTTTTCTTTTATTTTACGCATGTGCCATACATGCTTCCCGTTCCCCTGCATCCTTCCCCATGCCTCGCCAACCTGCCCTCCTGGGGCTTTCTTTTCGGAAGGATTGTGCGGATGGAATCTGGATGGGGTGTTTTTTCAATGACGTGGAAGGATTGAAATATAAGAAATGGCATGTGTTTTCCTTAATCTCTCACAATGGGATGGGCGTGTGGAGCGGGGGTGCGGAGGATTGTGCGGAAGGAATTGTTTGTGGAATGGTGTTTTGTGATTGGAGGGATGGTTTTGGGGATTGGAGGGGGATGGATTGAGGAGGGGAGGTGGCGTGGGAGACGGTGGGCGGAGAAGGTGGAATTGGGGGCTGGAAGCTTCCGCGGGAGGGGTGTGGAAGGAAGGATGGGTGGGAGGCGGAGGCGAAGGCGGGCGGTGGGGAGGACGGGGGGAGGAAGAGGGGCGGCTCGCCGGGGACGGCTCGCCCCACCGGCGGGGAAGAAGGGGATGGGGCGGAAAATTTTTTCCAATCGTTGGAAAACGCGTGAAAAATTTTTCCAATCATTGGAAAAAATTGGCGGATTTTTCCAACCATTGGAAAAAAAGTTTCCAATCATTGGAAAATTTGGGGCGGGGCGGGTTGGCACAAGGTTGGCGCCGGGTCGGCGCGCGGAACGCCGTTATCCTTGACAAGCGCGGTGCAAAAGGGCAGGATGCGCCCGATTTTATCCGCGTGCGCGCGGGAAACCGCCACCCAATTTAAAAAAACAACGCCCGCAAACGGGCATTACGGAGAACAAAACCAACATGGCTACCAAGAAACAATACGTGTACTTCTACGGCTGCGGCAAGGCCAACACCGAAGGCGACGCCTCCATGAAGGCCATCCTCGGCGGCAAGGGCGCCAACCTCGCCGAAATGGCCAAGGCCGACCTGCCCGTGCCCCCCGGCTTCACCATCTCCACCGAGGCCTGCGCCTACTACTCCAAGAACGGCCAGTACCCCGCCGGCATGCTCGACCAGGTCTGGAAGCAGCTCAAGCTCCTCGAAACCCGCATGGGCAAGAAGCTCGGCGACGCCAAGAACCCCCTCCTCGTCTCCGTACGCTCCGGCGCCGCCATCTCCATGCCCGGCATGATGGATACCGTCCTGAACCTCGGCCTCAACGACAAGTCCGTCCTCGGCTTCATCGAATCCACCGGCAACGAACGCACGGGCTGGGACTGCTACCGCCGCTTCATCGACATGTTCGGCGACGTCGTGATGGGCCCCACCACCGGCATCACGCACGAGGATTTCGAAGTCGCGATGACCGCCCTCAAGAAGAAGTACGGCGCCAAGCAGGACACCGACCTGACCGCCGAACAGCTCAAGGAACTCTGCGAAATCTACAAGAAGGTCTATCTCCAGAAGGTCAAGAAGCCCTTCCCGCAGGACCCGAAGGACCAGCTGCTCGCCGCCATCAACGCGGTGTTCGGTTCCTGGGACAGCGACCGCGCGCAGAAGTACCGCCAGATCAACAAGATCACGGGCCTGCTCGGCACCGCCGTGAACGTCTGCACGATGGTCTTCGGCAACATGGGCGAGACCTCCGGCACCGGCGTCGCCTTCACCCGCAACGGCTCCACCGGCGACGAAACCCCCATGGGCGAGTACCTCATCAACGCCCAGGGCGAGGACGTCGTGGCCGGCATCCGCACGCCGAAGCACATCGACGAGATGCCCAACGAGAAGAACAAGATCTGGGCCGCCGCCCACAAGCAGCTCATCAAGATCATGAAGCAGCTCGAGGCCCACTACAAGTATCCGCAGGACGTCGAGTTCACCGTCCAGGAAGGCAAGCTCTACATGCTCCAGACCCGCAACGCCAAGCGCACCGGCATCGCGGGCATCCGCTGGGCCGTCGAGATGGCCACCGGCAAGGACGTCTACACCGGCAAGGCCCAGAAGAAACTCCTCAAGCCCGAGGAAGCCCTCTGCACCGTCACCGGCGACGACCTCAACCAGCTGCTGTTCCCGATCTTCGACATCGCGGCCGAGAAGAAGGCCAAGGTCCTCACCAAGGGCCTCCCCGCCGGCCCCGGCGCGGGCGTCGGGCAGATCGTCTTCGACGCCGGCGAGGCCGAGAAGATCATCAAGGAAAACAAGGACGCCAAGCTCATCGTCGTCCGCCACGAAACCTCCCCCGAGGACGTCGGCGGCATGTGGGCCGCGCAGGGCATCCTGACCACCACCGGCGGCATGACCTCCCACGCGGCCGTCGTCGCGCGCGGCTGGGGCAAGTGCTGCATCACCGGCGCCAGCGAGATGGTCATCGACTACGCCAAGAAGACCCTCACCGTCGGCTCCACCGTCCTGAAGGCCGGCGACTGGATCAGCCTCAACGGCTCCACCGGCACCGTGTACCTCGGCCAGATCCCCACCGAGGCCTCCCCGGTCGTCAACGGCGTCGTCAACGGCAAGAAGGCCGCGCTGAGCCACCCCATCTACAAGATGTACAAGCAGATCAGCGACTGGTCCGACAAGTACATGAAGATCTACGTGCGCACCAACGCCGACTCCCCCAAGGACGCCCTCGCCGCCCGCGCGTTCGGCGCCAAGGGCGTGGGCCTGTGCCGGACCGAGCACATGTTCTTCGAAGGCGACCGCATCTGGTCCATCCGCGAATTCATCCTCGCCAAGGACCTCGCCGCGCGCCAGGCCGCCCTCAAGAAGCTCCTCCCGCTCCAGCGGGCCGACTTCGAAGGCATCTTCAAGGCCATGGACGGCTACGGCGTCACGATCCGCCTCATCGACCCGCCGCTGCACGAGTTCGCCCCGCAGGACGCCGCCACGCAGGCCGAGATGGCCAAGCGCCTCGGCATCCCCGTCGAAGCCGTCGCCGCGCGCGTCAAGCAGATCCACGAAGCCAACCCCATGCTCGGGCACCGCGGCTGCCGCCTGGCGATCACCTACCCCGAGCTCTGCGAGATGCAGGCCCGCGCGATCCTCGAGGCCGCGTGCAACGTCGCCAAGAAGAAGATCAAGGTCGAGCCCGAGATCATGATCCCGCTCGTGGGCGCCAAGACCGAACTCGACTACTGCGCCGAGATCGTCCGCCGCGTCGCCGACGAAGTCTTCAAGGCCAAGAAGACCACCGTCGCCTACAAGATCGGCACCATGATCGAGATTCCGCGCGCCGCGCTGACGGCGGACGCCATCGCCGAGACGGCCGAATTCTTCAGCTTCGGCACCAACGACCTGACCCAGATGACGTTCGGCTACAGCCGCGACGACGCGGGCAGCTTCCTGCCGGACTACCTTGGCAAGAAGATCCTGCCGTTCGACCCGACGCAGTCGCTGGACACGGTGGGCGTCGGACAGCTGGTGGAGATGGCGGTCAAGAAAGGCCGCGCCACGCGCCCGAACCTCAAGTGCGGCATCTGCGGCGAACACGGCGGCGACCCCGCTTCCGTCAAGTTCTGCTGCAAGGTGGGCCTGAACTACGTCAGCTGCTCGCCGTACCGCGTGCCGATCGCGCGCCTTGCCGCCGCCCAGGCCGCCCTCGGCAAGTAAGCCGCACGGCAAACGCGCAACGAACCGCCCGCCGGGAAACCGGCGGGCGTTTTGTTTTTTTGGGGGGATTGGGAGGGGACTAGATTTCTAGATGTCTAGATTTCTAGATATCTAGGGGGGGGACTGCCGGGCTTGTGGGGGCCTCAAAACACGGATGCCGCCCAGGTGAGGGCGGCGGAAAACAAAGTGGGCCCTGCAGGACTTGAACCTGCGACCAAGAGATTATGAGTCTCCCGCTCTGACCGACTGAGCTAAGGGCCCGGCGACGCGGGGTGTTATCGCAAAAACCGCCCCACACGTCAAACCGGCTCTCCGGGGGAGTTTTTTTGTCCGGGGCCGACGATGCTTGCGGGGCGCCTTCCAGGCCTTTCGGGAGGCCGGGGCATGTCGCCCGAAGGGGGAAGCGGAGGGTGTTTTCATGGAGGGGAAGATTGGGGAAAACCGAAGGAGTGTCATGGTTTTTCCTTGGTATCGCATGATGGTTTTGGAGGGAGGGAGGGGGGCGCGAGGGGGAGGAGGGGAAAGAATCAGGGGAGAGGGGGTGGCGGCGGGGAGGAGGAGGGCTGCCGGGACATGAGGGAGCGGCAGAGGGCGAGGTTGGCGGTGGCGGCGGTGTTGGATGGGGCGATTTCGAGGGCGGTGAGGAGGAGGCGCTCGCTTTCGGCCAGGTTCCCGCGGCGGCCTTCCAGGACGCCCCAGTCGATCCAGGCGTCGACGGCGCGCGGGTTGGCCTCCGTCGCGGCCTTGTAGAAGGTGGCCGCGGCGTCGGCATCGCCGCGGTCCGCGGCCAGAAGGCCCAGCCAGGTGGCGGCGGTGGCGGAGCGGGGGTTCTGGAAGTAGGCGGAGGTCCAGAGCGCTTCCGGGGTGCGCCACTGCCAGACGCGCCAGACGACCAGCGCGGCGTAGAGGAGGGCGACGGCCACCGCGCCCGCACGGCGGGCCCCGGGGTCCTGCTGGCCGAACAGCCACGCCACCGCGAAGGCGAATCCGGGCACGGCCGGATAGAGGTAGCGGTCCGCGACGGGGTGGTAGAGGGGCCACAGGTTCGAGACGGGCAGGAACCACACCGCCATCCAGCACAGGGCCAGCGACAGCACTGGAATCCGCCGCCGCGCCTTCCAGGCGCCGGTCGCGCAGACCGCCATCCAGAACAGGCCCAACCAGAACCGGCCGTCCGCCGGTGACGCCACGGGATCGAACCGCGGCGTGACATTGAGCGGCCACGGAACCAGCATCAGCCGGAGGGTACGGGTCCAGAGGGCCGGCAACGACCAAAGGTTTTCGGGCGGCTGCAGGGATTCCCCGTTCCAGCCGCCGGCCGCGGCCTGCATTTCGGCGGGGAGTGCCGCCCAGAGGGCGAAGAAGGCCGCCGCGACGGCCGCAGAGGCGCCCAGG
>JAEEGH010029971.1_pt1 | contig 10604 bp, 10 predicted proteins | sample 9134181 | NCBI WGS metagenome assembly JAEEGH01 (sample SAMN16246544, study PRJNA631951) | gut metagenome | biome: gut microbiome; feature: rumen; material: DP-attached | host: Bos | place: Iran: Karaj | collected 2018-10 | reverse complement strand
GATCGCTTACCACCGATTTTCGTAAAAAGCCTTCGGTATATCCAAGCTTGACTCCTTCATTGATGGCGTCTTCCAGCGAACCGTCGATCAAATGCACTTCCTGACCGACTTTAATGAATACAACAGCCATTCCCGTATCCTGGCAGATAGGGATCATGTCTTTTTCTGATATATTGTAATTGTCCGTAAGCTGATTAAGTATCTGACATCCAAGCTCGGACTTTTCGTTTTTGATCGCTTTATCGAAAGCGCATTTCATATCTGCAGAAAGAAAATGATTCGCTTCAATACACATTTCCTTCACTGCGTCAGTAATAGCATGAACGGATATTTCTCTCATTTATATTCCTCCGATGTCGTTAATGATTATAATACCACAAAACATCCGAATATTCTTAATTGTTTTTATATTTAATATATTATTTCTTCAGATATGTTCAATCCGGTTTCTTTTTGCATAAGGCTGTGTTATAGGTGATTTTAGGATGCAAAAAGGAGGTACTCATTATGCTTCAAAAAACAAGATTTGCAATCTGTTCCGGCATATATGCCATTTTCTACTCATTTTGTCTTTACAAGAATTTAGGAGGAGCGACCTTCCCTTTTTTCGTAATTGGAACCCTTTGTTATATTATGTTTTGTACCAAAGAGTTCTCACTTACATGGAAAAAAGACACGACTTTTTTTACAGTCATGGTCACTCTCATCGGATTGTCCCATCCGTTAACAGATAAAACCTTCATTCACGTTTTCAACGTTTTCTTTTCGTTCATCATCCTTATCTACATAGCGCTTCATCAGTTTGCCTACGACGCCAATTGGTCGTTTTTGAAAACACTTTTAAATCTGCTTCAGACCGTAACCGGTGCTTTTTCAAAAATCTTTGAGCCCTTCAAAGACCTTTTGGCATATAACAAGGCGAAAAACTCTCAGGAAATGACGCCCGAGAAGGCGGCAAGAAAACATACGATCAATGTTGTTTTGATAAGTATCCTTTTTACTTTGCCTTTACTTGCCCTGGTTACGGCTCTTCTTTCAAGTGCGGACTATGTTTTCAAAAAAATGATCGTCACGGCCTTCAGCGTTGAGTTTTTAAAAAAGCTCTTTACCGATCCGGTCTGGCTTAAAGTATCGATACTTACTTTTATAGTTTTCCTGTTCGTATACGGATTGTTTTCATATCTTTCGAGATTTCCCTTTTCTTCGGAAGGTACAAAGAATCCTTCCTACGAGCCCACCGGCGCAATTACCGCGGGTATACTTCTCGATATTGTTTATCTTATATTCAGTCTCATACAGATACTGTTTTTATTTATCAAAAATCTTTCTCTTCCCACCGGCATTACTTACGCCGAATACGCAAGAAAAGGTTTCTTCCAGCTTTTGTTCATATGTGCTTTGAACCTTTGCCTGGTGCTCATCGGAAAAAGTTTGTTCGCAGACAATGTGTTCTTAAAGATAATACTTACCGTGATGTGTGCTTGTACCTATATCATGACGGCATCCAGTGTAATAAGACTTATTATGTATATACGTTGTTACTACCTGTCCTTCACCAGGGTGCTGGCATTTTGGGCACTTGCAGTGATAACTTTTCTTCTTACCGGACTGCTTATCCACGTTTGGACCGGCAAGGTGAACCTTTTCAAGTTCTCCTTAAGAGTTATCCTGATCGCCTATACGATACTTGCCTTTTCCCATACCGATTACTTTATTACTGAATTTAATCTTTCCAACATCGATAAAGATTCTTCTTTCTTCGTTTCGGAAGGATACAGTGATTACGATTATATTCTTAATATGAACTGTCTGGATGCGGCACCCGTCATTGAAAGATATGATATTGCGAAGAAATATAAGTTCTATGAGAGGAACAGAATCGATAAAGCGATCACCATAAGAAACTTTAATGTTTCAAGATATATAGCTAAACAATTAAAAGAGGCAAATAAGTAAAAAGAAAGGTAGCGACCTTGATCGCTACCTTTTTTAGTGAATCCCGTTATTTTGTTTTGATCGATATGTCTCCGAGAGCACATTCGATATCTACCGTCTTTGATGCACCGTTCTTTATCTTCTGTGATCCTACAAGACCCGAAGAAGATCTTCCGTTAATTGAGAAGTTGCCCAAAGCACCGTCGATGTAGTAATCAAAGTCTTTCTCGTCACCGTCGAGTTTAAGATCGATGTTTCCGGCTCCGAGTTTTGCTTCAAACTCGCTGTTAACCTTGCCGTCGTATTCGATATTGCCGCAACCGCAGTTGATTTGGATATCTTCTACTTCCCAACGGGTAACTTCAAGATTGCCGGCTCCCACATTGATATCGATCTTTCCGCTTGAAACCACATCTCCTGAAAGTGAAAGGTTACCTGCTCCAACATTTATTGAAATGTCTTCGCACTGGAAATCCTCCGGAATATAGATCGTAAACTCAGGTGTTTTTATACTGGATACGTATGCGGATTTCTCTCCGTCATACTTAAATTCATATGTGTCTCCGACTATGTCTTCGGTGATCTCTCCGAACATAACGTCTTCATAGCTGCAATAAATCGTTTCAAGATTTGGATCCGTAACAATGCTTACTTCGCCGTAATCGACCGATATCTTAAGATCGGTCACTTCATCTGCCGAAACACCGTCGGTATAATTGTCCGTATCGGCTCTTTCCGTGAAAGAACGTGTAACTGTATAGGAATTAACTATTCTTGAAGCCCCTTTCATCGCGAGTATGATGGGAAGACAAAGAATAATAAGTGATCCGACTACGATAAGAACTATTCCCCAAACGGGAAAAGGTTTCTTGGTGGGAGCGGCGTAATTTGCCGTCGCATAAGTCAGTCCGTTGTTAGTAATGTCTTCAACGGGAGTCTTTACAAATTCATTGTTTCCAAGGCTTTCTCTTATTTTCCTTGCAACTTCCTCGGGACTTCCGAGATCTTCGATAGCCTGATCTGCGTTCTCGTCTCCGGCCTCATCAAAGTAGTCATTATAAAATTTCATGGCTTCTTTTCTTTCCTCTACGGAAATGTCCTGGAGCAAAGTAGCTATCGCTGTAAGATATTCACTTCTGGTCATCTTTCTTCCTCCCCATTAAAAATCACATCCAACTTTTTACTGTAATCATTCCATTCGGATTTGGTACGGTCGAGCAGATTGTGCCCGTCATCCGTAATCTTATAGTATCTTCGGTTTCTTCCGTCACATTGCATGTCATATACGCTTAAATATTGATCCTTTTGTAAGCGCCTTAAAACAGGATATAACGTAGACTCGGAAATATCAATTATATTTTTGACTTCGTGGGTTATCTTATATCCGTACGTTCCGTCTTCTTCTTTTGCTACAACTGCAAGGACGATACCATCCAACAATGCTGCTGTCGTGTTAAAGACCATATTATACTCCTTTCCGATAAAATATCGTGTATATTATGTTTGAACTAATAATATTATACGTCATATAATATTGTCAATACCCTAATATAATTTTTTTTATTATATTGTAAAACGATCAAAAAAAGACCTCGCAGATACGAGGTCTCAGACAGTTATGTACAAAGAAAACTAAGCGCTAACGGTTTCTTCTTTGGGAGGCATTTTTGAATACAATACCTTCAAAATGATCGGGGTTAGTATAGAAGATGTTATGATCAGTAAAATAACCGCAGTAAAATAAACGGGACTTACAAGTCCGACCGATAAGCCTTTCTGTGAAACGATCAGGGCAACTTCTCCTCTTGTCATCATACCGACGCCGATCTTTAAAGAATCGGCCCATGAAAACTTACACATTTTTGCAACAAGACCGCATCCGATAATCTTGCAAAGCAAACCTACCAAAACAAAACATACGGCAAATACAAGGATCGACATATTAAGATCGCTTATGTCGGTCTTAAGTCCGATACTCGCAAAAAATATGGGACCAAAGAGCATGTATGAATTGATATCCATCTTTTCTGCTATATATTCGGAATCTCTGATATTACAAAGAATGATACCGGCAACGTAAGCACCCGTAATATCGGCGATACCGAAATACTTCTCGGCAACATAAGACATCGCAAGGCAAAGAGCAAGTCCCATGATCGGGATCCTTCTCGTATGAGGATATCTTGAATCGAAAAATTTGAACAACTTATATATAAGTAATCCGACTACGATCGAGAAAACAAAGAATAATGCGGTTTTTAAACAAACCGTTCCCGCACTGACCGATCCGTTCGAAAGACCTACAACTACCGTAAGTACAATGATACCGATGACATCATCGATTATGGCGGCGCTAAGAATAGTAGTTCCTATCGTTCCTTTAAGCTTACCCATCTCTCTGAGAGCTTGAACGGTTATACTTACGCTTGTAGCTGTAAGAATGACTCCGATAAATACAGCCGAATAAAAATCTCTGCTTCCTATTTCGGCAAAACCGTAAAAGCATCCGTAAAGGACCGTTCCTCCGACAAGAGGTATAAAAACACCCGCGCAGGCAATAAGTGTTGCTTTAACACCTGTCTTTATAAGATCTCGAAGATTTGTTTCAAGACCTGCCGAGAACATCAAAAGGATAACTCCGATCTCGGCCATCTTCGTAAGAAAATCACTTAAGTTTACAATTCCCAGTACACTCGGTCCGATAAGCAATCCCGCTATGATCTCTCCGACAACCTGAGGCGCTTTGCATTTTCTTGCCAGTATTCCGAATAATTTGGCGAATACAACTATTATTGCCAGATCCTTAAAAATCTCAAACGATTCCATTTTACAACCTCCGGAAAGAAGAAACTCTATCTTCTTTCATTTTTGATCCTCTCTTTGTTCTTTTTGAACCTTTCTGCACGCGCAATTATGTCTATTGCGTCGTTTTCCGGGATGATTTTCCGGGTTTTCACGGTAAAATATCTTCCGTCTTCGCTTTTTCTTATGCGAACTTTAACTTTTATATATCCGTGAGTGTCGCACTTTGAAAGCCCAAGAAAATATTTGCCCGTGGGAGAGAAGAATTTAACTACTCTCTTGGCTCTTGAATTGCATATATAGCAATTGCAATTCTTTACCGTTTTATCATTTATAAGATCTTCTTTTGTATTGAAGGTCCTTGAAATATACTTGTCGTAATTTCCGAAGAACAGACTCAGCTCCGCTTTCTTGTTTTTCGGAGGAGTGAAAACATCGTAGGAATAGTGACGAAGTGTATCGTCACGCTTGATCATCGAAAACACCTTCGCGGCATAGTAAGCATCACTGAAAGCACGATGGAAAGGAATATCCTTTTCGATCTTTAACATATCCACCGCCGTTTCCAACGCCACTCGCTTATTGTTTTCTTCGTACTCCAATGCAAAAAGCTTCTGGACATCATAGAACGCAAAAGGTCCGTCGGCTAAGGGTTTAATCTTGTAATAGTCCATATTCCTTTGAAGCTCGTAAAGATCTAACGGTCCCCATGTACAAAAAACAGGGTCGGGACCGCACCACTCAAGGAAATGTTCTATAACTTCAGGGAAAGGACGCTCGTTCTTTAACTCTCTCATCTTAAGATGAATGATCTTTTCGGTCATAAAGTGCATGGTTTTAAAGACCTGCGGTTTTACAAGTTCTGAAAACTCACCGGTCATGAGTCTGTCGGCGCTTAACTTAACGGCACCGATCTCTATTATCTCAAATGTAAGAGGCTGACCGGGAACGGGTTTCGTGGAAACACCCTGATTCCATTCCAGGTCCAAAACAATGTAGTTCATTACTGTCTCCCTGTAAAACGGGAAAAAAAGTCCGGTTTTCCCGGACCTTTTCCTTTAAACGTTCCCGACGGGAATCGAACCCATAGCTAGCGCTTAGGAGGCGCTTGTTTTATCCGTTAAACTACGAGAACATTGAAAACCGATTATTCGGGATAGATTATGGTTCCCTGTAACCAAATATTGCCCTTAAATCTTCTTCCGACTTCGGGCTCACCCAAAAGATCGCCCTTATTTATGCAAATTGCAATCTTCACTTCATTGCAAAGAAGCATCATCTGGTATACTTCTTCTTCGGTAAGTACATTCTTTACCAGTCTGCAGCTTACAATCTCTCCGAGAACCGAATATTGATCGCACTCAACACCGTAAGGCATAAAATAAGTATCAACCAGAGTAAAAAGATCGTAATTCTTTATCTTCCTGGAAATCTGCGAATACATGTCCATATCGTTCAAAGTTAACGATTCCATGGCGTTTTCGTCGCCTTTCCTCGCAGCTTCCATCAGTTTTTCACGAGTCTTTTTGTTTTCTTTTGCCTTGATTACCTCATCGGGCTTCTTTAAAAGCGGCATAACTATAGTACCTTCTAAAGATAGACCTGTCAATGAAAGCTTAGTATCCGAAGAAGGCAGAGAATCCGTGTTTTTCTTGATGATGTAGGGTATCTTGTTTGCAAGATAGAAGATGATCGTAATACCGACTCTCTCATCCTCACAGATTCCGGCATAAGAAATCGTGGCGGCGTGTCTTTCAACCGTTACCTTTTCGGTGGAAGAAATGTTGTCCGCTCTGAAAAAAGGATAGCTGTAATGATAAACAAACTTATCCTCTTTGTCCATTTCTCCGCAGACGGTTATCCCCATTGCGGGTCCGAAATATGTTGAATACTCGGCCAAGAGGATATCGTTGTCATATGTGGTAAAGAAACGTTCTTTTGAATTTTTAATTGTTATATCGATCAAAGGCTGTGTGATCTCCCGGCTTTTAAATCCGGAAAATCCCACTGCCCGCAAATACTTGTGCACTTTTCTTTCCTTATTGTAACTTGGTCTTTCCACCCATATAAGGTCTTAATACTTCGGGAATATCAACGCTTCCGTCGGCATTTAAGTGATTTTCCAAAAATGCTATGAGCATTCTGGGAGGTGCAACGACCGTATTGTTTAACGTATGAGCAAAATACTTATTTCCGTCTTTATCTTTTACGCGGATCTTAAGTCTTCTTGCCTGAGCATCGCCGAGGTTGGAACATGATCCGACTTCGAAATACTTCTTCTGTCTGGGAGACCATGCTTCAACATCGTAAGATTTAACCTTAAGATCTGCAAGATCGCCCGAACAGCATTCTATGGTACGTACAGGAATATCCATGGATCTGAAAAGATCAACGGTGTTCTGCCAAAGTTTGTCAAACCACATTTTCGAATCTTCGGGCTTGCATACTACGATCATCTCCTGCTTTTCAAACTGGTGGATTCTGTAAACACCGCGTTCTTCTATACCGTGAGCTCCTTTTTCTTTTCTGAAGCACGGAGAGTAGCTTGTAAGTGTTAAAGGAAGCTTCTCTTCATCGGTGATCGTGTCGATGAATTTACCGATCATAGAATGCTCGCTTGTTCCGATAAGATAAAGATCTTCACCCTCGATCTTGTACATCATGGCATCCATTTCTGCAAAACTCATAACACCGGTAACTACGTTCGAACGGATCATGAACGGAGGTACACAATATGTAAATCCTCTGTCTATCATGAAATCTCTTGCATAAGCGATAACTGCGGAATGAAGTCTTGCGATATCGCCCATGAGATAGTAAAAACCGTTTCCGGCAACTTTTCCTGCCGCATCAAGATCTATTCCGTTGAATTTCTCCATGATCTCGGTATGATAAGGAATCTCAAAATCCGGAACCACGGGTTCGCCGTATTTCTTTATTTCTACATTTTCGCTGTCGTCTTTACCGATAGGAACCGTAGGATCGATAATGTTGGGGATCACCATCATTATCTTGTTTGTTTTTTCTTCGAGCTCTTTTTGCTTTTCATCAAGTTCAGCAAGCTTTTCGGCTTCTCGTGCCACTTCTTTTTTAAGCTCTTCGGCTTCTTCTTTTTTACCTTGCTGCATCAATGCGCCGATGTTTTTGGAGATCTTGTTTCTGTTTGCCTTAAGATCGTCGGCTTCCTGCTGAGTTTTTCTGCGGGCTTCATCAAGTTCTATCACTTCATCTACAAGCTTGATCTTCTCGTCCTGAAATTTTTTCCTGATATTTTCCTTTACGGCATCAGGATTCTCTCTTAAAAATTTAATGTCAATCATCTCAAACTCCTTTTACATGATAACTTTTTCAATATATACGGTCCTGACATCCAAAAGATTGATGATCCTGTCTTCTTTGATGTCCTCCCCTTCATTGTCCTTAACCACTTTAAGAACCGGTCTTTCCGGGAATTGCTTGTTTTGTTTTAGCACTATCGCGATCTCTCCGGTGTTTAATGAAACAAGACTTCCGGCAGGATATACTGCGGTAAATTCCAGGATAAGATCCACGAGTTTATCGGAAAACTTGGCTCCCTTGGTCACTTTCAAATATTCGACGGCTTCATAAACTTTGGTACGCTGACATCCGATTCCGCATATCATTTCATCGAATGCATCCGTTACTTCAAGAATCTGAGATGTGATATCCGGATCCTTGGCATGCATGGGAAATCCCGAACCGTCAAGTCTTTCATGATGCTGAAGTATCATGAGTTTACTCTCTTTGGATATCCATTCTTCTTTTTCCAACGAAGTAAACGCGTAAACAGGGTGCTTTCTGTATTCACCCTTCTGCTTTTCTTCAAGCTCATCTATATCAATATTTGTATAAGCAAAATCCAGATAACGAAGTCCTATGTCATGGAACAGACATGCAACACCAAGGTCATGCATCTGCTCACGTGAAAGTTTGAGTTTGGCAGCCAGCAAAATCGCAATCGAACAAACGCTTATGGAATGTTCGTAGATATCGGCACTTCTTTCTCTGATATCAAAGATCTGCTCAACTATCTCTTCATTCTCCAAAATGCTTGAGATGATGCTGTCGGCTGTTTTGCTGAGTTCTTCAAGCTCGGCATTGTCGGAATAAACGTGTCTTTCCAATACCGATCTGACTTTTTCTTTGAAAATATCCTCAACATCTTCTCGCAATATTTGAACTTCTTCGGGCATCAGTTTTGTATCGTCGATCAATACCTCGGTAATACCAAGTTCCATTAACTTGGCAACATACTCGGGCTTTAAGACCGTTCCTGCCGATAAAAGTTCGTGATAATCCTGCGTTGTTACGGATCTGGCCAGTTTTTCATAACCGACGATCTCCGATAATTTGCATAGTCTCAATTGATTATCCCCTATCTATCGCTTTGTTTAAAGCTTCCTGTTCTTCTTTCCCTAATGTAATCTCACATTGTCCGCCGATGATCTCTTTGGAATATGTATAACATCCGTCCGTTCCGTGAACGGAATTGATGATAAAACCGTTATCTTTTTCGTTCAATAAGGCGAGTGAAAAGCTTAATTTTCCGCCCATTTGAGGAAATGCGTCATATCTTACAAGACCGGCCTTCTGATAAGTGGATTCGAGAGTATGATAGATAACTCTAATATCCTTCTTATTCTTTTCGCCAAGTTCTCTGATCCTTGCATTTTCTTCGAACATGAGACCTATCTCTTTTTCAAGACTCTTGGCATTTTTACCTGCGCAAAACTTGTTGTATCTTCTTTTTAGTTTACATAACTGTCTCCAGAGTACGGCAATTAGTATCACCGCTATCAAAAGAACTATTACCAATATGAATATGATAAGTCCCAGGTCTATATTTCCAAGACCCATTGAAGAAAGAAATTGGCTTCCCATTAAAGTCTCCTTGATCGTTATGATTTAACGGACAAACTACCGATTATTTAAGTAAAAACTTAATCCTGTCAAGATCGTCGTTTGAATAAAATTCTATCTCGATCTTACCGGAACCGTCTTCCTTTGCGTTGATTGTTACTTTTGTTCCGAGTTTTTGCTTCATCTTCTCGGCTATATCTTTGTAAAAGATTTCAAGATCTTCCGAAAGTTCCTTCTTGGGCTTCGAAGGTTTGTCACTCTCTTTTACAAGTTTCTCTACATCTCTTACGGATAACTTGTTCTTTACGATCTTTTCGGCGATCTCGAGCTGTCTCTTCTCATCTTCTATACCGATGAGTGCTCTTGCGTGTCCTTCTGATATACTTTTATCGATAAGCATCTTCTGGACTTTCTTTCCGAGTTTGAGCAATCTTAAAGAGTTTGTGATAGTGGTTCTGTTTTTGGAAACACGTGAAGCCACTTCTTCCTGCGTAAGTGAATACTCGGTCATAAGATCTTTGTACGCCAACGCTTCTTCTATCGGATTAAGATCTTCTCTTTGAATGTTCTCGATCAAAGAAATCTCTTTTATCTGACGTTCGGTATAGTTTCTTACAAAAACAGGGACTTTTTTAAGTCCGGCAAGCTTTGCGGCTCTCCAACGTCTTTCACCTGCAACTATCTCGTAATGATCTTTTCTGTCCTGAACGAGAATAGGTTCAACAATTCCGTGAATCTTGATGGATTCGGCCAATTCTTCGAGTTTTTCTTTATCAAAGTTCTTTCTGGGCTGATCGCGATTGGGCGTAACATAATTAATGTCAACGACCTCTTCGGTGTTGCCTTCTCTTTTTGCAACATCTTCGATTATCTTGTCTTCAGCTACACTCACGGGAATGAGTGAATCAAGTGCTTTTCCGACTCCTCTTGCTGCCATACCTGTCCCTTTCCTTCTTATATATATAGCTTAAAATTTATTTCTTGTT
>JAEEGH010029968.1_pt1 | contig 10605 bp, 11 predicted proteins | sample 9134181 | NCBI WGS metagenome assembly JAEEGH01 (sample SAMN16246544, study PRJNA631951) | gut metagenome | biome: gut microbiome; feature: rumen; material: DP-attached | host: Bos | place: Iran: Karaj | collected 2018-10 | reverse complement strand
AGGGCATGTTGAAGGTCATGGCAAAGATAAATGCCAGCGCTTCCGGCTTTGTTACGTTTGCAAGTAAAATATTGCTAACCGTATGATAGCACACTTTTTGCCGATGATAAGCTTACAGTTGCTCCTTGATAATCATTCTCAAAAAGAGGGCAGGAAAGAATAAAACATCTTTCCTGCCCTCTTAATAATATCAATCTCCGGTATGAATCAGTTGCCTTCTTCTTTTCCCGGTACCATACAGCTTATAGAATATGCGATAGATTTAGATACATCCAGATAGGGAATCTGTGTGGCCTGATATGCATGATAAATATCACTTTTCCCAGGCCATACTGTACCCAGCAGTTTATTATTCCTGTCCAGCTGATGGAACCATGATCCATGAACATGATCATGGACTGCGTCCTCAAGGTACTCCAGAAACATTGAATAATGTTCTGCATATTTTTTATCATTGGTGATCCTGTAGAGTACTGCTGAAGTGTTGATCGCTTCAGCAAGTGTCCAGTGCATTCTGTCGTGCACCACCGGTTTGCCATCCCATCCGGTAGTATAGACAAGTCCCGGTGCACCGTCTACGTTCCAGGCATCTTCTATTGCGCGTTCATAGAGCTGCCTGGATGCATTTATATAATGAGCCCTTTGATCCTCAGTCGTTGACGTTGACATTGCCCACTGTGATATCAGTCTTGACCATTCAATTCCATGCCCCGGTGTTGCACCATATGGTTTGAATGGATCATCAGGATTTTCCTTATTGAATTCCAGATCCGCTTCCCATTTATTTGTGAAATGCTCCGGTATTCTCCATTCATTATTGCCTGCCCACAGGATCACCCGGTCTATTATTCTGCCTGCTCTTTGTCTGTACGTCTCATCCTGAAGGCAATCAGCTGCTGCCAGGAAGGCTTCTACAGAATGCATATTTGCATTTAGCCCCCGGTAGTCATCAAGCTTTGTAAATTCTGTATTCCAGGTATCGACAGCAAGGCCTTCTTTTTCATCCCAAAACTTTTCGTCATAAACAAAAAGCGCCTTATCCAGCAGGTCTTTTCCGCCCTCGATATTTGCAAGAACCGCGGATGTTGCAGCCAGAATAACAAATGCATGCGCATAACACTGCTTATCGGGTAAAGCCCGGTTGTCTGCAGTCAGTCCTGCATACCATCCTCCTGCATTCTTATCCATCAGTTCATCTGACAATCCTCTTATTGCAGCTGCTGCCAGTTCTTTTCCTTCCTCAAAACCGGTCATGGCAGCCATACTGTATACATGCGCCATTCTACAGGTTATCCATGTTTCTCTGGGTCTGTCTGTCCATGGTTTTCCATCATCTCCTAAATAATATGATGCCCCGCCCTGTGACGGAAACTGCTTTCCAAAATTAAGAAGTTCCACACCTAATGCTTGCATGAATTCTTTATTCTCTTTTGTATCAATTACGAATCGGTTATTCATTTTTTCTCTCCTGTCACTACTTGATATCGAATGCACGTCGCGCATAAAAATTTGCTCTGAAATAAGGTTAATATATGCCGGTTATTCTTGCAACTATGCCGTCAGCAAGTCTTTGAGATCTGTATTTTCATGAACAGATTCTGATTTTTTTGCTATCAGGAATAAGAACAGGGCACCTACCGGAATCACAATCTCTTCTTATCCAATAATTTTCAGCTATCATAAACTTTATTAAATTTTCATTAAAGGTGATGTCATCTCGCAGGAATTGATGTAATATTTTGTTATATACTGACAATTTGCATAGTTCACTATGCACTTGCAGGAGGAAATATGCAATCAGATTTAGTCATCAAAGAAAACGAATTGATCGATCCATCGGATTATCCTGAAGATCAGCACAGTCTGGTTGAGGAATTTAATGCGCGCATCAGGCGTCTGACCGGTATCATAACCGGAATCGGAAAAGAGTATCATACAATATGGGTCATCAATTCCCAAACAAAGAAAATGTATCTGTACCGCTCCACCGGAGAAAATACAAATCGCTATGCGGTGGAACTGGGTCTCAGGTTCGACAATTACGATCGCTTTATTGAAGAATACGTAGATCGTTGTGTAGTAAACAGCATTGAGAGTATCCAGCGTGATGTGAAGATGGACGTCGTGTTATCAAGGATTAAAGACGGAGAGATGTTTACGCTTGATTATATGCGTCTGGCTGACGACGGGAATATGTCCTATCATCAGATGGCATTCGCGTTGGCTGGGCAGCCGGGTGATACAGAGAATTTTATCCTGGCTTTCCGGGACATCGATAAATCCATTCGTAAGCACATTTCTGATAAGCGCTATTTAAGGGAACAGCTGGATATCGTGGAGACCTTAAGCCGCGATTACTACAACATCTTCAAGATCAATCCCAAGACCGGTGATGTAGTGATTCTGAAGCTGGACGGCTATGTTACAAAAGGTATGGAAGGTGCAGGCGAGAAGATATATCCCTACGATGTCCTCTATAAACAGTACGTCAAGGATCGTGTGTATTCTGAGGATCAGGAGTGGATGTATGATGCCATCTCTCTGCAGACGATCAACAGCAAGCTTAAAGATAATTCAGAGTATGTTTCCAGTTACCGTGTTATGGATAAAGGCGAGGTACACTATTATCAGTTTACGTATATTCTCATCAACGCCAATATTCCCAACAGCGACATGCTGGCCGGTTTCAAAAACGTTGACGACGTTGTGGCCTCGGCAAAGGAGAGGCAGAATCTTGAGATTCTTGCCAGCACTGATATAATGACAGGTATTCTCAACCGTGGCAGCGGCGAACGAAAAGTTATCGATGCCATGGCAAACAACAAAGCCGGAATGCTCTGCATCCTGGATGTAGACAAGTTTAAGAATATCAACGATGACTATGGTCATGATGTCGGTGATAAGGTGCTGCGTTGGGTAGCGGATGTATTAAAGATCACCTTCAGGGATGAGGATATCATCTTCCGTTTGGGCGGTGATGAGTATGCCGCATATGTAATGAATCTGAATGATGAAGAGGCCGGGAAAGTTGTAATGGAGCGCGTCTTCAAGGAGATTGCCAAGATGGATATCCCGGAGCTTGGAGACAAAGAGGTCTGTGTCAGTGCCGGTGCCGTGTTCTTCAAAAAAGGCGAGAAGCGATCCTTCGATGAACTCTATAAGCTGGCAGACAGCGGTGTTTATGAGAGCAAAAAGATAAGTGGAAGCGCATTGAATTTCCGCTGACTGCTCCCACAGTAAGGGCCGTTGCCTCTGACATAAGAATAATATAAAATTAAGCGTCAAGGCACCAGTATAACGGGCTTTGACGCTTTTTGAATTTCTGTCAGTCTCCATCAAGGTTGAATACTCTTTCTCCCTTTTCATCATAGTGTGCTCTTCCATCCAACACCAATTGATAATCGTCTGAATGCTCTCCTTTTGGCATCGAATATACCTTGAACCGGTTGCCTTTAGAATCTGTGCACACCTGCCGAATCAGATATCCTTCATAATCAGGAAGTCCGGCTGCTCCCGTCCTTTCCCCGTACTCCTGCCAGATCTCAACTGTAAAAGTTTCATCAGGATAAGTCTCTTTAAGATATTGCGCATATTCTTCCTTCATAGCATTTAGCTCTTTTTCACTTATCTTTTTATTCGATTTATATGTACATGCGCTTAATGAGAGCGCCAGGCACAGACAAACACATATGAATATAATTCTGTTTCTCATTTTTCCCCCTTTAATGCTTCCAGCGGCGTCAGATATTTTCCTCTCCCCATCTCTTTAGTTCTAAAAGGATCGGCACTATGCTCTGAGCTTTTTCAGTCAGCGAATACTCTACTCTCACCGGCATCTCCATGTACTGCGTTCTCTGTACCAGTCCGTCATCTTCCATTTCCTTCAGGGAATTGGCAAGCATGGTGTTCGTTATTCCAAATATCCTTCGCTTTAATTCCCCATAGCGGATAGTTCCCTCAGTGTCTATCACACATAAGATCATTATCTTCCATTTTCCGCCTATTATATTTATTACCTTCTTAAGTCCGCACCCTTCTCCTGCGATGTCTTCACACAATGGCTCGTGGCCTGCGGTCTTATTTTTCTTATCTCCCATGGTCTGTTCCTTTCACGTTACTCAGTTTTTTCTTACCAGATACATATTATCTGCGTACTTGATATATTTTTTATACCATGTATATTAGCATTATCAGCTCGGTTTTACAACAAGTTACATTCTAAAAACAATTACAGGAAAAATTGGAGTACATCAAAAATGAAAAGAACAGCAAAGATCAATGAAAATGTCTGTGTATGCTGCGGAGCATGCCAGGACGCCTGCCCCAGGGGCGCAATAAGTACAGCCGGCGGACGCTGTGCAGTTGTTGATGAAGATTTTTGTGTCGGATGCGGTTTATGCGCAAGGACATGCCCGACGGGCTGTATAAATCTTACAGAAAGAGTATGTATCGCGATATGAAAAAGAAACACTGGAATGACTATTTATGGATATGGCCTATAGTCTATTTTTCACTTGGCTTTTTTAATATACTTTTTGCCTGGCTTGGCATGATCGACTTTATTGTTCCTATCATAGTAGCATCTCTGGGCGGAGGAAAAGCTTTTTGCAACAGATATTGTGGCAGAGGCAAGCTCTTTGCCATCATCCCCTCTGTACTCAAAAAGAACAATAAAAAGGTTGCACCCGCGTGGATGTACGGGCCTGTCTTCAGATACGGATTTCTGGCATTCTTCATGACAATGTTCGGAAACATGCTGTATCAGACCTATCTCGTATTCGGTGGCAATGCGCCCTTAAGAACAGTAGTCAAGCTGTTCTGGACTTTTAAAGTACCGTGGAACTGGGCATATACAGTTACATCAGTTCCTGCCTGGGTGACGCAGTTCAGTTACGGTTTTTACAGCCTTATGCTCACTTCGACGCTCATCGGTCTTATTGTCATGGCTCTTTACAGACCTCGTACCTGGTGTACATTTTGTCCGATGGGCACAATGACGCAGGGAATCTGCAAGATCAAACAGCCAAAGGCAAGCTGATAATTGTTTATAGAAAACATCGGATTTCAGATCCACGGAAAATATCTGAAATCCGATGTTTCAGCTTGTACGTTTAAATGCAAAAAACTCCTGTCACAGAGACAGAAGCTTTTTGTATGCATCATCTTTTCTTGAAGAATTCAGTATAAAGAATACTCCAAGACCGGTGAGCAGGAATATCATTGATGGTCCAACGCCGTCGGTCAGGAATCTGCTGATGGAGAGAATTCCAAACATGCTGACCGGAACCACGCTGACAATACAGAGTATTATGCCAAGAGAGAGCATCATCGATCTGCTGGCTGCACCCTGTGAGCGCTCAGCTCTGATGAACTGCTCAGTCGCTGAATCTATTGCACACTTGCCCTTCTTCAGGAAACTCCACTCCTTAGTTTTAGAAGAAGAGAGAATGATCAGACCAACTCCCAAAGCTACCGACAGGAACAGCGAGCCGACTCCAAGGCTCTCGAACAGGTTTCCGATGACGTTTTTTCCAAAGAAATCAGCGAAGCCTGATCCGATGATAGGACCTGCAGGAGCCAGGATGCAAAAGAAAACTCCCAGTCCCAAAAGAAATCTGCTGAAAGAATAGTCCATCACATATTCCGATGCCTCATTCATGGTAATGATACGTCTGCCATGCTGTGCATCCTCAGTGTATGCTGCATCTTTTGCAGGCTCAGAGTATTCCACATATGCGGTGTCCACGATCTCGTTTCTGTTAAGGTCCATGGCCTCTGCTATCTCATCAAGACTGCCAAACTCGGTTATGATGGTTCCGATAACCTCATTCTCCGGCATGCCGCTGGCTATGAGCTCATTGTACTTGTCCTCCATCATTGACAGGAGTTCCTGCTTAGCCCTCCTGGTCTCCTCATTGTCAGGCATCTTAGCAAACATAGTCTCAAGATAGTTTCTTATAGTTTCCATACATTTATTCCCCCGTGATCCGTTATTTATGCGTTACAAATCTCTCAATCACATCCTTGGTGAGTTCCCACTCTCTGCATTTCTCCAGATAATAATCCCTTCCCTCCGGAGTGATGCGGTAGTAAGTTCGCCTCTTGCCATTGTCTGCTTCCCTGCTGAATGAAGAAATGTATCCGTTCTTCTCAAGCCTTGTAAAAGCAGAGTACAGTGTAGTCTCCTTGATGAGATACTTGTTGTCCGAAAGCATCTTGATGTTCTTGGAGATCTCATACCCATAGGAGGGCTCATCCAGTAAAAAGAACAATATTATGGTGTCATTGTAGCCTCTTATAACATCGCTGCTGATTTCCTGCATAAGCCTTTACCTCAATACTACGACTGTCATAGTAAATATACTACGACAGACATAGTATGTCAACAAAAAGAATGCCGTTTGGGATCAGTTTGTGCAAGCCGCTTTCCTTGTTCATGTTATAATGATATTGATCTTGTCAGGAACGGAGGCCTTATATGTATTTCCTTATAAAAAATTCCCTTGAAGAATGCAGCGCAGAACAATGCCACGATGCAGCAGTGCCTTTTGTCGCTGTACTGACTCCTGCCCAGTGGGCCGAAGAGAGCGAAAATTTTGATATGGGAATTGATTTTGATATCAGCACCGACGAAATCTTCACCACCAAGGCAGAAGTCAATTATGACTGTCTTACAGGAACCTTTTTCATTCCGATCCAGTCATCCCACACACAACAGCCTCAGCGCTTCTCCTATGCCCTTGACGAAACGGGAATTGTTTTTATAGACAGTGAAGGCAGTGCCCTCAGCATAGTAAAACGTATCCAGAGATACAAAAAATGGAAGAAGCCATCACTGGAGAGATTTTTCTATGATTTCCTGGAACTAATTATCCACAACGATCTGCGTACAATGCAGTCCTATGAGATTGAACTTGATGATCTGGAAAAAGAGATCATGTCAGACGCAGAGGATGCCCACATTTCGCGAAACAACGAAATCCGCGGAGACATAAGGGATCTTCGCATACATTATGAGCAGCTGCTGGATCTTGGCCAGGAGCTGGAAGAAAATGAGAACGGATTTTTTAATGAGGAGAACCTCAGATATTTCCGTCTGTTTTCCAGCCGCGTAGACAGACTCTATAACTCGGCCACTCATCTTCGTGACTATACCATCCAGTTAAACGATCTGTATCAGTCACAGCTTGATGTTAAGCAGAACAGGATCATGACTGTCCTCACAGTGGTAACCACGATCTTTATGCCTCTCACCCTCATAGTTGGCTGGTATGGTATGAACTTTAAATACATGCCGGAGCTTGAATCGAGGCTGGGATATCCCATTGTTATCCTGCTAAGCATCCTGATTGTCGTAGGAAGTTTAACCTTTTTCAAGATCAAAAAGATACTCTGATCAGCTTATACTCATCTTATAAAAACATCAGACACTGCTCTCTCTTTCGTAAGTATTTGATCATCAATAGTGCAGTGTATGATATAAATATGCTATGGAAAAAATTAGTCGATTATACATTTTTGATACTGAAGTATTCGATCAGGAAGAACAATTCAATGAAGCCTATGCTCTTGTAGATGAAGATCGCAGGCAAAAGGTTGACCGTTTCAAGCATTATAAGAGCAAAAAGCTCTCCCTTGGGGCCGGATTTCTTTTGCATAAGGCTATGGGCGAGATTGGAATAAGTGATTACAGGCTTGATTACAGGACGTATGAGAAGCCGTATATTTCCGGTCATGACGATGTCTTTTTTAACATTTCGCACTCAGGGAACATGGTAGTCCTTGCTCTTTCAGATAAGGAAGTTGGTGTCGACATAGAGGCGGATAAGCCTTTCAAGGATTCTTTGGTGAACTATGTTTTTACGGCCGAAGATATTTCTTTAGCCGGGGCACTTACAGAAATTTGCAGTCTCACTGAGGACCAGGCCTTCACCCGCCTCTGGACTGCCAAAGAGAGTATCATGAAATACAGCGGAATGGGAATCACTCTGGCGCCGAAGAAAATCGGGCTGGCTCTTGGTAGGGCGGATGGTATGGAAAATGCAAAGGGCGAGATGCCTCCTGCCAAGGCGGAAGATTGCTCGAATCCTATATTACGAGTCTCCTGTGAGGCTTACGATTGTAGCCGCCTGATTATAAGCAGCTATTATCTTGCGGGTTATCAGCTTAGTGTATGCTCTGAGTATGATGCATTTGATGTTATTTATACTAATGGTCCGTTATCAAAGTAATCATCGGATCACACGTTTTTAAATAATTACCAAAACAGCCCTTTCTTCTCATAAGGCTCACTTTTTGCTGATACAAACGTATATCCCGTACCATCTATTGCCTTCTTAAGCTTTTCTTCATCAACTCCATCAGAAATAAAGCTTGCCTCTCCTTTCAGATGAGACGCTGCAACTTTTTTTGCATTCGGGATAGTATTCCTTATGGTGTCTTTTATATGTGCCTCACACATAGTACATGCCATTCCATCAATCTTTACAGTTGTTTTGACCATTTTACTTCTCCCTTTTGATTACTATATAACCATGTTTATGGTTAGCTAACGCTAACATAATGATAACACACAAATCGAAAAATAAAAGAGTCTTCAATTCAAGTACCGTGAAGTTTTTCTTAACCTTTGGTACTACTGACTATACTTTTCAAATATTGCCTGTGCTGCCCTACTGCTGTGACAGGGCCTGACCTCTGTGATAATAAAATATCGATATATCGAACACATTTTACTGTCGAAAATGGTGAATCGAGCATTCACAAGTAGCCAATTATTCTTCCTACTGTTGAAATCTCCAAAATGCGTTTTCAAAAGTAGGATCAAGGTATAATTATGGATTGATAAAAAAATTCCCGTCATAATAGTCTGATAATTTATAAAATTTTGCAGTTATATCAGATATTATGGAAATTAACATCTAATAGAAAGATAATTTATAAAGTTCTCATTACTTTTATTACTGTTAGAACCACAATCTACCAAATGCACCAGTAATAATTCTAAATGGCTACTGTTACAATTTGAATAATGCATTTTAACCAGTAATATTTGTCTTTACACTAAGTTGATTCATCACACATGCATTGAATCCTGACATGTAATGACATGTAAATTGATTTGGTGTATTCCAATATCAGGGACATTGGTCCTCACGGATTCATCCAGCTGCTCAAAGATCCGGCGCTGCCTCTCTCATTCTGATATCCTGGCACAGAGCGTGCGCTCATTCTTCATGTCATGGTAGATGTGGAAATTGTCTCCTGATACGTCGTAGACGAAGACAATATTCTTAATACCGGGGTACCCAATTAGTCCCTCGTTGAGGATATTATCAAAAGAGTCAAGAACGCTCACATCAAACCTGATAGTCTTGTTGTTTTCAAAAATAGCGTTATAGAGGATACCGGATTCAACAAGATCCTGGAAAAAGTGGCTTCCATAAGAGAGCTCAGGATTATAGCCGACTTTGGAGTCGGCAACCTCGCAGACAGCGTCAAACTCGCTTATGTCTGAGAAGGCTGTGGGGACGCCAAGTTCTGGTGATGATGTTCCGATGCGACCGGGGACCATGAGAAGCATGTGCTTGCCCCTGTTTCTCATCTCCCAGTTGATGCGGCCGATTGCGCTGGCCACCTTGTTCTTGTCCTGATAAGGCATACTGTAATACTTAACTGGGTCAACATAAACTATGAGATCAAGTTTCTCGTCCCGTGACAATCCCATTGCTGACTTTTTGCATTCAAACAGGATATTTTCCGGCTGAAGGTTCTTTGGAATCTGCATCTGTTCCATGTCCTGATAGACCTGCAGCGGTCTGCACTGCAAGATGTTGATCACGTAATCACCATTCTCCGAAAAATTCATCGTAAACTCAATGTCAACCGGATGCTCATATTCATGCTGAATGCATTCCAGGATCTCTCTCATCTGATCCATAAGCATATCTTTCCTGACAATACCCAGACAGGAAATGAACTCGATATTTCTGTCCTCTCCCCTGTCCCTGAACATTCTCTCTGTATCAGTGTCATGCTCAAGCAAAAGACGCTTCAGGAAAAGAGGCATGTATTTCTCCACATCTTCCAAAGACACCCTCTCAAGCTGTCTTGTGGCCCGGTTCATAAGCTCAAGCTTTCTCTGAGAATACTGGTGCTTTTCTATGGAATTTCTCGCTGTTGTTACTGTGGGCCTGTCGAGACTCACAAGCCTTGGATATGAGCCTTCAGTGCGGTCCACTGCTGAGGTTCCAAGCCCCATGACAAGTCTTAACATACCTGCAGACTGGTCAATGGATTCCATAAACTTGTACGGGCTGTAGGAGTAACCCACCCCGGCAGCACAGGGCATGTAGAATTCCCCATAGTACGATCCGGACACCCTCTGCACCAGCAGAGCCATCTGCTCATCCCTATCCTGCAGTCCTCTCCTGCTGCGGTAATCCAGAGCTGACTTGCTCATTGTGCTGGCATAGACCGTGCGAATGGCATTCTCAAGCTCCTCTACTCTCTGCTCGATGCTCCCTGAATTTGAGCAGAAGACCGATTCGTATTTGCCCGCAAATGCATTGCCAAATCCATCCTCAAGTATTGAGCTGGATCTTA
>JAEEGH010029963.1_pt1 | contig 10606 bp, 9 predicted proteins | sample 9134181 | NCBI WGS metagenome assembly JAEEGH01 (sample SAMN16246544, study PRJNA631951) | gut metagenome | biome: gut microbiome; feature: rumen; material: DP-attached | host: Bos | place: Iran: Karaj | collected 2018-10 | reverse complement strand
TACGTCGTTTCCTCGCTATTTACCGAGAGCCTTGTGGGTACAATGCAGAGCAACGCAGATCTTTATGACGAGTACCTGAGAGATCTTAGGGGAAACCCATATGACACATGATGAAAAGAAAAGAGGTTTAAAACGTGAATAGTAAACTTATGTATGTTGAAAGCAATACAATACCCAAGACGGTTCCTTCAATTGTTTCATTGGCTTATCAGGCAGCACTGACTTTGCAGGATAAAATAAGCCAGGCGAAAACGTTGAGCCTTGAAGCGTCTATGGAATCGGTAAAGAAAGACGATCTCACCATCCCCCTTTGGCAACGATATTCCCTTAGTGTTCCTGAAGCAGCTAAGTATTTCGGGATCGGTGAAGGCAGACTGTATCAGATAATAGCGGAACATCCGAAAGCTGATTTTATCTTGGAAGTCGGAAGCCACGTCAAGATCAAAAGGGTTTTGTTTGAACGATTTCTTGACTCCGCAAGCTGCGTTTGAAATGAATATGAAAACAATGAAATATGTGATGAATTAAGGACTGTCCTGTGGTAGAATCAATCTATCGGAGGCAGTCCTTTTAATTTGCATTTTTGAAAGGATTGTCATATATGACCAATAAGAGAAAGGATAACAAAGGCCGTGTACTACGAAACGGCGAGTATCAGCAGACCAACGGTCGCTATCGTTATAAATACTACGATGGCACCGGGCGGGCCAAATATTTGTACAGCTGGAGATTGGATAAGAATGACAGATACCCAGAAGGCAGGGCAAAAGGTCGTTCATTAAGGGAACTGGAAGCGGATCTACAGGCAGACTTGTTCGAAGGAGTATCCTCAGATGGCGGAAGTCTGACGGTACTTGAACTTTTGAAACGTTATGTGGCTACAAAGATCGGAGTAAGGGAATCCACAAGGAATGGCTATTTTACAACCATTAGATACATGGAAAAGGATCCCTTCGGTCAAAGACGCATAGATACTGTCAAAACATCCGATGCCAAGCTCTGGCTCATCACACTGCAGCAGAAATATGGAAAGGGTTACAGCACCATCCATACCATGAGAGGCATATTAAGACCGGCTTTTCGCATGGCATATGATGATGACCTGATAAGAAGAAATCCCTTCGATTTTGAGCTTTCCACCGTTGTTGTAAACGACAGTGTGACACGCGAAGCGATCACTGCGGGCGAGGAACGCAAATATCTGGAATTTGTTAAACAGGACAAGCATTTCGGCAAATATTACGAAGGCATATTCATCCTGTTCAACACCGGTCTAAGGATCTCAGAATTTGTAGGACTCACAACTAAAAACATTGATTTCAAGCATCACAAGATCATCGTCGATCATCAGTTGATCAGAACGTCTCAAATGAAATACATGATCGAAAAGACAAAAACTGAAAGCGGTGTAAGAGAAGTGCCGATGTCGGCTGAAGTTGAGGAAGCCTTCATGCGGATCATGGCAAAGAGGGTGAAGACTAAGGCGGAACCTGTCATAGACGGTCACTCCGGATTTCTGTATCTGGACAAGAATGGTATGCCTATGGTGGCACTTCATTGGGAAAAGTACTTTCAACGTATTCTTGAAAAGTACAACAGCATTTACAAGCTTCAGATGCCGAAAGTTACTCCCCACGTTTGCCGTCACACATTTTGCTCCAAGATGGCGAAAAGCGGGATGAATCCTAAGAGTCTTCAATACATAATGGGACATTCTGACATCGGAGTCACCCTGAATACCTATACTCATGTGAAATTTGAGGACGCAGAAGCGGAGATGAAAAGGGTCGCAACCCTATAAAAACCGTGGGGGTACGACAAGGCGTTTGTACCCCTATTCGTACCCCCATTTTTACAAAAATATAGGTTTTTATGGGACATTATGAGAGGTTAAGCCTAAAATGATGAAGTGCCTGAAAACCTTTAAAATCAACGTATGAGACGATATAAGAGGTTATAAGAAAGTATGATAAAAATACTATTCATCTGCCACGGCAACATCTGCCGTTCGCCCATTGCGGAATTCATAATGAAAGATCTGGTGCGTAAAGCACACCTTGAGCAGGAGTTTGAGATCGCGTCCGCCGCCACAAGCACGGAAGAGATTTGGAACGGAGTGGGGAATCCGGTGTATCCGCCCGCGAAGAGGAAGCTTGCTGAGCACGGGATCTCTTGTGACGGAAAGAGGGCAAGGCAGATCAACGAAAACGACGGGGAGTACTATGACCTGCTGATCTGCATGGACAGCGCCAATGTGAGAAACACAAAAAGAGTCTGTGGGCATGAGGAAAAGATTCATCTGCTGATGGAATATGCAGGGATGAACAGAGATGTGGCGGATCCCTGGTACACGGACGACTTTGAAACAACATGGCGAGATGTTTTGAAAGGCTGCAAGGCTTTGCTCGAAAAACTTTGATGATAGGCTTCCTTACGGGAAAACAATTGTTCGGTAAGGAAGCTTTTTTATATACTTTTTCAGAAAAAGTGATAGAATAATAGGGTAATTGAACAGCTATCGTTACGTGAAGGAGGTTTACATTATGAAGGTACTGCTTAAAGGGGGAAAACTCTACGACGGATCCGGTGCGGATGCTGTTATGGAGGATATTTTGTTCGAGGATGATAAGATACTGGAAGTGGGAAGCGGAATTGATGAGGCAAAGGCAGACAAGGTGATCGATATTACGGGAAAGTCTGTTGCTCCGGGTTTCATCGACGAACATTCACACAATGACTGGTTTGCCATAAAGAACGATCCCTTACCTTATTTTGAACCCTTTATAAAACAGGGTATTACCACGTTTATTTCGGGAAACTGCGGTGTTTCAGAGATCGGTTTTGAAAAAGACTGCAAGTACGTGGACAAGATGGGCGGCGGATTGTTCTTTTTTAATGACACCACGGGCGAGTACGGGAATGTAAAGGATTTTCTCGATGCCATTGACGGAAATTGCCCCGCAAACATGGCGGAACTTGTGGGACATTGCTCGGCAAGAGCGGCTGTTTCCGGTTATTCCAACAGGAAATTGACACCTGAAGAAGAAAAAAAGATGCTCGACATCATCGAGGACAATCTTAAGAACGGTGCAGCCGGCGTTTCTCTCGGACTCATGTATGAGCCGGGACTTTACGCAGACAAAGAGGAACTTAAGAAGGTGGCGGATCTTTGCGTAAAGTACGACAAGCCGCTTACCGTCCATCCCAGAGCCAATTCGGCTGTTTCCATGGCGTATCCGGAACTTCTCGGGCGCTCTCACATTTTGAGAGGTGTGGATGAACTTGTGGAGATCTCCAAAGGCACGAATCTGAAGCTGCAGTATTCGCATGCCATCTTTGTGGGACGCAGATCCCTTAAGGATCAGCCCGAATTTCTGGAACTCATAAACAAGATGAGAGCCGAGGGCGTAAGAGCTCAGTTCGACATCTACAACGAGCTCAAGGGTGTTTCGGTAATTACGGTAATCCTTCCCACCTGGTATCAGGGAATGAGCGAAGAGGAGAGGAACAAGCCCCTCACAAAGCTTAAGCTTCGTGCGCTCATCAAGGCAACGTCCCTGCTTTTGGGCTTTGGTTATGACGACATTGAAGTGGCTTACATCGGACCCGGCTACGAAAAGTACGAGGGTAAGACGGTTCATCAATTGGCAAAGGAATACAAAAAATCCGATCTGGACATGTATCTGCAGCTCTGCAGGGAATCCAATTTCCAGGGCCGTGTCAACATGGGACCTTACACGACCGAAGAGATCATTCACGATTTCGAGAACAATGAGCTGTGTCTTTATATGACCGATGCATGGGTTGAAGAGCATGGAATACAGAACCCTGCGATCTACGACTGCTTCCCTAAGTTCCTTCAGGACTCGTTAAGAGGAGACGGCGATGTAATGCCCAAGACGATAAATCGTATGACGGGTGCAACGGCGGAGCGCTTTATGATCAAGAACCGCGGTTATCTGAGACCGGGTTACTTCGCAGACATTACGGTTTTTGATGAAAAGGTGCTCAAAGAGTCGGAAAGAGACAGAACATGTTCCTTCGGTATCGACAGAGTTTTCATCAACGGTAAAGAAGTTATGGCAGAGGGCAACATAAACAAAGATATTTTGAAAAATGCCGGACGGGCCATCAGAGTTTAGATCACAGGCATATAGAGTCGGGACGACTTCCCGGCTCTGTTTTTTAACACAGAAAACATCGTAACCGCACATTCGGTTCACTTAAGGATTGTTTAATAATTTCCGGTGTACTATAGCCGCAGAAAGAAACGACAATTTGCCGGAATCAGATCCGGCTAAGGAAAGAGAGGAAAGAATGTTTTTCAGGATATTGAAAAAAGATCTGATCAGAAAGAAGACCATGAACATCGTACTCATGATATTCGTGCTTCTTTCTGCCATGTTTGCATCGTCAAGCATGAACAATATGATCGCGGTTTACGGTGGCATCGATTACTACTTTGATAAAGCCGGTATGCCTGACTATATCCTCATAGTCAGGAACAGGAACGGAGAGGATCTGACAAGTACTGTGCTTGAAGGAGCAAAGGCGGTCAAGGATTATAAGAAAGAGGACATACTCTTCTATTCAACGGCAAATCTGAAAAAGAACGGTGAGAAATATGCAGCCTTTGAGAATGCGGGACTCATCCTGCCCGTCGGAAAAGCCTGCATGAATTATTTTGACAAAGGCAATGAGAAGATCACTGAGATTGAGAAAGGTCATGTCTTTCTCGGAGGCGTTCTGGCCGATCCGGATGTTGCTCCCATAGGAGATACGTTATGCCTTGACTACGGTGACATCAGGATGGATCTGGTCATAGACGGCTACATAAAAGACGCATTGCTTGGTTCCCCTTTTATGGGAAATCCAAGGATGCTGATGAATGATGAGGATGCTGAGAAGCTCTTTTCAAATGAAACGATCCGGAAGAGTTTTTCCGGTGCGGTTTATTACGTTAACTCGGATAATGTAAAGGAACTGACGGAAGAACTTGCGGACATTAAAAATGCCATGTTTTCCGGAGACAGGGGCATGATCAAAATGACCTACATGCTGGAAATGCTTGTTGCCGGACTATTGCTTGCAGTAAGCATATGTCTGATACTTATCGCATTTGCAATGCTTTCATTCACCATAAAGTTTACTCTTGAAGAGGACTTCAGAGAGATCGGAGTGATGAAGGCCGTGGGGATCAAAACACGATCCATCAGATCCATGTACATTGTAAAGTATCTTTTCCTTGCCTGCATAGGGGCAGCTGTCGGTTACATCTTCAGCATACCCTTCGGAAATGTAATGCTTGAAACAGTTACGGAAAACATTCTGATAGGTAACGAGAACCAAATGCTGGTGGGCGTGATAAGTGCTGTGGCCGTGGTGGCACTGACTGTGGCATTCTGCTATTCCTGCACGGGAAAGATAAAGAAGATGTCACCCATAGATGCGGTGCACAACGGAGAGACGGGAGAACGTTATCACAGAAGATCCGTTCTCAGGCTTTCAAGATCAAGACTTGGCAGCAATCTGTTCCTGGGACTTAACGATGTGTTCAGTAAACCCGGACAATATGCAAGCATGATAGCCACATTTACGGTGTGTATGCTTCTGATCGCCATGCTGGCAACTGCAGCCAACACCCTCATGAGCGACAAATTGATCTTTTTGCTCGGAACTACAAAAAGCGATGTCTACTACTCTTCAACGGAAAAGATCATGGGAGCCATGGAAAGTGAAGACAGAGATTACCATAAAAAGGTGATCAAAGATATAGAAGATACACTGGCAAAGAACGGTATGCCCGGAAAAGTGCATGAAGAACTCATGTATCAGATCCCTGTTACGTTTAAGGACAGAAACATGCAGATCTCGATGCAGTATTGTAAGGACACAAAAACCACGGATTACGTCTACGAGGACGGGGTGGCGCCTCTCTATGAAGATGAAGTGGCTTTCACACCTCAGATAATGGATGAACTCGGTGCAAAGCTCGGTGACAGGGTGGTTTTGGAGATCAACGGTCAAAAAAAGGAATGTATCATAACAGGTACTTTTATATCAATGAACATTCTCGGAAAAGTCGGCAGATTGCACGAGAGCGTGGATCTTGTTCCAAGCATTGCATCCGGTGGTTCTGCTTTTCAGATAGACTTTGACGATGATCCGACATCGGACATCGTTGACGAAAGAATAGAAAGACTGAAAGAGATCTTTGGGACCGAAGAGATCTACAATGCAGCAGATTATGTAAAGATCTGCACCGGATCCGCAGATGTGGTGATGGCGGGAAAAAATCTGGTGCTGGTCATTGCTCTTTTGATCTCAGCCCTGACTGCGGTACTCATGGAAAGATCGTTTATCAGCAAAGAAACGACGGAGATCGCATTGATGAAAGCAATGGGCTTCAAGAATCGCTGGATATCGGGCCAGCACACCTGGCGTTTCGTTACGGTAATGCTGATCTCCCTTGTTATTGCAAGTGTATTGAACTATCCTGCAACCAAGCTGATCTGTGACATGATCTTTGGGACTATGGGTGCCATATCGGGCATAACTTATGAGATAAAGGTTCTTGAAGTTTACGGACTGTATCCCCTTATCCTCACGGCAGCAGTGGTTGTCGCTTCCGGCATCACATCATTATATGCACGCAGGATACATGCGGATTCCATGGGAAACATTGAATAGTTGGATCAAAGAGAGGAAAAGATAATGAGTACGGTAATTACGGTAAAAGATCTGTGCAAAACATATATTGTAAACAAGAAACAGAATAATGTACTGAAAAATGTGAATTTCACTGTGGAAGAAGGTGAAATGGTGGCGATCATGGGGCCTTCGGGATCCGGAAAATCCACACTTCTGTACACTGTGTCGGGTATGGACAGGATGACGGCAGGTGAGGTGATCTTTAACGGACGTGAGATGTCAAAAATGAGTGATGATGAAATGTCCGAAATAAGACTGAATGAGATGGGCTTCATCTTTCAGCAGATGTATATGATGAAAAATCTTTCAATCCTTGACAACATCATACTTCCTGCTGTAAAGTCGAAAAAGAGTGACCTGAGCCGTAAAGAGATCACGGAAAAAGGTCGCAGTCTTATGAAAAGACTTGGTATCGAAGAGACAGCGGACAATGATATAAACGAAGTCTCGGGAGGTCAGCTCCAAAGAGCGTGCATATGCAGGAGCATGATCAACAATCCTGAGATGATCTTTGCGGATGAGCCTACAGGTGCGCTCAACAGGACCTCATCGGATGAGGTCATGACGGAACTGGTGAAACTGAACAGGGACGGAACCACTATGCTTCTGGTAACACATGACGTGAAAGTGGCTGCAAAATGCTCCAGAGTCCTTTATATTGTTGACGGAAACATCCGTGGAGAAAAGAAGACAGGTGCCTATGAGAAGGATTCCGAACTCAGGGACAGGGAAAGAGATTTAAGCAGCTGGCTCATGGAGATGGGCTGGTAGATCAGGAGAAAATATGCTGGATGTCCTCATCGTTGAAGACAATAAGGAATTAAGTGCGCTTCTTGCCGATTTTTTGAGGGCGGAGGACTACGTGGTCTCCGTAGCGGAAACCGGTGAGAAGGCACTGAAAATGTTTGAAATATACGGAGCGAAGCTGGTGCTTTTGGACATCATGCTTCCGGGACTTGACGGCATGTACATCCTCGAAAAGATCCGTGCAAGATCCAACACTCCGATACTCATGGTGAGTGCAAAGGTTGAGAAGGACGATAAGCTGCAGGCTATTGTCTCCGGAGCGGATGACTACATAGAAAAGCCATACGACATTGACATCCTGCTTGCCAAGATCAAGGGCATCTTTAAGCGGCGCCTTGCAACGGAGAACTTTTCGGACGGCAATATAACGCTTGACGTGATCCATGAAAAGATCCTTAAGGACGGGAAAGAGACGGACAACACCGCAAAAGAGTTTGAACTTCTTAAGCTCCTGATGGAAAACAAGGGACACACTTTGCTTAAAGAGTACATTTTTGATACAATATGGGGAGCTGACAGTGACTCGGAATTGCAGACTTTGACGGTCCACATCAAGTGGCTTCGGGAAAAGATCGAGAAGGATCCGAGGAATCCCGAAAAGATCATCACAGTCTGGGGAAAAGGGTACAGGTACGAATGATTTGAAGGGTGAGAGTATTGAAAAAACATATATAAAACTAAGCTTCGGCATTATCCTGATTCTGCTGCTGTTGATCACGGCGGCAGAATTTGTCATGCTCAGGAAAACCAACGATGGGGCGTATCTTTATAAGATCGAGATAAACCGCGTGGAAAATGAACTGAAGCGGAACGCCCGGGAGCCCGGCTTTAAATTTGAGCTTACGGGATACAGGACCATAAAAAGTGTCAGGGAGTGGGGACCTGTTTACATGATGTCCGGAGATATGCTTGACACGGATTTTACGGAAGATGCGGGACACTATGTTTTTAAAAATATAGCGGGAACTGTCTACCGGATAGACTACAAGGTGGATCTTTCCGATGAAAGGCATGAAAACATCATCTTTTTGAACATCATCCTGGGCGCTGTTCTCCTGCTCACGGCAGGGATCCTGGCATTCCTCTATTTTTCGCTGATCAGAACATTCTGCGTCATAGCCGATTACCCAAAAGAACTGTCCAAAGGGCATATGATACCGCCGCTTCCCGAAAAGCGGAGCAAGTACTTTGGGAAATTCATATGGGGACTGGATGTTTTAAGAGAAAAGCTGGAAGAGGAAAAGAAAAAGAATCTTCAGCTTCAAAAGGAAAGAAATGTTTTTCTGCTTTCCCTGTCCCATGACATTAAGACGCCCCTTTCAGCCATAAAGCTTTATGCGGCGTCCATAAGAAAGAATCTTTACACCGATGTGGCAAAGATCTCTGAGATCGCGGGAAAGATCGATGATAATGCGAACGAGATAGAAACTTATGTTGCGAAGATCATCTCCGCATCCAATGACGATTTTCTTGATTTCAGTATTACGGATGGGGAATTCTACCTTTCCGAGGCCGTGGATTACATTAAAAACTATTACACTGACAAATTTAAAGCCCTCGGAACGGAATTTACCGTCGCCGGGTTTCAGGATCTTCTGATCGCGGGAGACAAAGAACGGTTCATAGAGGTCATGCAGAATGTACTTGAAAATGCCGTCAAATACGGAGACGGCAGAAGGATAAAGGTGGATTTTGCCGATGAGGATGATTACAAGCTGGTGACCTTCAGTAACACGGGAGCTCCTCTTCCCGAGGATGAGTTAAGACACATCTTTGACAGCTTTTACAGGGGCTCCAATGTGGGAAGGAACGAAGGCAGCGGCTTGGGACTTTACATATGCAGGAAACTCATGTCTTTGATGCACGGAGACATTTACGCGAAGAATGCAGACGGAGAAATGAGGATAACACTTGTTTGCAGGAAGAAATAAGTCGGATGCGTCAGATGTAAGAAAGGTGAGTCTACAGCAAAGAGGAATGATCTATGAAAGAAAACATGTGCTTAAACCCGATACAGCAGGAGCTTTTTAATTCAAAAGATGAAAAGTACAGGGAATTTCAGGCAAAACTGGTCCCGAACATCGATCCGGAAACCATCATCGGAGTCAGGACTCCGGAAATGAGAAGGATCGCAAAGGCCTTTTACGGGACAAACGACGGAGAAGAGTTTTTGAAGATCCTGCCCCACAGGTACTACGAAGAGAATCTGATCCACTTTTTCATGATCGCAATGATCAAAGATTTTAAAACATGTGTGGCCGAAACGGAAAGATTTCTGCCCTTTGTTGACTGCTGGCCCGTGTGCGATCAGGCAACGCCCAAGGCTTTTAAAAAGCATCATGAAGAGCTTTTGACTTTAATAAAAAAATGGATAGCATCCGATCACGTTTACACGGCGAGATTCGGTCTTCGTATGCTGATGAATGAATTTCTGGGACAGGATTTTAAAGAAGAATTCCTGGAATGGGCAGCGGTGAAAACAGGAGATGACTACTATCTTAAAATGATGGTGGCATGGTTTTTTGCAACGGCACTTGCCAAACAGTATGCTTCGAGTGTAAAATACATTGAAAATCGAAAATTGGATCCCTGGATCCATAAAAAAAGCATACAAAAAGCGATCGAGAGTTTCAGAGTTTCCGATGAGCATAAGGAGTATCTGAAAAGTTTCAGATGATCTGTGTGTGTTATCGGAAAGGAATTGTTTTTATGAATGCCAAACAAATAAGAAGTTCTTTACTGCTGGTGTTGGCCGCGGTCATCTGGGGCGTAGCCTTTGTTGCTCAGACGGAGGGAGGAGATGCGGTCGGACCGTTTTCTTTTAACGGTATCAGATTCATTGTGGGAGCCGTTGTTCTGCTGCCTGTGATCAAAGTGCTTGATAAAGCGGGATTGACGGTCAGAAAACCCGAAGGAAAAGAAGCTGTGCGAAAACTGTGGGTGAGCGGCACTGTCGTGGGCGCGGCCCTTTTTCTTGCAACCAATGCACAGCAGTTCGGGATCAGCCTGGGAGCTCAGACCGGAAAAGCGGGCTTCCTCACGGCATTGCACATAATGATGGTTCCGATATTCGGGATAGTCATCGGAA
>JAEEGH010029961.1_pt1 | contig 10606 bp, 8 predicted proteins | sample 9134181 | NCBI WGS metagenome assembly JAEEGH01 (sample SAMN16246544, study PRJNA631951) | gut metagenome | biome: gut microbiome; feature: rumen; material: DP-attached | host: Bos | place: Iran: Karaj | collected 2018-10 | reverse complement strand
TTATGCCTGTCATGACGAAGATGTATCTCCTTACTGGTGATGAGGGCTATCTCGACAAGATGTACGAGAACTGGAAATACTGCAATTCCATTATGTACGACAAGGAGACAGGACTCTATTTCCGTGATGGCAAGTATGTGTATCCTGCCCATAAGACAGAGAGCGGAAAGAAGGACTTCTGGGCTCGTGGCGACGGATGGGTGATTGCTGCCTTTGCTAAGGTTTTGAAGGATCTCCCAAAGAACTATAAGCATCGTCAGGAGATAGTGCAGTACTATCAGAAACTCGCTGCAGCCCTCGTTTCCTGCCAACAGGAAGAAGGCTATTGGACACGCTCTCTGTTAGACCCGAAACAGGCTCCGGGACGTGAGACATCTGGAACAGCCCTCAACTGCTACGGACTTCTCTGGGGTATCAATAACGGCATTCTTCCAAAGACATATCTCCCTGCTGCGGAGAAGGCATGGGAATATCTCGCAACCATAGCCCTTCAGCCAAACAACACCGTGGGATATGTTCAGCCTATAGGCGAAAAGGCTATCCCCGGACAGGTTGTCGATCAGGAGTCCGTCACCAACTTCGGTACTGGTGCTTTCCTCCTTGCCGCCTGTGAATACTATCGATATGTCGCCAAATAATTCCGGCAATCCCGGTCTTTCCGGACATTCCGGCCTATCCGATTCCCTCTAAAAAAACAAAAAAAACACCATAAATGAAAAAATCAATCTATCTTGTGGCTTCGGCCCTAATGCTTTCTGCGGCTTCTGATGCCGCTGTTAAAAAGACAGTTGCAAAGCAACAGCAGCCTGCAACGACACCCGGTATCGAACTCATCGACAAGTGTTGGCATGATCTCCAGATCAATGAGATTAACCGTTTCCCAATGCACACCGACTTCTTCGTGTATAAGTCGGCTAAAAAGGCTTTAGCTGGCGATATCACCAAGTCTCGCAATTTCCTCAGCCTTCATGGCGATTGGAAGTTCAACTGGGTAGAGAATGCCGACAAGCGTCCTACCGACTGCTTCGGCGTGGATTATGACGATTCCCAGTGGAAGACAATGCCAGTTCCCGGTATCTGGGAACTCAACGGCTATGGCGATCCGGAATATGTCAACGTGGGTTTCGCATGGCGTAGTCATTTCGACCAGCAACCTCCAGAGGTGCCAATCGAGGATAATCATGTTGGTACATACCGTAAGACTATCAACATCCCTGTTGAATGGCTTGGCAAACAGGTTATCGCCCATTTCGGAAGTGTTACCTCATGTATCTATCTCTATGTGAATGGTCGTTTCGTTGGCTATTCCGAGGATTCAAAGGTAGCGACCGAATTTGATATCACCAACTATGTAAAGGTTGGTCAAAACCAGATTACATTCCAGGTAATGCGCTGGTGTGACGGCTCATGGACTGAGGATCAGGATTTCTGGCGTCTCTCAGGTGTGGCTCGTGATTCATATCTCTTTGCACGTGATAAGAATAGGAGTATTGAGGATATCGTTGTTACTCCAGATCTTGATGCCTCTTATACCGACGGTTCTATCTGTGTAGAGACTAAGGTGGGCAAGGAAATAGGACTTGTAAATTATACTCTCTATGATGCCAACGGTGTTGAGGTTGCCAAGCAAGAAGTTAAGGTTAAACCTGGTCAGTCATTTGTTTCTGCTGATATCCGTGTCAACAATCCAAAGAAATGGACTGCCGAAACCCCTTATCTCTATAAACTCCTTACCGAGGCTGTTGCTACCCCTGTTGATAAAAAAAGCAAGAAACCGATATATGTCGATGAACCTTCTTGCTACGCTGTGACAAAGGTCGGTTTCCGTAAGGTGGAAATCAAGGATTCTCAGCTCCTCGTCAACGGACAGCCAATCTACATCAAGGGTGTGAATCGTCATGAGCTTGATCCAGATGGTGGTTATGTCGTTTCCCGTGAACGTATGATTCAGGACATCAAGCGCATGAAGGAGTTCAATATCAATGCCGTTCGTACCTGCCACTATCCTAACGATCCTGTATGGTATGACCTCTGTGACGAATATGGTATCTATATGACCGCTGAGGCTAACGTGGAGAGTCATGGATTCCTTTATCATCGTGACCCTATTACGAATAAGGAAATGTTTGCAAAGCCTATCCTTGAGCGTAATCAGCATAACATCGACACATACCGCAACCACCCTGCAATCATTGTTTGGAGTCTTGGTAACGAGACAAGCTACAGCAAGAACTTCAAGGCTGCATACGATTGGATAAAGACTGTTGACCCAAGTCGTCCGGTGCAGTATGAGGCTTGTCATGGTGGTGATGCAACGGATATCTTCTGTCCGATGTATTTCTCTCAGTGGAGTTCCGAGAAATATTCACAGGACGAGAAAAACAAGAAGCCTCTCATCCAGTGTGAGTATTCTCACGCTATGGGTAACTCTTGCGGTGGTTTCCGCGACTATTGGAGCCTCGTGCGTAAGTACCCTAAGTTCCAGGGCGGATATATCTGGGACTTCATCGATCAGGCTCTTCACAAGAAGCTTGCCGATGGTACTCAGATCTATGCCTATGGTGGCGACTACAACAAATATGACCCATCCGACAATAACTTCAACTGTAACGGACTCCTTCTGCCTGACCGTCAGCCAAGTCCTCAGATCTATGAGGTAGGTTATCACTATCAGAATATCTGGAGCACTCTCAGCGACTCTACCTTGACCGTATTCAATGAGAACTTCTTCCGTACCCTCGACTATGTGGACCTCTACTGGCAGGTTGTTGCTGATGGTGAGGTCGTTCTCGATGGTTCAGTAAAGAATATCAACATCAAGGCTCAGCTCAAGGGCTCATATCAGCTTCCTATCGCTCAGAAGGTTGCAGAACTGAAGGATGCACAGAAAGAGGTATTCCTCAATGTGTCTTATCGCAATAAGACTGCCGACGGTCTCCTTCCTGCAGGCTATGAGGTAGCACATCAGCAGCTCCTTGTCAATGCTGCTAAAGCCTCTGGCGTATGTTCCGATGAAAGTGCAAAGCCAAAGGGCAAGAAGGCTAAGCTTAATGTAAATGATAAGGATAACTCTTCCATCATCGTTAGTGGCGATAACGCCGATCTCGTCTTCTCTAAGTCAAGTGGTTTCATCACCTCTTATTCCGTTGCAGGAAAGGCTATCCTTGGCGAGAATGGCAGCATCCGTCCGAACTTCTGGCGTGCCGTAACCGATAATGATATGGGTGCCGGACTCCAGCGCGACCTCAAGGCATGGAATATGCCTGCTATGAAGCTTACTAATGTCAGTGGTAAGAAGCAGAAGGAAGGTAACGTTATCGTTGTGGCTGAGTATAACATCCCAAGCGTCCAGAACAACCTCACCCTTACCTACGACATCAAGCCTTGCGGAACTGTTGTCATCACCCAGACTCTCGAACAGGAGAACGACAGCATTGCACAGCAGCTCCTCCGCTTCGGTATGGTTATGGAACTCCCATCTTCTATGGATCAGAGCAAGTTCTATGGTCGTGGTCCTATCGAGAACTACAACGACCGTAACGATGCTCAGAACGTGGGTATCTATGTTCAGAATGCCGACGACCAGTATTTCCCATATATCCGTCCACAGGAAACAGGTTCAAAGACTGATATCCGCTGGTGGCAGCAGTCTGACCGTTCTGGTGAGGGCTTCATGATTTCTTCTGCTGACGGCCAGCCTCTCGGCGCTATGTCTGCTATCCGCTATTCCGTAGCCGATATGGATGAAGGTCTTGAGAAGAAACAGCGTCACCAGTGTGATGTAAAGAAATCTCCATTCGTCAATCTCTATATCGACGGTGAGATGGCTGGTGTCGGCGGTGTCAACTCATGGAGTAAGGAAGGACAGGCTCTGCCACAGTATCGCGTTATGCACAAGGGCAAGAAGAGCTTCTCATTCGTCATCAAGCCTGTAAAGTAATAAAGTGAGAAAAATCTATATGGTTATAATATCATTCCTTTTAATCAGTGTGGGGGTAGCGTTACTCCCACACTTGGTTTATCTTATTGCAAAGGCAATATCCCTTATCAACCATCATCCCATAGCCTATAAACCATTCGGCTATGCTGCTCTCGGCATGATGGCGGTATGGCTAATCCTCTTCTGCTGGGGCTATTTCTTCGGCAGATACTTCCATGAGGTCAAGTCTGTCACAATCGCATGTAAGGGGCTTCCAAAGGCGTATGACGGCTTCCGTATCGTTCATATATCCGACCTCCACCTCGACGGTTGGAAAGGCCATGAGGACGAGCTTCTCGGTATCGTCAACGAGATAAACGCCCTCAAGCCTGATGCTATCGTCTTCACAGGCGATCTCGTCTCTCTCGATGAAAGCGAGCTAAAGCCTTTCATCCCTATACTCAGTAAGCTTGAGTCTCCTAATGGCGTGGTGAGCATCATGGGCAATCATGACTATATCCCTTACAACCGTTCCCTTTCCGACAAGGATCGCGCCTACAAAATCTCAGACCTCCAGCGCATGCAGCGAGAAGATCTCGGCTGGCATCTCCTCCTCAATGACAACTGCCCCGTCTTCCCTCATAAATCCAGAGCCGAGTTCGGCTCTGGCTCTGCCGAGTTCGGCTCTGATTCCGCCGTGTTCGGCGGCATCCCTGGTGGGCGCGGCGTCTATTTCATCGGCTGCGAGAACCAGTCCATGGGCATCCATCACATCATCACCCGTGGTGACCTGAAGAAAGCCTCTGAGGGCACGGAAGGCCATTATCCTATCATCCTTACCCACGACCCGACCCATTGGCGTGGTGAGATTGTGAAAGGCGGTCCTTCCCTCACTCTCTCCGGCCACACCCATGCCGGACAGTTCCGTGTCCTCGGCTGGTCTGTTGCCCGTTTCATCTATGATGAATATGACGGTCTCTACACCGACGGCGACCATAACCTCTACGTGAACATCGGACTTGGCGGCACCATGCCAATGCGTATCGGTGCCACCCCGGAAATCACCCTCCTCACCCTCAAATCAAAGTAAATCATGAAAAGACTCCTGTTATTCCTGGCACTCGTGCCAATGCTTTCCATAGCAAAGAAACCGCAGCCTCAGAAAACCGACCGTGAGGTATGGGTGGATATCATGTACCAGATGGCTGAACCCGTGATGAAGAACATGGCTGAGGGTAAGCTTCAGCAGGTCATGGATACCGCCAATGGCTGTAAGAACCTCGAACTGTCTCCCACATGGGATAACCGCGACAAGAAGGTAGCCTATATGGAGGCTTTCGGACGTTTGCTTGCCGGTCTCGCCCCTTGGCTCAATCTCCCTGATGATGACACCCCTGAGTCTGCTAAGCGTAAACAGCTCCGTGAGTGGACGCGCAAGGCTATCATCAATGCCGTTGATCCTAACTCTCCCGACCGCCTCGGATGGGAGAATGGCGGTCAGACTCTCGTCGATGGTGCTTACGTCGTGGAAGGCCTCTTCCGTGGCTACGACTCCCTCTGGGTGCCACTGCCAAAGGCTACCAAGGACCTCTACATAAAGGAGATAAAAGGCCTTCGTCGCTATGACCCTCCTTATACAAACTGGCTTCTCTTCGTGGGAATGGAGGAGTGTTTCCTAAAGCTCGTAGGTGCCGACTACGACCCATACCGCATCAAGCTCTCGCTCTCAAAGGTTGAGGAATGGTATATCGGTGATGGCGTCTACAGCGACGGCCCTTCCTTCGCCTTCGATTACTATAACTCATACGTCATCCAGCCAATGTACTGCGAGTGTCTTGAGATGATAGAGAAGAGTGGGGGAAGCGGTGGCTATCAGATCTTCGACAAGAACGGTAAGCGTCGTGGCTCTAAGAACCGTCTCAACGAGGTTCGTAAGCGTATGCAGAAATGGAGTGTCATCCTTGAGCGTTTCATCTCTCCAGAGGGCACCTTCCCAGTCGTAGGTCGTAGCATCCCTTACCGTATGGCTACCCTCCAGCCTCTCGCTATGCTTGCATGGCAGAAGAGACTTCCGAAGGAACTCTCCGAAGGACAGGTACGCTCCGCCCTCACAGCCGTAGCCAACCGTATGTTTTACGGACAGGTAGAGAACCCAGCCAAGAACGCCTCTCCTCTCTCAAAGAACTATAACTCAGGTGGATTCCTCACCATCGGTTTCGTAGGCTCTCATCCAAACGTAGCCGACTGGTACACCAACAATGGCTCTCTCTACATGACATCCCTCGCCTTCATGGCTCTAGGCCTTCCTCCTACCGACTCCTTCTGGACTGCTCCCTACGAGAAATGGACCTCCAAGAAAGCCTGGGAAGGTGATGATTTCCCAAAGGATCACAAATGGGATATCAACCGCGAAATCCTCTATTGGGAATAATGTTAATTGTTAATTATTAATTGTTAATTCTCAATTCTCAATTATCCATTATCAATTATCAATTATCAATTATCAATTAGCCCCTGCTCTACCGTCCCCATAACCCCGGCCATGACTATTACGACAAAGGCATATACCTCATCACCCTTGTGGTGGGGAATCGTGATAGTCTCCTCGGCGAGCTGAACATGGATGCCCGTAATCCCTCCGTTCATCTCTCCGCCCTTGGCTCTGCCGTTATGGATGAATGGCACAAGACCGCCGCCATTCAAGCCTCCAAAGGCCGTAACATCACCCTCCATGCCGCTGTCTGTATGCCCGATCACTTCCACGGCGTGATAGAAGTGGGGGAGAGAATGGATAAGAGCCTTGGGGCTATTATCCAGTATTTCAAGTCAGCGTGCACTGTTCGCTATCGTGAGCTTACAGGGGCTGTTGTCAGCCCCAGCTGGGGCAAGAAAATCTCCAGCATGGGAAAGGAGCAGCGCGCCATTGCCTATCTCTCGGTGGAGCGCAAATATCGCCCCCTCTTCGATGACAACTACGACGACACCATCTGCCTCACCAACCCTGACGGCAGCTACGACCGCCGTCATCTCTCCGCTATGCTCAACTACGTGAGCGATAACCCTCGCCGCGCCGTCATCCTCCGTCTCACCCCCACCTTCATGCAGCGATGCCTGCATGTCGTCATCGGAGGGCGCGACTATGCCGCCTTCGGCAATCTCTTCCTCCTGCGATGGGCAAGGAAGGTGCAGGTGTTCTGTCATCGCAAAGCCCCAGACGGCCGCACCCCATACGAGCAGACAGAGGCCTATCGCCGTGAGTGTGCCCAATGGAAGGCACAGGTCATGCAAGGCGCAACGGTCATCGTCACCCCAGGCATCTCCAATGGAGAGCGCCTTATCAAGAACCGCTGCATAGAGAGCGGCTATCCGTTAATCCATATCCAGAAAGAACCCATCGGCCGTTATTGGAAGCCCGAATCCTCCCGTTTCCATGCTTGCGAGAACGGCTCCCTCCTCATCCTCGCCCCTTGGTCCCCAGAAACCATCGGCGATGTCAATGGCATCCCTAAAGACACCGACTACAGCATCTTCCATAACCTTAATAAAATAGCCGAAGAGATCTGCGCCTTAGAAGGAAAGGCTGTAGTGAAGAGAGAATAGAAAAACAGAGCGTTTTACCAATATCGGTTAAACGCTCTGAAGTTTATTCTTTTACAGGATTATTGTAGAGAATATATCCTCGAATGTAAAAGTGCATATCCTTGTGATTCTGTTCGAAGTCGTCAATGTCAAGGTGTGTGCATATAAATGCTGCATCCCCTTTCACTGATTTATATGTATATACCTTTTTATCATCAAGGTTCTTATGATTTATAATGAAATCCCCATATTTCATTGAATGATAAATAAAGGTGGAGTCATTACAACTATAACCTATGTCAATTTCGCAAGCATCTAAAAGCTCTTCCTTTGTAAACAAAAAGCAATAGCGCTTGTCAATGTTTTCAATATATTTATAGCCTTCCACCAAAGGAATGTTTATAAGTTCGCAAGTATAAATCATATTATAACTGTTTTTGGGCGTTTCATTTTCATCTTTTATGTTATTTTCATCACGATAATGACCAACCCAATAACAATTTTCTCCCAGTACAGTCTCTGACCACTGGTGATCATATCTCTGAATATCATAAATACTATTATTGAATCTTACCGCATCTTTTTTGGGCATCTTTCCAAGCATTCTCTCAAATTTATAATTGTCAAGTTCCTTCTGCTGGATATGATATTTCTCCTTCAGCTCCGTAAACCTGCTTACAAGCATCTTCTGGTATATTCTGTTATAGTTCCAAGGATGAACGGAAGTGATCAGTACAAGCATCGTAAAACTGATACTTATCCAGTGAATCCTCCTTGCCTTACCAAGCCAAAGTCCCAATGCCACTACATATAGCCAGATATTGAACGTAAGCATATACAGACGGTTGGCTGTGATGCCATAGTCAATGAATCTGCGCCCCAGACCAATGCTCATCAACACGAGCAAAGGCAGTGAGAACAGAGGCATACGGCGTGTAAGCTTCACCTCAAAACCATCGTATTCCTCATCCCTGATATATGGGTATAGAAGGAAAGTAAGCCCTATCAATGAGCACATCATGGTTGAAACAAGTGTTGAAAGCATACCATTGGGCAGAGTCCATGTAAACAGAATCTTTGCGCCATACACATAAAGCACGCCCATATATAGCAATGTCAGAGGTAAGAACAGAAACTTCGTTACACCTAGCAGGAACTTGTTCTTAGGTATGTTGTCATTGAATTTCTCTTCCCCTGACGGAATACGGATAAGGAACAATAGGGTAGGGAGTGTTATGAGGCACACCACGCATAGAGATCGATGTACATCTGAATGTGTCTCAAAATTAAACAGAGTCGCACTTCCGCTATACAGCAGACTTAATCCACCGAGCATTATCAACCCCACGAGGAATCCGATAGCTGCGCCAAAGACAAGCCTGAACACGAAGTTCCATGACTTTCTGTCATCCCTCTCTCCAATGAAAGGATAGAAGCATATAGCCACGAGTATAGCCAGTATTGCCGAACCCTGTGCTATTTCTACCGAAATATCAATATAATCCTTTATATGAAGATTGTAGCTGTCAGCTGCAAGTATGGCAATAGAGCCGAACCACAGCAATGCTGCTTTCGGACTCCTGATTACGTTGAATATCCTGTATTCCTCCTTTTCCTCCGTACACACATGTAGCAGTAAGGTGAGGAGCATACCAACGCTGAAGAAGAAGCACAGCCAGTCTTGTTGCTTGTCAAGAACGATATAGGTTATCATCTGAACTGTCAATGCAGCCAGAAAAAAGATTGTAGCAGGAAACCTCAGTATCGTCTCCTTGCTATTGCTCAAAAAGGTGGATAGGTTAATCTTCATATTTTTCTCTTTGTAAATAATGTGTTCTTTATTCCCTATGTTTTTTATAAATCCTAATTTTTTGCAAAGATATCAATTTCTTTTAGGATAACAAAAAATTCACGAAATAATTTGGTGGTTCTGTTTTTTCTTTGTAATTTTGCGCTCAGAATCAGAAAAATAACGAGTATGGATAAGAACTCAGAAAAATATAATCTTAAAGAATTCGAGGGCGAGGGCTTCGTCAGCGAGTGTCTTGAAGAATTTGATGCAAACGTAGCAAAGGTAGAAGCTGAGTATGCAGTTACAGGTAAAAGTGCCTAAAAGTTTAGGGCTTAAACGTAGAATCGTAGATAAATACACAAGCCTCTATCGCGAATATCGTAGGTATTATCCTCAACGCAAGGATTATACCTACCATCAGTTGCGCCAGAATATTAAAGAGGTTGCTTCAATTGTTCATGCAACCATAGATTCCCATGAAATACACAATGCCACCTTTATACCATGGTTGGATAATGATTGGAAGCAGTTCTATTTCAAACATTGGTACTTTGCCTTGGAAATCGTAGTGATTGACGATGTTCCTACGGCTATCGTATGTGATGCTCATTATGAAGGAGACCATCATAATGATATTTTGCTCAGCAAACCATACGATGAAGAGGACCTCCAGAAAGAACTGTAAACGTCTTCATAAACCTCTTAAAAATCTTTAAGCATAAATAAGCGTCATTTCATTGCCAATAAGCAGATTGTTGATAATGAATGCAAAGCAAAAACCCAAAACGCAAATGAGTAATACACCTATGATTATAGCCCAATCAGGAATCAGTTTATTCATTCGATAGGAACTGTATTTCCTAATGAACTTAAATCTCTCCTCTGCATCATTCTCATACTTTACATATCTACGTTCAAAGAACCAAAATAATCCAACCATATACAGAACCATTGTTATTATTATTGACGTTTCATTTCCGAACAGGAAGTAAGATAAATTGAACGGAATGAAAAGCGTCAGACATGCAAAGGCACAAGCCAAAGTGATTGCGGCTCTGTTATGATAATATATTCTGAAAAATACAGCATTCTTTTCCATTCTGAGTAGTATCCTCAGAATCCTACAATAGAAATAATCAATGATATTCAGCATCGTTTAATTTTATTTCATTCTCTGATCTTTCGCGATTTGACACGGTGAAGTACTCAAAACCATTACTCTTATCCATACCACCGACAAAGATGTCTTCTTTGTTCTGTGCAATGAAGTCAAAGAACGATAAGCCATTTATATTTGGTTTCCCTGCGTTTAGATC
>JAEEGH010029958.1_pt1 | contig 10607 bp, 10 predicted proteins | sample 9134181 | NCBI WGS metagenome assembly JAEEGH01 (sample SAMN16246544, study PRJNA631951) | gut metagenome | biome: gut microbiome; feature: rumen; material: DP-attached | host: Bos | place: Iran: Karaj | collected 2018-10 | reverse complement strand
TGAACGCAGACTGGTCTACAATCAGCCAGTGCGGCTGGGGCTTGTGCTGGGGCTGGGACGGAGACGTTACTGCGAGTATTCCAATGTACTATCAGCAGGTTTGCGGAGTTCTCAGCGGAGAACAGCAGCAGGCAATGGGCTCGTGCGATGTAGTTCCTTACAACAACGGTGCAGATTATGTAATTTTGAATCTTGGAACAAACGATAATTCAGGCTTTAAGAGCCAGGATGACGGAAAAGGCGCCGCAGGAGTTGCCGGTAAAGCAATTGTTGCAGAAGTAAAGCGCTTCCTGGGTGAGATCAGAAGATATAATCCGGATGCAAAAATTATCTGGACCTGGGGTATGCTTTCTCTCGATATTGTTCCTTCTCTGATTCAGACTGGAATTAAGGAATACATAAAAGAAACAAGTGATATGAATGTGTATCCGCTTGAGCTTGAAGGAATGGATAAGCTTGAAAAAAATGAGGAAGACAAAGGCTCACGAGGACATCCGGGGCTTATAACCCATAGAAAGGCTGCAGAACGTATTTATGATTTTATAAAAACGCTCAAGGCTTAAAACAGGGCTTTTACAGAATTTCTTATAACAAGGCTGCCGCTAACCAAGTGGCGGCCTTTTATATATGGCTGTCCTGTAATCTTATTAATAATCAGCTCGGCAGCAACTCGGGTAGTTTCCTCCGGCTTAATATAAACTGTTGTAAGTTCAACCTCGGTTTGCTTTTGCGGCAGATAATTGTCAAAGCCGGTAACAGAAATATCCTGTGGAACCTTGTAGCCCTTTTCTTCGAGGGCCAGAATCAGGTTAGCGGCAGTTTCATCGCTGTTGCATACAAAGGCAGTAGGCATGTTTTTTGCCGGCGGTAAGCTGATTTTTATGAGCGTGCCGTTTTCATCTCTGTCGTTTATAATATCCTCCGGCTGGCAGCTAAGCTGATTTTCAAGCATGGCCTTTTGAAAGCCCATAAATCTGTCGGAGATAGAGGTTGTAGCACCGAAGTTTCCTACAAACCTGATTTTTTTGTGTCCCTGTGAAATCACGTAATCTGTCATAAGATACGAGCAGAAATAGTTGTCGTTAGAAACACTGTCGTACTGCAGCTTTGCAGAATAAAAATCAAAAAGAATAAAGTTCTGGTATTTTTTGTTCAGTTCTTCAAGGTAGGCGTCGCTGGTCTGTCCAAGAATAATCAGCCCGTCTACCTTGTTGTCGCTCAAAAGGCGGGGAAGGGTATGTGCCTGTTCATCCTCAGAAGAAAGCAGTTCCATAATGCTGTAATAGCCGCGGCCTAAAAGTTCTGTAGAAAGTGTGTTGAATATATGCCAGTAAAATGAAACGTTTGGAGAAAAAAATCTGGAAGGAATGAGAATGCCAATGTTGCCGGTTACTGTACTTCCACTTGAAGTATAACCAGACTTTTTTACCTGATAGCCCATCTGTTCAGCGACATCTTTAATCTGCTGTCTGAGTTCATCTCCAACGCCTTCCTTATCTGCAAGGGCTTTGGATACAGTAACGGTGCTTATGTTTAGTTTAGCTGCAATATCTGATAATCTAACTTTCTTCTTTTGTGCCATGCTGCTAGTATAACTTTTTTTAAGTAAAAAATAAAGTAAAAAAAAATCAGCTAATTTTTTGAAAAAAAACTTGACTTAACTGTTATACTGTTATATAAACAGTTATATACAGATGTTAAAAAAGATCTTAGTAAGGAGTTTATGTGAAAATATTACAGAATTCTAATGAGCCGATTTATAAGCAGATTGCGACTCAATTCCGGGAGCAGATTTTGTCCGGACAGATGAAGCCTGAATCTTTTCTTCCTTCAATAAGAGAACTGGCGCAGGAGCTTAAAATCAGCGTAATAACAACAATGAAGGCTTACGAGATTCTTGCAGAAGAGGGGCTTGTTACAGCGGTTCAGGGAAAAGGTTATTTCGTGAACCCACAGAATCTGGAGCTGGTAAGGGAGCAGCATTTGAGGCTCATTGAAAAAGATTTGCAAAATGCAATTAATTCTGCAAAGGTTGCCGGTATTTCCTCTGAGGAATTAAAAGAAATGCTGGAAGCACTTTTACAGGCAGATGAATAAAAAAGGAGATTAAAAAATGGAAAGAAACGGAATTACACTGCCACCTGCAATAAAAATCGACGGATATAAAAAGCATTATTTTAGATTTGATATGGGGCCTTTGAATCTTGAAATTCCTCAGGGCTTTACTACTGCCATTATTGGAGAAAATGGAGCTGGAAAATCAACTCTTCTTGATGCTCTTGGGGGAATAACTTCTTCTCAGGAAACAATTACCTGGCTTGGAAAGTATAAAAATCTGGATCAGAATGATGGAGAGCCACGTGAAGAAATAGGCTGGTGTGCGGCAAACAGATATTTTCCTATTAACTGGACAATCAGACATGTAAAAAAATCACTTTCGCTTGGTTTTGAAAATTATAATGAAGAACGTTTTGATTCAATTTGCCGCGAATTTGGGCTTGGAGATGAGCTTGATTCAAAGCATCCTAAAAAGCTTAGTGCTTATTCTGATGGAAACCGTGCAAGGCTTGCAATTGCTTCTGTACTTTCGCGAAATACAAAAATGATGATTTTCGATGAACCGGATGCAGCCTTAGACCCGGTAGTTCGCGATGTCCTTAATTCAAAATTCCGCGAATACATCAGCAATGGAAATGGGGAAACAAGCATTCTTTTTTCTACACATAATATTGCAGACATGGAAAGCGTTGTTGATTATGTTATTTATCTTGCCTATGGAAGGGTAGTTGCACAGGGCTTTGTAGAGGATTTACGCGAGCAGTATCGTTATGTACATGGGCCTCGGGTTTTTGCTGAACAGTACCTGTCTTTGATGGAGCATTATTATTTTGAAGAAGAGGGGAAGAATAAAGAATCTGGTGGCTTGATGGAAGGGCTTTGCAAAGCAGAAAATGCAGATAAGTTTGATGAGCATTTTGCAGTAGAGGTTCCGACTTTACAGCAGCTTTCAGTTTTAATTCTTCGTAGTGCAGATTAAGGAGCAGGAAAATGAAAAAGTTTAATTTTATAAAAAGCTATGAAGCATATACAGGCATAAGATTTTCTGTTGCCTTAGGATTTGGACTTGGCTGGCTGGTAATAATGAGTCTTTTACAGCTGATTATTATGGCACTTAACGTCTCTCAATTAAGCGAACTGAACGCCAATACATTATTTCTTGTTAAGCGGATACCACTTTTAACGGGAGCAGTTGGCGGAGGTCTTATGATTTTTACTGTGGCAAATGGTTCCAAAGCCGTTATGCTAAAAAAGAGTGAATGCTATCTGCTTACACTTAAAAACAATTACAGAACTTTTAAAAGCTTTTATCTTGTTCAATATGCAATGTACTGCATTTTTCCTGTGATATTTTTGGTTATTACGTATCTTACAGGCTTTTATATGAAGGTACTGCCTGCCAACCCGATGTTTTTTTTTCTGGGTGATGTGGAAAGTGTAGTTCTGGCCTTTGCTTTGATGCCTCTTATGTATGAAATTATAAGACCTTCCTTATCATTTATAAAGGGATTTATTCCTGCAATTTTATATATAGTTTTGAATCATCTTATGCTAAGGGTAAATATTCTTATTCTGGATATTATTCTTGCCCCAGCTGCAATAGTTCTCATATGGTTTTCATATTACAGATGGCTGAAAATCATAAAAGCAATTTATAAAGATGATTTTGAAAAAGAATTACCTCAAAGTCTGGAGGCATAAAATGAAAAAAAATGGAATAAAAAAGCTGATGGGCGAGTTCAGGCTTCTGCTTTCTATTGGAAACTCTGCCCGAATAAATGGAATGGGTGTATTTGCCGGACTTTTTAATATGCTTTGTTTTACAATTATCATCCTGAAAGCAGTTTCTAGGGGAGATGTAAAGTTTCCGGCATTTAATATCTGCTGTATTTTTGCGTTTATTGCCTTATGCTATATCAGCTTTTTAAGAATGTTTTTTAATAGAACAAGTCCTCGTTTTATAAAGACAATGAGGAATTCTAAAGCTGTTTATACAAAACGACTTTCATTTATGTATGAACTGATTAATACTTTTGTAATGCTTTTTGTTCTGGCTGGAGTTTTCTTTTGTTATTCAAAAGGTTTTGACTCTTATATGTATTATCTGGTAATTATAGTTTTTCTGTTTCAGCATCTTTTTGTTTCTGTTGTTGTACCGTTCTTTGCCTTATACCTGAAATCAGAAGACAAAATATATCTGCATAATTTAAATGGCCGGATTTCTTTGAGCGCAATTTTGATATTTCTGGAAATTGTCATTTATATTTTACCGGTTTTACTTATCAGCTTTTTTGTAAAACCTCTTTCAGAATATTTTAACCCCTTAAGCATTAATGGACTTCTGATTTTTTCAGCGGTTTCAATATTTGTCATGAAAATCTCATGCAGCTTAAATCATCGTATATTTTTGAGAGTTTACAATCACAGATAAAAAAATATAAAAAAATAATTTTTTTTGTAACCTGTACCCCGTGTGATGGTTATATTAGTGAACACCAAAGCAATACTATTAAAGAAATACCTCCATAATTAAAAGACTGCCGTTTTCCTCCTTTCCCGGCAGTCTTTTTTTTATTAGCGCCATTCTTTAACAGATATCTTCTATATATTATTTGTTTGTATAAAGTCTGAAAATTTGCTAAAATGCCCATTATGGTAATAGCTTCTATTGATTTGAAAAACGGACACGTCGTTCAGCTTAAGAACGGCAAGGAACTGGTTTTGCAGCGTGATGACGCTGATGCACTTATCAGCCAGTTTGACATGTATGGTGAGGTTGCTGTAATTGATCTTGATGCAGCTCTTGGAAATGTTGATGCAAAGGGTAACACTGTAAATACCCAGCTTTTGAAATCACTTCTCCATCATGGAAACGTTCGTACCGGCGGTGGAATCCGCACAGTTAAACGCGCCCGCGAGCTTATCAGCCTTGGCGCAGAAAAAGTTATTATCGGTTCAAGCGCATGGAAAAGCAATCCGCAGCCAGGTGAATCAGTTTTAAACGAAGATTTTTTGAACGAGCTGGCAGCTGCTATTGGAAAAGACAGAATCATTATTTCTGTAGATGCAATAAACGGAAAAATTGCCGTAAAGGGCTGGACCGAAACTGTTGATATTCCTTTGATTGAAGGTGCAAAGCAGGCTGAAAAATTCTGTTCTGAGCTTTTGTTTACCTGCGTTGAAAAAGAAGGCTGCATGCAGGGCACAAATATGGACTATGTTAGAGAGCTCCGTAGTGCTGTCCATTGTCGTGTAGTTGCTGCAGGTGGAATTTCAAGTGTTGAGGAAATCCGCGAGCTTGAAAAGCTTCATTGCGATGTTCAGCTTGGAATGGCTTTGTATACAAATAAGGTTAATCTTACAGATTCCTTTGTTGCCTGCCTTGATTTTGAAAAGACACCGCTGATTCCTGTAATTGCGCAGAGTGTAAACGGCGATGTTCTTATGCAGGCTTATGCAAACGAAGATGCAATTCGTAAGAGCTTTGAATGCGGTAAGCTTACCTTCTGGAGCCGTTCTCGCAACGAGCTTTGGACAAAGGGTGATACAAGCGGAAATTACCTTCAGCTGGTTCGCATGCGTGCCGACTGTGACCGCGACTGTATTCTTGCAACTGTTCTTCCTGTTGGACCTAGCTGCCATACCGGAAGCTGGACCTGCTTTACAACAGACCCTGGCGAAAAATCAAGCATGGGACGTCTTTATAATATTATTGCAGACCGCTTTGCTAATCCTAAACCGGGAAGCTACACTGCAACCCTCGATGCTAAGCGTGTTCGCGAAAAGGTTGAAGAAGAAGCAGAGGAGCTTTGCGAGGCAGACGGCCGCGACGAGGTTATCTGGGAAGCTGCAGACCTTATTTATTTTGTAAATGTACTGATGTACAAAGAAGGCGTAACCTGGAAAGACGTTTACGACGAATTAGACAGACGTCACAAGGAAAAATAACGGAGTAATTATATGATTAAAATACAGAAATACGCTGAAGTAGAGCCCGACTTTTTTAAGGGCCGTTCCTTCGGTGAAACAAATGAAGTAGTAACCTCTGTTCTTGAAGAGGTAGTAAAACGCGGAGATGCCGCTCTCCGTCTTTATGGTCAGAAATTTGATGTTGCTGTACCGGCTCAGTTTGAGGTTCCTCAGGAGGAGCTTAAGGCTGCAGCAGAAAAACTCAGAATTGAAAAGCGTGATGTTTACGATGCAATCGTTTATTCTCACGACCTTGCACTCCGCTTTGCAAAGCTTCAGAAAAAGTCTTTTAAAGATTTTGAAGAAGAGCTTGAGCCAGGACTTTTTACCGGCCAGAAAACAATTCCTGTTGATACTGCAGGCTGTTATGTTCCTGCCGGACGTTTCCCTCTGGTTTCAACTGTAATTATGACTGTTACTCCTGCTGTTGCGGCTGGTGTTCCAAATGTAATTATGTGTACACCTCCACGTGTTCACCCGGATGACAAGGTTAAGGCTGGAAAAACAGGTAGCGGAATTCCTGGAAAAGCCTTTGTAGGCGGTAAGCCTTATGCTGATGAAGGAATTATGGCTGCTGCTTATATCTGCGGTGTAAATCACCTTTATGCAGTTGGTGGTTCTCAGGCTATTGGTGCCATGGCATTTGGTACAGAAAGCATTCCTAAGGTTGATGTAATTGTTGGACCTGGTAATAAGTTTGTTGCTGCTGCAAAGGCTTCTGTTTTTGGAGCAGTTGGAATTGACTTTATGGCTGGTCCTACAGAAGTTATGATTATTGCTGATAAGTCTGCAAATCCTGAATGGGTTGCTGCTGATCTTCTTGCTCAGGCTGAACACGATATTGTTGCACAGCCTGTTCTTGTTACAGATGACATGGATTTTGCTTCAAAGGTAAGTGAGTCTATTGAAAATCAGCTTGAAACTCTTACAACAAAAGCAATTGCACGTCAGAGTATTGATACTTACGGAAAAATCATAATTGTTGATAAAATAGAAGATGCTGTTGAAATTGCAAACATGAAGGCTCCAGAACACCTTGAGCTTGCAATGGATAAGGGTGCTGCCCGCGATAAGATTGAAAAGGCTGTTCACAATTACGGATCTTTGTTTGTAGGACACTATTCTGCAGAGGTTCTTGGTGATTATGCAGGTGGCTTGAACCACACACTTCCAACCTCGGGCGCGGCTCACTATACAGGCGGCCTGAGTGTAAGAATGTTCCTAAAAACCGTTACAACTCTGCGGGCAGAAAAGGGAAAGCCTGGTACTCTTAAGTCTACTGCTGCAGCCGGATATCTTGGAGATAGCGAAGGTCTTGCAGGACACGCTCGTGCAGCCCGTATTAGAGGTGAAAAATGATTCTTGAAATAACAAAGCTTGGCGAAGAGGTTTTGCGTCAGAAGGCAGAGCCTGTTCCAGAGGTAAATGACGAAATCAGAAAGCTTGCAGACGACATGTTTGAAACCATGATTGAAGCAAACGGTGTAGGGCTTGCAGCCCCTCAGGTTGCAAAGAGCCTTCGTATGTTTGTTGCTATGGCTGATGATGACGTTAAGCGTGTATTTATAAATCCTCAGATTATTAAAACTTCAGAAGAGGTTGGTGAATATGAAGAGGGCTGTCTGAGTATTCCTCAGGTTTATGAATCTATTACACGTCCTTTACGCGTAACTGTTCAGGCTTTGAACGAAAAGGGGCGTCCTTTTACTCTCGAAGCTGATGGACTTTTAGCAAGAATTATTCAGCATGAATATGACCACCTAGATGGTATTTTGTATATAGACCGCGGCGATAAGGCTTTTGCAGAAAAGACTGAAGCACAATTTAAAAAACGTGCTGAACGCGCTGCAGAAAAAGCCCGCGAAAAAGAAGCAAAGGCTCGCAAGATTGCAGCTAAGCTTGCTGCTAAGGAAGCTAAAAAAGCAAAGTAGGACAGAATCGAATGATTAAGGTTTTATTTGCGGGAAGCCCTGATGCGGCTCGTCTTACACTGGAGCACCTCGTCAACGCACAAAGCGCCTGCGGTTTCGAAATCGCTGGCGTCCTGTCAAATCCGCCGTCTGCAAAAGGCCGTCACAAGGACCTCATTCCAACTCCCGTGGCAGCTTTTGCCTCAGAGAAGGATATACCTGTTTTTACGCCCGCTCATCTCGACGGTCAGGCGCGTGAAGAAATAAAGCCGCTTGGCGCAAACCTCCTCGTGTGCTTTGCCTATGGTCACATTTTCGGCCCAAAATTCCTGGAGCTCTTTCCTCTTGGTGGAATCAATCTTCATCCTTCAGCTCTCCCAAAATACCGCGGCTGTACTCCAGTTCCTGCTGCCATAATCAACCGCGATAAACAGACTGCAGTTACAATTCAAACCCTCAGCCTTAAAATGGATGAGGGCGATATACTTGCGCAGACAATGGTAGACCTCAACGGAACAGAAACCGGTGAGTCGCTTTTGAACTACAGCGCAGAAGAAGGCGCACGCCTTATCTGCGAGCTTATAAAGCAGGCTAATGAGCTTGGTAAACTTCCGGAAGGAAAACCACAGTCAGGAGAGCCTTCTTATACAGGCATTATCACAAAGAACGATGCCCGCTTAAACTGGAACGAAAGTGCAGATGTTATAGCTGCAAAGGTAAGAGCTTATTATCCGCAGCCTGCTTTATGGTGCATGGAAAACGGCTCGCCGCTTAAGATTCTCGAAGCAGTAGCTGCTCCAGAAAATCCGGGAGCTGCAGGGGCAGCCTGCGGTCAGGTATATGAATTTTCAAAAACAGATGGTATTCTTATAAAAACCGGCGAGGGAATGCTTGCTGTAAAAAAGCTTCAGCGTCAGGGTAAAAATGCCATGGATTATAAAAGCTTTATGAACGGAGCCAGAAACTTTGTTGGCACCGTGCTTGAATAGTATTTAATATAGAGGAAAATATGGACGACTTCAAAGATTTGGATAATGAAAAAGAAACAGGTTCTGCAAAAATTAAAAAGCTTTTAAAAAAGAAGCCAAATTTGAAATTTAATTTTTCTGAATCTTACGATAAGTTTCAGACCAGCATTCCGGCTTTTCTTGCAATCTGTCTTTGTGCTTTTGCACTTATGTGCTTTGCCGCTTTTGCAATCTTCTTTATGAACGTTAAGGGACCGGAAAAGGTTCTTGTTCCAAATGTAGTTGGAAAAAATCTTGAAGACGCGTTACTCGAAATGCAGGTAAAGGAGCTTTATCCAAAAATCAGCCTGCGCTATTCTGACCTTCCGGGCGATGAAGGTACAATTCTTGATCAGTCTCCGGATGCGGGTGCAATCGTAAAGGGCTACAGCCGTGTTTCTCTTGTAGTAAGCCGCGGTGTTATTGTGGACAAGGTTGATGAATATACTGGCATGAATATTGAAGACCTGCGCATGAAGCTTCAGACACTTTTTGCCGGACAGACAAAGCCTCTTATCGTGCTTGCTGAGCCAGAGTACAAGCCTGATGCTTCTGATGCAGGTACAATCCTCGAGCAGGATCCACCGGCAGGAACCAGAATCTCTGAGCCTGTTACTGTACAGCTTGTTGTAAGCCGTGGACCTAACTTTGAAAATACAAAGGCACCTTATCTTATTGGACAGACAGTTAATGACCTTCTTCAAATTATTACACGAAGCAAGCTCGTATTTGATATTACTTCTCACAAGGCTTCTGCTGATGAAAAACCTGGTACTGTTGTAGACCAGCAGGCCTTTGACAGTGAGTTTATTCCAAATTATACACGCGTTAGTCTCGAAATGGCTTTGCCACAGGGAGAGTATAACGACAATATTTACGGAATCTATGAGGAAAAGGTTGCAGATTATCCGTACCCTGTTCCTATGAAAATTGAAGCTTATCCTGCAGAGGGTAATTCTTATACATTGCTCAGCTTTAACCATCCGGGTGGAACTGTTACTGTACCTTACGCCGTTCCTAAGGGAACAACACTCGAGCTAACAGTCGTTAGTAAAGTTGTCAGCAAAAAAACGGTGAACTAAAATGAATCAGCCGCTGGTATGTATGACACTTACAGGCAAGACTCTTGATGAAGATCTTAAGCTTGTAAAAAAATATGAAAAATATATTGATTTAGTTGAGCTGCGGGTTGACCATCTCAATGAAGATGAGCAGCTTAGTGCCCGCCGGTTTCCTGCCATGATATACCAGCCGTGTATTCTTACAATCAGACGCGATATAGACGGCGGTCTGTTTACCGGTGGAGACTTTGCGCGAACCAATCTTTTTGCACGTGCGCTTGCGTTTGCAAATCCGGATAAATCAAAAAACTTTGCCTTTGTAGATTTTGAAGATGATTTCCATATTCCAAGCATTCAGGATGCGGCAATGGCTTTTGGTGTTAAAATTATCAGAAGCTATCATAATATGACTGACCCGGTAACAAATATTCGTGAACGCTGTGATATAATGCGTAAAACCGGTTACGAGATTCCTAAAATTGCTTTTATGCCTCATTCACTTTCGGATGTATTGAACCTTCTGAGAGAAGGAGAGGCTATGACTCAATACGAGCATATTCTTTGTGCTATGGGACCAGTAGGTTTTCCATCTCGTGTACTTG
>JAEEGH010029953.1_pt1 | contig 10608 bp, 12 predicted proteins | sample 9134181 | NCBI WGS metagenome assembly JAEEGH01 (sample SAMN16246544, study PRJNA631951) | gut metagenome | biome: gut microbiome; feature: rumen; material: DP-attached | host: Bos | place: Iran: Karaj | collected 2018-10 | reverse complement strand
TCAAGGTTCTGCGTCTCGAGCTGAGCCGGATACTCCTCTAGCACGTTCTCCATCTCGGGCGTGTCCACCTGGCGGGCTTCGATCGGCGAGATGTCCTTCTTCGCCTCGGGCACCGTCATCGGGCGCGGCGCATCGGCCTTTTCTATCGTGCGGGCTAGCCGCACTATATAGTCCTCCATGGCCCGGTTGCGGTCGCTGAGAAGGGTGCGCTTGTCAAACAAGCTCTTCTCGAACACCAGCGCGGCAACGGCCACGATGAGGATCAGATACACTATCGCATGCAGTAGTTTGTTCATCTTCTTTCTCCAACAGGTGCGTAAGATACATTAAAATGGCGATAACTTCAAGAGAAAAATTTATCTTGTTTTTTTCCGGGGTGTCTCGGCCGGCGGGCGGAAGAGGCTGTCTCGGAAGCTTTCACGCCCTACTGAAGCGCGTTTCGACGCGCAGAAATACACCGTTCCGCCCACCATTATCAGGTATGGGGTCTTGGCCACGACCCGCTGAAACGAGTCCGGCTCAAGCTCCACCGGCTCGGCGATCGGCGACAGCCGCCTCACCCGCATCCCGCCGCCGGGCGACGCCGTGAGCTCCAGCAGCACGCGTCCGTCGGGCCCCGGCATCATCGCGTGATAGACGGTGTTCGTGGGGACCTTGCCCGGCCTGTACGCCTCCGGCGCGGTGCTCCAGTCAGCGATCTGCGCGATGCGGAACGTCTCTTCGATGCGCTCGTACCTACGCGTCTGCATTGCCTCCTGCACACGCATCTTCACATCGCTGATGCCGATGCCGTAGTGCACACACGCCCAGTATCCGCCGCCGGCCAGCGCCAGCGCAACAAGTATCAACCAGGCCATGCAGCCCTTCGCGCGGGCGCGCCGCTCCAGCTTGCGGCGCTGCTCCTCCTCATGACGGAAGCGGGCCTCTACCGCCGCCACCGCCGACTGCTTCGCCTTCGTAACAAACTCCGGCTCTACTATCTTGAAATCTTTTGCCATCGTCTATCCTCCATCAAATGACCGTCAACAGCTATTCCTTCCCCATCGCGCGCCTCACGTACGGCAGGTACGATATCGTGTACACCAGGAAAGAGTATACGTTGAGAAGGATGAGGAACCCTTCGACCGCGAAGCACGCGTACAGCCCCGCCTTCACGGCGCCGGCGGACCACGCGCTATGGTACGCTAGGTACACGTACACGAAACCCGCGCACGGGAACGAGAGCGCCGTGCGCACCTTTCCCAGCCACATCGCCGCCACATCCGCGTGGTAGAGCGACGCCACCGCACGCAGGAACGTCACCCATTGGTCGCGCAGTATCCACAGCACCGTCAGCACGAGGAGCGCCACGGTGTGCGCCGGGCACTCCCCCTGCATCGCCGCGAGCCACATCAGCGACGGAAACGCCACGATGAAGTACACCTTGTCCATGAGCGGGTCGGCCATCTTGCCGAAGTCCGAGACCACGCCCCACCTCCGCGCGAGCATCCCGTCGAAGAAGTCGGATATCCCCGCCGCCGCACCCGCAACGAACGCCACTGTGAAATAGGCGAACGAATTGCAGAACTGCCCCGCCACCGCGAACGCGAGGTACAGGAAGATCAGCGGAACGCGCGATATGGTGAGCGCGTTCACGAACAGCGACTTTGGCGACAGCCCTGACATTAGCCCTTGAGCAGTTCCTGCACGGCGGCGATCTTCTCCGCCGCATCCGCCAGCTTCGCCTCGAGCGCCTCGGCGCGGGCCTCGGCACGCTGCAGGTTGCGCCGGGTGGCGAACAGCTGCTTGAGTATCTCGCCGGGATCGAGGTCGAGGTCGTCGATCTTCATCCCGTCCGGAATCGGCACGAGCACCGCCTCACCGCACTCGGAGCAGGTTATCTGCAGCCCGGCGCCACGGTAGTCGATGCACAGATTGTGCCCGCAGTGCGGACAGTCAAACACGATGTCGGTATCGTTGATCTGCGCGTCCCCGCTGTCGGCGGCGACGGTTTCTTCCTCTTCAATCATTTCGTTTTCGGGCATGGTTCTTCTCCTGGGCGCGTAGTATATAATAAACCGCGTTCAACCGCAAGCACCTCCGCTAAAGTATCTGAGATGGGAGAAACGGGGCGCGATCGTACGGCGGCGGCACCGCGCCGACGTTCGTGACGACCTCCGTCTCCAGCTGGTCGTGCTTCGACCACGCCGCCACGAGCGCGGCGACCTTCCGCAGCGCGTCCTCTCCGGGCGCGCCTGGCACGAGCGCCGTCGGTCCCGGGCAGTTGACCGTATAGACCAGCGCGCCAAGATCGCCGCACCCCTTCAGCGTCTCGTTCTCTCGCGCATCGCGCCCGAGAATCACGCCCGTGCCGTCCGGCAGCCGGAACCTTCGCGCAATCAGAAGCAGCTCCACAAGCTTCCTGTTCCCAAGCCCCTCATGGTCGAGCAGATCCTTGAGACGGTGCCCGAACCCCTTCTCGGTGAGCTTGCATCCGCCCGCCGGCGATGGATAGTCCACCAGCCCGTACCGCTTTGCCAGCTCGAACTGCGGCTCGCGGCGGCGCCCCGAAAGGCCAAGCAGTTTCGCCCTGTCAAGCTTTCCCTCCCGCTCCGGTATCGTCGGCTCCAGCAGTTGCGCACAGAGCGGACGCACCAGCCGTCCCTGCAACCCGCTCGTCCGCTCAACCACGCCCAGCGACTGTCGGTTCTGGCTCATCGGACGCTGGTTCAGCACCTCACCAGTGGCGACGAAGTCGTAGCCGAGCGCAGCCATCATATCGCCCGCACGCCTGATCATCGTGGCGTGGCAATCGATGCACGGATTCATCGCGCCGCCGAACCCATGCGGCGGATTCTCGATGAGGCGGCATTCGTCCTCGGTGAAATCAACCACGTGCAATCTCACGCCAATCGCGGCGGCGGCACGGCGCGCGGCGGCGGACGAGAAGAAAGGCGTCTCGAAACACACGCCTTCGACCTCTGCGCCCGCCTCCTGCAGCACCTTAACCGCGAGCTGGCTGTCCAGCCCCCCGCTCATCAGGCTCAACCCTTTCGCCTTCGCGCCCATTCTTCAATCCTCAGCACCATGCGCCAAGCGCGGCGGCGATAGGCGAGGACGCAAGGTCCTGCCCAAGCCGTTCTGCAAGCGCATCGGCACCTTCCGGCGCATCGCCGTCCGAAATGTCGTCGCGCACCTGAAAGAGAACCCCGAAATCAAGCCCATACCTACGATACGGCGCGCCGTCGGCTCCCGCCGCAAGCGCGCCGAGCTCTGCGGCGAGAGCGAACGCCTCGCCCGTTTTCCTCTCGCACACAGACAGATAGTCCGCCTCGAACCGGCACGGCGCTACCGCCGGGCTCGCCGCAACCAGCAAATCGTCGCCCTGCCCCTCGCATAGCGCGATGTGCGACCTCACCGTAGCCGCCATCATCGCCTGGACGTTAGGGAATCCCGAGTTGACTATCAAATCGTATCCGTGCGCCACCAGCCAATCGCCGGCTGCGATCGCGAGCGCAACGCCATGCTCCTTCCAGACTGTCGGGCGCCCATAGCGTTCCTCGTCGCAGTCCTGGATGTCGTCATGTATGAGCGACGCCTTATGGAAGCACTCCACCGCCTCGCACACATCCTCGATCCGCCCGCACTTACAGGGCGGCCGCCCCGTACCCGCCGTCTTGAACGCCGCCAAACACAGGCGCGGCCGCAATCTCTTGCCGCCGCGTCCGCAGAACTCCAACGCTATCTCCCCAATCCCCGACATCATCCACTAGCCGCTAATCGCTAGCACCTATTTCCCGAACACTTCGATCTCGATGTAGTTGTTCACCGGCTCCGATGAAGAACCGTTGGAGTAGCACCGCACATAGCGCGCCTTAGTGAGCTTGCCGTCGATCGGCCGCCCGTCGTTGCGCTCACGGTATTCCTTGTCCGTGCCCTTGCCGAGCTTCGCGGTGTTGTCGTGGTCGTTGCTGAAGATGGTCGTGACGCCATCCTTGAACTTCTCGTCGTTCGAGAGCTGCACGATCACGTCCTTGTACACGCGGTCGTCGCCCTGGTCGTGCCACACGCACACGGCGGAGACGGTCTTCTCCGCGCCGAGGTCGAGCTGCACCCACTGTAGCCCGCCCGGCAGCTGGAGCATGCACGTGGCGTCGGGCGTCTTGTCGCCGTCCACCACATACTCGTTCTCGCCCGTCACGGCCTCCTCGGAGGTCGTAACCTTGGTGTCCTCCGTGGTGAGCTTCTTGTCGAACCCTGCCGGCACCATGATCGGCGCGCGGTATTTGCCCGGGCCGGGATCCGGCTCAAGGTTGTCGCTCTTGACCTCCTTTGGCGTGCCGCTCGAGTGCGGCGGCGGCAGAACGAACTTTATGGCGACCTTGTCTTCGGCGAACACGCAGGCCGTTGCCAGAAGCACCATCAACGCTGTAAGTTTTCTCATTGCTTGTTTCCTTTCTTTTTCTTCTTAAAAAACACTGTGGATTGTACCAAATCCCATCTCAGCAATCAACCCTCCCCGTCAAACCGAATCAAGAGGGGATTGCCTTGCGCAGATTCTCCATGCGAAGCTCGGGATGCGGCTCGTCGCCACCCCATTCGGAGGATTCAACCGTGAACGTAATGTCAAAGCGCCCGGCCGAATGCGCTCGAAGCTCCTCCGCCTTCGCTCCATGGCCCCACCATGTCGCGCGAGGTATCCTTCCGTCGGAGAACCTGAACGATGCATGCTCCCCGCCCCTGCCCATCACGTTGATATCCGCGAACGACACGTCCCGCAGTCCGAATACCGGCGTCGGGTTCCCCTCCCCGAACGGCTCCAGCGCCTTCAGTTCCTCGATAAGCCCCATCGTGAGGTCGCCAGACTCCACCCACAACTCGGGTTCGCGGAACGCAACGCCGCCACCGATCGCAACCCCCTGCTTCGCGCAGGCTGCGACAAACGCCGCCTTGAACTCCGCAAAGCACCCCTTCTTCACGCCAAACCCGCCTGCCGCCTTGTGTCCTCCGAAGCGATCAAGCAAGTCAGCACATGACTCAAGTGCGGCGTGCACGTCATATCCTTCCGGCGCGCGGACGCTCCCATGCCCCTCCACCGCCACGGCCACCGGCACGCCGCACTTCTCCATGAGCCGCGAAGCGACGATCCCGCACACGCCCGAATGCCACCTTCCCGGCTCGTCGCTATACACGCTGTCCACCACGACCGCCGCCTCAGGCGATGCCAAGTCCACCTGTTCCAGCGCAAGCTTCGCCATCCCGTCCTCAACGCTCCTTCGCTCGCTGTTGCGGACATCCACCTGCTGCGCGAGGTTGCGGGCCTCCTCGCGATCCTCGGTCATCAGGAGCCGATACGAATCCATCGCCGAAGCCATGCGGCCGGCGGCGTTGATGCGCGGGCCTATCAGGAATCCGTAATCGCGCGACGACAGGTCCACGGGATACCTCTGCGCCCGGAGAAGCAGCTCCCTCAGCCCGATCGGCGCGCATCTGAACGTGCGAAGCGAGTTGGCGGCGAGAACTCTGTTCTGCCCGAGAAGCGGAACCATGTCCACAACGGTCGCAAGCCCCGCCAGCACAAGTAACGGCGCGGCGAACTTACCGCCCGTGTAGAGTCCGAGTTCGGTTGCCCGCTGCACGAGCGCACTCGCAAGGAAGAACGCCACGCCCGCACCGCAGAGGTCTGTGGCGCCAATCCCAAATGCGGCGGCATTCTGCGCAGGGATCTTCGGGTCGATGATTGCGTCGCAATCCGGCAGGGCCCCGGACGGCAGATGGTGATCGGTGACGATCACCACGATTCCCCTCTCCCTTATCGACCGCACCTCCGCCGCCGAAGTCACGCCGCAGTCCACCGTGATAACGAGCGCAACGTCCGGATTCTCAGCAAGCATGCGCTCCACGCTCGGCGGGGTCATCCCATAGCCTTCGTCAAACCGGCTTGGCATGAAGGCATCGACGTTCCCGCCAAGCCTACGGATGGTCTTCACGAGGATGGCGCTCGCGCACACACCATCGCAATCGTAGTCGGCAAACACGACGATGCGCTGCCCCGAACGCACGAACGGCAATATCGCATCCACTGCGACGGATACGCATGGCAAGGCCGACGCAGGGGCAAGACGCTTCAGGGACGGATCGAGAAACGCCTCACGCTCAGCGCCTGACAGCCCGCGCCTTTCAAGAAGCCTCTCGACTATGACGCCCACTGCTCGCCGCTCAAGGCGCCCGTCACTTCATGTTGTCCATCGTGCCGAGCACGCATGTGGTGGTGGCCTCGGCGGCAAGCTCGCCGTTCACGTAGCCCTTCAGCGCGAACACGCCGAGCTTGGATCTCACCTTCACGTTCTCGACCACCGTGTACAGCGTCTCGCCCGGACGCACGGGACGGCGGAAGCGCACATCCTCGATCTTTGCGAGCAGGAATGCGGCGTTCCCTTCGGGCAGCAACTTGCGCGCGACTATCGCCGCGCCGGCCACCTGCGCCATCGACTCAACCAGCACCACGCCCGGCACTACAGGATATGCGGGGAAATGTCCCTCGAAGAAGAAGTTGACGGCCTTGCCGGGAATCGCCGTGTTCGCATCGGTGTAGGTGTACTTGCCGAACGCACCAGTCTCGTCCGCCGAAATCAGCTCGTCCACGAAAAGGAACGGATCTCGGTGCGGCAGAAGCTTGATGCCGGGCAGGTGAAACTCTTCCTTGAACTGGGGAAAATCCATGGCTTCGCCCTCCTGAATCACTTCGCCGCCTTGAACACCAGCACGCCGTTGTGCCCGCCAAAGCCGAGCGACGTGCTGACCGCAACGCGAACATCCTTCGCCACGCCGACGTTCGGCGTGTAGTCGAGGTCGCATTCGGGGTCGGGGTTCTCGTAGTTGATCGTGGGCGGAATGAAGCCCTCGTCTATCGCCAACGCGCAGACCGCCGCCTCGAGCGCGCCTGTCGCTCCGAGCAGGTGGCCCGTCATCGACTTAGTGGAGGAAATCTTGATCTTCCTCGCCTGCTCGTCGCCGAACACCTCCTTGAACGCCTTTGTCTCCATCACGTCGTTGAGGTGCGTGGAGGTGCCGTGCGCGTTGATGTAGTCTATCGTCGTGAAGTCATCAACGCCGGCATCCTTGAGCGCGAGCCTTATCGCCTTCACCGCACCCGCTCCGGAGGGATCCGGGGCGGTGATGTGGTACGCATCCGCCGTGGCGCCGTATCCCGCAAGCTCGCAGTACACCTTCGCTCCGCGCGCCTTGGCGTGCTCCTCCGTCTCGAGGATGAGCATCACAGCGCCTTCGCCCATCACGAATCCGTCGCGGTCGATGTTGAACGGGCGGGACGACTTCTCCGGGCAGTCGTTGAACTTCGTGGCGAGCGCGCGCATCTTCATGAACCCGCCCACCGCGAACTCGAGCACCGTGGCCTCTGTGCCGCCCGCCACCATCACATCGGCGCGCCCGGCACGCATCATGTCGAGCGCAAGCCCAAGCGCGTCCGTAGACGACGCACAGGCCGTCACGGTCGTGAGCGCGGGACCCTTAGCGCCAAGCGCCATCGAGATGTTGCCGGCTCCCTCGTTCGCGATCAGTTCTGGAATGGCAAGCGGTGAAAGCCGGTCAGGGCCACGGTCGAAGAGCGTCTTCCATGCCTCGCCGGTCGTCTGCATGCCGCCGATTCCGTTGCCGACCATCGTGCCGACGCGATCCATGTCCGGCTTGTTCTCGTCGGTGAAGCCGGCGTCCCGCCACGCCTCGACCGCCGCCGCCACCCCGTACACCGCGAATGGATCCATGTGGCGCATCGCCTTGCGGTCAACGTAACCCTTCTCGGCGAGATACGCATCGAAATCCTTGAGTTCGCCGGCCACCTGGCAGGTGCAGCGCGAGGCATCAAACTTCGTTATCCTCCCGATTCCGCACTTCCCGGCCTTGAGAGCGCTCCAGCTCGCCTCCTTGCCGTTGCCCACGGGCGTCACCATTCCGATTCCGGTTATAACCACTTTCGTCATTTCGCTTGTCTCCTTCTCATTTAGATCACAGGTGCGGCCACTGCATATACGTGCCCGCGTAGGTAAGCCCAGCCCCGAAGCCGCACAGGACGATCTTCATGCCGTCCTTCAGCTCCCCCTTGCGCACCGCCTCGTCGAGCGCGATCGGGATGGACGCCGCCGAGGTGTTGCCGGTCGTCTCGAGGTTCAGGTAGAACTTCTCGAGCGGCAGCTTCATCCTCCTGGCCACCGCCTCGATGATGCGACCGTTCGCCTGATGCGCGAACACCCTGTCAAGCGCGGACGGCGTGGTGCCGAGCTTCTCGCACAGCTGGTTCGTCACCTTCGCGAGCGCACGCACCGCGAACGCGAACACGTCATGCCCCTGCAGCTGCAGCGTCGGAATCGGGAACATACCCGGCTGCGGCTTGAGCCGCGTTCCGCCGTCGCGATAGATGAACGACGCACCCTTGCCGTCCGCCCAGAGCACCGTGTGCGCCGCAGGGCCATCACCTTCGGCCTCGCCGACCACCACCGCGCCAGCGCCGTCGCCGAACAGGATGCAGCTTCCCCGGTCGCGCCAGTCCACCACGCGCGAAAGCGTCTCCGCGCCGATCACAAGCGCCTTGCCGCCCTTGTTCACCTTCGCCCAGCAGCGCGCCTGCTCCAGAGCATACACGAACCCCGCACACGCCGCCTGCAGATCGTACGCGCCGCTCTCAGAGCATCCTAGCGCCGCCTGCACGAGACATGCCGTTGACGGGAACGTCGCGTAGTCCGGCGTGGATGTCGCCACGACAATAAGCCCAATCTCATTCGCCGGCACGCCAGCCGCCTCAAGCGCCGCCGCACCTGCCTTGGCGGCCATCGAAGACGTGCAGTCGTCCGCATCGGCTATGTGACGGGACCGGATGCCGGTGTGCGACCGGATCCACTCGTCATTCGTGTCCAGCGACTGCGATAGATCGTCGTTGGTCACTATCTTCGGCGGCAGGTAGCTCCCTGTGCCGAGTATTCGTACGGACATCCTTGCTTTTCCTCCTAAAAGAATATTGCGTATTGTACATAATCCGCGTCGTTTTCGCAAGCCCTCACTCCGCAGCGATGGACGAAAGGAGCGCCGTGCAACCCTCAAGGACGTCGTCATACGTCTCGTCGAAATTGCCCGTGTACCATGGATCGGCTATGTCTCGCGTGGATCCGGCGAACGACAGCAGCTTGCGTACCTTCACGCGATCCTCCGGATAGACGAGTCGCCTCAGGTCGGCGTCGTTGTAGGCGTCCATCCCCACAAGCAGGTCGTACCCATGCGCGGTGGCGGCGTCAAGCAGCCATGCCGCCCGCCGAGAGAAGGGAACGCCCTTCTCCGTCAGCTTGGCGCGCGTGCCTCGGTGGATGTCGTTGCCGAGCTCATCCGTATGGAGCGCCGCCGACGCGACCTCGATGTAATTGCGTCCGGCGCGACGCACCAGCTCCTTCATCACGAACTCCGCCATCGGCGAGCGGCATATGTTGCCGTGGCAGACGAAAAGTATCCTGGTCCCCATACGTTGGAGGGATCGTAGACGCAACCTGCACTATGCCGGCGGGAACGTGCCCGAGGCCACCTCTTCCACGTAGCTCGCAAACGCACGCTTCGCCTCGTCCGCGAGATGCGCATACTGCTTCACGAACGATGGCACATGCCCCTCGTTGAGCCCCAGGAGATCGTGCATCACAAGCCACTGTGCATCGCACACCGGCCCCGCGCCTATGCCTATCGTGGGGATCGCAAGCGCCGCCGTGACCTCGGCGGCAAGTTCGGAGGGGACGCACTCAAGCGTCACCGCGAACGCCCCGGCCTCCTGCACCGCCTTCGCGTCGGCAAGCACCTTGTCCGCCTCCTCGCGCGTCTTGCCCTGCTTCTTGAATCCGCCGTACGCATTCACGCTCTGTGGCATCATGCCGACATGCGCAAGCACGGGTATCCCGGAATCCGTCATGCGGCGGATCAGCCCGCACACCGTCGCTCCGCCCTCAAGCTTCACCGCGTCCGCACCCGCCTTGAGGCATGCGACGGCATTCGCCATCGCAAGGTCGTCGCCGCACTGGTACGACCCGAACGGCATATCCGCAACGACAAGCGCATCCTTCACCGAACGCGCCACGGCGGCGAGAGCGGAAAGCGTATCCTCCATCCTGACAGGCAGGGTGGTGGCATAGCCCAGCATCGTCATCCCCAGGGAGTCGCCCACGAGTATGCAAGGCACGCCCGCTTCGTCCGCAAGGCGGGCGAAACAGGCATCGTAGGCCGTGCAGCAGCCAAGTTTCTGGCTGCCCTTTGCGGCCCTGAATGTCGCAACAGTCCATCTCTTCATGTCGACGCTCCTCCCATGGAAAAGAAAAAAGCCGGCGGCGCCCTACTCTCGCACGGGCGGGTCCCGCACTACCCTCGGCGAAGAGGCCCTTGACTTCCGTGTTCGGAATGGGAACGGGTATGACAGCCTCTCTCTGGCCACCGGCAAAAACCGGAAAGCTGGAAAGCTAAAGGGAACCGCAACGCGACGGGATGCGATGGTCTCACCCTTAGTGAAGTGAAAAAAGCTAAGCCGCACGCCTGATTAGTACCGCTCGGCTCAACGCATCGCTGCGCTTGCACTTGCGGCCTATC
>JAEEGH010029950.1_pt1 | contig 10608 bp, 12 predicted proteins | sample 9134181 | NCBI WGS metagenome assembly JAEEGH01 (sample SAMN16246544, study PRJNA631951) | gut metagenome | biome: gut microbiome; feature: rumen; material: DP-attached | host: Bos | place: Iran: Karaj | collected 2018-10 | reverse complement strand
TGTGCATCGGTACCTGCATAAGATTTCCATGCCCTGCGCGCAGGCCATTAAAGTGGCCTCATGCCATAACTTGGTTCATATTATGATCATTAATCCCCGAAGCATACTCCAAGCATCTTGGCTTCCTGAATAATGCTGGCATCCGGAGAAACATATTTAAGTTTGCCTGCAATATCTGAAAGAGGAACCTTGACGATTTCTCTGTTCTTGTAAGCAACCATATATCCATATTCCTTGTTGAGAATAAGCTGACCAGCCTCAGCACCAAGACGTGAAGCAAACACTCTGTCGTATGGATCAGGTGCTCCACCTCTCTGCATATGTCCGGGCACAGTGACACGAACCTCATGTCCTGTCTTATTCTGTATCTTCTCAGCTATTTCATAAGAAACAGAAGGGTACTTATAATCTGCCATCTTCTCCTTGTACTCTTTCTTGGAGAGCTTGGCATCCTTCTTGGATATCGCACCCTCAGCCACAGCAATTATAGTAAATCGGCTGCCTCTCTTGTCTCTTGCCTCTATAGCCTCGCAAATCTTGTCAATATCATAAGGGATCTCAGGAATCAGGATAACGTCGGCACCTCCCGCAAGTCCTGCGTTAAGTGTCAGCCATCCAACCTTGTGTCCCATTACTTCTATAATAAATACACGGCCGTGAGAATCAGCAGTGGTATGGATGTTGTCAATAACATTGGTCGCAACATCTACTGCACTCTGGAAACCAAAGGTCATATCGGTTCCCCAGAGATCATTGTCAATTGTCTTTGGAAGAGAAACCACATTGAGGCCCTCCTCGCTGAGAAGGTTGGCCGTCTTCTGGGAACCGTTGCCCCCAAGAACCACCAGGCAGTCAAGCTGCAGCTTGTGATAGTTCTGCTTCATTGCCTCAACCTTGTCAAGTCCGTTCTCGTCAGGCTCCCTTATGGTCTTAAAGGGAGTTCTTGAACTTCCCAGTATCGTTCCGCCCTTGGTCAGGATCCCGGAAAAATCCTTGGATGTGAGCATGCGGAAATCACTGTAGATCAGGCCTCTGTAGCCATTTTTAAATCCGTAGAATTCCACTTCCTCACCGCTGTGCGCAATACACTTTACAACGCCGCGCATTGCTGCATTCAAAGCCTGACAGTCACCACCACTAGTCAACATACCAATTCTCATCATGTGAAAAGGCCTCCTTTGAATTATCCATTTTGTAGACGCACACTACTAGTAATTATAACATAAAAACTTCTTATGCCAAGTAATCCTGTTGACGCGGCTGCACGGAATAAGTATAATTAAAAACGCTTTGGAGTTGTACCCAAGTGGCTGAAGGGTCCGGATTCGAAATCCGGTAGGTCGGCTCGTCCGGCGCAGGGGTTCAAATCCCCTCAACTCCGCGAATTTAAAAAGCTATCCGGCCAGAAAACCGGGTAGCTTTTTCTAATCTCTGATATTGTGTTTTTCTTTAGAGCCCGCACTGTTTATAGAATCTTGTGATCCTTCTTTTTGCCTGTTTTTTATCCACAAGGTCCATGTCGATGGTCTTGGATATCATGCCGCAGTACATCTTAAAGGCCTCGTTGGCAGCCAGGACACGCATGTACTTAAACTCCTCATGTTTTCCTTTTCCCACATAATCCTGCAGTCCCCTGATAATGGTAGTAACTGCCTGTACCTCTGCGCTGGTAACGCTGTTATTATCCTCATCCTGATCGTCAAGCGTTTCGTCTATATAACTTATGCATGCGGAAAAGACATCCTCGAGATATTCATGTGAATACATATCAAAATACTTCTCCAGGTAGCGGTTGACCTGTTCCTTGCGGCCAAGGGATCTGTCAACCCTGGGACTCTCAACATTCGTGATATATTTATCTGCATCAAAAAATAAACCCATTTGTAGCCTCCAAAATATCATAATGTCGCAAGCGACCACATTAAGTTTCTCACAAAAGAGGTAAAAACTTCCATATGGTGTTTCATAATGAAACATCTTTTTGAAGAACAGCATTGATTAAAATTCAGCATATATTATATCCTAAAAATAGTAACACATTACATGAAAGTGGAGAACTACCAAATATGACGACAGGATTTGGAGATACCCTTCGAGGTCTGCGCACCAATCAGAATCTTTCCCAGCAGCAGCTTGCAGACAGGCTTTTTGTAAACAGGTCAAGTGTTGCCAATTGGGAAAGCGGAAGACGTATTCCTGATCTTGTACTGCTGTCCCGTATCGCCAGGGTCTTCAATGTGGACATATCGGCCCTGACCGGCGCCCCGGACAGTGAGACCGCACCCGCTGAAGTCATTATTGTTGACGACGAGACCATACTGCTCTCAGGTGTTATCCCAATACTGTCGGAGATCATGCCACTGGCCACCATAACAGGCTTTTCCAAGCCCTCCGAGGCCTTAGACTACGCCAGAATGAACAAAATCTCCATCGCTTTTCTGGACATCGAGCTTGGTAAAGTCAGCGGTCTTGAACTGTGCAATAAATTGATGGAGATAAATCCCCAGACAAACGTGATCTTTCTGACAAGTTACCAGGATTATGCATTTGATGCATGGAACACAGCCGCCAGCGGCTTTCTGTTGAAGCCTCTTCACAGAGAAGATGTTCTGGTCCAGCTAAAAAAACTCAGGTATCCAATCCTGGGGACGATAGGAGAATTGCCTTGATAACAGGTATAGATATTGCAAATTTCTGTATAGCATCCACAGGGATGACCATTTCCATAATGGGTCTTTTTCTTGCGCTGCGCATTCAGTTCATGGAAACATGGCTGAAACGATTTTTCATCATAGTGTTCTCGATCATGTCCTTATATGTATTATCTGATTTCATTTCACAGATTTCCCTTACCATGCTCGGAAGCAGCTACACTTCTCTATCCAGAGCTGCGGTTTTCCTGGAATCATTCTTTTCCTCATTACTGATGCCGATACTAACCGCATGCATTATCCATGTCAGCGGGCAAAAATTAAACTGTGCTTTCTTATATCAGAATCTTGGGTTATGGATAACATACTTCATCCTTCTTGTATGTACTCAGTTCACCAGGTACTTTTACTTCCTGACCCCTGACAACGTATACCACCGGGGTCCACTGTATCCGATACTTCTGATCCCGCCTGTTTTAATGTCAGTATACAATCTCATCGGAGTTTACAGGCGAAGGAATCTGCTCTCAGAATATGAGATGACTTCATTCCTTCTTTACCTTCTGATACCTATGATCTCCATGGTCCTGCAGATGATCTCCTATGGACTTCTTCTGATCGTGCTTGGTACCACTATTGCCGGCATGATCATGTTCCGGCGAATAATGGATTACCAGGTCTCCAAGCACATTAAGCAGAATCAGGAACTGCTTGCCCAGCAGCTGACCATCAGGACCCTTCAGATGCGCCCACACTTTATTTACAACACACTGTCGAACATCTACTACCTGTGCGATCAGAACCCCAAAAAGGCCCAGCAGGCAGTGGATGATTTCACAAGATATCTTCGAAAGAACTTTACTGCCATGACCATGCAGGAACCGATCCCCTTCGAGGAGGAACTTGAGCACGCAAGAGCATATCTGGCAGTGGTAAAGGTGCGGTTTGAGGATCTTCTTTTTGTGGAATACGACACAGAGTTCACCTCCTTTAAGCTTCCTCCACTGACCCTTGAGCCCATAGTTGAAAACTCCGTAAAGCACGGCCTGGACCCCGATTCATCACCTCTCCATATCCTTGTCAGTACCAGAAAGCTGGACAGAAAGGTTGTTCTGACGGTGGAAGACACAGGAACAGGATTCGATGCCGAAGATACGGAAAAGAAAAAGACCGATGGGAAAAACAGTGATCCCCACATCGGTCTTGAAAATGTAAAGACACGTCTGGCTGAGATGTGTCATGGCACTCTTGAGATCAGTCCCCGGGAAAACGGCGGCACAATAGTCACCATCACCGTTCCACTGACTCTGAATAAGCACTTTTGATGTCCCTGACAAATTTTGCAACATGCTCGGGTGCATCTTTCCCATACTGCCCTATGATCCTGACTATGGCAGATCCCATGATGGCGCCGTCTGCAATATTTGCCATCTCTGCTGCCTGCGCCGGCGTAGATATCCCAAAGCCTATGGCGCAGGGCACCTTGGAATTCTCTCTTCCCCTGTCAACCAGGTCTTTTACATAGCTTCCTATACTGCTCCTCTCACCGGTAACTCCCAGGGATGAGACAATATAAATGAAGCCCTTGGCATTTTCAGCGATCCTGGCGATCCGCTCCTCGGAAGTGGGAGCCACCATGGATATGAAATCTATGCCATGATCTTCAGCAGATTTCTCAAACTCACCCTTCTCCTCAAAGGGAACATCCGGAAGTATTATCCCGTCCATTCCAATTTCAGCACATCTGGAAAAAAACCTGTCCATGCCGTAGGAAAAGACAACGTTGGCATAGGTCATGAACACCATTGGCACTGAGACATCGCTCCGTATATGGCTCACCATCTCGAAGATGTCGTCAGTTGTTATGTGGTTGCTAAGAGCCCGTATGTTGGCTCCCTGTATCACCGGTCCCTCTGCCGTGGGATCGGAAAAAGGGATTCCCAGTTCTATAAGGTCTGCTCCGTTTTTCTCCAGCTCTTTTACGATCTTCTCCGTGGTCGAAAGGTCAGGGTCACCACAGGTTATGAAGGGAATAAACGCCTTCTTATTCTTAAAAGCCTCTGCTATCTTACTCATGGATATCCTCCCCTCTGTAGCGCGCGATCATGGCGCAGTCCTTGTCTCCCCTTCCGGAAATCGTCACTACGATAATATCGTCCTTACTCATAGTGGGTGCCAGCTTTACAGCATAGGAAACTGCATGAGCACTCTCAACAGCGGGGATTATGCCCTCTGTGCGCGACAGGTACTCGAAAGCTTCCACGGCTTCTTCATCGGTGACAGGCACATATTCAGCCCTGCCGCTGTCATGAAGATATGCGTGCTCAGGCCCTATTCCCGGATAGTCAAGTCCTGCGGAGATTGAATAAACAGGGGCTATCTGTCCGTACTCATCCTGGCAGAAATAGGACTTCATGCCGTGGAAAATGCCAAGCTTGCCGGTATTGACCGTGGCTGCGGTCTCAAAGGTGTCAATGCCCCTTCCCGCTGCCTCGCAGCCGATGAGTCTGACCTGCTTGTCATCGATGAAATTATAGAAGCTTCCCATGGCGTTACTTCCGCCTCCCACGCAGGCGATGACCGCACTGGGGAGTCTGCCTTCCTTCTCAAGGATCTGCTCTTTTATCTCTTTGGAGATCACCGACTGGAAGTCCCTGACGATGGTCGGGAAGGGATGCGGTCCCATAACTGAGCCAAGGCAGTAATGAGTGTCATCGATCCTCTTGGTCCACTCCCTCATGCACTCGGATACTGCATCCTTAAGTGTGGCTGTTCCGGTGGTCACCGGGATAACGTCTGCTCCAAGGAGCTTCATCCTGTATACGTTGAGGGCCTGTCTCTCGGTGTCCTCCTTACCCATGAACACCACGCATTCCATTCCCAGAAGAGCTGCCGCCGTAGCTGTGGCCACGCCGTGCTGTCCGGCTCCGGTCTCGGCTATGAGCCTGGTCTTTCCCATCTTTTTGGCCAGAAGTGCCTGTCCCAGAACGTTGTTTATCTTGTGGGATCCGGTGTGATTTAAATCCTCTCTCTTCAGATAGATCCTGGCGCCTCCCAGGTCTTTGGTCATCTTTTCTGCGTAGTATAGTCTGGAGGGTCTTCCGGCATAGTCGTTTAAGAGTTCCGTAAGCTCCCTGTTAAATTCCGGATCGTTTTTGAAGTGCTCGTAGGCCTTCTCCAGCTCGATCACGGCGTTCATCAGGGTCTCGGGGATATACTGTCCGCCGTGGATCCCGAATCTTCCGTTTTTATGCTCATTGCCATTTTCTTCTCTTGCGTTATTTACAAAGTTTTCCATCTTCCTCATATCCTTTTTACCATCTGTTTCGATACCGCTGCTGACATCGACTCCGAAGGGTTTCAGCTGCCTTATCGCTTCCCTGACGCTGTCAGGATCAAGCCCTCCCGCCAGGAAATACTCCCTCTTAAATCCTTCAAGCAGCTTCCAGTTGAATTTCTGCCCTTCTCCTTTTCCCGCATCCAGCAGTATCATGTCAGCAAAAGACTCATTTGCTGCCTTAAGGCTCTCTTCATCGTGTATCTGAAAGGCTTTTATCACAGGGATCCCTCTGTTTCTGAGCCTTTCTACATATTTTTCATCTTCGTCTCCGTGGAGCTGCGCCACATCGATTATTCCCTCATCGAAGAGTTCACTAACGAAGGATTCCTGCGCATCCACAAAAACTCCTACCGCCTTTATACCCGGCTTAAGTCTGGCTTTCAGCTCTTTTGCCCTGTCCATGGTGAGATTTCTTTTGCTCTTCTTCCAGAAGACAAAGCCGATATAGTCCGGCATAAGCTCATTGGCTTTTTCAATGTCTTTTTCCGACATCATCCCGCACAGTTTGATCCTGGTCATTAAAGCTCTCCTTTTAGCTCCTTAAGCCTTGCCTTCTTGTCCTTTGCTCTCATCAGCGTCTCTCCGACAAGCACCGCGTCCACCCCGGCCTTTCTTAAAAGCTCTACGTCCTGTGCCGAGCTGATGCCGCTTTCGGAGACGAAGATCACATCTTCCGGGACCATATCCCGAAGTCTCCTGCTGTTTGAGGTGTCCACTGAAAAGTCCTTCAGGTTTCTGTTGTTGACGCCCACTATCCTTGCACCTGCCTTCAGGGCTATGGCTATCTCTTTTTCATCGTGGGCTTCCACAAGGGCGCTGATGCCAAGTTCATCACAGATGCCGATATACCCGGATATCTGCGACGGGGTCAGTATGGAGCATATCAAAAGAACTGCTGCCGCCCCCAAAGTCCTGGCCTCATATATCATGTACTCATCCACCGTGAAGTCCTTGCGGATGCAGGGGATCTTTACTGCCCCGGCTATCTGTCGCAGGTATTCATCACTTCCAAGAAACCACCCGGGCTCTGTGAGCACGGATATGCAATCGGCACCGGCATCTTCGTACTGCCCGGCGATAGTAAGATAATCGAATTCTTCTGCTATGATGCCCTTTGACGGAGATGCTTTCTTGCACTCACAGATAAATGCCATGTCGTTTTTGGAGAGTGCCTTTTCAAATTCAAAATTCATTTTTGGAAGTGCCAGTGCCCTGCTTTTTATTTCTTCGGCAGACACTTTTGTTTTGGCCTCTGCCACTCTTTCTTTTGCATGGTCAGAGAGCTTTGTAAGTATATCCATGGCGGCTCCTTCTGATCACCTGTTGCTGACTTCGATGAACTTCTCCAGAGTTTCAAGGGCTTTGCCGGAATCGATCAGCTCTGCTGCCATATCAACACCCTTCTTAAAACTCTCGGCTTTTCCTCCTATATAGAGAGAAGCACCTGCATTCAAAAGAACCGCATCCCTCTTTGGTCCCTTCTCGCCGTTTAAGATCGCTCTGGTGATCGCAGCGTTTTCTTCCGGAGTTCCGCCCCTTAGCTCATCCTTGGTACACTTTTTAAAGCCGAAGTCCTCTGGTTCTATCACATAGCTCTTGTACCATCCGTCGTTGATCTCACAGATCCTGGTTGGAGCGCTCATGGAGATCTCATCCAGCTTGTCCATGCCGTATACCACCATTCCTCTCTTTACACCGAGGTTTACAAGAACCTGTGCCAGAGGCTCAACCAGGTACTCGTCATAAACTCCCAGAAGCTGCATGGAAGGCATTGCGGGATTTGTCAGCGGTCCGAGAATATTGAACACCGTCCGAAAGCCCAGTTCTTTCCTGATAGGCCCAACGTACTTCATTGAAGTGTGATACTTCTGTGCAAAGAAGAAGCACATTCCGACTTCCTTCAGAAGCTCCACGCATTTGTCGGGATCCTGCTGGATATTCACGCCCAGGGCCTCCAGGCAGTCTGCAGTTCCGCAGAGGGAAGAAGCCGCCCTGTTTCCGTGCTTGGCGACCTTCATGCCGCCGGATGCTGCCACCAGGGCAGAAGTTGTGGAGATGTTAAAGCTTCCGGCCTTGTCTCCGCCCGTTCCCACGATCTCGAATACATCCATTCCTGTCTCAACCCTTGTGGCATGCTCTCTCATGGCCGCTGCACATCCGGCTATCTCATCGGTGGTCTCTGCCTTGGCACTCTTTGTGGAAAGAGCAGATAAAAACGCTGCATTCTGGGTGGGCGAGCTCTCGCCGTTCATGATCTCATTCATGACTGTGTAGGCCTCATCATATGTAAGGTCCTCTTTGTTTACGATTTTTTCGATTGCCTCTCTTATCATCTTTGCGCCTCCTTTGATCTGCTCTATCAGGGAGTTGTCTCTGGCCCGCTGCTTTCGGGTAATAAAAAATCCCTGATAGAAATACAATGATTTCTATCAAGGACGAATTGGTTTTAAAAACACACTCCGCGGTGCCACCTTGAATTCACGGTCTGACCCGTGCTCTTTGGAGGATACCTTCATATCCCCGGCAAATAACGCCTGCCCTGCGTTGCAGGATACTCAGCCACCGGTACGGCCTTTCGCTGCACCCTCTGCGGTCCATTTGACAATCTGTTTCACGTCCGGCTCCCACCTGCCCGGGCTCTCTGTGCTGGCATTATTGCCTTTATCTCCGCTTCATCGGTTTAAACTATTAAGTTGTTAAAATATTATACTCAGCCGCGCTGTCTGTCAACAGTTTTTTATCACTGAAGCGTCCAGTTGCACTCTGTACAGACTCCGCGTCCGCCGGAATACATCTTGAAGACAGTCTTTCTCTTGCACTTGCCGTTACACATATGCTTCTCATAGGACTCACTCTTGTCCTGACTGTTGGTGACACTGTTATTCGCCGATGCGATAAAACCGCCGTTTACCTTCTCAAGCTCTTCAAGGCTAAGCATATCGTTCATATTCTCGCTCATTATTTTTCTCCTTTTGACAAAGATATTATCGATTTATATTTATTTATACGAATATCTGTCTCCAATGGCAGGGGTCTTTTTTCTTTTTTAAAAAGAATACTTAAGGACCATTTCGCTGAGGCTCCTGTAAGTTCCTCTGGGCACAGAAAACTCCCGGCCGTCCTCCATTACCAGGCTGTCCCTGGTGATCTTGAGGACTCTCTTTAGGTTTATTATGCACTTTACTCCCAGCACGTAGAAGTAGGGCTCCTTCAGTTCTTCGGAAAGGGCTATCATGGTGCTCCTTATGAGAAAGCTCTTTTCCTGTATCACTATCCTCTTGTAGTGGTCCTCCGATTCGATGTAGATGATGTCATCAGCTGCCACCCTGTGTATCTCGCCGCTCTCCCTGAAAGTAAGGTAGTGGATCTCCGCCGGCTCCCTGCACACACGGTCCATGGCCTCGAAGAAATCCTCCTCAAAGATGGGCTTTTCAAGGTAATGAACTGCCTGTATCCTGAAAGCCTCCTTGTAAAATGCATTTGATGAAGTCATGAAGATTATGTTTGCATCTTCGTTGCAGGCCTTTATGCTTCTGGCAAGCTCGATCCCGTTTATCCTGTCGATATATATGTCCAAAAGAAAAATGTCGTAGACTTTCTTCTCCAATGCATCCAGAAGATCCATCGAAGTGTAAAAGACATCTGCCTCGTATTCCATTTCATCGTGACATGCGGCATATTTCTTTAAAAGCTCTGCCGCTTCTGCAGCAGAGCTCCTCTCGTCGTCACATATTGCGATCCTGTACATAAAACTCAATCCCCTAAAGTCAATACTCTGTCCGATACTCTTCTTAAAAAATATCCCCAAAAGCTTACAAGCTCTTTTACATCTGGTGTCTCACGACCTTGTACTCGTCGTTGTCCTGATAGTAGGGGCACTCATTCTTGCCGCCGCTCATGACTCTGTAGTAGTCGTCCTCATCCATGTTGACCATGCATGTGTAGCACTCCCAGTCGTCGTCATATGCATAGTTGGCACAGCTGTCACAGATCATACAAAGTCCTCTCTCATGGGGTTAAAGATATCCAGGAGCTTGCCTGCTTCCAGGCAGGTGCAGCCGTGGATCACATCATTCATCTTGAGCATGGTATCACCGGCCTCCACGATCTTTTTTACCCCGTCTATTTCAAATTCAAATTTACCGCTTACCACATAGGTTATCTGGGTGTGGGGATGGTGATGAAGGGCTCCCACTGCGCCCTTTTCAAAGGTGTTCTCAACGCACATAAGGTCCTTGTTGTAGGCAAGAACGCGTCTTACCACGCCGTTTCCCTGATCCTGGGGTTCAACATCCTTATAAAATACCCATCTCTCATCTAACATCTCTTAGCCCTCCTATATATCAAAAGTTCATCGCTTCCAGATACTCTTCATCAAAGCTGTCTCTTTCCGCCAGCTCTATTACCCGGGCGCTGTCGCAGATAAGCTCAAGCTCGTGCTCCGCGTCGGTTTCGCTGTCCCATCCCGCCAGCACTGCTGCTGTATACTTGGCGGCTCCCTTAAGGGAGGTGTTGCCCACACAGGTTATCTTACCATCAAATGACTCAGGAAACATCTTAAGATTTGCTATCTTCCCGGGGTCAATGCTGCTTCCAAAGCCTCCTGCTATATAGACC
>JAEEGH010029948.1_pt1 | contig 10609 bp, 7 predicted proteins | sample 9134181 | NCBI WGS metagenome assembly JAEEGH01 (sample SAMN16246544, study PRJNA631951) | gut metagenome | biome: gut microbiome; feature: rumen; material: DP-attached | host: Bos | place: Iran: Karaj | collected 2018-10 | reverse complement strand
CCTGATTTTCTTCACGCTCCAAAAATGAGGCCGGAATGGGGCTGCGCAGCTTAAACCCGACCTCACTGGAGCAGCGTATAAAAATGGAGTGACTTTTTCCGTTAAAAGCGCCGCACCGCAAAACTTGTGCAAACCGAAGGCAGAGCCAAGCTTGCTTGAGCTATGTTGAGGTGCAGCCAAGTTTATGCAAAGTGAGCGAAGCGACCGTCTTGCGGCGCTTAGGAAAAAGGTGCTACATTTTAGCTGCGGAAGTGCAGTCGGAGTGCTTTCTTTGATTCGTTTCTTTTGCACAAGCAAAAGAAATGAATAAAGAATAATTTGTTGAATTGTGAAAAAGTCTTTACCTTTGTTTCCAAAATAAAGACAGATTATTAACCATTTATTTTATTAAAAATGAAAAAGCTATTATTGACTTTAGCCCTCGTGGCTGTGAGTGGTATGGCGATGGCACAGCAGGCACTGTTCAGCAGAGCAGCTGTGAAATCTCCTGAGATCAATGCTGATGGTACAGTGACCTTCCGTCTGTCTGCACCAAAGGCTGTGACTGTTCGCCTCACTGGCGACTTCCTGGAGGCTCCAGGTAATGTGGAAATGAAGGAAGACTCTGCTGGTATCTGGAGTTATACTACTCCTAACAAGCTGGAGCCTGAGCTCTACTCTTACAACTTCATCGTGAATGGCATGCGCTATCTGGATCCATCAAACATCTACATGAACCGTGACGTGGCTACTTGGACCAACATCTTCATCATCAAGGGTGAGAAGGGTAGCAAGGGCGACCTCTACAGCGTGAATGCAGTGCCTCATGGCAACGTGGCAAAGGTTTGGTACGATAGCCCAACACTGAAGCTGACTCGTCGTATGACCGTTTACACTCCTGCTGGCTATGAGAAGGGTAAGAACTATCCTGTGCTCTATCTGCTGCATGGTGCTGGTGGTGACGAGAACGCATGGAGCGAGCTGGGACGTGCTGCTCAGATCCTCGACAACCTGATTGCTACTGGCAAGGCTAAGCCTATGCTCGTGGTGATGACCAACGGTAATCCTAATACCGCTGCTGCTCCTGGTGAGTGGGACTTCGGTATGTATCAGCCAGCTATGGGTGGTGGTGGCGTACAGCTTCCACAGGCAGCTGCTTCAATGGATGCCAGCTTCATGGATGTAGTGAACTACATCGAGAAGAACTACAAGGTGGCTAAGGGTAAGGCCAACCGTGCTATCTGTGGTCTGTCTATGGGTGGTGGCCACTCATTCCAGATCTCTAAGCGCTATCCAGACACCTTCAACTATGTAGGTCTGTTCTCTGCTGCTATTGGCGTAGGTGGTGGTGGCAACAACCAAACTCCACTGCTGGAGCGTATGAACAACGATGCTGAGTTCAATCAGCAGATGGCTACCTTGTTCAGCAAGAAGCCAGCCCTCTACTGGATCGCTATTGGTAAGACCGACTTCCTGTATGAGAGCAACAAGGCACTGCGTCAGTACCTCGATGCTAAGGGCTATCCTTACGAGTATCGTGAGACTGATGGTGGGCACATCTGGCGCAACTGGCGTATTTACTTGTCTGAATTTGCTCAGAAGATTTTCAAGTAAATAAAGGTTTGCAGTAAAAAAATAGGGCGCATCTGTTTGGGTGCGCCTTTTTTTGTTTATATTTGCAAGAAAGAAACTTTAAAATCTGAAATCATGGAAGAATATATCCCAAAACCTATCGACCTGAGCGACGTATCGCTGACAGACGACTTGATTGAACTGCGTGAAGCCATTGCTGAGAATGCTCATGAAATCTGGGCAGAGAACCGTAGGCTGGAAGGATGGACCTATGGTCCTGTGCGTGATGACAAGAAGAAGCAGACGCCTGATATGGTGCCCTACAAAGACCTGTCGGATGGCGAGAAGGAGTACGACCGTGCCACTGCCATGCGTTCCATCAAATTGCTGAAGAAGCTGGGTTACGATTTGGTGAAGGTTCAGGAGACTGCACTCTATAAAGAGATGATCGAGCGCATCCGCAACAGCAAGGAAGAGTATCACTGCAGCAATTGTGGTGGCTTCATCTTCAAGCATCAAGTATTCTGCGAGCACTGCGGACATAAGATTGAAAAGAGCGATTGGGAGGATTGATGAATGTTTGACGACATCCTCGCCTACATCCTGCCTGCCATATCAGTAGGCACTGTACTTGGGGCTGTATTTACAGTGGTGCTGACATTCTTTATCTTGTCGTTGCCACTGCGATTGCTTATCGTCTATTCCAATAATTATAAGGTAGCCATCTTTTGCAGAAAGTTGGCCGATTGGCTGTTGCTGTTCATCCTCGCGGTGGTGGTGCTACAGTCGCTCTCTGCTTCTATCCAGGCATCCTTGTATCTCCTTTCCGATGAAAATGTATTCATAGGTATGATGGAACGTGTCATCGCAGCGCTGATGACCCTGCCACCATTCTACCTGATTGTGAAGCACATGGTCAACAAGGTAGAGTTTTATGAGGCAAAGCATCAGAAATACCTGGAATACTTCATTCTCTATCTGCGCAGCTTCAAGGACGACAAGAAAACCAAGTCGGAGAAGAAGCTGATGAAAGCCTTGAAGCGCCTCTATTACCCTTTTGCCATAGGCAGACCCAACGAGTTCATGCCTCAGCAAGGTGCCAAGCGCATCTATGTGGGAGAGGACTGGAGGCAGGTGGTGATAGAGCTTCAGAAGAAGGCCCCGCTGATTCTGCAACGGGTGAATACCAGCGAGAACTTCCTTTGGGAATTCGACCAGTGTGTACAGGGTGGACATCTGCCAAAGGTACTTTTCTGGGTGGCTGATTACCTGGAATATGCACAGTTCCGTGAGCTTATAGCCAGCAAGTATGGGCTCGTTTTCCCTGAGTTGGATGCCCGCATGAAGTGTGAGCAGGTGTTCTATTACCTGCCTGATGGCAGTTTCCGCATCTATGCCTTGAAAGATGATCAGGCCTACCATGATCTGGCGAAGAGTTACCTCAAGGACCATCCCATGCACAAGGAGCAATACAAGGATTACCTCTACGGACGCAGTTGGTGGAAACAAATAGAGTTGGCCATCCGACCTGTGTACGACAAGCACATCATGCCAGGTGTGAACCGTTGGAGCTGGATAGGCTTTCTCTGTGCCGATTTCTATCTGATTTGCCAACCCATCAAGTGGCGCATCCTCTGGTATGGCATACTGATGACCATGCCTTTACTGTGCATTCACGCCAATGTCAGTTGGTGGTACATGAGCATCATGTATGGACTTCTTTCTTTGGTGATGGGAAAGAACGGCCGCACCCTGGTATGGGTATCGCAGAAGTGGGAGAGTGTGGCACTTTTCAACAAGAGTGTGCACAGTCGCAATATCCTTGTCGTAATCCTAGGCATTGGCAGAGTCCTCATAGGTATGGGCATCTGGTTCTTCCTGCTGTTCAACCCCTTCGGATGGGACATTCCGCACTTCCCGTTCGCCTTCTGGTAATCCCAGCCTATTGCTGCTTCTGCTTGATGATCAGTGGCAGGCATCGCACCATGATGCGGTCCAAATCCTTTGAGTATTCCGACAGATCCTCATACGGACGAATGTCCTGATGGATGAACAGCAGACGGCACAGTTTGCGTATAGACTCATCCGTTTCCATGTGTTCCAGAGTCTTGTCGTCAGGCTTGCGGAACCCTAAGAGCAACTTCTCCATGCTCCAGCGGTTGTGCTCCACCTGAGCGATGGTGTTCACCTCATCCTCTGTCAGAGTCTCTGGACACCTGTTCTCGTCATACCCCAGCGCACGCAGCTTAGGACCTATGGAGTAGCTGTTATAGTAATTGCTCCACTGCAAGGCCACAGGCAATTGTATCCAGAGGTCGTGCATCGTCTTCTCGTCAGGCAGCTCCGTAGGCGTGGCATTGTGCTTGAAGAAATAGTCGTAGATATAGTTGATGGTCTGCGCCACCTGTATCTCGCGACTGTTCAGGTCGAAGTAGTTGTCCATCATGCCAAATGGGAACAGATGGCTGAACTTCGACACCTTGTCCTCCTTCCACTCGCAGTTCAGCATGCTCAGCAGGGCAGCGGATGACTGTTGTTGCAGCAGGATAGGGATGTTGCGTTCATACACCACGTCAGGCAGGTAGAGCCCCACGTCCATGTTCAGCCTAGGCTTCTTCAGGCAGACGGCTATCGTCAGCAGCTGACCCTCGTCACAGGCCCACTGAGCCAACAGTTGCTGTATGGCTACCGATTCTGCCCTGGCCTTGATAAACTCAAAATGAATATCCAGAAAGTCGGCATCCTTCCCTTTGAACAGGGTAGGAGGCAATACCTGTTCCTCCCCCGTGCCACTCTCATAGTCGCGGTAGGTCGATGACATGATCTGGAACAGATGGCGATAGCGGTTCTTGAAGATATCCATTTCCCTGTCCGCATGGATGTCGATAAAAGTGATACGCGTCTTCAGTTCCTTGTTCTTGAAGTAGTTGGGGAAGTGCATCAGATGGGCAGCTTCCGTGCCCAGCGCCACCCCTAAGCGGCTCATGCCGAGGATGGCCAGATGCACGTATTTCTGACAGTCGGGCCCCATCTGCTCCCTGTCCAGAGGCGGATACTCCGTCTTGCTGTAGCCATCGGTATAGAAGCGGCTGATGAGCACCTTCTTCGCCCAACCCTCGTAGAAGTTGAACGGGCGGAACTCGATGTACTTGCGCCACTCCTCAGCCAAGTCAGTCACCTGGAACACAGAGAACGTGTTATGGTAAGCAAAGAAGACGGTAAACGGAATGATGGGGCAGTCCTTCGCCCGCTTATGAATCTCCACGATCTTCTTCAGACAGTCTATGTTCATCGAGTCATGATCCACCTCATCACGATTACCTATCACGAACACCTCACGAGCCTTCGTCGTACAGAGTCGCTGCAGGTCCTCCTCCGAGTCACGACGGGCGTTCGCCATCAGCACGCGCCCCTCCTGCTTCTTAGGCAGATTACGGTCTATGTAACCCTTCACCGTCTGGGCAGGCTCCGTGGTCTGCACCAAGATGTGGCAACCTTTATAGCGAGGGTCGCGACAGATCTGGGCAATCAGTGAAGGCACCATCTCGTCGAACCCGATGATCACCACGTGATCCTTCAACTTATAAGAAATACCACCTTCCTTGAAATTCTCCACATGGCGTTGCAACATGTTTGATATCACGGAGATAAGGCAGCCACCAAAGAGGATGGTACCTATCAAGGCCAAGATCTGAGCCACCAAGTGATGGTCGGCCGAGACATAATCCACAGCCCCTGGATCGATGAGCAACTGGAACAGGCGCTGATGCCACGTCAGGCCACTCAGGTCGTTATACGTAGCCCCCGAGATGAAGAAGAAATGCATCAGCCATCCGATGATGAAAACCAGCACAATGGCAGCCACCAGCCAAGCCAACTGTTTCCAGCCTTGAGCAGCAAAAGTGCGGTCGAAAAGTATGCGGAATCTCTGTATAATGTTTCTCATGATATCACATATAATAAATTAGGTATATTCACAAATCTGTGCGAAGTTACGTTTTTTATTTTAGGTTTGCAAAAAAATAGGAGGCAACTTCCCTTTTCTGGAAATTGCCTCCCAATATCATGTAGAATGACGGATCAATCGATCTCCTCGTCAGCCTCGTAGCCACCCATCTCGCGGATAGCGTTCTTCAGCATGGTGTACTGCTGATACAGGTGGTTCACAGCCTCTTCACCCTGCGTATAGTCGTGCATAGGGCTCTTCAGGAAGAAGCTCAGGAAGCGCTGCGTACCATAACGACCAGCACGTGCAGCCAGGTCGCTCAGCAAGCAGAGATCCAAGCAAAGAGGAGCAGCCAGGATAGAGTCGCGGCACAGGAAGTTGATCTTGATCTGCATTGGGTAGCCCATCCATCCGAAGATGTCGATGTTGTCCCAACCTTCCTTATTGTCGTTGCGAGGAGGATAGTAGTTGATACGCACCTTGTGGTAGTACTGCGTATCCTCATCGTTGCCATGTCCATACAGATCTGGTTGCCAGTCTGGCTTCAGGATAGTCTCCAGTGTAGAGAGCTTAGACACCTCCTTGGTACGGAAGTTGGCAGGCTCGTCCAGCACCAGACCGTCGCGATTACCCAGGATGTTGGTAGAGAACCAACCGCTCAAGCCTAAGCAGCGAGTGCCGATGATAGGAGAGAAACCACTCTTCACCAGTGTCTGACCCGTCTTGAAGTCCTTGCCAGCGATAGGCATCTTGGTCTTCTCAGCCAGTTCCCACATGGCAGGGATATCTACTGTAGTGTTAGGCGCACCCATGATGAAAGGAGCACCCTCTGTCAGTGCAGCATAAGCGTAGCACATAGAAGGAGCGATGTGCTCACGGTCGTCAGCCTTCATGGCAGCCTCCAGGTCGCTCAGCTTGTAGTGTACCTCTTCGCAAACAGGCACGTAGATCTCAGTAGAAGCAGCCCACAGCACCACGATACGGGCGCAGTTGTTAGCCTTCTTGAAGTTGCGGATATCCTCACGCAGCGCCTCTACCATCTCCCAACGCGTCTTGCAATCCTTCACGTTGTCACCGTCCAGACGCTTAGCGTAGTTCTTGTCGAACGCAGCCTTCATAGGCACGATCTTCTCCAGCTCGTCGCGCACTGGCTCAATGTCCTTCTCCTTCAATACTTCAGCATACATAGCAGCCTGATAGGCATTCTGAGGATACACATCCCAAGAGCCGAACACGATATCATCGAGCTTGGCTATCGGAACGATTTCACTGTATGGGAGGTATTTTTTGTTTTCGCCTTTTCCTATACGGATCTTGTCATACTGGGTCATCGACCCTACTGGTTTGGTTAGTCCTTTTCGTGCCATCAGCACACCTGTCATAAATGTAGTAGCCACAGCGCCGCAGCCCACTACCATTATGCCCAATTTTCCTTCTGCAGGTTTTACATTGTTCTGATTCATTTAATGGTAAAATTTAAATGTTTTATTTAATCAGGCTGCAATATTACAAAAAAACTTTAATTAAGAAAAATGTTTTATGGAATAATTATACACTTTTCTTGCTTTTAGCGTTTTTCGGACAAAATTTGGTGTTTTTAGAGCATCTTCATCTCCGATTTCGGACAAAATGATCCCCTTTAATAAATATTAACGAATAAAATTAGTTTAGAAACGAAATTATTTAGTTAATTTGTTGGAGTAAGAACTTAGGCAGCGTGAAAAGTTCTTGCATATTACTTGAATAATTTTATAAAACCCACTCAATATGAAAGGATTAACCAATAAAGAAGAAGAGGCCATGAACCATTTTTGGGAACATGGTCCCATGTTTGTGAAGGATATGCTCGAACTCTATCCCGACCCCAAGCCCCATTTCAACACCCTCTCCACCGTGGTACGTGGTTTGGAAGAAAAAGGCTACGTGTCGCACCATGCCTACGGCCCCTCTTTCCAGTACTACGCAGCCGTGAGTCGTGAGGAGTTCAGCAAGCGCACCCTGAAGAGCGTCATCAGTAAGTATTTCAACAACTCCTACCTTGGTGCCGTCTCCTCCCTCGTCGAAGAAGAAGACCTCTCCCTCGATGACCTCAAAAAGCTCATTGACGAAGTCGAAAATCATAGCGTAGATGAAAACACAGCGCAGCCATAATCCCGACCTCAGCTCTGAAGCGTTAATAAAATCAGGAAAGTTTTCCGTTAAAAAGCGCGGGCTGTTTGAGCGAAGCGAGTTTTCGCGCTTTAGGAAAACGTGAGTGATTTTTAGCGGAAGAGATGCAGTCGGTGTGTTTTCTTTGTTTCGTTTCTTTTGCACAAGCAAAAGAAATGAATAAATAAAAGTTTAATTCTCAATTTTATAAAATAATGGGAACCTTCTTAGTTTATATAATAAAATCAGCGCTTTGCCTCATAGCCTTCTACCTCTTCTACAAAGTGTTGCTCAGCCGTGAGACGTTCTACCGTTTCAACCGCTTTGCCTTGCTCAGCCTCATGGCCTTCTCCGCCGTGCTGCCACTGGTGCAGATCTCGCTGAAGTCCGAAGTAGGACAGACCATCGTCAGTGTAGAAGACTGGCTCGTCGAGGTGGTCAGCGTGGAGGAGGCCGCTCCCGTACTCACATGGCCACAGGCATTGGTACTCATCTACCTCATAGGCGTGCTGTTCTTCGTCCTGCGACAAGCCTATTCCGTCGTCCGACTGCTACAGCTGCTCCGCAAGGGCAGGAGGGTAGATGCAGGGCTCTATCTCTCTGATGCAGAAGGCATCCACCTCATCGCGGTAGATGAGAAGCTGGCACCCTTCAGTTGGATGAACTACATCGTTGTCAGCGAGAATGATTTGCATGAGAATGTCCGCGAGATACTGCTGCATGAGTGCGCCCACATCCGTCATCACCATTCGTGGGACCTGCTCGTGGCAGAAGTCTGCATCTTCCTGCAGTGGTTCAATCCCGCTGCGTGGCTCTTGAAGCAAGAGCTCCAGACCATCCATGAATACGAGGCCGATGACTGCGTGCTGCGTGAAGGCATCGATGCCCGCCATTACCAATTATTGCTAATAAAAAAGGCTGTTGGCACAAGGCTCTACTCTATGGCCAACAACCTGAATCACAGTAATCTTAAAAAACGTATCACTATGATGATGAAAAGAAAATCCAATCCATGGGCACGCCTGAAGTACGCCTACGTGCTTCCGTTGGCAGCCATTGCCGTGGCCGCCTTTGCCCGTCCCGAGGTGCAAAACGCCTCCAGCGAGATTTCTGCCGTCAAAGTTAATGATTTGGTAGGAAATCTGGTAACAAATCTGGAAGAAAATATGCTTTCTTCCTCAAAAACTCAAGAAGCACCCCAGCAAGCGGTGCCTCAGGATACTGTCCTTAGGAGAGGTTCAGAGAAGATAGGTAATCATGAATACACTTACGTAGAGACCTCTAAAGGGCGTTTTTATGAAATCGTTGAAGAACCCTGTCGATTCCCTGGTGGCGAAACTGCATTGCTAAAGTTCATTTCAGACAATATGAAGTATCCCGAAGATGCTCATAAGGCTGGTATCAGTGGTAGAGTGACCACCCGTTTCGTTATCAACGAGGACGGTTCTGTAAGTGATGTGGTAATTGTGAGAAGTGCTCATTCTTTACTTGATGCAGAGGCTATCCGCGTGGTAAGCTCAATGCCAAATTGGACGCCAGGAAAAGTCAATGGTAAGGCTGTGAAGTGTAGATTTACCTTGCCTGTTACCTTCCGCCTTCAGGGGAATGCTACCTCAAGCACCTCTACCTCCAACACACCACGAACACCTGTGCCCAATACTCCTAATAGTGACGGCATTTATGAGATAGTTGATACTCCACCTACTTATCCTGGTGGCGATGCTGCATTGCTGAAGTTCATTTCAGACAATATTAAGTACCCGGAAGATGCCATGAAAGCAGGTATCAGTGGGCGTGTGGTCACTCGTTTTATCATCAATGAAGATGGCTCTTTAAGTGATATTGTTGTTATTAGAGGTGTTAATTCATCACTTGATGCAGAGGCTATCCGTGTGGTAAAGGCAATGCCTAAGTGGACACCAGGAAAAGTCGATGGCAAGGCCGTGAAAGTGAGATATGCTCTACCTCTATCTTTCAAGCTGTAATAGAATAATTATAGAGGCTGCATAGTAGAGTGCAGCCTCTAACTTTTTCTCTTGTCCGTTTTTCCAACATGTTTTTAGCTATTTTTGTCCGTTTTTCCAACAAATAGAACTAAAAAGCTACCTCACCGAACTGCGGAAGAATGGTTCTGCCAACTAACAAAGACTCAAATTCTTTTGAAAAACAACTGGCACTCTGTCAAGCCAGATAGACTTACTGGCCATACCGACAAAACCAATTCTTCTTCATTAACACTTTCCACTTCATAAAGTGAAATAGTTGCTACCCACGGATGAGTGAGATCTAAGGTCTCATTGTAGAGAAGGAAAGAGCGTCCAAAGTAATACACATGTCCATTGCCTTGCATTAATTGCCAATTGACCGTAGAAGAATCTATTGAGCCATCTTCATTAAAGGTTACAATAAGAGATTCGGGATTTTCAAATTCGCTTTCTTTACCAGAAAAAAGACTTTTCTGCTTGGTCAGCATCCATGAACCCAACAAGTCATTCTGGCTAAAAGAGCCCATGGGATAATTATAATTTCCTGTAAAATCTGTATCACCTTCCACTTTCTCAAGATAGATGATGTCATCTAGTGAAGAGTTGCCAGGTCCCCCATGAATGTTCAAAACAGACTTTCCATTCTCCATACTCACAACCTCATATACAGCAAAGAGATCCTTCTCCAAACAATACTGCTCAGTGTTCTGAAGATAAATGTACATGGTATGACCATAGGCCCGCATTATTCCGTTAGATGGGAAAGCATAGCCTTCACCCCCCTCTTCACTCACGCATACATTAGTCACTGGTTCTCCTGTCAAAGTAACTATCTGTTCCTTTATATTATCACCAGAGACTTTCCAGGTTCCACGGAAATCAGATTTTATAGCTAAGCTCTGATCAATATAACCAGGCATTGGACCACCTACTGTCTCGCCTTCGCCTGTATTTGAAGTTATCACTTCATCCGAATTGT